>Ga0209794_1000556_pt1 | contig 50581 bp, 51 predicted proteins | sample EBPBio232013_DNA_FD_185869 | JGI IMG/M metagenome (GOLD analysis project Ga0209794, IMG submission 185869) | Wastewater treatment Type I Accumulibacter community from EBPR Bioreactor in Madison, WI, USA - Reactor 1_5/23/2013_ DNA (SPAdes)... | ecosystem: Engineered > Bioreactor > EBPR >... | reverse complement strand
CCGTGAACGTCGCGCCGCCCGATTCCGCGAGAACCTTCGTGATCGCAGCCGTCAACGACGTCTTGCCGTGGTCAACGTGACCAATCGTCCCGATGTTGCAATGCGGCTTCGTCCGCGAAAACTTTTCCTTGGCCATATGCGCGGTTTCCCTGACTTGACTTGCAGTGTCGAACTGACTTGCAGCGTTGGAGCCTTCGCCGGAGGCGATCCTCAAGGATCCCCGGCGAAACACCGCGCCGTTTAGGCGGGTTTTCCGGCGATTTCAAGCGAAGATTGAAGGCAATAGCCCTTCCTATCCGAAAGGAGCACACAAACAAAAAAGACCCCGCCTCGCGGCGGGGTCTCGGTTTGCATAAGCCGGCGCTTAGCGCGTCTCGACCGTGTAGATATCGCGGTCCTTGGTTTCCGGCACGAAGATAAGGCCGATGACGAAGGTGCCGAGCGCCACCACGACCGGATACCACAGGCCGTAGTAGATATCGCCCGTCGCGGCCACCATCGCGAAGGAGGTCGGAGGCAGGAAGCCGCCGAACCAGCCATTGCCGATATGGTAGGGCAGGCTCATCGCGGTATAGCGGATGCGGGTCGGGAAGAACTCGACCAGCGCCGCCGCGATCGGCCCATAGACCGCCGTGACATAGAGCACCAGGATCGTCAGGATCCCGACGATCGTCCAGGCCTGCTTCGTCGCCGGCACGACGCCGCCGATGAACTTGCTCGAATCCAGCTTCACGATGGAGGGATCACCCGCCTTCGGATAGCCCGCCTCGATCGACGCCGCCGTGAAGGCGGTGATGTTGGCCGGTATCGCCGGCGCGATCGACACGTCCTTGCCACCGAACGACACTTTGGGCGTGCTGCCCGTCGCCGCCGGCTTGAAGTCGTACTTGATCGCGGCGCGGGCGAGCGCAACGCGGGCGACATCGCACGGCGCGGTGAAGACACGGATACCAACCGGATCGATCACGTTGCCGCAGGTTGCCGGATCCGCCGAAACCTCGACCTTGACGGTATTGATCGCCTTGTCGAGCCCCGGATTAGCCACGCTCGTCAGAGCCTGGAAGAGCGGGAAATACGTCGCCGCGGCGATAAGGCAACCGGCGAGAATAACCGGCTTGCGGCCGATGCGGTCCGACAGCGATCCGAAGAAGATGAAGCCGCCGGTGCCGATGATGAGCGACCAGGCCACAAGCACGTTCGCCGTGAACAGATCGACCTTGAGGATGCTCTGGATGAAGAACAGCGCGTAGAACTGGCCCGTATACCAGACGACCGCCTGCCCGGCGACGAGCCCGAGCAGCGCGATGATCACGAGGCGCCCGTTCTTGTTGCGGAACATGTTCGCCGCGATCGACAGGATGACGGCACCGACCGCGACCAGCGAAATCAGCGGCTGGCCGAGGAACCCCGCGCCGACAGCCACGGCGAGCGCAATGCCGATGAAGCCCTGAAGGGCCTTCGGGAAAGCGCCGAACGCTTCGCCGAGCGGAGCCTTCGACTGGGTTCCCTCTTCCTTCATCTTCTGGAAGGCCGGGGATTCCTGCATCTGCATGCGGATCCAGACCGAGATCGCGAGCAGGAAGATCGACCCCAGGAAGGGAATGCGCCAGCCATATTCCGCGAAATCCTTCTCCCCGAGCCACAGCCTGAGGCCGAGAATCACGACGAGCGAGAGCAGCAGGCCGAGCGTGGCCGTGGTCTGGATCCACGAGGTGTAGAGGCCGCGACGCCCGACGGGCGCGTGTTCGGCGACATAGACCGCCGCGCCGCCATATTCACCGCCCAGCGCGAGGCCTTGCAGCATGCGCAGGATGATGAGGATGACGGGAGCAACCCAGCCGATCGTGTTGTAGGAAGGCAGCAGGCCCACCGCGAAAGTGGAGACGCCCATGATCAGAATGGTAACGAGAAAGGTCTGCTTGCGACCGATCAGGTCGCCCAGACGCCCGAAGAACAGCGCGCCGAAAGGCCGCACCAGAAAGCCCGCGGCGAAGGCGAGCAGCGCGAACACCGCGCGGGTCGATTGATCGAAGGCAGAGAAGAAGTGCGCCCCGATCATCACGGCCAGCGAGCCGTAAAGATAGAAATCATACCATTCGAAAATCGTACCAAGGGAAGAAGCCAGAATGACTTTCTTCTCTTCCTTGGTCATCGGTCGCGGCGTCGACCGCGCCCCCCCGGCTGCCATATCTGCCATGAGCTTCCTCCTTGATTATTTTAGGCATCGCTCGAAATGCCCTAGCATCACAGGATGACGGTTCCCGCCCGCAACGAATAGCCCTCCATTGGTCGAAGACCCGGCGGCGGAGTTCCACGGCCCCTCGACAAATGCACGCCCTTGGCCCATGACGCGCCAGCGTGAAGGAGCACGGCATGAGCGCGACCGATCTTCCCCGCGATCATGGCGGCAACATCGACGCGGCGATCGCCCGCTTCGGAGGCAGCGACTGGATCGATCTTTCGACCGGCATCAACCGTCTGCCCTATCCGCTAGGCCCGCTGGAACCCGGTATCTGGCAACAATTGCCGCCGCAATCGGATATCGCCCGACTCGCGCGGATCGCCGCCCGTGCCTACGGGACGCAAGCATCCCTCCTGCCGCTCGCGGGCGCGCAGGCCGCGATCCAGCTCCTGCCGCGCCTGCGCCCGCCCGGACAGGCGCGAATTCTCGCGCCGACTTACAATGAGCATGCCGCGAGCCTCCGTCTGCATGGCTGGCAGGTCGAGGAAGTGTCGGAAGCATCCGCGCTCGCAGGGGCCGATCTTGCCGTCATCGTCAACCCCAACAACCCGGATGGCCGGCTCCAGAGCCCTGACTTCCTCATGGACCTGGCCAAACAAACCGGCCTGCTCGTCGTCGATGAAAGCTTCATGGATGCGACCCCGGCCCTCTCGCTCGCGCCGCGGGCCGGCGAGGAAGGGGTGATCGTCCTGCGCTCCTTCGGCAAGTTCTACGGGCTTGCAGGGGTGAGGCTCGGCTTCGCGCTGGGCCATGCGAAGGATATCGCGCAGCTCGCCGCGCTCGCCGGCCCCTGGCCGGTCTCGGGCCCGGCCATCGAAATCGGCTGCCGCGCGCTGGCGGATGATGCCTGGCGGGAGGCGACAGCCGCCCGGCTTCATGCCGATGCGCTCAAGCTCGATCACCTCGCGCAAAAGGCCGGCTGGCGCCTTGTTGGCGGAAGCGCCCTCTTCCGCCTCTACGAGACACCCGATGCGACAGCCGCACAGGAAAGGCTGGCCCAAGCGGCGATCTGGTCGCGCATCTTCCCCTATTCGCGCACATGGCTGCGTCTCGGCCTTCCTGGGCCGACAAGCGAATGGCGCCGTCTCGCCGCCGCCCTGGAGCGCTGAGAATGGAATTTTTAACCGAGGATCGTGAGCGCCTCGACGCAATATTCCGATGGAGACGCGATGTCCGGCATTTCCGGCCTGATCCGGTACCGGAGGACATGCTCGAAAGGCTGCGCCGGGCGATGGCGCTCGCGCCTTCCGTCGGCAATGCCCGCCCATGGCGTGTCCTCCGCGTGAGGAATGACGGGTTGCGCGAACAGATCCGCCGGATCTTCCTTGCCTGCAATGAAGCGGCGGCAGAGGAATACGATACCGCCCGGCAGGCGGAGTACCGGCGGCTGAAGCTCGCTGGGCTTGATCGCGCACCGGAAATCCTCGCGATCTTTACCGCCATCGATCCAGCTTCCGGCCACGGGCTCGGCCGCAGGCGAATGCCGGAGACCCTCACGCAATCCACCGCGATGGCGATCCATACGCTATGGCTCGCCGCACGTGCCGAAAATCTCGGCCTCGGCATGGTTTCAATCCTCGAACCCGCGAAGGTCGAGGCGCTTTTCATGCTCGGCGCGGAATGGCGCTTTTCCGCCCTGCTCTGTCTCGGCTGGCCCGAACAGCATGACGATACGCCCCTGCTCCATCGCGCGGGCTGGCAGGAGAATGCCGCCACCGAATGGGAAATCCGCTAGTCGGTTGACAAGGCCGGGAGACAGGCCCAAGAAATCCCTCGCTGGTTCCTGTCCGCGCAAGCGCAACGACAGGCGAAGAGGGAATGCAGAGGGGAAACCCGAATGCAGCCGCCCCCGCGACCGTGACCGGAAAGAGACCTCAAGCCACTGGCACAAGCCGGGAAGGCGGGGCCTCGCTGGGCGAAAGCCCTGAATCCGCGAGCCGGGAGACCTGCCAGCACCTGATATTCGGGCGGACGGGGTGTTCCGCAACCGGCTGGCGATGCGCGGTGCCCCCGCGTGTCCTGCCTCTGGTCGCGCCCCGTTCCCAAGGTTGCGCGCGCGACGAGGCCCCTCCTTACTGCTGCGCAAAACCGGCTACGCCGTGCCTTTGCCGCCCCCAACGGGGCTTTCGCCGCTGATAAGGAAATCCCATGCCCTCGCCTGTTCCTTCCTCCCTCGCCAAAACGCCTGTCACCATCGTCACGGGCTTTCTCGGCGCGGGAAAGACGACGCTGATCCGCCATCTCATGGCGAATGCGCAAGGAAAGCGCCTCGCGGTTCTGGTCAACGAATTCGGCTCGGTGGGCGTGGATGGCGAGATCCTCAAATCCTGCGCCGACGAGAACTGCCCCGCCGAAAACATCATCGAACTCGCCAATGGCTGCATCTGCTGCACGGTCGCCGATGATTTCATCCCCACCATCGAGACCCTGCTCGCCCTCAAGAACAAGCCAGATCATATCCTGATCGAAACCTCAGGGCTCGCATTGCCGAAACCGCTGCTCAAGGCGTTCGACTGGCCCGCGATCCGCTCGAAGATCACCGTCGACGGCGTGATCGCGCTGGCCGATGCGGAAGCGGTCGCGAAGGGGCTTTTCGCGCCGGAGAGCCCGCAGGCCAATGGCGAGGCGCCCGAGCACGACACGCCCCTCGCCGAGGTCTTCGAGGACCAGATCAATTGCGCCGATATCGTGCTGCTCACGAAATCGGACCTCGCGGACGAAGCGCAGCGCCAGCAGGCGCGCGCCGTGATCGAGAGCGAACTTGCGCGCAAGCTGCCGATCATCGAGATCGCCGAAGGCATGATCGATCCGCGCGTGATCCTTGGCCTCGGCGCTGCCGCGGAAGATGGCATCGATGCCCGCCCTTCCCATCATGACGGGCATGACGATCACGAACACGAGGATTTCGACACGCTCGCGTTGGAAATCGACGAAATCGCCGAGCCGGAAAAGCTGGCCGAAGCCATCCGCAAGCTCGCGCGCGAGCAGCATGTCCTGCGCGTCAAAGGCTACGTGGCGGTGGCCGGCAAGCCGATGCGCCTGCTGGTTCAGGCCGTGGGCGAGCGCGTCCGCATGCAATATGACCGCCCCTGGGGCGACACGCCGCGCGTCTCGCGTCTCGTCGTGATCGCCGAGCATGATCATGTCGACGAAAAGGCCATCGCCGGCATCCTGGGTGGCTGAAGCCCATGCATGTCCTGTTCCGCGAGAAACACGGCCTCGACGCCGCCGAGATCCCGGTGGATCTCGGGCAGTCGCCGGCCGATCTCGCGGTGCTTTCCTTCTCGGATAGCGATCTCGGGGCCTTCGCCGCCGGCTGGCGGCTCAGCGGCGGGCGCCTGCCCTCGCTGCGCCTTGCTAATCTCGCGAGCCTGAAACACCCGCTTTCCGTCGATACCTATCTGGACCAGACCCTTGCCTACGCGAAGGCAATCCTGATCCGTGTCATCGGTGGCGAGAGCTACTGGGCCTATGGTCTTGGCGAGGTCCATGCTTTGGCCCGCCGCAACGGCATCGCCCTCGCGGTTCTGCCGGCGGATGGCCGGGACGATCTTCGCCTCGACGCGCTCTCGACCCTGCCCGTCCCGCTCCTGCGCCAGCTGACGCGCCTGTGCGAAAGCGGCGGGGCCGAGGCCGCACGGGCCGCCTTGGGCCTTCTCGCGCAGGCGGGCGGCCTTGCCTCTCCTCCCCTGCCAGATCCGCCCGCCCTGCCGGATTTCGGCTGGTATGATCCGCCGGAAGGCAGTGCGACCGCCACGCTTCAAGCCTCCGGTCGCCCTCTCGCCGTTGCCGTTTTCTATCGCGCTTATCTCGCCGCCGGCGACACGGCGCCGATCGATGCCTTGATCGAAGCGCTGCGCGAACGCGGCTTTCACGCACGCGGGCTTTTCGCGCCATCGCTGAAAATGCCGGAAGCCGCGCGATGGATCGCCGCCGAACTTGCCGCCTTCCCGCCGGCGGCGATCGTCAACGCCACCGCCTTTTCCGCGAAGGACGCGGCGGGAATTTCCCCGCTCGACGGGCCAGGCTGCCCGGTCTTCCAGATCGCGCTCGCGACCAATGCCCGCGCGGATTGGCTTGAGGCCGAGCGCGGCCTTTCCCCGGCGGATCTTGCGATGCATGTCGTGCTGCCCGAGGTGGACGGGCGGATCTTCGCGGGCGTCGCGAGCTTCAAATCCGCCCTCGAGCGCGATGCCGATCTCGAATTCTCGCCCTTCCGGCATCAGCCGGAGGCGGCGCGCATCATGGCCATCGCGGAGCGCGTCGCGAACTGGCACCGCCTCGCCCGCCTGCGCGATGAAGAAAAGCGCTTCGCTTTTGTCCTTTCCACCTATCCCGGCAAGGCATACCAACACGCCCATGCCGTGGGGCTCGATGTCTTCGCCTCGCTCGAAAGCGTATTCGAGGATCTTGGCGGCGCGCGCCTGCCCGCCAATCTCCCGGAATGCCTTGAGCGCGAAACGATTCCATGGCCGCTCGCGGCCTATCGTGCCGCGCTGGAAAACCTGCCGCAAGCCCTGCGGGAAGACCTCCGCGCAAGCTGGGGCACGCCGGAAACGGACCCGCTCGTCGAAGACGGATGCTTCCATTTTTCCGCGATTCGGATCGGCCATCACCTCGTCGCGCTCCAGCCCGAGCGCGCAAGGCGGGAGGATCGCGTCGCGGATTACCACGATACCGCCCGCGTGCCGTGCCATGGCTATGTCGCCTTCTACCTGATGCTGCAGACGCATGGATTTCACGCCCTCGTACATATGGGCGCGCATGGCACGCTCGAATGGCTGCCGGGCAAGGCGGTGGCCTTGTCCGATGCCTGCTGGCCGGAAGCGCTGACCGGCGCCATGCCGGTCATCTATCCTTTCATCGTCAATGATCCGGGCGAGGCGGCGCAGGCGAAACGGCGCATCGGCGCGGTGACGCTCGGGCATCTTCCACCGCCGCCCGCTGCTTCATCCGTGCCGGATGATCTTGTCCGGCTCGAACAGCTCCTCGACGAATATTCCACCGCGGACGGGCTCGATCCCGCCCGGCGCGACAGGCTGATCGGCGCGATCCGCGAGGAAGCGCGCGCGCGCGGCGTCGAGGCGGATCTCGCGCTCGATGAAGCCGCCAATGCCGCCGAAGCGCTGACCCGCATCGACCGCTTCGTCTGCGATATCAAGGAAAGCCGCTTCGGCGACGGGCTGCATGTCTTCGGTCAGGGCGAGAGCGGCGCGACGGAACGCGCGGGGCTTCTGGCCGCGCTTGCCGGGCGGCGCATCGATGCCGGGCCCTCCGGTTCGCCCTGGCGCGGGCGCAAGGATGTGCTGCCCACCGGGCGCAATCTCTTCGCGATCGATCCGCGCGCCGTTCCCTCGCGCGCGGCCCATGCGCAGGGCGTCAAGCTCGCCGAGGAGCTTCTGCGCCGGCATCTGCAGGATCACGGCGATTGGCCGAAAGGACTCGTCGTCGATCTCTGGGGTTCGGCAACGATGCGCAATGCCGGCGAGGACTTCGCGATGGCGCTGCATCTTTGCGGCCTCGCGCCGCTCTGGGACAAGGGTTCGGAGCGCGTCTCCGGTTTCGAGATCCTGCCGCTGGCGATGCTCGATCGGCCGCGCATCGATGTCACCTTGCGCCTCTCGGGCCTTTTCCGCGATGTCTTCCCCGAACTCGGTCGCCTCTTCGCCGCGGCGACCGAAGCGCTCGCCGCGCGCGATTTCGAGGGCGGGGACAATCCCTATCTACGCCAAGCGCCGCGTGTTTTCGGCCCCGAACCCGGCCAATACGGCATCGGCATGGGCGATCTTGCGGAAACCTTCACCGAGGATGCGCGGCAAGCAGCGGGCGAGGCCTGGCTCGCGGCCTCGGAATGGGCGACGGGCCGGGATGGCCGGCAATTCAAGGCCCGCGCGGCGCTGGAAGCGCAGCTCGCCAACACGGATGCCTATGTCCACGCGCAGGATCTACCCGAGAGCGATCTGCTGCTCGCCGCCGATTACGCCGCGCATCACGGCGGCTTCGCGGCGGCGATGGCGCGCCTCGGGACAAGCGCGCCATCGCTCTACCATCTCGATACGACGATTGCGGGCAAGCCCCGCGCGCGCCAGCTCAACGAGGAACTCGCCCGCATCCTGCGCGCGCGGGTCGCCAATCCGCGCTGGGCGGATGGCATGATGCGCCACGGTTTTCGCGGCGCGGCGGAGATCGCGGCCACCCTGGATCACCTTGCCGCTTTCCAGCAGCTGACGCGCACGGTTCCTCATCACCTGTTCGATCTCTATCACGAGGCCATTCTGGGCCGGGGCGAAGTCGTCGCCTTCCTGGAGGCCGCCAATCCCGCCGCGCTCGCGGCGATCCGCGCGCGCTTCACCGCCCTCGCGCAGGCCGGGCTCTGGATCACGCGCCGCAATTCGATCCGTGCCGGCATGGGAGACGAACCATGAGCGCACCCGAAATCAAGGGCTGGTGCCCCGGCGCGCTGCGCCCCATGCTTTCGGGCGATGGCTGGCTGCTCCGCATCCGCCCGCGCACCGGGCGTCTTTCCGGCGTGCAGGCAACGGAAATCGCCCGGTTGTCGCGCCGACATGGCAACGGCCTGATCGACCTCTCGCAGCGCGCCAATCTCCAGCTCCGCGGTGTGCGGGAGGGAGAAATCGAAGCGCTCGTCGCCGGACTCGATGCGCTCGGTCTGATCGATGACGATGTCGCGGTCGAAGCGCGCCGCAACATCATCGTCTCCCCTTTCTGGCGCGCGGATGACGGCACGCTCACGCTTGCCGAGGCGCTGGAAGCGGCGCTCGCATCACCCGATGCGCCGCGCCTTCCCAAGAAATTCGGCTTCGCGATCGATTGCGGGTCTCGCCCCGTCCTGTGCGGCATTTCCGCCGATATCCGCCTTGAAAGAAACGAAGCGGGCGCGCTGATCTGCCGCGCCGATGGCGCCGGGACAGGCGCGATCGTAACCCCGGAAGAAGCCATCCCGGCGATGATCGCGCTGGCACGCTGGGTTCTCGCTTCGGGCGGAACAAGCCGCATGGCCGCTCATCTCGCCGCAGGGGCGGTCCTGCCCCCCCGTTTCGCCCAAGTCCCGGCAAGCGCGAATGCAGAACCGGCGCCCGCGCCCGGATTGGTCGAATCCGGCGCCTTGATCGGTTTCGCCTTCGGGCAAATGACCGCCGGGACGCTAGTGGAACTCGCCGCGCTGGGCCCGCTGCGCATGACCCCCTGGCGGATGCTGCTCGTTGAGGGGGCAGCCGCGCTCCCGGCCCTGCCGGGCCTCATCACCGATCCCGCCGATCCGCTGCGACGGGTTATCGCCTGCGCCGGTGCGCCGGGCTGCGCGCAAGCAAAAGCGCCGGTGCGCGAACTGGCGCGGGAATTGGCGCCTTTGGTGCCAGCAAACGGCTTGCTTCACGTCTCCGGTTGCGCCAAAGGCTGTGCCCACCCGAAAACGGCGCCGATCACGCTGGTCGCCACCGGAAACGGGTTCGACCTCATCCGCGACGGCGATGCCGCCGATTCTCCCACGCGCACGGGGCTCGATGCCTCCGCTGCCGCGATCCGCGAGTTCCTCTGATGCCTCATGTTTACGAAAAAGACGGCGCGGCGATCTACCGGCAATCCTTCGCGATCATCCGGCGCGAGGCCGATCTCGCGCGCTTTTCGCCCGAGGAAGAGGTTGTCGCGGTCAGGATGATCCACGCCGCAGGGCTGGTGGAGCTTGCCGCGCATATCCGCTTCACGCCCGGCATGGTGAGCGCCGCCCGCGCGGCTCTCGAAGGCGGCGCGCCGATCCTGTGTGACGCGCGGATGGTGAGCGAGGGCATTACCCGCGCACGCCTGCCGGCGGGCAACCCCGTGATCTGCACCCTGCACGACCCTGCAACCGCGGATCTCGCGGCGCGCATGGGCAATACACGCTCCGCCGCCGCGCTCGAATTGTGGCGCCCGCATCTTGCCGGCGCCGTAGTCGCGATCGGCAACGCGCCGACCGCCCTGTTCCATCTCCTGAACATGCTCGAAGCGCCGGATTGCCCGCGCCCCGCCGCGATCATCGGTTGCCCCATCGGCTTTGTCGGCGCGGCGGAATCGAAAGCCGCTCTGATGGAGTCGCCGCCCGTGCCGGCGATGAGCGTGCTCGGCAGGCTCGGAGGCTCGGCGGTGACTGTCGCGGCGATCAACGCCATCGCGCAGGCGAGGGAAATCTGATGGGCCGTATCCTGTGCATCGGCCTCGGCCCCGGCGATCCCGATCTGATGAGCGTCAAGGCAGACCGCGCGCTGAGAAACGCGCGCCAGATCGCCTTCTTCCGCAAAAAAGGGAGAGCCGGGCAGGCGCGCGCCATCGTCGAGGGGCGTCTGCACCCGGAGGCGCGCGAATTCCCCATGGAATATCCGGTGACGACCGAAATCGCCTTCGACAGCGCCGAATACGATACGCTGCTCGCCGGATTTTACGACGAATGGGCTGAAAAGCTCACGGCTTTGGCATTGCACGACGATGTCCTGGTCCTGTGCGAGGGCGACCCGTTCTTCTACGGCTCGTTCATGCATCTTCATGTGCGGCTGAAGTCCCGCGTGCCGGTGGAGGTCATCCCCGGCATCACCGGCATGTCCGGCTGCTGGACGGCAACCGGCCTTCCCATCACCTGGGGCGACGATGTGCTCAGCGTGCTCGCCGCGACCCTTCCCGAGGAAAGGCTGGTACGGCACATGCGCGAGGCGGATGCCTTCGTGGTGATGAAACTCGGTCGCAATCTGCCAAAGGTCCGCCGCGCGCTGGAAGCGGCAGGGCGGCTCGACGAGGCTTGGCTGGTCGAACGCGGCACGATGCCCGGCGAAAGCGCCGGATTGCTCACCGACATGCCCGACGCTGCCCCCTCCTATTTCTCGATGATCCTCGTACACGGCAAGGGCCGGAGACCGGGGAAGGACGCATCATGACAGGCTCGCTGGTCATTGCGGGGCTCGGCCCCGGCACGGAGGGCCTGATCGCGCCGGATGTCATGGCCGCGCTTGAAGCCGCGACCGATATCGTCGGCTACGGGCCTTACGTCGAGCGGATCGCGGCGCGCGAAGGTCTTCGCCTCCATGCCACCGACAATCGCCAGGAAATCGAGCGCGCCCGCCATGCGCTTGAACTTGCCGCCGCCGGGCAGAAGGTGGTCGTGGTCTCATCGGGCGATCCCGGCGTTTTCGCCATGGCAGCGGCGGTCTTCGAGGCGCTTGAAGCCGCACCCGCCTATCTTGACCTCGATATCCGCGTGCTGCCCGGCATTACGGCCATGCTCGCCGCCGCCGCGCGGATCGGCGCGCCGCTCGGCCATGATTTCTGCGCGATCAACCTCTCGGACAACCTCAAGCCCTTCGAGCTGATCGAGCACCGCCTGCGGCTGGCGATCCGCGCCGATTTCGCCTGCGCCTTCTACAACCCGCGTTCGCGCGCGCGGCCGCATCAATTCGCGCGCCTGCTCGATGTGATGCGCGAGGAAGCGGGGCCGGAGCGGCTGATCATCTTTGCGCGCGCCGTGTTCCGCCCTGAAGAGGATATCGCGGTGGTTCCCCTCGCCGAGGCCAAGCCGGAAATGGCGGATATGCGTACGATGGTGATTCTCGCCAATGCCTCGACCCGCCGCGTCGGGCGCTTCGTCTATGCTCCCCGCAAAGCGGAGGCGCCATGAAGAGCAAGCCATTCCATGGCCTGCTCGGGCGTCTCGACCCGCAAGCGGGGCGGAAGCACCGGCCGCTCGATGAGGATCACCGGCAGGCCGAGATCGCGCGCGGCATCGAGCTTGGCGCGTCCCACCACGCCGCCGGCATCCTTGGCGACGAGCAAGGTAATGCGATGCTTCTCCATCAGGGCGCGGTCATCGGCACGGCTGAAGGGCGGGCGGGCGATGACCATCTCCGCCCCCGCCAGCGGCACGCCTGCCGGCGGATCGACAAGGCGCAGGAGATAGGCGTGCTCGGGCCGCGCGGCGAAAGAATCGAGGTTCTGCCTGCCGATGGCGAGAAAGATGCGCCCCGGTTCGTCCGGCAGGGCGGCGACCGCCTGTGCGATATCCGCCACCCTCTGCCAGCGATCGCCCGCGCCGGGCGTCCATCCCGGCCTTTCGAGCGCGAGCAGGGGGATGCCGGTCTGCTCGGCCGCCAGAAGCGCGTTGCGGCTCATGCCGGCGGCGAAAGGATGCGTCGCATCCACGATATGCGTGATCCGCTCGGCACGAAGGAATTCCACAAGCCCCGCAACGCCTCCGAACCCTCCAACGCGGATGGGCAGCGGCTGCGGCGCGGGTTTCTCCGTGCGCCCGGCATAGGAGAAGAGCGCATCCCGGCCCGCTTCCGCGAGCAGGGCCGCCAGCCGGCTCGCCTCCTGCGTTCCGCCGAGAAGGAGGATGCGCGTCATGTCTGATCCCCTCCCGCCCTGCCCTGCCCAGTGGCTCACCGTGATCGGAATCGGCGAGGACGGGCTCGCCGGCCTGCCTCGCGAAGCCACGGAGGCGCTCAGGAACGCGGATATCGTGTTTGGCGGCGCGCGTCACCTCGAACTCGCCGGAATCGGTGCGCGCGGGCGCACATGGCCGGTGCCCTTCACCCTCGCCCCGGTTCTGACGGAGCGGGGGAAACGTGTTGCCGTGCTGGTTTCCGGCGATCCTTTCTGGTTCGGCGCGGGCAGCCTCATCGCACAAGCCTTGCCGCGCGAGGAATGGCTTGCCTTTCCCGCCCCCTCGACCTTCTCCCTCGCCGCCGCACGACTGGGTTGGGCTTTGGAGGACACCCCCTGCCACGCCCTTCATGCCAGCCCGTTCGAGACGATCCTTCTCGATCTCACGCATGGCGCGCGGCTCATCGCGCTGATGCGGGATGGTGCTGCCCCGGCCGCGCTGGCGGAGTGGCTCAAGACGCGCGGCTTCGGTGCCTCGCGCCTGCACGTGCTGGAATGCCTGGGCGGGAACCGGGAGCGCATCCGTATCGCGACCGCCGATAATTTCACGCTCGCCGATATCGTCGCGCCGGTCGCCGTCGCGATCGAGGCGCAGGGCGGCCCCGCGCTGGCGCGGACGCCTGGCCTGCCCGACTCCCTCTTCGCGCATGACGGGCAGATCACCAAGGCAGCGGCGCGCGCGCTGACCCTCGCCGCGCTCGGACCGCGTCAAGGCGAAATCCTGTGGGATCTCGGCGCGGGATCGGGTTCCATCTCGGTCGAATGGTGCCTCGCGGGCGGCGGTTCGGCTGTCGCTGTTGAAAGGCGCGCAGATCGCGCGGCGAACATCACCGAAAACGCGCGCCGATTCGGCCTTGTGAAGCGCATCGCGCTGGTGGAGGGCGATGCGCCGCATTGTCTGCGAGAACTTGAGCCGCCTCATGCCGTGTTCATCGGCGGCGGTGCGAACGACGCCCTGCTCGACGTTCTGTGGTCGCGGCTTCCCGCCGGCACGCGACTCGTCGCCAATGCCGTGACGCTCGAAACGGAAAGCCTGCTGATGCGCTGGTCGGAGGCGAAGGGCGGCAGCCTTCTGCGTATCGAACTGGCCGAGGCCGCGCCGCTCGGCTCGATGCGCGGCTGGCAGCCGGCGCGCCCGCTCGTGCAATGGAGCGTGACGCGATGAGGGTCGCCGCTTTCGGATTGCGCGAGAAGGCAAGCCAGACCTCGCTGGAGAATGCACTGGCGCGTGCCGGCGGTGTGGCGGGCGTGACGCATCTCGCCGTTCTGGCCGACAAGACAGCGCACCCGGCGCTGGCGGCGCTCGTGGCGCGGCTCGGCCTGCCGCTGCGCGCGCTCCCGCGCGAGAATATTGCGGGGATCGCCACCCGCACGCATTCCTGCCGGATCGAGAAGGGCTTTGAAACCGGCTCGGTGGCGGAAGCCCTCGCGCTTGTCGCGGCGGGGACCGGGGCCGCTCTCGCCGCCCCGCGTGCAACTTCCGACGACGGCATGGCGACCTGCGCCATCGCTGAAATACCCTGCGCTGAAATACCCTGCGCCCAAGGAGACAAGGCATGACGGTCCATTTCATCGGTGCCGGTCCCGGCGCGGCGGATCTGATCACCTTGCGCGGGCGCGATCTCATCGCGAAATCCCCGATCTGCCTTTATGCCGGCTCGCTGGTGCCGGCGGCCCTGCTCGATTTTTGCCCCAAGGGCGCGCGCATCGTGAATACCGCACCGCTCAGCCTCGACGAGATCATCGCCGAATGCGCCGATGCCCATGCGAAAGGCCATGATGTCGCGCGGCTGCATTCGGGCGATCTCTCGGTCTGGTCCGCGATGGGCGAGCAGATCCGGCGCCTGCGCGCGCTTGGAATCCCCTTCGATGTCACGCCCGGCGTGCCCGCCTTCGCGGCGGCGGCCGCGGCGCTTGAGGCCGAGCTTACCCTGCCCGGTCTCGTGCAATCCGTGGTGCTCACCCGAACTTCGGGACGCGCCTCGGCCATGCCCGAAGCAGAAAAGCTCGCCGCCTTCGCAGCCACGGGCGCGACATTGGCGATCCATCTTTCCATCCATGTGCTGGAAAAGGTGGTGACGGAACTCACGCCCTTCTACGGCGCGGATTGCCCGATCGCACTCGTCTTCCGCGCCTCCTGGCCCGACGAGCGGATCATCCGTGCAACGCTTGGCAGCGTCGATACCGAACTGGGCGAGGGCGAGCGCACCGCCCTGATCCTTGTCGGGCGCGCGCTGGGCGCGACCGATTTCGCCGAGAGCCGCCTTTACGCGGGCGATTACGACCGTCGCTTCCGCCCGCGCGGCGATGCACCGCGCTTCCCGGAGGGCGAATGATCCCGCCCGGCCTCCTCGTTTCGGCACCGGCCTCCAGTTCCGGCAAGACCACGCTGATGCTCGGGCTTCTCGCGGCCTTCCGGGCGCGGGGCATGGCTGTCCAACCCTTCAAGAGCGGTCCCGATTACATCGATCCCGCCTTCCACCGCGCGGCCTCGGGGCGCGCTTCGTTCAATCTCGACAGCTGGGCCATGGAAAAAGCGCGGCTCGCGGGGCTGATCGCGCAACAAGGCTCCGGGGCGGATCTCATCCTCGCGGAAGGCTCGATGGGCCTGTTCGACGGCGTGGCGAAACCGGGCGAGACCGGCTCGGGCGCCAGCGCGGATCTCGCCGCGCTGTTCGGCTGGCCCGTGGTGCTGGTGATCGATGCTTCGGGGCAGGCGCAATCTGCCGGTGCGATCGCCAGGGGCTTCGCCACGTTCCGATCCGATGTCCGCCTTGCCGGCGTGGTGCTCAACCGCGTCGCGAGCGCACGGCACGAAACGCTCGCGCGCGCAGGTCTTGCCGAGGCGGGGATTACGGTTTTCGGCGCCCTACCCCGGCGCAAGGATCTCGTGATGCCGAGCCGGCATCTCGGGCTGGTCCAGGCCGAGGAGCAGGCCGATCTCGCGGAGCGCATCGCCGGCATGGCGGATTTCGTCGCGGCACATATCGACCTCGATGCCCTCAGACAGGCGGCAGCAGGGACCCTCCCGGCGCCTTCCACGCTGAAGCAGACGCGGCCACCCGGCCAGCGGATCGCGCTCGCGCGCGATGCCGCGTTCTCCTTCATCTATCCGCATCTGCTTGAAAGCTGGCAGGCAGCGGGCGCGGAAATCCTGCCCTTCTCTCCGCTTGGCGACGAGGCGCCTCCACCCCATGCCGATTGCTGCTGGCTGCCGGGCGGGTATCCCGAACTTCATGCGCAGAAATTGGCGGCGGCCTCGCATTTCCGTGCCGGCCTTCGCGCCTTTGCCCAGACCCGCCCTGTCCATGGCGAATGCGGCGGCTACATGGCTCTGGGCACGGCCCTGATCGACGCGGACGGAAACGCCCACGAGATGGCTGGCCTTCTCGGTCTCGTCACGAGTTTCGCAAACCGGAAAATGCATCTGGGATATCGCCTTGCGCGCCTCGCAAGCGATCTCCCCGGCTTCGCCGCCAGAACGCTGCTTCGGGGCCATGAATTCCATTATGCCGGGATTGTCGAGCAGCCCGACGCCCCCCTTGCCGCCGTCGTGGACGCCAATGGCGAGACGGTGGCGGAGACCGGTTCGGCGCGCGGGCGCGTCACCGGGACGTTCTTCCACCTCATCGCGCCAGCCGGCGAAGGCGGGCTGCCATGAGCGGCTTTGTTTCCTTCGTCTCCTCCGGTCCCGGCGATCCCGAGCTGATGACGCTCAAAGCGGTCAAGCGCGTCGCGGAGGCCGATGTCATTCTCTATGATTCACTTTCGACCGAGCCGGCGCTGGTCCACGCGCCGGAAAACGCCCGCCTTGTGCCGGTCGGCAAGCGCGCGGGCCGCCCCTCGGCCCGGCAGGCGGATATCATCCGCGAGATGATCGAACACGCGCGTTCCGGCGCGAAGGTGGTGCGGCTCAAATCCGGCGATGCCGGCATTTTCGGGCGGCTTGAAGAGGAGATCCTGGCGTTGCAGGAAGCCGGAATCGGCTTTGAGATCGTGCCCGGTGTTTCCGCAGCCTCGGCGGCAGCGGCGGCGGCGGGAATCCCGCTCACACGCCGCAACACCGCGCGGCGCATCCAGTTCGTGACGGGGCATGACGTATCCGGCGCGCTGCCGGGCGATCTCAACCTCGCCGCCCTCGCGGACCCGGAAGCGACCAGCATCGTCTACATGGCGCGGGCGACCTTCCCCGCCCTCGCCGAGCGCCTGATCGCGACCGGGCTCTCGCCCCATACCCCCGCGATTCTCGCCGAATCAGTGACAACTGCCGAGCAGAGCCTGCTGCGCCTGACCCTGCGGACACTGGCCGAATATCTCCTCGCCAATCCGCGCGCCGACCACGCGCCGACGCTTGTGCTTTACGGCCCCCTCGCCGGAACGAACAACCCGGATTAGCCGGTGCGATTGACAGCGCCGCCGCGCCCGTGCATCGCTGGCAAGGACGGTTCCCGGCGGCCTCTAGGCCTAAGGGTGAAAAGGGAATGCGGTGAGAGGTCTCAACCCCTCAAGGCCGCGACTGCCCCCGCAACTGTAGGCGGTGAGCCGCCCCGAATGAACCACTGGCCGCCGGATCTCCCAAAGGGAGTTCGGGCGCCGGGAAGGATCGGGCAAGGCGACGACCCGCAAGTCAGGAGACCTGCCGTCCGGCGCGCGAGCGTCGCCCATTCACCCTATCTCGCCGTCGGGGATGACGGCCGGAGGAACCTGACATGCATATCGAACCTGAAGTCGTTCAGGGCGCGAAACTCGCGCTCAGCTACGCCACCGCCGCCACCTGCGCCGGCTGCCTCGCCAAGATCGCCCTCAACAGCGCCCGCGAGCAGGGTCTCGCCTCGCTCGCCCTGCGCGCGATCATCGCCACCGGCGCGGTGTTCGGCTTTTTTGAAATCCTGCCGCATTATCCGGTCGGCGGTGTTTCCGAGGTGCATTTCATCCTCGGCTCCACGCTCTTCCTGCTGCTGGGCGCGGCCCCTGCGGGTATCGGCCTCGCGCTCGGGCTGCTCGTGCAGAGCCTCTTCTTCGCCCCGCAGGACCTGCCGCAATACGCGATGAACGTCACCACCCTGCTGGTGCCGCTTTTCGCGCTTCAGGTGCTTGCGAAGCGGATCATCGCGCCGAATACAGCCTATGTGGATATCAGCTACGCGCAGGCGCTGGCGCTCTCCACCGCCTTCCAGGCCGGCATCGTCGCCTGGGTCGCCTTCTGGGTACTCTACGGACAGGGGATCTCGGTCGAGACCTTCTCGTCACTTTCGCTGTTCGGCGGCGCCTATATGCTGGTGGTGCTTGGCGAACCCCTGGTGGATCTCGCGGTTCTCGCTTTGGCGAAGACCGCGCATGGTCTCAAGGGCTCACCGCTGGTGACGCGCCGCCTCCACGCGCCGGCCTGAACGAAAGACCCGATGCCGATGATCCGGCTTGCGCTCATCGGCATCGGCATGGGCAGCCGTGCCCATCTCACGCTCGAGGCGATCGAGGCGATCGCACGGGCCGATCTCATCCTCATCCCCGAGAAGGGGGAGGAAAAAGCGGATCTCGCGGCCCTGCGCCGCGCGATCTGCGATGAATTCGCGATCCATCCCCGCGCGCGCCTCGCGCCTTTCGCGATGCCTCGGCGTGACGAAGCCGAGCCGGATTACCGCCACCGCGTCGAGGATTGGCACGCGCGCATCGCCGCGATCTGGGCCGAAACGATCCGGCGGGAGCTGGGCGAGAAGGGGCATGTCGCGCTGCTCGTCTGGGGCGATCCCTCGCTTTACGACAGCACCTTGCGCATCGCGCAATCGCTGCCTTTCGCGGTCGAGACAAAGGTCGTCCCCGGCATCACCGCGCTTCAGGCGCTGGCCGCCGCCCACGCGATTCCGCTCAACACGATCGGCGGGGCGGTGACGATCACGACCGGACGCAACCTGCGCGACAAGGGCTGGCCGGAAGATGCCGAAACGCTCGCCGTACTGCTTGACGGCACCCTCGCCTTCGAAACCCTCCTTCCGGGCGCGTACACGATCTGGTGGGGCGCCTTTCTCGGTCTACCGCATGAAATCCTGATCGCCGGCCCGCTCGCGGAGGTTGCCCCGAGCATCCGCGCCGCCCGCGCCGCCGCGCGCGACCGGCACGGCTGGATCATGGATACCTATCTGCTCCGGCGCGCCGCGCCCTGAGGCCAAAGAGCCGGAAAAGACTGGAATCCGGCAGGCGCTTGTGCTCCGCTGACGCAAACATCGCTATCCCACGGAGAAAACCATGCGCGCTGCCATTCGCGATACCGAGCTTTATTTCGATGTCGAGGGCACGGGCCTTCGCATCGACGAGAACGGCCTGCACGAGAAGAAGACGGCCTTCGCCATTCACGGTGGGCCGGGCGGGGAGCATGTCGAGCTGCGCCTGGGTTTTTCTCCGCTCTCGGAAGCGATGCAGATCGTCTATTTCGATCATCGGGGACAGGGCCGCTCGGCGAGAGGCGATCGCGCCAAATACAATCTGGATGAGAATGTCGAGGATATGGAGGCGCTGCGCCGCCATCTCGGTCTCGGCAAGATCGTGACGATGGGCACGAGCTATGGTGGCATGGTGGCGATGGCCCATGCCGCGCGCTATCCTGATTCCGTCTCGCATCTGATCCTGATCGTCACCGCCTCCCATGCGGGCTTCAACGATAAAGCGCTGGCGCATGTCCGCGCGCGGGGTTCAGCGGAACAGATCGCGGTCTGCGAGGACCTCTGGGCCGGCCGTCTCGATACGGTGGAGAAGGTGCAGAATTACTACCGCCATATGGGGCCAATGTATTCGGTGAAGTTCGATGCCGAGCGCGCCGCCGCGCGCGCGAAACACGCGATCGTCTCCCCCGAGCCTCTGGTGGAGGCTTTCAAGCCGGGCGGCACCTTGCGCCGCCTGGATCTCCGCCCGGAGCTGAAGAACATCCGCGTGCCGACCCTGATCCTCGCCGGTCAGAAGGACTGGATCTGCGCGCCCGAATTCTCCGAGGAAATCCATGCGCTGATCCCCAGCTCGCGGCTCAGGATCGTCCCGGATTGCAGCCACACGATGCGGGTGGATGCGCCGGAAATCCTTCGCGGCGAGATCCGGGATTTCCTCGGCCTGTGAAGACGGCTGATCACGCACCCGTCGCGAGCAACGACTCGAGCTGGGTCTGATAGGCGACCGGAAAGCCGTAAGCCTTCATGCCCTTGCGCATGGGCAGCACGTAATTGTCGAGCGGGGGCGTGAAGACGCCCTCCTCGGCATCGGGAATGAAATAGGTCGAGGTTTCGTGCGCCTTGCCCGCTTCGTCGAACACCGTCACCGGCATGCGCCGCCACTTGTTGAGATGCGTGAGCGATGCCTTGTCCATCGCGACAAGATCCTCATCGCTCATCGCATAATTGACGCCATAGAGGGTTGCGCCTTGCTCCTTGCGCAAGGTGGCGCCGCCCATGTCGCGCCCCTGACACCAGGCGAAGGCGAGGCGATAGCCCGGCAGCGTCATGATCCCGAGCGGGGTCGCGCTCGGAGCCATGGAGCGCATGCGGTCGATGTCGAGAAGATTGGCATAGGCGAAATAGGTCATGATCATTCCGTTCGGGCTGGTGGGGGAGGAGGAGCGAGCTTGTCCCAGGTTTCGGGCCTGAGGGCCTGACGCCCGAGTTCGGCGCTTTCCTCGGCACGATGGCAGGCAGCGCGATGCCCCGGCGCAATCTTCCGGAGCGGAGGTTTGTCCTGCCGGCATTTTTCAAGCGCGAAGGGGCAGCGCGGCGCGAAGGGGCACCCCGCTTCAGGCTGAAACGGGTCCGGCGGCTGGCCAGGGATGGAGATCGGCTCGCGCTTCGTGTCGAGGCGGGCGACCGCGTTTCTCAGGCCAAGCGTATAGGGATGCGCGCCCTCGCTGAGCACGGCTTCGGCGGGCCCGTCCTCCACGATCTCGCCCGCATACATCACCGCGACGCGCGCGCAATGGCGTTGCACCAGCGCGATATCATGCGTCACGAGGATCATCGAGAAGCCCCGCTCGGCCTGAAGCTGCCGGATTTCCCGGAAAATCTCGTCCTGGACGATGACATCGAGCGAGGTCGTCGGCTCGTCCGCGAGCACCAGTTCCGGCCCGAGCGCCAGCGCCATCGCGATCAGGGCGCGCTGGCGCATCCCGCCCGAGAATTGATGCGGGTAGTCGTTCATGCGTCCGGGATCGACGCCGACAATCCCGAGCATCCGCGCCGCGCGCGCCTCTGCTTCCCGGCGCGAAACCGGCTCATGCTCGCGGATCGCCTCGACGATCTGGTCGCCCACCCGGCGCACGGGGTTGAGCGCGTTCATCGCGCTCTGGGTGATCATGGAGACATGCCGCCAGCGCCGGGCGCGCATCACCGCTTCCGGGAGGGCGACAAGATCCTCTCCCTCGAAGCGGATTTTCCCGCCCGCGATGCGCGCATTCGAGGCCATCACCCGGATGATCGCCTTGAGAAGCGTGGATTTGCCGCAGCCGGATTCCCCGACAAGGCCATAGATCGTATGCGGCGGAATCGTCAGATCGATCCCTTTCACCGCCATGGCTTCGCCGCGCGCGGTGGAAAAGGCAATATCCAGCCCCTCGATGGTCAGAAGCGGCAACAGCATGGCACCCATGTCAGCGCCCTCCCAGACGGGGATTGACAACGCTCTCGTATTCACGCCCGACGAGATAGACGGCGGAAACGAGCACCATGATCGCGATCCCCGGCGGTGCCACCCACCAAGGCGCGCGATACATCGCCTGCGAGGCAAAGGCGTCGTAGATAATGCCGCCCCAGCTGATCACGTCGGGATCGCCGAAGCCGAGGAAGCCGATGCTGGCTTCCGTGGTGATCGCCCATGCAAGGGTGAAGGCCATGTTCACCAAGGCCAGCGGCAAGATGTTCGGCGCGATCTCGCGATAGAGGATCGCCAGTTCGGAGCCGCCGGTGATGCGCGCCGCCGAGACGAAAGGCATCTCCTTCAACGAGAGAACCTGCGCGCGGATGATACGCGCGCTCGCCCGCCACATCACCAGCACCATGGCGAGGATGAGGCTCCAAAGCCCCTTGCCGGTGACGGAGAGCATCACGATCACGAAGGGCAGGAACGGCACACCCATCACGATATCGGTGAAGCGCATCAGGGCATTGTCGAGCCTGCCACCGAAATAGCCCGCGAGCAGGCCTATATTCGCCCCGATGATCGCGGAGCCAAGCGCGACGCTAAAGCCCACCAGCAAGGCGGGCCGTACGCCCCAGATCATCTGGCTCAGCACATCCCGTCCCAGCGAGGTGGTGCCGAGCCAATGTTTCCAGCTCGGCGGCGACAGGCGGAGCAGCTTGCCCGCCTCGTAATGCTTTTGCGCAGGATCGAACGGCGCGATCCAGGGCGCGAAAACCCCGATCACAAGGCAAAGCAGACAGATCGCAAGGGCGATCTTCCCCGTCGTCGTCGCGGTGACAACCCTGATGAACTGGCGGCCGGATACAAGAAGCAGGCGCATGGACTTACTCGTAGGCAATGCGGGGATCGAGCGCCCCATAGAGAAGATCGGCGATGAAAGTGCCCATGACCGTGAGAAGCGCGGAGAGCATGAAACAGGCCTGCACCACGGGATAATCGTTGCGTTCCACCGCGCCGACCATCAGCAGGCCGAGACCGGGCCACGAGAACACCGTCTCGATGACGACCGATCCGGCAACCGCCCATCCCAGCAGCATCGGCAGCGTGGTCGCGAGTGGCAGAAGGGCATTGCGCATGGCATGGCGCATCAGCACCTTGCGCTCAGAAAGCCCCTTCATGCGCGCGAGATCGATGAAATCCTCGCCGATCGTCGCGAGCATCGAGGTGCGCATCAGCAACAGCGGAAAGCATAGCTGGTAGGCGAAGTTGACGAAGAAGGGCAGCGCGAGGTGGTGCAGCACGTCGGGGTCGAGATAGCCCATGAGGCCGGGCTCCATCTGGCGACCCGGCGTCACGATATGCCCCACCGGAAACAGGTCGAGATGGAGGGAGAAGAACAGGATCGCCATCATCCCGACCCAGAAGACCGGCGCGGATTGCAGGGCGGTTGCGAGTACGACAATGATCGTATCGAGCGCGCCGGCCCGCCGCCACGCGATGAAGGCGCCGATCAGCGCACCGACGACATAAGCCGCGATGAGCGAAGGCAGGAGCAGGAGGAGCGTATTGGCGAGCCTGTCGCCGATCACTTCGGAAACGGGCCGCGCAGTCTCGAAGGAATATCCGAAATCGAGCCGCGCGAGATTGGCAATATAAGCGAGATATTGCTGCCAGAGGGGCTTGTCGAGCCCGAAGCGGGCTTTGAGCACCGCCTGCGCATCCGGGTGAAGGGCAGGGCTGATCACCGTGGCGGTGGGATCGCCCGGCAACAGCCGGAACAGGAAGAACATCGCACTGGCCATCACGAAAAGCGTGAGCAACATGAAGCCGAGGCGGCGGAGAAGGAAGCTGGTCATGCCGCCACCTCCGGCACGCCGGAGGGGCAGGCCGCGATCAAGGCACGGGTATATTCGTGGCGCGGCGCATCGAGCACGGCATCGACCGGCCCCTCTTCGACAATCTCGCCCGCGCGCATGATCATCACGCGGTGGCAGAGGCTGCGCACCGTCGCGAGATCATGGGTGATATAGATCAGCGCCAGCCCTTCCTCGGTCACGAGCCGTTTGAGCAGACGGATGATGTCCCACTTGATCGAGACATCGAGCATCGAGATCGGCTCGTCGGCGACGAGATAACGCGGTTCGAGGATCATCGCGCGGGCGATGCACAGGCGCTGCCGCTGACCGCCCGACAGCCGGTGAGGATGGGTTTCGAGATAGCGGGCGGCGGGGCGCAATCCCACACGCTCAAGCGCATCCTTCGCCCGCGCCTGAAGCACCTTGGTGTCGCGTTCGCGCTGATAGAGGAGCGGGCGCGTCACCGTCTCGAAGACGCCATGCTGTGGGTTGATGGACCCATAGGGGTCCTGGAAAACCATCTGTATCCGCCGGTAGAAGGCCATGCGGTCGCGCCTGAGCAAATCGGCGACATCTTCCCCGCCGATCATGATGCGGCCGGAACTCGGTTTTTCGAGCCCGACAAGCATCCGCCCCAGGGTGGATTTTCCGCTGCCGCTCTGGCCGATAATGCCGAGCACCTCGCCGGGCGCGACGCATAGGCTCGCCGCGCGCACTGCGACAACCGGTGCCGGCCGCCGCCATGGCATGGAGAGGCCCATGCGTGGCGGATAGGTTTTCGTGAGGGAAATCGCTTCGAGCATGTCGGAAACAGGGCACCGTATTCAGGAAGAAAGGCCGGGCAAGCGAAGGCGGCAGCGCATCGGCCGGGCCCGCCTTCGCAAGAGGGATCAGGGGTTCATTGCGCCGGCATCAACAGGCTGCCATCCGCCGCCCACGAAAAGCCCGCGGCCTTGAGGGTGGCGCGCGCCTTCTCGATGGAGAATTCAACCGGCTTGACCTTGTCGTTGTACCAATAGGCATTCACCGGCGTGATCGCCGCCGCCGTGCGCCCGCCATCGCCATTGAGCACTTCGGCGATGATCGCCTCATAGGGAATGGCCTGCGAAAGCGCCTGCCGGAACGCCTTGTTGTTGAACGGCGCCCTGGCGACGTTGTAGCGCACCGACATGTAGCCATTGGACTGCGTGCGGAAGAGCCGGAGGTTCTTCTCCTTCTTGAACTCATCGACAACAGTGGGCACCAGCGGCTGAAGCGAGACATCAAGATCGCCCTTCTTGAGCGAGGCGGCGAGTACCTCGGCCGAGCCGAACACGATCATCGCGAGATCGGATCTGGGCTTCGTGAAATGCTTCTCGTTGCGCTCGAAATAGGTCTCCTGCCCTTCCTTCCAGTGGCGCAGACGATAGGCCCCGCTGCCCATTGGCGGCACGTTGCGATAATCCTGCGGCTGCTTGAGGTTCTCGCGTGTCACGATATCCGCCCAGACATGCTTGGGCAGGATGAAGACCTGTCCAAGCGCGTTGAGCAGGAAGGGCGCATGCGGCTCGGTGAGCCTGAAGCGGATCGCGCGCGGGCCCGTCGTCTCGATGGCGGCGATCTTCTCAAGGAACTTCTTGTAGAACACCGCCTCGTTCTTCTGGAGGAACTCGAACGAAAAACGGACATCCTCGGCCGTCACCGGCTTGCCATCCGAGAAGGTGAGGCCGTCCTTCAGCGTCACATCGATCGTCACCGGATCGACGATCTTCACGCTCTCGGCGGCCCAGTTGCGCATCTTGCCGTCCGTGCCGACAACCATCAACCTGTCATAGACGAGGCCGAGGCGTTCAAGATCCTCCAGCGTGCGGGCGGTGATCGGGTTCCAGCTCGCCTGATCGATGGTCCAGCCGAGACGGACCAGCTTCTGCGCCCGCTTCGATTCGAGCTTCACGAGATTCCAGATCGAGCGGATGCCATCGGCGGAAGTCTCGAATCCCTCGATCGCGGCCGTGTCGGTATTCATGGCCGTGGTGTTGACCACCGAGGAAATCAGCCCTTCGGGCTGCTCGTCATGCAGGATTTCCTGCATCTTGTGGATCAACGCACGGCGGACCTCGTCCTCATAGACACGGACCTGCTGATTGCCGAGGCTATCAACCTGCGCATTGGAAAAACTGCCGACATTCCAGTCGCCGGGACCGTTGCTCTTCGAGTTGAACTGGGCATTGGTGAAGAAATCAGGCTCAAGCCGCGACGGCGATCCCGACAAGACCGAGAGGATTGCATCGAACTGATGATCCTTGAACCACATGGCCAGCATCGGATTCGGGAAATTGGCCGTATTCAACTTCACTTTCAGCCCAAGCTTGCGCCATTGCTCGGCGATATAATTCGAGGATTCGTAGTAATGCTGATATTTCGCCGCCGGCCAGGTGACGAAATCGATCTCCGGCACCGGCTTCGGTTGCGCGAGGGCGACGCCCGACGCAGCGGTAAGCGCGCCGACGATGAGATTTGCCGAGATTGTTGCCTTGAATGCAAGAAATTGACTCTTCATCTTCTGACCTCCCTTGGGTGGCAAGCGCCTTCCTTCGCGCTTCAGATACGCAGAAAAGTACTGAAACATCGCGATTGCGCGACAAAACGACACGATTCCTGTATTGCCGGAGGTAGATTATTGCGCCATCCTCAGAGGCGTAAAGTGATTATCCGTCAGCAAAATCATTCGAAAAACGCAACAAGATCACGAGAAGCATGAGCCATTATCTGCCATCGATGACCGCGCTTTCCTGCTTCGATGCCGTCGCCCGGCATGGTTCCGTGAGCAGGGCCTCGGAAGAGCTGAACGTCACCCAGAGTGCCGTGTCGCGCCAGATCTCCGGGCTTGAGGCCCTGCTCAAATGCCGTCTCTTCACGCGCGAGAAGAAACGGCTGCACCTGACCAAGCTCGGCGCGGAATATGCGCGCGATGTCGCGGATATCCTGCATCGCACCCGCCTCTCGGCGATGCGGCTGATGACGAACGGGCAGGCCGCCGGAACGTTGACGCTGGGCGTGTTGCCGACCTTCGGCACGCGCTGGCTGATGCCGAGGCTGGGCGATTTCATCCGCCTGCGCCCCGCCACCGAGATCAATATCGTCACCAAGATCCGGCCCTTCCGCTTTGAGGAGGACACGGTCGATCTCGTGATCCATTACGGCGACGCCAATTGGCCGAACGCACATGTCACCTATCTCATGGATGAAGAGCTGAGCGTGCTTGCCGCGCCGGAACTGCTGGCAGCCAAGCCGCTCGCCAGCGCTTCGGATCTCACCGCCCATGTCCTGCTCCAGCACACGACACGACCGGATGCCTGGAACCAATGGCTCGCCCGGGCCGGCGCCAGCGGCATCAACGGCTTCGCCGGCCCTCGCTTCGAGCATTATTCCCTGATGATCGAGGCCGCCGCGGCGGGGCTGGGAATCGCGCTGCTGCCAGCCTTCCTTGCGCGCGCGGAAATCGAGAAGGGCGCGCTGGTCACGCCCCTACCGGAGAAGCTCAGATCGGACGGCGCCTATTACATCGTCTATCCGCGCGCGAAAGCCTATAACCCGGATATCATCGCCTTCCGCGACTGGATGGTGGCGGAAATCCATCGCGAAATGCCGCTCGCGCGGTAGCCGCGAGCCGTGATTACGCGCTTTCGTGTAATGAAATGCGCACATTTGTCGCGGAACATGCTAGGCGATGGCGCATCCGGCGCTTTGCCGTTCCTGAACTCATGGCCCGATCCGACATGACCTCGCTCGACACGCCCTACGCTCCCTATACACCCGAGCCCAAATTGCCGCCGCCGAGCGACCTGCGCGGTCTGCCGGAAGCCAAGCCGCTCTTCGGCTACAAGAAGTACTGGGCACAGCGCTTCGGCACGGCGCCCTTCCTGCCGATGTCGCGCGCGGAAATGGATCAGCTCGGCTGGGACAGCTGCGACATCATCCTGGTGACGGGCGATGCCTATGTGGATCACCCGAGCTTCGGCATGGCGATCATCGGGCGATTGCTTGAAGCCCAGGGTTTCCGCGTCGGCATCATCGCCCAGCCCGATTGGCAGAGCGCGGCGCCGTTCAAGGCGCTCGGCAAGCCGAACCTCTTCTTCGGCGTCACCAGCGGCAATATGGATTCGATGGTGAATCGCTACACGTCCGATCGCCGCCTACGCCACAACGACAATTACACGCCCGGCGGCGCCGGCGGCGCGCGACCGGACCGCGCCGTGATCGTCTATGCCCAGCGCTGCCGCGAGGCCTATCCTGCCATTCCGATCGTGATCGGCGGTATCGAGGCTTCACTGCGCCGCATCGCGCATTACGATTACTGGTCCGACAAGGTACGCCGTTCTGTCCTGATGGATGCAAAGGCCGACCTGCTCCTTTACGGCAACGCGGAACGCGCGCTGGTTGAGGTCGCGCATCGTATCGCGCAGGACGGGATCGCACAGGATTTCTCCGATGTCCGCGGTATCGCCTTCGTGCGCAAGCAGGTGCCTGAAGGCTGGGTCGAGGCGCTGACCGACGATCTCAATGACGGCGATGAAGGCCGCCGCCGTCACGGGGACACGCGCGACGAGCAGCGTACCGTGATCCGCATTCCCGGTTTCGATCAGGTCTCGGACGACAAGGAAGCCTATGCCCGCGCGAGCCGCGTGCTCCACAAGGAGAGCAATCCCGGCAATGCGCTGCCCCTCGTCCAGCGCCATGGCGACAGGGAAATCTGGCTGACTGCACCGCCCATTCCGCTTTCAACGCCGGAAATGGACACGATCTACGAGCTGCCCTTCGCGCGCGCGCCGCACCCTTCCTATGAAGGCGCCAAAATCCCGGCCTGGGAGATGATCCGCCATTCCGTGACCATCATGCGCGGCTGCTTCGGCGGCTGCACCTTCTGCTCGATCACCGAGCATGAAGGGCGCGTGATCCAGTCGCGTTCCGAGGCATCCATCCTGCGCGAGATCGAGACCATCCGCGACAAGGATGACGCTTTCACAGGCATTATCTCGGATATCGGCGGGCCGACGGCGAACATGTACCGCATCGGCTGCAAGGACAAGGCGATCGAAGCGGTGTGTCGCCGCCCCTCCTGCGTCTTCCCCGACATCTGCAAGAACCTCAACACGAACCACGACGCGCTGATCAGCCTCTACCGCAAGGCGCGCGCCATTCCCGGCGTGAAGAAAGTGAACGTCGCCTCCGGTGTTCGCTACGATCTCGCGGTCGAGAGCCCCGAATACGTCAAGGAACTGGTCGAGCATCATGTCGGCGGCTATCTCAAGATCGCGCCGGAGCACACGGAGGACGGCCCGCTCGGCAAGATGATGAAGCCCGGCATCGGCACTTATGAGCGGTTCAAGGAATTGTTCGACGCTGCGGCGAAAAAGGCCGGCAAGAAGTATTTCCTCATCCCCTATTTCATCGCGGCGCATCCCGGCACCAGCGACGAGGACATGATGAACCTCGCGATCTGGCTCAAGAAGAACGGTTATCGCGCCGATCAGGTCCAGACCTATCTGCCGGGGCCGATGGCACTCGCCACCGCGATGTACCACACCGAACTCAACCCGCTGCGCCCGATCCGCCGGGGCGTCTCCGAGCCGGTGGATGCGGTGAAGGGCCTGCGCCAACGGCGGCTGCACAAGGCGTTCCTGCGCTATCACGATCCTGAGAACTGGCCTGTGCTGCGCGATGCGCTCAAGGCGATGGGCCGCGCCGATCTCATCGGACCGGGCAAGCACCATCTGGTGCCCAACTGGCAGCCCGCCGGCACGGGCGAGAAGGGCGAGGGCAAGCGCGTCGGCACCAAGGGGCGCCAGGTGGACCGCCCCGTAAAGTTCCTCACCAAGGGCTTCCCCCACAAATACGCCGCGCCGAAAAACGGCAAGCACTGACGGGAAACGCCCCCGCATCAAGAGCAAGGTCTTCGGATCCCGGACCGAGGATGGCTTCCGAGAAAGGTGCTTTCAGCCGGCGATAGACGGAGCGCCGATGCTTGTGTCGGATAATCGCGAACTCTATGCTCCGGAGAAATAGTCAACAGCCTATTTGCAGTGACTGCCGGCGGCTCGTCCTATTTCCTTGGCATCAAGGATGATTTGATTTTTTATTTATTAGTCCTTGCTGGAGGATAAGCTCATGGTTCGTTTTGTTTTGGGATTGTTTGCCACTATCTCCTTCTTCGGCGCTGTTTTCGCTGGCTTGGATGTCTTGTTCCTTGAGGGGAGTTCGGGAACCACGGTGTTCCAACAACTAGTTATTCGGACCAGCTTCGGGTTCTCTGTTCTGGCGTTGATCCTCTCGCTTGGCTTTGTTGCGCTCATCAATGCTGCTCAACGCAGACCGGATCTGAGCGCCGAACAACTGAAGGCGCTGAAGGAGATCGCGAGCGATGCGGCCGCCGTCAGATTTGCACTCGAGGCTCCGATGAAGGAAGCCGAAGCCAAGCGGCAGGAAGAAGAGGAGAGCGAAAAGAAGGAGCGGTATGCGGCATACCGCAAGAGCTTACAACCGGGCGGTCGGATTACTGCGGAAGCGGCCATGCTCGCCAACATGCAGTCAAAAGAAAAATGATGCCCAGACCTGTTCATGGGGTTTCCTGGTCAACGCAGCGTCAAAGTCCCGCGCCAAATGGCGGCTAAGAATTTCTACCATTATATGTATATTTTCAATGGCTTATGAAAAAATTGACGGAGACCCGCAATGTCAGTGAAAAACATCGATATTGGGCGAGATCGGAACATTTGCGCCCCAAGCCCTAAACCTTGAATTTCCAGCGTTGTTTCTGGTATCGCCCCAAAAGCCGCACACCGGAGGACCGCGAAAAAGGTGCGCTTTCATGCCAATCATGCTTCGGGACGCATTAGTGGGAAGGCGCCCTATCATCTGCGTTAAGCCTCAGAAATTATAAGCGATTAATCGCAAAAGACCGGCTATTCCCGGCTGATCCCGGCTTGGCCCGTGCTGCCATTTGATCCTTCACTTCACACCACCGCATATCCCGTCTTGACGCAGCGCAGCAAAACACATAGCCTCGTCAGCGGGTCATCTCCCCCCAACGGGAGACACCCATCTGCAAGGATGGAGACATTGCGATGACGAAACTTCCCGGAAACGCGCCCGGAATCCGCCCGCGTACGCCTAATTTTTCTTCCGGCCCCTGCGCCAAGCGCCCCGGCTGGTCCCTCAAAGCCCTGAAAGATGCCCCGCTTGGCCGCTCGCACCGCGCCAAGGTCGGCAAGGCGAAGCTCAAGCAAGCCCTCGATCTGACACGCGAGATCCTTCAGGTCCCCGCCGATTACCGTATCGGCATCGTCCCCGCTTCCGATACCGGCGCCGTCGAGATGGCGATGTGGTCGATGCTCGGCGCGCGCCCGCTCACCATGATCGCCTGGGAAAGCTTCGGCGAAGGCTGGATCACCGATGTCCAGAAGCAGCTCAAGCTCCCGGATTGTGAGGTCGTCACCGCGCCTTACGGCCATCTGCCGAACCTGAAGAAGGTCGACACCAAGAAGCGCGATATCGTTTTCACCTGGAACGGCACGACCTCCGGCGTGCGCGTGCCGGATGCCGACTGGATCGCGGCGGACCGCGAAGGCATCACCATCTGCGATGCAACATCCGCCGCCTTCGCCCAGCGCCTTGAATGGGACAAGCTCGATGTCGTCACCTTCTCCTGGCAGAAGGTGCTTGGCGGCGAGGCCGCCCATGGCATGCTGATCCTCTCCCCGCGCGCGGTGGAGCGGCTCGAGAGCTACAAGCCCGCATGGCCGCTGCCGAAGATCTTCCGCCTCACCAAGGGCGGCAAGCTGATCGAGGGGATTTTCGAGGGCGAGACGATCAACACGCCTTCGATGCTCTGCGTCGAGGATTACATTGACGCCCTCGCCTGGGCGAAGAAGCTCGGCGGGCTCGATGCGCTCGTCAAGCGCGCGGATGTCAACACGCGCACGCTCGCTTCCTGGGTGCGCAAGACGGACTGGATCGACTTCCTCGCCGTCAAGCCGAAGACGCGCTCCAACACCTCGGTCTGCCTCAAATTCGTGCACCCGAAGGTCGTCGCCCTTCCGGCGGACAAGCAGGCCGCCTTCGCCAAGGCCGTCGTCACCGTTCTGGAGAAGGAAGGCGCGGGGCTCGATCTCGGTCATTACCGCGATGCCCCTCCGGGCCTCAGGATCTGGTGCGGCGCGACCATCCAGCGCCGCGATGTCAAGGCGCTGATCCCATGGATTGAATACGCCTTCGCCACCGAACTGGCGAAGCTCGGCTAAACCGCTTCCGTCATGCCCGCCTGTGAGGCGGGCATCCACGATTTTCCCATTTCTGTCCTGCTCCGGTTTTCCCAGATCGAGGGTCGCCGGACCAGACATGATGCATGAGGACATATCCCATGACCAAAAAACCCCGCGTCCTGATTTCCGACGCCCTTTCTCCCGCCTCCGTGCAGATCTTCAAGGATCGCGGCATCGATGTGACCTTCGATCCCGCGTTGGGCAAGGACAAGGAGAAGCTCGCCGCCCTGATCAAGGATTATGACGGCCTCGCCATCCGCTCGGCGACCAAGGCGACCGCGAAGCTGCTGGAGAACGCCCCCAATCTCAAGGTGATCGGCCGCGCCGGCATCGGCGTCGACAATGTCGAGATTCCTGCCGCCACCGCGCGCGGCATCATCGTGATGAACACGCCCTTCGGCAATTCGATCACCACCGCCGAACACGCCGTCGCGCTCATCTTCGCGCTGGCGCGACAGATCCCGGCAGCGGATCAATCGACCCAGGCCGGCAAATGGGAAAAGAACCGCTTCATGGGCGTGGAGCTGGAGGCAAAGACCCTCGGCCTGATCGGCGCCGGCAATATCGGCTCGATCGTGGCGCGCAAGGCCATCGGCATCGGCATGAAGGTCGTCGCCTATGACCCCTATCTCTCGCCCGAACGTGCGATCCAGCTCGGCGTGGAGAAAGTAGAACTCGACGCCCTGCTCGCGCGCGCGGATTTCATCACGCTCCATGTGCCGCTGACCGAGCAGACGAAAAACATCCTCTCGCGCGAGAACATCGCGAAGACGAAAAAGGGCGTGCGCATCGTCAATTGCGCGCGCGGCGGGCTTGTTGATGAGGAAGCCCTGGCCGAGGCGATCAAATCAGGCCATGTCGCCGGCGCGGCTTTCGACGTGTTCTCGGTGGAGCCGGCGGAAACCAACCCGCTTTTCGGGCTGGAAAACGTGATCTGCACCCCGCATCTCGGAGCCTCCACCAACGAGGCGCAGGAAAATGTCGCTCTTCAGGTCGCCGAGCAGATGTCGGATTACCTGCTCAACGGCGCGATCTCGAATGCGGTGAACTTTCCCTCGATCACGGCCGAAGAAGCGCCGAAATTGAAACCTTTCGTCGCGCTCGGCGAGAAGCTCGGTTCCTTCCTCGGCCAGTTGACGGAAGCGCCGATCAAGGCGATCCGCATCGTTTATGAGGGCGAGGTCGGTAATCTCAATGTCCGCCCGATCACGGCGGCGGCCATCGCCGGCGCGCTGCGCTCCTTCCTGCCCGAGGTCAACATGGTCAACGCGCCAATGACCGCGAAGGAGAAGGGCATCGCGGTCGATGAAGTGAAGCGCAACGCGGAAGGCGACCACGAGAGCCGGATCTATCTTGAAGTCATCGCCGAGGACATGACGCGCAATGTCGCCGGCACCGTGTACCAGGACGGAAAGCCGCGTATCACCGAGATCCGCGGCATCCAGATGGATGCGGAATTTTCGCCCCACATGCTCTATGTGCGCAACAACGACAAGCCGGGCTTCATCGGCCGGTTCGGTTCGTTGCTTGGCGAGAAGGGCATCAATATCGCCACGTTCAATCTCGGTCGCGACAAGCCGGGTGGCGACGCGATCTGCTTCGTGGCGGTGGACGAGCGGATTTCCGATGCCATCCTTGCCGAGATCCACGCCATCGAGCATGTGAAGCGCGCGCGGCGACTCACATTCTAAAAACCGGGGTGGAGCCTAGCGGCTCCGCCCTTTCTCCGCGATCGCGATGCCGCCGATCACCAGCGCCATCGAGACGGCGTGATGCCAGCCGAAATGCTCGCCCAGGATCAGCACCGCGAGCAACGCACCGAAGACCGGCGTCAGATTGGTGAAGAGTCCCGCCCTCGCCGGCCCGACCAGCTCCACCGCGCGCATGAACAATATCTGCGAGATCAGGCTGGGACCGATCGCGACATAGGCGAGGATCAGCCATCCACGCAGCGTCGGCAGACCCGATTTGTCCATCAGGATCTCGGCGATGAGGAACGGCATCGAGGCCAAGGCGGCCGCGATCGCCATACCGCAATAGAAGGCCAGCGCACGCATCGGGGGCCGCTTGTTGAGCAGGACCGTGTAGACCGCATAGAGCACCGAGGCGATCACCATCAACAGATCGCCGAAATTGAACGCCAGCGCCTTCAATCGGGCGGGATCGCCGCCGCTTGCCGTCACCGCGACACCGACAAGCGTGAGCAGAATCCCGATGATCTGGAGCCAGGTGATGCGGCTGCCGAAGACGAGATAGGCGCCGATCATGGTCGAGACCGGAATGGAGCCCTGGAGCAGCGTGATGTTCACCGCGCTGGTATAATGCCCCGCGACATACATGAGCGCGTTGAAAAAGGTGTAGCCCAGCATCCCCATCACCAGGGCGAACAGCCAATGCCGGCGCAGGACCGGCATCGCCTCGCGCAAGGGCGCGCGCAGGAACAGGGCGATGATCACGAGGACCACGAACCAGCGCCCGGCGGTCAATACCATCGGTGAAATATGACCGACAGCGAGGCGTGCGGCGATCGCGTTGCCGCCCCAGAGCAGGGTGGTGATTGCCAGCAGAAGATAGGCATTGGAGAAAATCGGGCGCGAAGCCGGAAAATCGGAAGCTGGTGGCGGCATGGTTTCACGGAAAATTGACGCTGCCGGGCAAGGCAGCCGGAAGGGTGAAAGGCACAGTTGATGCAATGCGCAGGGCGGGATATCCCTTTGGCAACGCAATGTTCGAAGGATCTTTCCTATGTCTGTGCGCTTCCTCGTGATCGAAGGCAATAGTTCCGAGATCCGGGATTTCCACCGATCAACGCGCGGGATTACGCCCGCCGAGGATTACGGCAACCTGCTGGTCAGAATCGCAGGGGGCGGCGCCTATGACGTGCTGCTCGCGGCGGATGCCGGCGCCAGCTTGCCCAAGGGCATGACCTTCGCTGATTACGACGCCGTGGTGATCACCGGCTCGGCGCTCAATATCTGGCAGATGGCGCCGGAGGCGACGCGCCAGATCGAGGTTGCGCGGGCGGTTTTCAAAGCCAATGTGCCGTTCTTCGGCTCCTGCTGGGGCCTGCAGCTCGCGACGGTCGCCGCGGGCGGAAGCGTTCACGCCAATCCGCGCGGCTATGAGGTGGGTTTCGCGCGCAAGATCCGCGTGACGAAGGCCGGCGCGGTGCATCCCCTGCTCGAAGGACGCCCGGATGTCTTCGATGCACCCTGCACGCATTACGACGAGGTTGCCAGCCTGCCGCCGGATTCGACCCTCCTCGCCTCGAACGACATGTCGCAGGTGCAGGCCGCCGAAATCCGCCACGAAGGCGGTACGTTCTGGGGCGTGCAATATCACCCGGAATATTCGCCTGCCTACATCGCCTTCCTCATCGAGAAGCGCATCCGCAACATGGTGCGGGACGGTTTCTTCGCAAACGAAGCCCAACAGGCCGCCTATATCGCGGATCTGCGCGCGCTCGATGCCGAACCCGGGATCAAGCATGTCGCATGGCGCCATGGCCTCGGGCCGGATGTCACCGATCCCCAATTGCGGGTGACGGAAATCCGCAATTTCATCGAGGCCCGGGTGAAGCCGCGCGCGCTGATGCGCGCGGCCTGATTTGGGCCCTTTCCTCGCCCCAACTTTGCCTTACGAAGCCATTCCCTTGCCTCACCGGGCACAAAAGGGGGATTTCATGCCGCGCATTGCCGTTCTTTCCCGCAAGCTGCTTCTCGGCGCCGTGCTGGCAGGCGTCTCGCCTTTCGCACTCGCGCAGGCCGCGAGCCTTTCCGCCACGTCGCGGATCGAGGGCGTGACGCTCTACCCCGATGCGGCACTCGTCAGCCGCCGTGTCAGCGTGGAGATCCCCGCTGGCGAGCACGAGGTCGTGCTGAGCGATCTTCCTGCCCAGATCGACCCCGCCTCGTTGCGGATCGAGGGTGCGGGCGACACCAAACTCCTGATCGGCGGGGTCGAGTTCCGCGCCAGCGCCGCAGGCGCCGGCACGCCGGAAGCGCAGAAGCGCCTCAAGGCCCTGCGCGCCGAGAAGGATCGCGTCGGTGACAAGATCGACGCCGCCGAGGGCAAGAAGGCGATGATCAACCGCCTCGCCTCGCCTGGCGAGGGCAAGGACACCAAAATGGTCGATCCCGAACAATGGCTCAAGGCCGTCGAGATCGTCGGCAAAGGGCTACGGGCAGTGAACGAGGAGTTGCGGGTTTTGCGCGACGAGGATGCGCGGCTCGATGCCGAGATCGCGGCAATCGAGAACCCGGAAGGCATCGCTCCTTCGCAGCCGGAAACACGCATCGTCGCCGCCATCGCCGTCGAGGCGCAGAGCGCGGCCAAGGCCGAGCTGAGCGTTTCCTACCGTGTGCGCGGCGCTTCCTGGCGCCCTGTCTATGATGCGCGGCTCGATACGCGCGGCACCGCTCCCGCGCTGGAGCTGGTCCGGCGCGCGCTCATCCGCCAGCAGACCGGCGAGGACTGGAAGGAAGCGAAGGTCACGCTTTCCACCCTCGCGGTCAATCGCGGCACTGCCGCGCCGGAGCTGCGCGGCGAGAAAGTGGCGATTTATGAACGCCCCGCACCGAAGCCGGTCATGGCCCCGGCGCCCGTGGCACGCTCGGCACCAATGTCTGCGGAAATAGCAGCCGCGAAGATTGCCGAGGAGCAACGCCAGAAAGCCTATATCGCCGCCGATGAAGCGGAGGCGAAGGTTGATCTCGGCGATTATCAGGCCGAATTCGTGCTGCCGGGAAAAATGACGCTCGCCTCGGGTGGCGCGGAACGCTCGGTGCGCCTCTCGGCAGAAAAGCCAGAGATCAAGCTGGTTGTGCGCACCGCGCCGGTTCTCGATCCCACCGCCTATCTCGAAGCGGGCTTCACGCATAAGGGCGAGACGCCGATCCTGCCCGGCGAGGTTCTGCTCAGCCGCGACGGCACCTATATCGGCAAAGGGCGCTTCAGCCAGATCGCGCCGGGAGAAAATACCCGCCTTGGCTTCGGAGCGGATGACCGCGTGAAGGTGACGCGCGTGCCCCTGTCGCGCCAGGCCGCGGGACCGGGGCTGCTGGGTTCGACGAAAAGCGAGGAATTCCAGTTCCGAACCGTGGTTCGCAATCTTCACGCCTTCCCGGTGCCGATGGTCATCGAGGATCGTATCCCGGTCAGCGAGGATCAGGCGATCACGGTCGAGCGCATGAGCGAATTGACCAAGCCCGATCTTGAAGCGCCCGACGAGAGGCGCGGGGTCATCGTGTGGATTCCGAACCTGAAGCCGCAGGAAGAACGCGCCTTCGTTACCGCCTACCGGCTGCGCTGGCCCGCGGGCAAGGAGATCCGCGCCCTGCCGCTCCGGCCTTGATCGGGCAGGAAAACCGTCTGGATCGAAGGCCTAGGCAACCTTCGTGCTTTACCCCACGCTAACCATTGGCTATCCCGATGCTTTAACGACGGGCGCGGCGAGCAAACTCGTGCGCGCGCAAACCGGAGTAGGGCTTCATGGCCAATGTGGTGGTGATCGGCGCTCAATGGGGCGACGAAGGTAAAGGCAAGATCGTCGATTGGCTTTCCGAACAGGCCGATCTCGTGGTGCGCTATCAGGGCGGGCATAATGCAGGCCATACCCTTGTCATTGATGGCGTCACCTACAAGCTGAGCCTCCTGCCCTCCGGTATCGTGCGCGGCGGCAAGGTCTCGATCATCGGCAATGGTGTCGTCGTCGATCCCTTCGCCTTCATCGACGAAGCGGCCCGGCTCGAAAGCCAGGGTGTCGCCGTGACTCCGGCCAGCCTCAAGATCGCCGACAACGCGACGCTGATCCTGCCGCTTCACCGCGAACTCGACGCCTTCCGCGAGAATTCCAACGCCGGCACCAAGATCGGCACCACCAAGCGCGGCATCGGCCCCGCCTATGAGGACAAGGTCGGCCGTCGTGCCATCCGCATGCGCGATCTCGCGGAGCCTGATGCGCTGCCCCCAAAGGTCGAGCGCCTGCTCGCCCATCACAACGCGCTGCGGCGCGGGCTCGGGCTGGAGGAAGTCGACGGCGCCGGCCTGATCGCGATGCTGCGGGAAGTCGCGCCGAAGATCCTCCCCTTCATGGACCGCGTGTGGGAGACGCTCGACATCGCGCGCCGCGAGGGCAAGCGTATCCTTTTCGAGGGCGCGCAGGGTGCGTTGCTCGATATCGATCACGGTACCTATCCTTACGTCACCTCCTCCAACACGGTCGCGGGGCAGGCTGCGGCGGGCTCCGGCATGGGGCCAGGCTCGGTCGGGTACGTGCTCGGCATCGTCAAGGCCTACACGACCCGCGTGGGCGAAGGCCCCTTCCCAACCGAACTCACGGACGAGACAGGCCGCAAGCTGGGCGAACGCGGTCGCGAATTCGGCACCGTGACCGGCCGCCCGCGCCGCTGCGGCTGGTTTGATGCCGTGCTGGTACGCCAGTCGATCAAGACGTCGGGTATTTCCGGCATCGCGCTCACCAAGCTCGACATTCTCGACACCTTCCCGGAGATCAAGGTCTGCGTCGGCTATAAGCTCGACGGACACGTCATCGACTACCTCCCCGCGAGCGAAGCGGCGCAGAAGCGCCTCGAACCCGTTTACGAGACCGTTCCGGGATGGACAGGCTCGACCGCCGGAGCCCGGTCATGGGCCGATCTGCCGGCTGAGGCCGTGAAATATGTGCGGCGCGTAGAAGAGCTGATCGGCGCGCCGGTGGCGCTGCTCTCCACCAGCCCCGAGCGTGACGACACGATCCTCGTCAAGAACCCGTTCGAGACCTAAGGGCATGACGGATTACTATCCCCTGCTCCAGCGCGCGATTGCCGGCAAGGATGCCGCCGATCGCGAGGCAATCTATGCCCGCGCGCGCAGCGCACTGGAGCGGCAATTGCGCGGCTTCGAGCCCCCGCTGACCGAGGAGGCGATCGCCGCGGAACTCACCGCGATCGACGCCGTGGCGCTTCGGATCGAGGGCGAGCTTAATCCGGTCACCGAGGTCGAAGCAGAGGCGCAGACGGAGCCCGAGCCTGCGCCGCCAGAACCCGAGGCACACGAGCCTGTACCGCTCGCGCCCCCGCCGCTCCCTTCGCCGATCGAGGAATTGCGCGCGGCCGAACAGGCGGTGATCCGGCCTCGCGCGCCAATGCGCAGCGAACCAAAGAGATCGGGCAGATCGCTGGCCATCTTCGGAGGCATCGCCATTGTGGCGATGGTCGCGATGGGCATGCTCGCTATGTCGCGCAAGGATACCGATCGCAGCGCCCAGGACGAACCGCCGCGCATCGCCGCGCCTACCGCTGCGAGCGGCGAAGAAGGCAAGACCGAAGGACGCCTCGGTGCAGGCGAAGCCGCGCAGCCCCCGGCACGCCAGGCGCAGGCGGACCCCGCGCCCCGCAATCCACCTGCGGAAACACGCCCTGCGCAGCCACCCGCACAGCCGCAACAGCGTCCGGTCAATGCCGGAAGCCGTGCCTTCGTGGTGCTCGAAGTGGCCGGCAGCGCACCGAACCAGTTCGAGGGTAAGGTCGAATGGAGTTTTCTGCCCGACCCCGCCCTGCGGGGACAAAAGAGCCTGCGAGCACGGATCGACTTTTCTGGCAGCGGCCTCAAAGTGGACCTTTCCATCGCGCGTAACAGCGAAGCCGGTCTCAACGCTTCGCATATCGTGATGGCGATGTTCGAGCCCGGTGCTGGGGTCGAGAACATCCGCGAGATGAGCGCGATCGAATGGCGTGGTCGTGAGAGCGAGCCCGGCAGCGTTTTCGCCGGCATGGTCGTTCCGGTGCAGGACAATGTCTTCATGATCGGGCTCGACCGCCAGGAGGCGAGTGTCCAGCGCAATCTCGATCTGCTCAGGAACCAGAAATGGCTGGTCTTCGAGGTCCGGCTCGCCAATGGCCGCCGGGGCGCTGTCCTCGCCGAAAAAGGGGTTTCCGGCGATAAGGCGGTTGCGGAAGCGCTGGCAGAGTGGAAGTGAGCGCGGTCAAGCCGGCTCACGCAGTCCCGTCGGTAACCCATCAAGGCTGACGCGATTCTTCAGCGCGCGGTATTCGCGCAGGCCGGCTTCGCCCTTGCTTTCCATCAGCCGCGGCATCGTCTCGCGATCGGCGCGGTAATCCATGAGCGGAACGCCGAAACCACAGGCCGTCTGCACCATTTCCACCGCAAGCGTGATGATCTGGCGCACGCCGGTGGGGGTCTCACCGCCGAAATGCGCCGCGAGCAGGGATTGATAGCCTGCTTCGTCACGCTGAAGCGCCTGCCCGCGCCCGAAGAGGCGGAGGATCATCGGCGCGCCCTCGAAAGCGCAGAACATCAACGTCAGCCGCCCGTCAGCGAGCAGATGCGCGGCGGTTTCGTTGCCAGACCCCGTGTAATCGAGATAACAGACACTGTTTCTCCCAAGGATCCGTAGCGTATCGAGCCCTTTCGGCGAAAGGTTGACGCGGGTATCCGTCGCCGCGGAGGCGGTGAAGAATACCTTCTGCCGCAAAATGAAATCGCGGTGGTCATCACCAATCTCGCTGAAGAACTTCGCCATTCGCTCTCATCCTTTCTGTGCGCGCAAAAAACAGAAAGGGCGCCGCGGGGCGCCCTTCGGGAATATCTCTACTATCATCATGCCGCCCGTTTTTCGATCGCGGCAATGGAGCGTTTGACCGCACCCTGCACCTTCTCGAATGCGCGTGCCTCGATTTGGCGCACACGCTCGCGGCTCACCCCGAACTCCTCGGAAAGCGCTTCGAGAGTGAGAGGCTCGTCGAGCAGGCGGCGCGCCTCGAAGATGCGGCGCTCGCGCGCATTGAGCGTCGCAAGCGCGTCGCCCAGAGCCGCATGGCGGTTATCCGCCTCCTCGGAGCGGGCAAGGATCGCTTCCTGATTGTCGCTCTCGTCAACCAGCAAATCCTGCCATTCAGCAGTGCCATCATCGCGCATCGTGACATTGAGCGAGGAATCACCGCCAAGACGACGGTTCATCTCGATGACCTCCTGCGCCTCGACGCCCAGCTTGGTCGCGATCGCCGCCACTTGATCGGGGCGCAAATCACCCTCGCCCAAAGCGGAAATCTTGCTCTTGGCCTTGCGCAGATTGAAGAACAGCTTCTTCTGGTTGGCCGTGGTGCCCATTTTCACAAGGCTCCACGAGCGCAGGATGTATTCCTGGATGGAGGCCTTGATCCACCAGATCGCATAAGTGGCGAGGCGGAAGCCCTTGTCGGGATCGAACCGCTTGACCGCCTGCATCAGCCCGATATTGCCTTCGGAGACAACATCGCCCACCGGCAAACCATAGCCGCGATAGCCCATCGCCACCTTCGCGACGAGGCGCAGATGCGAGGTCACCAGACGGTGCGCGGCGGTTGGGTCCGCATATTCCTGATAGCGCTTCGCCAGCATGAATTCCTCATCCGGCTTCAGGACGGGAAAACGGCGGATTTCAGCGAGATAGCGATTAAGTCCACCCTCACCCGACAGGACGGGCATCGTAGCAGTCGACATTCATACCTCCTTCGGGCCCCCGGAAGCGGCAGACCCATCGTCGCGGTGAGACACCCTTCGACGCGATTGTGCTTATAGCACACCCGATACGTGGCGAAATAGCGGCATGGATCACTTCGCGATCACGAAATTTTGGCGGGAGGCAGCGCCCCCTCAGCTAGCACGCAGCGCTGTGATCAAGCCTTCGAGATCATCTGGCAGCACGGAATCGAAAGCCATGGTCTCCCCGCTTCGCGGATGCTCGAAGCAGAGCGTGCGGGCATGAAGCGCCTGACGGCCCAATCCAGCGAGCGCGGCTTGCGCGGCGGGAGAGAGAAAGCGCTCCTTGGTTCGAAATCCGCTGCCATAGAGCGCGTCGCCAAGCAGGGGGTGGCCGATATGCGCCAGATGCACCCTGATCTGATGCGTGCGCCCGGTTTCGAGCCGACACGCGATCAGGCTTGCGACGATGTTTCCATCCTCGCCGGGAAACGCCTCCAGAACCTCGTAATGGGTGATGGCAAAGCGCGCCCGCTCCGCGCCGGAAACCACCATCTTCTCGCGGTTGGTGCTTGAACGGGTGATCGCGGCATCCACCATCCCGCTCCGGCGCGGCAGCTCGCCCCAGACCACGGCGAGGTATTCCCGCTCGAGCGGCCCTGTTCGGCCGTGATCGGCAAACTGATCCGCCAATCCGCGATGCGCCTTGTCATTCTTGGCGACCACCAGCAAGCCGGTCGTATCCTTGTCGAGGCGATGTACGATGCCCGGCCTCAGGACGCCGTTGATGCCGGACAGGCTCTCCCCGCAATGCGCGATCAGCGCGTTGACGAGCGTGCCCGTCTCATGCCCATTCGAGGGATGCACCACCATGCCCGCCGGCTTGTCGATCACGATGAGGTCCTCATCCTCGTGAACGACGCGCAACGGAATGGCCTGGCCGATCGGGCTCGCCGGTTGAGGGGGCGGCAGATCGAATTCAATCGCCTCGCCGCCACGCATCTTGCGTGCAGCATTTGTCTCGCACTGGCCCTCGACGCGGATCCTGCCTTCAGCAATCAGAACCTGCAGCCGCGCACGCGAGAAATCCGGCAGATGCTTCGCCAGCACCTTATCGAGCCGCTGACCGCGATCCTCCGCCAGGAGAGTGAACTCTGATCGATCCGCCATGTTTCCCGTGTGGCCCGAAATTCTGGTCAAGCTTGAATTTTGACCTTGCGATACGCTGCCGGAGTGCCTATAGCAACCAACTTCGCACCTTTGTTGTGCGATGCGCTCCCATCGTCTAGAGGCCTAGGACACCCGCCTCTCACGTGGGTAACAGGGGTTCGAATCCCCTTGGGAGCGCCACTCCTAAAATAGCTTATTGTATCTCAGTCACTTAGACATCGTTTTTGTCGCACCGTGCGACATCCCCTCTCCTGGTGCGACAATGCTGCTCACGGTCTGTTCCCGCGCGATGACGCCGGCACCGACTAATGCGGCCGCTACGAGATCGAATCCTTCGGTCGCCAGCTTCAACTTGCGCGCGTTGCGGGTATAGGCTCTGGACTGGTTGTTGGCGCTGCTCTCTGACCACGCGAACATTGCGTCCAGCGTGAGATCCGATGCGCCGGAATCTCCGGCGATCGAGGCTGCGGCCTTGCGAAGGCCGTGCGGCGTGCAGTGGGGAATTCCCGCCTCGTCGCATCGGTCTTTGAACCACATACCGAGAGCGTTGCCGCTGGCGAAGCCTCTGTTCCATCCGCTGAGCAAGAGCGCCATGCTGGTGCTGTCTGACGGCGGCGGACACGCATCCATGGCTTGCTTCAGAGGCCATGCGAGCGACGTAATCAGCTCCGCGCCTGTTTTCGTGCTGGTCTTGCCGGGGCGAAATCGCACAACTCCATCCCGGATATGCTGACGGCCAAAGCTGGCGGCATCTGATCTGCGCAGCCCGGTGAACAGGAACAGCATCAATGCGAGATAGGCCCGCGTGCCCTTGGGGTGCTTTGACGCAAAAGCGGCGATCTCCGCAACGCTCCAGATGTGGAAACCGTCGGTCGCGACCTTGATCTTGCGGAGAGGATCGGCCGGGTTCGAGGCAACGATGCGGACTTTAACTGCCCATGAGTAGAGCGCCTTTACGCTTTTGAGCCAGTCATTCGCCGCGCCGGGGGTGGTGGATCGCTTGGCGACGCCGGCCGATATAGACTCGGTGGTCATCATCATCCCACGGCGACCGTGCTTGACTTTCAGGTCTTCAAGGATTCGGCGGCGGCGTTTTACGCCGATGGGGTTCAGGGTCTTGAATTCCGGGCTCTCGGCAAAGTAGCGCTCGATCAGCCACCCGAGGGATTTGGCAGCAAATGGTGCCTCCCCCTTTTCTTCGACCTCGGGGCCGGGAAGAGTCGGCATGACCTCGCGCAGCTTGCGGATAGCGGCGCGGTATTCCTCTAGAAACTCCGGGGAGCCGGGGCGCTCCACGAGGCGGACACGCTTGCCCTTCCACCGCGCATAGTAGCGCATCCGCCCGTGTCGTGATTTTTCCTCGCTCAGGTAGTTCAGGGTGATATCCATATCGCTCATGGAGCAACGCCGTCCCAGCCATCGTCAACAGGATTCTTTTCTGGAGAATTGTCTGGTCCACCCTTTAGTCTCTCGAATGCATCGTCGAGATCGCGGATATCCCAGAGGCGAATGCCATCGACGGCAAAGCCGGCCGGTAGGCGGTGGGTGCTGATCATCTCGCGGAATTTGCTCTCAGACATGCCGATATAGCGCGCGGCATCCCCGGCACGCAGCCCACGAACAGGCATCGGCTGAAGCGCGGCGCGCGGCATGTCAGCGCCCCTCCCGTTTCAGACTGGCCAGCTCGCGCTCGAGTTCCGCGATGCGCTTTCTCACGCGCGATTTTTCGTGCCGCATCGCCGCCCGGTCGATGATGTCCATCACGGCCGTTATTTCCTCGCGGGTCAGGATCGCGACTGTAAATTCGTCGTGGCCCCGCCCGGCGATATCGCGCACGATGTAGTGCGCGCGGCCAGAAACTAGATCGAGTATTTGGGGTATCTTTTTCATTTTTGTTCTCCGGGTTGAGGGGCGAGGCGGCGCGTTGGTGGATAGACACCGTTGATCTCGTCGCCCTCAGTCACCAGTCGGATCAGCATGGCGATCAGTTGGACGATTTCGCCCTCGACCTCCTCCCATGTCATTCGCCCCTCAGCGAAATGCACGCACCCGCGAACAACCTCCCCCGCTTCCTCCGCGACTTTCAGGGCGATGTAGTTGGGCTGGGGAAATCGCGCGCTCGCTTTGGCGGCGGCAGTTTTTGCGCGGTCAACGATTGCATCAATCGGGTGCGCCACCCGCTCCACAAGTTGCTCGTGCTCGGTCATGCTTCACCTTTTAGGATGGCGGCGGCAGCCATCACGCCCCCCAGTCGTGGTTGTGCTCGTGGCGCTCGTCATCGCCGGGGCGAGCCGCACTGAGCAGCCCCGCAATGACGACGCCGAGGCAGGTGCCGGTGATGACGGCGGCGAGGTGGGTGAGGATGGAGAACATCACTCTGACCTCGCCGCCGCTTCAGATCCGCCGTCGACAAACTCGAAGCCATTAGCGAGCTTGTACGTGATGACGCCCCGTTCATGATCCGCACTCACAACCTCACCCTCCACCAGCGAGGGGAAATACAGGTGCGCCCCGCACCCCACGGCCTGCTCGGCAAGAGAAAGCGGCGCCTCGGTGCGACCGCAATGAAACGGCTCGGCTTGAAGCGAGCTTGCCGCATAGCAGGTCCGGCAGTTGCGCAGCACCCACTCGCCGCCGTGACAGATCTTGCTGGCAGGGCAGAACCGGCACTGATACCAGCCCGGATCATCGCTCAATCTCGCGGGGGGCATCTCGCTTGCGAATATGCGCGCCGCTCGCGCCTCGATGACCAGAGCATTGCCGGCGTCATACTCAATCCGCTCGACCTCGATCTCCCGCGTGTCCTGATTCTCCACGAGGAACAGCGCCCGCGTGAGGCCGAGGCCATGCATGTAGCACTGCATCTGCACCCAATATCTCGGGTCGCTGACCCTCACGCCTTGCCGGCGCCACGCTCGATACCGGCTCTCCTTCATCGTCTTGATCTCAAGAAGGTGCCGCGTCTTCGGAGCCTCCGGAACATTCTCGACGATACCGTCGCACGACCCCGTCAGAGCCCCATTCGCGAGCGAAACCCGCCATTGATTGCCCGTTGCGGGATCGCGGTCATGAACGACTATTCCGGCGGCACGGAGGAACTCGATCAATCGCGCCTCGCGCGAGTGTCCATTGTCGAATATGCGGAGTACGCGCCCTTCGTGCTTCTCTTCCTCATGAGCCCAGCGCAGCGCGTACCACAAGCGCCGGTCGCATGGGTCTCCGATGGATGAGCAACGAAGCGTAGCGCTGCGCTCGCGATCCTCCGAGAGAACCGCCTCGCACGCCCTGTCTATGGCGCGCGAGGTCAGCGATTGGACGGCCGGGATGATCGCCATCGTCACGCCGTCCTCTTCCACGAAGGCGGAGGACGATTGCCGGCGGCGGGCGTCGTGTTCGCGCGGGGCGGCGCGGCGGTCGCGGCCTGTTGCCGAGGCGCCGGCTGCGAAGCCGGGTGCGGACTGCCATCGGCTTCGAGGTAGTGCGCGACTTCGTTTTTATCTCCATATTGCGGGTCCTGCTTGATCTTCACGCGCGCCCGGATCGGGATACCGTGGAACGCATCGGAGTCGTCCGGAATAACCGTCAGGCCACAGGCGCGGGCGAGGTCCGAAAGCTGGCGTTGCCCGATCTCCTGCGCCTGCGGATTGGCGTTCTCGATATTGATCTGGTCGAAGATCCGGCGGTTTTCGTATTGCGCCCCGACGACTTTAAGCTGAAGCTTGAGCATCGTCCCGTTGCCGGCCTTCGTCGGCACCAAGGCGCTCTCGATCACCTCAACGTCGTAAACGCCTGCCGGAATGGGAGAGAAGTCGTTCGACGATTCGACGAGCGCTGCTCCGCTGTATTTTCCAAGGCTTGCCATGTGCTGATCTCCTTCGGTCAAGCGGCTTTGGTCGCCTCGGCGTCGGCCGAGGCGGGGAAGAACTTCGAGATTTCCGAATATCCGGCGCCGGGGCGGTAAACGATCTTCGCCGGCATGCCGTAGCGGTTCTTCGCCGTGAAGGCGGGGCGCCCCTCGCAGTAGATGAACCGGGTCTGCCCGCCCTCGGCGTGCGCCCGCTTCTTGTTGAAGCCCTGATCCTCCTCCTTGACGGTCGCCTCCTGCTTCAAAAGCAGGATCGCATCGACTTCATCCTCCACCAGCTTCCGGCCGCTCTTGTGCAGCCGGACCTGATATTGCGAGTACGAAACGCTCGTAGGATCGTCGAAGCGCTCGACGTCCGAATGCGCGATGAGCACGATGTTCATGCCGCGATCGCGACGAAGCGCCTGAAGGCCGTCAAGCAGCTCACGCCAGCGGTACTCGGTCGCGACGTAGCCCTTGCCATAGCCCGGCGCCTCGATTGACTGCCAGTTGTTGTCCCGGCAAACCGCGTCCCACAGCAGGGGCTGCATCTTGTCGAGGCTGTCGATCACCAGCGACGCAAAGCCGTGCTCCTCTTCGTAGAGGAGCGAAATCGTCTCGATGATCTCGTCGAAGGTCGCCGGCTGTGACCCGACAAGCTCAAGCCCTGCCGGCGTGCCGTCCTCGACCTGGATGAAGAACGGTTCGGGGAACTCGCTCGCGAGCGTCGTCTTGCCCATGCCGGGCGGGCCGTAGATCAGCACGCGCGGAGGCAGTTCCGCGCGCAAGGCGCGGATCTTGTCTTGCAGCTTTTGCATCTTCGCTCTCTCTTTTTGCCGTCGCTCTCTCCGAAAGGGTCCGGGCGGGTGGACCGGGGAGAGCGGGCCGGCTGTTCCGCGCGAGCGCGGTATCCACCCGCCACGGAAATCAACTCGGCGCGGCGTCGATGGCCCTGCCGGCACCAGGGAGGGCTTGAACCGGCAGGGCCACCTCCGGCCGCTTTTCCCCAGGCGCAAAGGCATGGAGATCAGCAACCTCGAACACATGAACGCGGCACAGCCCGGCGCTGACGGCGCTCGAGCGCTGCACCAGCGCCCATTCAAGAAATCGATCGTCAGGGACAAGGCCCTGCTTCACCAGCAAATCGCATGTCGCCTTCAGCCGATTGTCGGCGTCGGCGCGATCCTTCGCCGGGATGAAAAGCTGAAGCGCGTACCGCCCGACGACTTTCGCGCCCGTCACACCGGCATCGCGAAGCGCGCGGGCGGCAAGGTCAATCCAGTCGAGATACTCGGCGGATCGATGAACGCGACCGCGCGCGACACGCCATATGCGATTGGTCGAGGGCGGAAGGGGAAGCGTGATGCTCAGCATGCCAGCGCCTCCCGCATTCTCCGCGCCTGATTCATCACCCAATCGAGATGGATCGCGATATCCGCCGTGCGAAAGCCGGCATTCATCAATGCGACGATTGCGCGGCCATCGTCCCCAACAGCGCGAGCGCCGACGATGACGGGCGGCATCGCCTCACGGACAATCTCATATGTGCAGGCGTCTTCGTTCATGACCGCCTCCCGCCGCTGATCAGCTTGCGCGCCGCGACAAGAACGCGGATCGCGCCATCGATATCGCTGGCGAGCGGACCCCATTCGGCGGCGCAAATCTCGCCATCGCGAAGTGCGAAGACCGCCTTCGCCAGAACGTCCCCGCTGCGCTCGGCGTAGCTTGAGACTAGTGAAGCCACATCGTCATCGACCGGGCTTTCGGGGACGAATGTTCCGCCCGCGAGCGTCGCAAGATATTCCGCCGCGCTGGTCGAGCCGGAGGCGAGCGTCAGCCGCGCCGCGTCATCCAGCGTCAGCGTGCCTTCGTCGCGAAGCTGGTAAACCCGCGCCGCCCCAAGACCGAGGACGAAGGCCACGCTCTCGACGCCGCCCGCATCGCTGTAAAGGCAGGCGAGAACCGCTTTCGTGGTGCCATCCGGCACACGCTTGTTGGGCTTGTAGCTGGGGCGAGTCATCAGAAATTCACCGCGCGTTTATGATTGTTGCAACCGAGGTTGTGCTCGCCTTCTGCCTTCACATCGGAGGCAGCGGCCATGTCATCATTCGCGAGGGGGGGGGCACCAGCATGAGCGGCGACCAGCACGTCGTACGAAAGCCCCTGAATTCCACGGCGGGCGGCAGCATCAAGAAGGCGCGGCCAATAGCCTACGGGAATCGACCCGCGATGCTTCATGAGCGTGCCGTGGCTCTCGCGTTTCAAGCCCAAGTCGCGAGCTAAGTCGCTAACACTGGGCCACAAGGTGAAGATGTCAGTTACGGTCATCATGAGCGAAGTACTACCTTATGTAGCACATCAAGTCAACACCTATTGTAGCAATTCAAATGCTACCGGTGTGGACATGAGGACACCGGGCGAAAGATTGGCATTTGCGCGTGGAAGAGCTGGGTTTTCATCCGCTCGAGAGGCGGCGATCGCGCTTGGCGTATCAGTATCCACTTACAACGCGCACGAACGCGCGGGCCAACCAGGTGCGCGCGGGTTCAAGATTGATAGCGCTAGGCGATACGGTCGTCGTTTTGGGGTGTCCGCCGCGTGGTTGCTGACAGGCGACGGCCAGATGGACGCGCCAGCCTCTGCGCCCATTGCCGGCCCCTTGCCAGTCGATGTTGTGTCTGTGCGGGGGATGGCACAGGCCGGCATGTGGCAAGAGTTTGAAGATTTTGATGGCTCAGCCTTTGAGCCCGTGCCTGCCGCCCCAGGCCGTTGGCGATCGTTTGAACAGTTTGCGTACAGGATAGCCGGCCCTTCAATGGATCGCGCTGGCATGAGGTCCGGCGATTATGTGGTCTGCGTCCCATACGGTAGCGCAAGGTCATCGCGCATCGATGGTGACTATGTAGTGGTTGAGCGAAGGCGAGGGCCAACAATAGAGAGAACCGTAAAGCGGCTGAAGGTTGTGAACGGTGACTATGAGCTGTGGCCTGAATCAACCGACACCAGATTTCAGGAGCCGATACGCGTGAAGGGCAATGGCGGGTTACATGAAGATGACGGCACTACCGTTGAGATCGTCGGTCTTGTGATAGGAAGGTGGGCTCCAATATGAGATTTTTTTTTGCTTCCTCTTTTGCTCTCTTGTTGGCGAGCCCGGTTGCGGCGTGGACGGAATTCAATGAAAAAGATCGAATCACCGGCGTAGAGACGGTTGGAATCAGCCGCAAAGCCCAGGAAACTATCTTGCGACCGCAGCGAAGAGCTGAGCAACGCGCGCCGGTGGCCGTCCTCCTTTTTAGATGCGAAGCTGGCAAGCCAGCCGTTATATATTTTGTTCCAGACTGGCTTACGGCCGGCAGAAATAAAAATTTGGTCCAGTATCGCTTTGATAAAGATAAGCCCGTTTCAAGCGCAGGCTGGATTGCTTCTGAAGACAGTACTGGCATAGGCTTGTGGTCAAAAGGACAAGTGTTATCCTTTTTAAAATCATCCGCAAATAAGCGGACGCTATTGTTCAGGACTCAAAATCCGATTTTTGGGGAAACAGAGTCTTCATTTGACGTTTCAGATCTGTCTGAGTACTATGGAAAATTTCTAACTTCGTGCAAGCTTAAACTTTAATTTGGCAAATTGGGTCAATCATCCGACCCGACATTGAATGCTACATTTTGTAGAAATCAGCATTGACGCGCATTGCTACATAGCGTATCAATCTCTCCATCAACGGCGATGGAGAGCAGCCAATGTCAAAGTTCCACAACCTTTCGAGCCGGCAGATCGCGGACGATCTCGGCGATACCGATGCGCGCATCAAGGCGCTCACGGAGCACAAGGACGCGCTCAAGGACGAGCTGAAAAAGCGCGGTGATGAGCGCGTCGAAGGTGACCGCTGGACGGTGACGCTCGCGGCGTCTGCCCGCACGACCTATGACGACAAGGCCATTCGCGCCGCGCTCGGCGAGGAAATCGTCAAGCAGTATGAGCGCGTGACCGAAACAACGACGCTTCGCGTGAAGCCGACCGTTGTTTTCGGCGAAACCATCGCGGCGTGATCCAGATGGCGCGCGCGAAAAAGCAAGTCGCGGCGGGTGAGAGCCCCGCCACGGTCACCGCCTCAGAGAATGCCGTTGTTGCCTATAAGGGCTTCAACAAGGATTGGACGTGTCGTGGCTACCAGTTCGAGGTCGGAAAGTCGTATGAGCATGTCGGCCCGGTGAAGTCCTGCGACAGCGGGTTTCACGCCTGCAAGCACCCTCTCTCGGTGTTCGGGTTCTACGCTCCGGGCCAGTCCCGGTACGCTGAGGTGAAACTCTCCGGAACCATCTGCGATAAGGAGACACCCGACACCAAGATCGCCGCGGCGAAGATCAGCATCGAGGTCGAGTTGTCGATCTCCGATCTCGTCAAGCGCGCATGGGGCTATGTGTGGTCGCGCGCTACCGTCGAAGGTGAGACGGCGACGGGCTACCAAGGCGCTGCGTCCTCGACGGGCACCCGTGGCGCTGCGTCCTCGACGGGCACCCGTGGCGCTGCGTCCTCGACGGGCACCCGTGGCGCTGCGTCCTCGACGGGCGACTATGGCGCTGCGTCCTCGACGGGCCACCAAGGCGCTGCGTCCTCGACGGGCAACTATGGCGCTGCGTCCTCGACGGGC
>Ga0209794_1000553_pt1 | contig 50767 bp, 36 predicted proteins | sample EBPBio232013_DNA_FD_185869 | JGI IMG/M metagenome (GOLD analysis project Ga0209794, IMG submission 185869) | Wastewater treatment Type I Accumulibacter community from EBPR Bioreactor in Madison, WI, USA - Reactor 1_5/23/2013_ DNA (SPAdes)... | ecosystem: Engineered > Bioreactor > EBPR >... | reverse complement strand
CGAGGTCGCGCCGACCAAGCCCGGCAAGGAGCCGCAGCCGGCCTATATCCGCCTGACCCAGCGGCTCGTGAAGATCCTGCAGGAGCGCACGGCCGACGGTTACGTGTTCCGCACCGACCTGCGCCTGCGCCCCGATCCGGGCGCTACGGCGGTCGCCATCTCCACCCCGGCGGCGCTGCACTATTACGAGACGATCGGCCAGACCTGGGAGCGCTCCGCCTTCATCAAGGCGCGCCCCTGCGCCGGCGACATCGTGGCGGGCGAGGCATTCCTGAAGGAGATGCAGCCGTTCATCTGGCGCAAATATCTCGACTATGCGGCGGTCGCCGACGTCCATGCGATGAAGCGCCAGATTCACGCCTTCCGTGGCCACGACGCGCTGGCGGTCGAAGGGCACAACATCAAGCTCGGCCGCGGCGGCATCCGCGAGATCGAGTTCTTCGTGCAGACCCAGCAGCTCATAGCGGGCGGCCGCAATCCGGCGCTGCGGGTGAGAGACACGATCACCGGGCTCGAGCGGCTGCGCGAGGCGGGCTGGGTCACGGTCGAGACGCGGGAAAGCCTCGAGCGGGCCTATCGGTTCCTGCGCCAGGTGGAGCACCGGTTGCAGATGGTCGCCGACGACCAGACCCATTCGCTGCCCGAGACGACGGAGGGCGTCGAGGCTATCGCCCGTTTCCTCGGCTACAAGGACCGCGCGGCCTTCGCGCTGGCGCTCACGGAGGAACTGCTGCCGGTCGAGGCGGCCTATGCCAAGCTGTTCGAGACCCTGCCGCCGCTCGCCGAGGTGAAGGGCACGCTGGACCTCGCCACCGACCCGCCGAAAGCCACCACGCTTGCCGCGCTGAAGGAACTCGGTTTTCAGGACCCGGCTGCGGCGGCCCTGACCGTGCTCGGCTGGCAGGCGCCGAAATCCGGCGGCCTCAGGGCCAAGGAAGCGCGCGACCGCGTCGCGGAACTGGCACCCGCCCTCATCGACGCCCTGTCGCGCACCGGTGACGCCGACCTCGGCCTCAGGGCCTTCGACCGCCTGCTGACGCGCCATTCGCAGCCGATCGAGCTGCTGGCGATCCTGCGCGCCCATCCCGACCTCCTCGAACTCATCATGCAGGTGCTGGGCTCGGCGCCGCGCCTGGCCGATCTGATGGGGCGGCGCGCCCATGTGCTCGACGCGCTGCTGGAGCCGGCCTTCTTCGGGGAACTGCCGGGCGATGCCGAACTCGCGCGGCGGCTGAACGAGACGCTGGCGCTGGCGGGTCATGCCGAGGAGGTGCTCGACCGCGCCCGCGTCTTCGGCCAGGAGCAGCTTTTCCTCACCGGCGTCCGGGTTCTTGCCGGCACGGTGTCGGCGGAGGCTGCCGGGCAGGCTTTCGCGCGGCTCGCCGAGCAGTTGATCGTCGCGCTGCACCGGACCGTCACCGAGGCGATGATATCGGCCCACGGCCGCATTCCCGGCATGCGCACCGCCGTCGTCGCCATGGGCAAGCTGGGCGGCCGCGAGATGACCGCCGGCTCCGACCTCGACCTGATCCTGCTCTACGACCACGATCCCAAGGAGAACGCCTCCGACGGCCCGCGGTCGCTCACCGGCGGCCACTATTTCGCGCGCCTGACCCAGCGCCTCGTCAGCGCGCTGTCCGCGCCGACCAGCGAAGGCATTCTCTACGACGTCGATCTTCGGCTGCGCCCCTCCGGCCGCTCCGGCCCGGTCGCGACCCATATCGACGGCTTCCGCAGCTATCAGCTGAAGGAAGCCTGGACCTGGGAGCACATGGCGCTGACCCGCGCCCGCGTGGTCGCGGCGACGCCTGGCTTCGGCCCCGAGGTCGAAAAGGCCATCCGGGCCGTGCTGACCGCCAAGCGCAGCGCCAAGACCACGCTCGGCGACATCATCGACATGCGTGTGGCCATCGCCGAGGACAAGGGCGACGAGACCCGCTGGGACCTGAAATATGCGCGCGGCGGACTGATCGACATCGAGTTCGTCGCGCAGGCGCTGCAACTCGTCCATGGCGCGCGGCACCCGGACATTCTCGACCCCAACACGGCCCGCGTGCTCGACAGGGCGGCGGCTGCCGGCCTGATCAAAGCGGCCGAGGCGGAGGTGCTGCGCGAGGCCTGCCGGTTCTACCAGCGCCTGACGCAGATCATCCGGCTCTGCCTCGTCGACGGCTTCGATCCGGCAACCGCCGCGCCGGGCCTGAAGCGGCTCCTGGCGCGCGCCGGCGAACTGCCGGATTTCGTGACGCTCGATGCCTATGTCGGCGAGACGCAGGTCAGGGTCCGCAAGGCGTTTCGCGCCATAGTCGGGGACATCTGAGGCCGCTCAGGCGGCCTGCGGAACCGGACCCGCGACGGGCAGGCGGACCACAACGGTAGTTCCGCGCCCCACGGTGGAGCGGATGCGCAGCGAGCCGCCATGCATCTCGGCCAGCGACTTGGCGATGGCGAGGCCGAGGCCCGAGCCCTTGTGGTTCTTCGAGAACTGGCTCTGCACCTGCTCGAAGGGCTTGCCGAGCTTGTCGATGGCCCGGCGCGGGATGCCGATGCCGGTATCCTCGATGGCGATGGCGATGACGCCGCGGGCCTTGCGCGCCCGGACCGAGATCATGCCGCCGCGCGGGGTGAACTTGACGGCGTTCGACAGGAGGTTGAGCGCGATCTGCTTCACCGCCCGGCGGTCCGCGACGAGAGCCATGTCCTGCGGCACCTCGGCCTCGATGATGATCGCCTTGTCCTCGGCCATCTTGGAGACCACGCGCATGGTCTCCTCCAGCGTGTCGTCGAGCTGGGTCGGGCGGGGGTCGAGCTTCAGGCGGCCGGCCTCGATGCGCGACATGTCGAGGATGTCGTCGATGACCGAGAGCAGGAAATGGCCGCTGTCATGGATGTCGCGGGCATATTCGCCGTATTTGGTCACGCCCAGCGGCCCGAAATGGCCGTCCTTGAGGATTTCCGAGAAGCCGATGATGGCGTTCAGCGGCGTGCGCAGTTCGTGGCTCATATTGGCGAGGAACTCGGACTTGGCGCGGCTGGCTTCCTCGGCCTGGGTCTTCTGCTCGGAATATTTCTCCGCGAGCTCGGCAAGCTGCTGGGTCTGCATTTCCAATGCATACTGGCTGCGCTGGAGGTCGGCGACGCTGGCGCGCAGGCGCTGCTCGCTGGCGGTGAGTTGGTTCTCGTGCCGCTTCAGGGCGGTGATGTCGGTGCCGACCGAGACGAAGCCGTCGCAATGGGTGCGCCGCTCCGAGATCTGGAACCAGCGGCCGTCGGCAAGCTGGACCTCGAGGTCGCGGGCGCCGTCGCGCGCGCCGTTGCCGAGCACGCGCCCGTCGACCACTTTCGCGCCGCCGCCGGCGGCAAGCGCTTCCTGGTAGCTCGCGCCGGGGCGGGCGACCTCCTCGGAGAGGCCGTTGAGCTCGCGGAACTTGGAATTGCAGACCACGATCCGGTCGCGGTCGTCGCAGACCACGAAGGCTTCGGACACGGTCTCGATGGCCTCGCGGATGCGATGGTCGGCAGCGGCGTTGCGGCGCGCCAGCTCAAGCTGTTCGGTGATGTCGACGACGATGCCGACGAAGCGGCGATAGGGAACGCCGGCGACGGCGAGGCCGCGACCGCGCGCCCTGAGCCAGACCCAGCGGCCCTCGGCATGGCGCATGCGGAACTGGAAGTCGACGGCGGCCTCCGGGTCGAGCCCGGTCATGGAGGCGATGCCGCCGAGATAGCTGTCCTCCGGGTGAAGCAGCGGCTGCAACTCGTCGATGGTGACGAGGCCCTCGCGGCCGGCCATGCCCAGCAGCTCGAACATCGAGGCCGACCAGAACATCTGCGCCGCGCCGATCTCCCAGTCCCACAGGCCGCAGCGTCCGCTCTCCAGCGCCGCGTCGATGGTGGCGCGGGCATTGTGGTTGACCATGTCGGCGATGGCGGCGCGCATGGTCTGGATGTGGAAGGCGATGCCGATGACCAGCAGCAGCAGGCCGGTGGTGGCGAACAGTGTGCTGGTGAGCAGCGTCGCGCGCCACCAGTTGGCGAGCGCGTCGTCGACGGTCTGGATGACGTAGAGCTTCGCCAGCGGCTGCGGCAGCGGCCTGACCGCCATCAGCGCCTGCGCGCCGGAGCCGAGCTGCACGTAGTCGGTGCCGATGGTGCCGGCGGGACGAACGAGGTGCGGGGCAACCGGCTTGCCCAGGAACTGCCGGCGGGCCGCGGCGGGCATGGCGGCAACCACGATGCCGGTGGCGTCGGTCGCCAGCATGATGCGGCCGGGATGGGCGCCGACGCGCGGGGCGCTGAGATCCAGCGCCATCTGGGCGGCGGTGGCGAGGTCGCCGTCGGTGAGCGTTACGCGGTAGTTGAGGTCGGCATCGACGGCCGAGGCGGCGGTTGCGATGTCGTTCTGGACGGCGGCGAGTGCGTCGATGCGGCTGTTGTAGATCTGAAGCGCGGCGCCTGCGCCCATGACCACCAGGAAGGCGACGATCAGGACCGGCACGAGGCGGCGCAGGATGGGCTCGTAGGGCGCCAGCCAGGACTCGATGGAAGCGTTGATGGGCTGCGCGAAACCGCGCGGCCCGTAGGCGTGAATCAGCGCATCCGCGCTGGGCGCCGAAATGCGCTCCATCGCCGGTTCCCCCGTCGAACTCTTGAATTTGATGTCCGGACGTTGGCCCCAGCCCCTCCGAATCACAGGCATAAGAATCGATTTGGCGCTGGGCTGTCTAGAGTCCGGGAATCACAGGATCGGAAATATTTGGTTAACACAGCTAGGAAGAAATGCCCTAATCCTCAGGCGAGCGAGCGCTGGGCAATGTCGCGAACATCCGTCGACAGCGTTTCGGCGGCGAGAACCCGGTCGAGCGCCGCCTTGGCATGGGCGCGGCGGCCCGGCTCCATGGCGCGCCAGCTCTTGAAGGTGGAGAGCAGCCTTGCCGCGACCTGCGGGTTGCGGCCGTCAACATCCAGCACGACGTCGACGAGGAAGCCGTAGCCGGTGCCGTCCGCGCGGTTGAACTGCGTCTGGTTGGCGGTGGCGAAGGAGCCGACGAGCGCGCGCAGGCGGTTCGGATTGGTCGCGGCGAAGCCGGGGCCGGCGAGGAGCCGCTTCACCCTGTCGAGGGTGCCAGGCTCGGGGATGGCAGCCTGCAGAGCCAGCCATTTGTCGAGGATCAGCGGATCGTCGCGATAGCGCTCGCGGAAGCTCTCGAGCGCGGCCTCGCGCCGCTCGCCGGGATGCTGGGCGAGCACCGCGAGCGCGGCGAGACGGTCGGTCATGTTGTCGGCAGCGGCGAAGCGCTGTTCGACGGCGGAGAGGCGGCCTTCGCCGCCCGCGGCGGCCCAGAGGTCGAGCGCGATATTGGCCAGCGCCCGGCGTCCGGCCGAGGCGGCGTCGGGGCTGTAGGGCGCGCTGGACGACAGGCTGTCGATGGTCCGTCCGAGATCCTCGCCGAGCGTCGTCGCGACGATGCGGCGCAGATGCACGCGCGCGGCATGGACGGAATCGGGATCGACCTCCGCGCCGATCTCGCGGGCGATGTCGGATTCCGAGGGCAAGGCGAGGACCTGTGCGGCGAAGGCGTGATCGGAGGTCGTCGCCAGTGTCGCCTTCAGCGCCGCGATCACGGGTTCGGCATCGTCGGGAGCGATGGTGCCGTCCGCACGGCCGGCCTTGACCAGCAGATCGGTCGCCAGCGTCTGCACCGCCTGCCAGCGGTTGTAGGGATCGCTGTCGTGGCGGGCGAGGAAGCCGAGATCGTCGGCGGAGAGATCGGTCCTCAGCGTCACCGGCGCGGAGAAGCCGCGATTGATGGAGAGGACCGGCCGCGTCGGGTGGCCGGTGAAGGTGAAGCTGTGGCGCGCCTCGGTCAGCGCCACCACGCCCGCGACGGTCCGTCCGTCCTCGGTGAGCAGGGGGCGATCCTCGCCGTTCGGCCCGATCAGGCCGATGGCGAGCGGGATGACCATGGGCCGCTTGTCGGTCTGGCCGGGCGTCGGCTTCAAAGTCTGCCGGGCCTCGACGGTGAACGTGCCGGCCTTCGCATCGTGCCTGGTGGAGACGGTCACTTCCGGCGTGCCCGACTGGCGATACCAGAGGAAGAACTGCGTGAGATCGCGGCCGCTCGCCTCGGCGAAACAGGCGATGAAGTCCTCGACGGTCGCGGCGTCGCCGTCGTGACGCGCGAGGTACAGGTCCATGCCCTTCCGGAACGCCTCCGGGCCGATGAGAACCTTCAGCGCGCGGATGACCTCCGCGCCCTTCTCATACACCGTCGCGGTGTAGAAGTTGTTGATCTCGCTATAGACTTCCGGCCGGACCGGGTGCGACAGCGGGCCGGCATCCTCGGGGAACTGGTGGCTCTTCAGGAGCCGCACGTCGGCAATGCGCTTCACCGCCCGCGAGCGCATGTCGGCCGAGAATTCCTGATCGCGGAAGACGGTCAGGCCCTCCTTCAGGCAGAGCTGGAACCAGTCGCGGCAGGTAATGCGGTTGCCGGTCCAGTTGTGGAAATATTCGTGGGCGATGATCGCCTCGATCGCCGCATAGTCCTGGTCGCTCGCCGTGTCGGGCAGGGCAAGGACGTATTTGTCGTTGAAGATGTTGAGGCCCTTGTTCTCCATGGCCCCCATGTTGAAGTCGCCGACCGCGACGATGTTGAACACGTCGAGGTCGTATTCGCAGCCGAAGGCTTCCTCGTCCCAGCGCATCGAGCGCTTCAGCGCGTCCATCGCATAGGCGCAGCGGTCCTCCTTGCCGTGCTCGACATAGATGCCGAGCGCGACCTTGCGGCCCGAACGCGTGACGAAGCTGTCGGCGACGTGGGCGAGCCTGCCGCCGACCAGCGCGAAGAGGTAGCTCGGCTTCGGGTGGGGATCGTGCCAGACGGCGAAATGCCGGCCGCCTGGGAGGTCGCCGGCTTCGACGAGGTTGCCGTTGCCGAGCAGGACCGGCGCGTCGGCCTTGTCGGCCTCGATGCGGGTCGTATAGACGGCCAGCACGTCCGGACGGTCGGGGAAATAGGTGATGCGGCGGAAGCCCTCGGCCTCGCACTGGGTGCACCACGTTCCCGACGAGCGATAGAGCCCCATCAGCTGGCTGTTGGCTTCGGGATTGACCCTGGTCTCGATCGTCAGCGTGAAGGCGCCGGACGGCGGGCGCGCGATGGTCAGCGTCCTGGCCGTCGCCACATAGGCGTCGGCGGGCAGGGGCTTGCCGTCGATGGCGAGCGCCACGAGGGTCAGGTCGTCGCCGTCGAAAACCAGCGGCGCGCCCGGTACGCCCGCCGGGTGGGATTCGACGGCAAGCCCGGCGACCACGCGCGTCGCGGTCGGGTGCAGCGACACATCGAGCCTGACGGTCTTCACGACATGGTCGGGGACGCGATAGTCGGCCAGCCGCACGGGGGTCGCCTCGTCGGTGCGCATGGTCTCGTCCTTCTGTCCGTCGTCGCGATTCGAGCGACGAAGCTATGGGCGCGCGCCGCCCGGTGAAAGGGGGCGGATCGGCTCGGCATGGCCGACCATCCGGATGACCTTCGGATGGGCCCTGCGGAAGCGGCGCTCGATCTGGTCGACGGCCTCGTGGACCTCGGCGATGCGGAGCGCGGGATTGGCGCGGCAGTGATAGGTGACGACGATCCCCTGGCCGGTCTCGCGGGCGCGGACGCTGTGGATGTCGGTGATCGGCCCGGTCCCGGCGGCGAGCCCCTTCAGGCTGTCGGCAAGCTCCGAGACGAGCGCGGCCTCGCCGTCCGAACCGGCGAGCATCTCGGCCTGCAGCGGCTCGATATGCGTCTCGACCTCGGCGTCGGCGCCGAGCTCGCCGCGGATCGCCTGTTCGAGCCGGCTGGCAATGTCGTGCGCCTCGCCGAGCGACAGGTCGCCATCGACCTCGAGGTCGAGCCCGACGCAGAGCTTCTCGCCGAGATGCTGCACGGTGACATGATGGACCGCGAGATTATGCCGGCGCGCGGTCAGGTGGACGCGCTCCATGACGGTTTCGTCGTCGAGGGCAACGGGATTGGCCGTGACGGTCGGCACGGTGCCGGCGAAGGCTCTCGCCGCAGCCTCGGTGATCGCCTCCTTGATCTCGAACACCCGTTCGAGCGGCAGGGTCCGGTTCACCGTGACGCCGATCTCCGCGAGCGTTTCCGGGCCGACCTCGCGCAGCCGGAGCTGATCCAGCGAAACCACGCCCGGCACTGCCTCAACAGCCTCGCGGATCGCCTCCGTCGCGCCCTTCGGCGCCCGGTCCATCAGCGTGTCAATGGTGCGGCGGCCGAGCTTCCAGCTCATCGCGCAGATCAGGATGGCGACGACGATGGCGGCAATCGCGTCGGCCTTGGGAAAGCCCAGCCAGACGAACAGCAGGCCGGCGAGCACCACGGCCGAGCTCGCCATGTCGGAAGCGAAATGCAGGGCGCCAGATTCCAGCGCGTGGCTGCCGGTCTCCCTGGCGATGCGGCCCATGATCCGCACGCGCCAGAAATCGATGGCGATGACGGCGATCATCAGGCCCGCCATGATCGGCGTCACCTGGACCGCATGGCCGCCGTCCCACAGCCGCCTCACGGCCTCGGTGATGACGATGCCGGAGACGAGGAAGAGGAAGGCGGTTTCCGCCAGCGCCGCGATGGATTCCACCTTGCCGTGGCCATATTGATGCTCTTCATCGGCGGGCTTGTCGGCGAGACGCACGGCATAGAAGGTGAGCAGGGTCGCGGCCGTGTCCACGATGCCGTGGGCGGCCTCCGCCAGAATGGCGATGGAGCCGCTGGCGAAGCCGACCGCCGCCTTGGCCAGCGTCAGGCCGACGGTGACGGCGATGGATGCGAGGGCTGCCTTTTGCTTGACCGATGCCATGGGACTGACTGACGCGATGAGCCGGACCGACGCGAGAGACCGCACCGGGTGCGGGGGCCGTGCCCGCCCGCACGGCGAGACCGTTACGGTGCCCGGCGGCACGGGTCAAATCGCGGCCCGCGCGATGCGCTTGCTCGCGGTCCTGCTGGCGGTTCTCGCCTGCATGACAATACCGGCGCGGGCGCAGGAGACGGAGACGCGCGCCCTCCAGGAGAATCTCACGAAGCTCGGCCTCTATTCCGGTCCCATCGACGGCGAGCAATCGGGCAAGCTGACCGAGGCCATAGCGGCCTATCTGCGGCAGGCCGGGTTCGACGACCCGCCCGAGCGGGCGTTCCGCCATTTCGGTGCGCTGGTGCGCGACGTCGACCTCGAAGTCCGCATCCGCGCGGGGCTTGCCCGCGTGTCGGACAGCCAGGCGATCGTGACGCGCTTCGGCACGCTCGGCATCCACACCTACCGGTCGGCTGATGCGCCAGCCGGTTTCATCGATGGCCGGCGCGTCAGCCGCGGCGGCGTCAGGGTCGATGCCGGCCTCGCGGCCTTCGCGGCGTGCTGTGAACCGAAGGTCGTTCAGGTCGGCGACGCCGATATCGTGGTGCTGCAGGGAACGCGGGAAACCGCCGGCTGCGAGGCCGGGCGGGTCTATGTCACGGTCGCGCGGGATCGGCTGGCCGTGACCGATCTGGAGGACAGTTGCACCACGCAGCCGAACTTCGTGGTGGAGAACGGCCGCCTCGTGGTCACCGCGCTCGCCCGCAATGGCCTGATCGACGCGCGCTGGTCGCTCGGGCCGGGCGAGCCGATGCGGTTCGAGCGGCTGGTCATCGCCGCGCCGTTGCAGCCGCTGGCCTGGTGGGTCGGCCGCCAGCCGAACGAGCGCATCGAGCGCGGCTATCGCTTCTTCCACTTCGCGGCGCTCTCGGATGCCTTGTCGGCCCTCCTGCCGGCCGAGGAGCTCGGCTGGACGCTCAAGATGACGCTGACGACGCCGGTCGAGCGGCGCGGCGATGTCCTGTTCGTCTCGGGCACCTACCGGCCCGACGAGCGGCTGGTCTCGGTGACCATCGACCTTGCGGCGCAGGCCGTGCACGCCTGCTCGTTCAACCGGGGCACCACGCGCCTCGCCTCGACGCTGCTCGGCGGTGTCTTTTCCGACCCGGCCGCCTCCTGTCCCGCCGACATCGAGCAGGCCATCGCCACATGGACGGCGCTCGGCGCGCTGCCGGGAACATCGACGGCGCGGGTGTTCGGCTTCGAGGGCACGTTCGGCGACGAAGCCGCCTGCAAGGCCGGCGGCGAGCGGGTGACGCGCATCACCGCGCGCAGCCTGCGGGTGGCCGGCGAGGCCGAACTCGCAATTGCGGGGGTCGGCCTGTCGGATGGCGACTATGTCGTGGAGACGGCAGGCCGTACGGTGCCGATCAAGCGTCTGGACGACGACCGCATCGACCTCGACGGCGAGGTCATGCGGCGCTGTCCGGGCGGCTGATCCTCAAGCGGTGCCGTCCATGACGCAGATCGACCTCGAAGCCGAGTACAACAACCGCGCCCGCGTGCCGGAGCATCCGGCCATCATCGCGGGCTGGGCGGGTGATGCGGCGGCTTTCCGGGCCGCACGCAGTGACGCGGCGCTCGACGAGGCCTACGGCACCGGCGAGCGGCACCGCTACGACTGGTTCCCGGCCGCGAGCCCGCGCGCCGGCGCGCCGGTCCTCCTGTTCATCCACGGCGGCTACTGGCAGGCGCTGGACAAGGGCTTCTTCAGTCACATGGCCGAAGGCGCCAACGCGCACGGGCTGGATGTCGCCGTGATGAGCTACGATCTCTGCCCGCAGGTCGCGCTTGGCGAGATTGTCGACCAGTCCATCGCCTGCGCGCGGGAACTCTACCGGCGGACCGGCCGAAAGGTGCTGCCCTTCGGCCATTCGGCCGGCGGGCATCTCGCGGCCTGCCTCGCGGGGGCGAACTGGCCCTGGATCGGCGAGGCGGCGTCGATCATCGCGGCGGCCATGCCGGTATCGGGCCTGTTTCACCTGGCGCCGCTCGTCCGCACCTCGATCAACAAGGCCCTCGGCATGGATGTCGGGCAGGCCTCGCGCGCCTCGCCGCTGGTCTGGTCGCCGCCGGAGGGGCTGAAGGTGACGGCGGTCGTGGGCGGCGAGGAATCGTCCGAGTATCACCGCCAGACCCGGGCACTCGTCGACGCCTGGCGGCCGATGGGCGTCGTGACGAAAGAGATCGTGGTGGCCGGGGCGAACCATTTCACGGTGATCGCGCCGTTTGCCGATCCGGCGTCCGAGCTGACGGCGGAACTGGTCCGGCTGGCCTATTGATCGACCGCAAAGCCGCCGGCAAGGCAAGCGTGCTTGCTTGGCGGACAGTGCATTCCGCGCGCGAGGATCATCATGCTCTGCCGCACCGCCGCCCTCGTTCTCGCGGTTGCCATGTTCGGCGCCGGCCCGGCTGCTGCCCAGAGCCAGCGTGTCCTTGTGCAGCGGGGCGAGGTGCTCGTGCGCCAGCACTGTGCCCTTTGCCATGCCGTTGGCAGGGATGATGCCAGCCGCTATCCCGGCGCGCCGCCGTTTCGCGAACTGAGCAAGCGCTATCCTGTCGATGTGCTCGAGGAGGCACTCGCGGAGGGGTTCACGTCCGGCCACCCGGCCATGCCGGAGTTCACGTTCTCGCCCGAGCGCGCGGCGGCCATCGTCGCCTATCTCATGTCGATCCAGACCGATCCGGGCGCGCGCCCGCAGCGCCGATAGGCCGGTCGGCCAAGGCGCCCCGGCGTCTGAACGACAAAGCCCGGCGCTGTGGCCGGGCTTTGCCTTATCTCGGTTGATCGGGGCGATCAGAAGAACGCCTGGATGCCCGTCTGCGCGCGGCCGAGGATCAGCGCGTGGACGTCGTGCGCGCCCTCATAGGTGTTGACCGTCTCGAGGTTCACCATGTGGCGGATGACGTGGTACTCGGCCGAGATGCCGTTGCCGCCATGCATGTCGCGGGCGAGGCGGGCGATGTCGAGCGCCTTGCCGCAATTGTTGCGCTTCATCAGCGAGATGGCCTGCGGGGCGAAGTTGTGGTCCTCCATCAGGCGGCCGAGGCGCAGCGCGCCGTGCAGGCCGAGGGTGATCTCGGTCTGCATGTCCGCGAGCTTCTTCTGGACCAGCTGGGTGGCCGCCAGCGGCTTGCCGAACTGCTTGCGGTCGAGCGTGTACTGGCGCGCGCGGTGCCAGCAGTCCTCGGCCGCGCCCATGGCGCCCCAGGCGATGCCGTAGCGGGCGCGGTTGAGACAGCCGAACGGACCTGACAGGCCCTTGGCGTTCGGCAGCATGTTCTCGGCCGGCACGAACACGTCGTCCAGCACGATCTCGCCGGTGATGGAGGCGCGGAGCGAAACCTTGCCTTCGATCTTCGGGGTCGAGAAGCCCTTCATGCCGCGCTCGACGACGAAGCCGCGAATGGCCTCGTCGGTCTTCGCCCAGACCACCGCCAGATCCGAGATCGGCGAGTTGGTGATCCACATCTTCGAGCCCTTGAGGATGTAGCCGCCATCGACCTTGGTCGCGCGGGTCTTCATGCCGGCCGGGTCGGAGCCGGCATCGGGCTCGGTCAGGCCGAAGCAGCCGACCCACTCGCCCGAGGCGAGCTTCGGCAGGTACTTCTTGCGCTGCTCCTCGGAGCCGTAGGCGTAGATCGGATACATGACCAGCGAGGACTGCACCGAGCAGGCCGAGCGGTAGCCGGAATCGACGCGCTCCACCTCGCGGGCGATGAGCCCGTAGGCGACGTAGCCGAGATCGGCGCCGCCATATTCTGCCGGCAGGGTCGAGCCGAGCAGGCCGAGCTCGCCCATCTCGCTCATGATCTCGCGGTCGAAGCGCTCCTCGAGGAAGGCCGAGGTGACGCGCGGCAGCAGCTTCTCCAGGCAATAGGTGCGGGCGGTCTCCTGCACCATGCGCTCTTCTTCGGTCAGCATGCCGTCGAGGTTCAGCGGGTCTTCCCAGTTGAACTCCTCGTTGTCCTTCACATAGCCGGTGGCGGGGTGGAGCTGGGCGACAGCCATGACAGGGTCCTCGGACGAAAGGGATCGGGGTGTCTTAGGCCAAAGGCTTGGGGTCGCCAAGCGCCCGAACGTCGGAGGATTGCTGTCATGCCGCAGCCGGCATCTGCTTCAGGCGCGCCAGCGGCGATGCGAGGGAGACCAGCGCCGAGGCGGCAAAGGCGGCCGCCACCATGACAACAGCCGCGTCCAGCCCGGCATATTGCCCGACGAGGCCGCCCGCCAGCGCCCCGATGGGCCGGACGCCGTAGATCGCCACCTGGATCGTCGCGGTGACGCGGCCCATCAGGGCCGGCGGCGTGACGATCTGGCGCACGGAGGTCTGCATGACCAGCCAGAGCATCGGGCCGAAACCGATGATGCCGAAGGCGAGGGCGGCCAGCACGATGCCGCCGAAGGAGGGGGCAAGGACCATCATGACGGCGCCGAGCGCCGAGGAAACCGGGCCGAACAGCAGGATCGCGCGTGGCTCGACCCGCGCGAAGATGGCGGGAGCGACGGCGGCGGCGAGGATCATGCCGAGGCCGTTGATGCCCTGCGCGAGGCCCGCGCCGGCGGCGTCCGTGCCGAGCCGCGTCAACGCGAAGGGGATGAAGACCGCGAGCAGAGCGACGAAGGCGAAGTTCCAGAACACGGCGCAGAGGCCAATGGCGCGCAAGAGCGGATCGGCGAGGACGAAGCGGGCCCCCTCGGCAATGGCCTTGAGGACCGGGGGCTTTGCGGCGGCTGGCGCGGCCTCGTCGTCGATCCGGATGGTCATGGCGCATGCGAGCGCCGCGAGCGCGAGCAGCGCGGCGAGCGGATAGCCGGCGAGCGGCGAGACGTGGGTCGCGAGCTGCCCGACGATGAAGGGGGCGGCCGCGCTGGCGCTGGCGCGGGCGAGCTCGATGCGGGCATTGGCGCGCGGCAGCACATCGGGCGTCACCAGTTTCGGGATGAGCCCGATCTGCACCAGCACGAAGGTCACGGTGCCTGCGGCGGCAAGGAAGGCGGCGATGGCGAGCAACGCGACGCTCGCCCAGACGGCCGCGATCATGGCCGAAGTGGCGGCAAGGAGGCTGATCGTCAGCGCCGCCTTGAGCACGCGCTTCTTCGGCATGCGGTCGACGATCACGCCGGCCGGCAGCGAGACGATGAGCCAGGCGGCGGTCTGCGCCGCGACCAGCGCGCCGACGAGGCCGGGACCGGCGCCGAGCGCGAGAACGGCGGTGATCGGCAGGGCTGCCAGCGCGATCTGGTCGGCGAACTGGACGAAACCCGCGGTCGCCAGCAGCCGGGTGAACGGGGAGGGGGCCGCTGCGGCCCCGGTTTCGGTGGTATCGGTCATGGTCAAGCCTCCAGGAGGCTTGGTGTCATGGCGTAGGCCGCCGCGACACCCGATCTCTCCACCCGTTTCCTGCGGTGGGCGACGAGGCTCCCTTTCACCCTCCCCTGGATGGGGAGGGTCGCGCCGCAAGGCGCGGGGTGGGGTGGTCTTGATGCTCTCGCTGCACGGTTCACCCCACCCCGATCTCACTTCGCTCGCTCGACCCTCCCCATCCAGGGGAGGGTGAAACTGCGCCTTCGCGTCATAGTCGAGTCTTCCGACGGGCTACCGGCTCACCCGATCAGTTCGAACCTGTTCACGTCCACCAGCCCCCGGTCGCTGATCTTCAGGTGCGGAATCACCGGCAGCGGCAGGAAGGCGACCTGCAGGAAGGGTTCGGCCAGCACGACGCCGAGAGCCTTCGCGGCATGGCGCAGCGCCTCCAGCGGGGCGATCAGCTCCTCATAGGGGCGGTCACTCATCAGGCCGGCAATGGGCAGCGGCAGTTCGGCGCGCACTTCCCCGCCTTCCACCACGACGAAACCGCCGCGGATCGCCACCAGCCGGTTCACCGCCACGGCCATGTCCTCGTCGCTCGCGCCGACGACGCAGATATTGTGGCTGTCATGGCCGATGGAGGAGGCGATGGCGCCGCGCTTCAGCCCGAAGCCATGGACGAAGCCGCGGCCGATATTGTCGTTGATGCCGTGCCGCGCCACGACCGCGACCTTTACCGCGTCCTTGTCGAAATCGCAGAGCATCTCGCCGCTGCGCACCGGCAGCTCCATTCGCAGATCCTCGGTGATGATCTTGCCGGGGATGACGCCGATGACCCGCGCGCCCGGCCCCGCAGCCGGCACCCGGAAGTCGGTCGCGCTCACGGTGCGCGCCTTCATGCTGTCGAGCCCGACCGGCGCGACCGGGGCCTTGCCGGCATAGGCATCGGGCCCGATCAGCACGCCGCCGGCGACCACGTCCGAGACGGCGCAGGCTTCGAGGTCGTCCAGCAGCAGGATGTCGGCCCGCTTGCCCGGCGCGATGATGCCACGGTCGGAGAGGCCGAAGGCCGTTGCGGCCGTCAGCGAGGCTGAGCGGTAGGCGGCGAGCGGCGGCACGCCGAGCCGGATCGCCGTGCGGATGATGAAGTCGAGATGGCCTTCCTCGGCGATGTCGAGCGGATTGCGGTCGTCGGTGCAGAAGGCGAGGAAGGGCGAGGTCGCGATGGAGAGAAGCGGCGCCAGGGCGTGCAGGTCCTTCGACACCGATCCCTCGCGGATCAGGATGGTCATGCCCTTCTGGATCTTCTCCAGCGCCTCGTCGATGGTCGTCGTCTCGTGGTCGGTCCGGATGCCGGCCGCGATATAGCCGTTGAGGTCGAGGCCGCGCAGCAGCGGCGCATGGCCGTCGATGTGCCGGTCGGAAAAGGCTTCGATCTTGGCGAGGCAGGCGGGATCGGCATGGACCACGCCGGGGAAGTTCATGAATTCCGCGAGGCCGATCACCTTGGGATGGTCGCGATAGGGGACGAGGTCCGCCGCCTCCAGCCGCGCGCCGGAGGTCTCCAGATGCGTCGCGGGGACGCAGGAGGACAATTGCACGCGCAGGTCCATCACCGTGCGGCTGGCGCCCTCCAGCATGTAGTCGAAGGCGGTGCGGCCCAGCACGTTGGCGATCTCGTGCGGGTCGCAGATCGCCGTGGTGACGCCGTGGCGGGCGACGCAGCGGTCGAACTCCATCGGCGTGACCAGCGAGGACTCGACGTGAAGATGCGTGTCGATGAAGCCCGGCACCGCGATGCGGCCGCGCCCCTCGATGATCCGCGCACCCTGATAGCCGCCATAGGCGCCGACGATGGTGTCGCCGCAGATGGCGATGTCGGTCGGCATTAGGTTGCCGGTGACGAGGTCGTAGAGCCGGACGTTGCGGATGACGAGATCGGCAGGCGCCGCACCGCGTCCCTGCGCGATGCGGCGGGCGAGGGTGGCGGCATCGGTCATGGCATTCACCTCGGCGCGCGTTCGAGAATGAGCGGTCGGCCGCCCTCCGCGGCCGTCTTGGCGAAGCCGGTCGGCGTCTGGACGAAGCTGAGGCTGTTGCCATCCAGCCCGTAGAGGACCAGTTTCAGCATCTCCATCCGCCAGGACACCAGCTTCAGGCGCGTGACCGCGCTCTGGCAGCCCTGCGCGACGACGCGCACCGCGTAGCTCTCCTGGCCGCCGGGGGGCGGGCGGTCGAGCAACTGAACCCGGCAGACGACCTCGCCGTCCGGCCGTTTCATCAGCCACGTTCCGAAGGCCTCGGGCGCCATGGGCAAGCGGGTGACATGGTCGGGCGCGCGCAGCAGCGCATAGCCCGGCGAGGGCTCCGGCGCGTCATACTGGCCGTCCTCCCGCTCGCGGAATTCCATGACGTTGCGCCGCCGCGCGTCGATCAGCTTCAGTCCGTCGACCGGGTTCCAGCCCGCGACATCGGCGAGGCGCGGCAGGCGCTGGGTACAGTCGGGACCAAGCGCCAGTGCGTAGCCGCCGGGAATGACCTCGGTCCGCAGCGTCACCCGGCAGCCGGGCCGGCCGTCCTGCGGAGCAATCAGCCACGAGCCCTGCATGGCCCGGAGGATCGCGGGGTCGATCCCCTGCGCGAAAGCGGGCGGGACTGTCAGGGCGAGGACGAGAAGGGCGAGGCGGAGCATGGCCGATTGTCCCATGCTCCGCCGGGCTTGTCAGGCCACCCGGGCAAACTCGAAGTTCCGCCCCGGCGCGGCCTCGAACAGCGAGCGCGTATAGGCGTGCTGCGGGTTGGTGAAGACGTCCACCGTCTTGCCGTGCTCGACCACCACGCCGTTCTGCATCACCGCGATCCGGTCGCAGATCTGCGCCGCGACGCGCAGGTCGTGGGTGATGAACAGCACCGCGAGGTCGAACTTCTTGCGGACATCGTCGAGCAGGTCCAGCACCTGGGCCTGGACCGACACGTCGAGCGCGGAAACCGCCTCGTCGGCGATCAGGATCTCCGGCTCCATGGCGAGCGCGCGGGCGATGCAGATGCGCTGGCGCTGGCCGCCCGAGAACTGGTGCGGGTAGCGGTCGAGCGCATCCGGCGACAGTCCGACGAGCTTCATCAGGTCGCGCGCCTTGGCGTGGGCGGCATCGGCGGAAACACCGAAATTCATCGGCCCTTCGACGATGGACGCCCCCACGGACCGGCGCGGATTGAGCGAGCGGTAGGGGTCCTGGAAGACGATCTGGCAATGCTTGCGATGCGGCCGGAGCTGGCGCTCCGACAATCGCGCGATGTCCATGTTGTCGACCACGATGCCGCCGGAGCTCGGCTCGATCAGCCGTGCGATGCAGCGCGCGACCGTCGACTTGCCCGAGCCGGACTCGCCGACGATGCCGAGCGTTTCGCCGCGCCGCACGCGGATATCGACGTCGGAAGCGGCGCGCACCTCGCGCTTCTTCTGAAAGAAGCCGCCGCCGCCATAGACCTTGCAGAGCTTGACCGTCTCCAGCGCGACCGGCCCGGTCTTCTCGTCCCGGACGGCGGGCGTCAGGGGCGGAACCGCGTTGATCAGCATCTTGGTATAGGGATGCTGCGGGTTCTTCAGCACTTCGTTGGCCGTGCCCGCCTCGACGACATGGCCCTTCTGCATCACCACGACCCGGTGGGCGATCTCGGCGACGACGCCGAAATCATGGGTGATGAACAGCACGCCCGTGCCGCGCCGCTCCTGCATCTCGGAGACGAGCTTGAGGATCTGCGCCTGAGTGGTCACGTCGAGCGCGGTGGTCGGCTCGTCGGCGATCAGCAGGGCGGGATCGAGCACCAGCGCCTGCGCGATCATGATGCGCTGGCGCTGTCCGCCCGAGAGCTGGTGCGGATAGGCGTCGAACATCTTCTCTGGGTCGGGGAGGCTCACGGAGTTCATCACCGCGAGCACCTTCTCCTTGCGCTCCGCCGCGCCGAGATCGGTGTGGATCTGCAGCACTTCGTCGATCTGCGCGCCGCAGGTGACGACCGGATTCAGGGCCGTCATCGGCTCCTGGAAGATCATCGACATGCGCGTGCCGCGCAGCGCCCGAAGGCGACTGGGCGTGGCCGTGAGGACGTTCTCGCCTTCGAGCAGGATCTCGCCGCCGGTCGCCTTGAGCTGGCCCTTGGGCAGCAGTCCCATGACCGAGTGGGCGGTCACCGACTTGCCCGAGCCCGACTCGCCGACGACGCAGACGATCTCGCCGGGGTTGACGTGGAACGAGACGTTCTCGACCGCATTGGCGCGGTCGCCGCCCTTGGGCAGGCCGACCGTCAGATTGCGGATTTCCAGGATCGGGCCGCTCATCCGCGCTTCTCCATTTTCGGATCGAGCGTGTCGCGCAGACCGTCGCCGAGCATGTTCACGGCAAGCACGGTGAGGGCGAGGAAGATGCCCGGGTAGAGGATGTTGTGAGGGAACACGCGGAAGAGCTGGCGCCCTTCGGCCATGATGTTCCCCCAGGTTGGGATTTCCGGCGGGATGCCGATGCCGAGGAACGACAGGATTGCCTCGACGAGGATGGCCGAGGCGCAGATGAAGGTGCCCTGCACGATCAGCGGCGCGACGGTGTTCGGCAGCACGTGGCGTATCAGCAGTTTCAGCGTGGGCGTGCCGGAGACGCGGGCGGCCTCGACATAGGGCTCCTCGCGCACCGAGAGCACGACGGCCCGGACGAGACGCACGACGCGCGGCACCTCCGGCACCACGATGGCGATGATGACGGATAGCAGGCCGGCCCTCGATAGCGAGACCACCGCGATGGCGAGCAGGATGGCGGGGATCGCCATCAACCCGTCCATGATCCGCATGATCACGCTGTCCAGCCAGCGGAAATAGCCCGCGAGCAGGCCGACCACGAGGCCGACGCCGATCGAGATGGCGGCAACGGCGACGCCGATGAAGATCGACACGCGAGCGCCATAGACGACGCGCGAGAACACGTCGCGGCCGAGCGTGTCGGTGCCCATCCAGTGCTTGACGGTGATGCGGGTGCCGTCATCGGCGCGCATGGAGCTTTCGGCCATGGGCAGGCGGTTGCGCGCCGCCGGATTGATCGCTGACGGATCGCTGGTGGCGATCAGGGGCGCGATCAGACCGATGAACACCATGACCAGCACGATGGCGAGGCCGGTGAGGACTGCGGGGTTGCGGAACAGCTTGCGCCAGACGGTCGGCTTCGCGGGGGCGGGCGTATCGGCCGCGTCGGCCAGCGGGGTTGTGGTGGCTGGGGCGGTCAATAGCGGATCCTCGGATCGAAGATCGTGTACGAAAGATCGACGAGCAGGTTGATCAGCACGTAGACGAAGGAGAAGCTCAGGATGATCGCCTGGATCACCGGGAAGTCGCGCGCCAGCACGGCGTCGACGGTGAGGCGGCCGAGGCCGGGAATGGAATAGACGCTCTCGGTGACGACGACGCCGCCGATGAGCAGCGCGATGCCGATGCCGACGACGGTGACGATGGGCACGGCGGCGTTCTTCAGCGCATGCTGGAACAGCACCTTGACCTCGGTCTGGCCCTTGGCGCGGGCGGTGCGGATATAGTCCTCCGAGAGGACTTCCAGCACGCTCGTGCGCGTCATGCGGGCGATCAGCGCCACATAGATCACGGACAGCGTGAAGGCGGGCAGGACGAGGCTGCGGAACCAGGGACCGAGCCCCCCCGAAATCCGCTGATAACCCTGCACCGGGAACCAGCCGAGCTTCACCGCGAAGATGTAGACGAGCAGATAGCCGACGACGAAGACCGGCACCGAGAAGCCGATGACGGAAAAGCCCATCACGAGGCGATCGACCCAGGTGCCCTGCCGGTAGGCGGCGACCACGCCGAGTGGGATCGCGATGATGACGGCGAGCACGATGGTCAGGACGGCCAGCGACAGCGTCGGCTCGATACGCTCGGAGATCAGCTCCCACACGGTCTTGCGGAAGAAGAAGCTCTCGCCGAGATCGCCGCGCAGGATGCTGCCGAGCCAGATGAAGAACTGCTGGAGCACCGGCTGCTCGAGGCCGAGCTTGGTGCGGATGTCGAGGATCTGCTGCGAGGTGGCGTTGTCGCCGGCGATGATCGCCGCGGGGTCGCCGGGCGTCAGGCGCAGCATCAGGAACACCATCACGGCGACGGTGAACAGGACGGGTACGGTCGCCGCTAGGCGTCTGAGAATATATGAAAGCATGATTGTATTGGCCTGAAGAGAACGAAATGGCGGCGGCCGTTGGACGACCGCCGCCTGTCGCGATGTCAGGCGCCGCGACCCTTCTCGATGTTCCAGAACACCGGGGCGGGCGTTGCCACCCAGCCCGAGATGTTGCTCCGGTGGGCGCCCGGCGAATACCACTGGCCCAGATGGATGTGGGTCGGGTTCTCGGCCACGCGCCGCTGGACGGCCTCGGCGATCTGCTTCTGCTCGGCCAGCGTGCCGGCCCGCGCGAAGCGGGCGCGCAGCGCCTCGATCTCGGGGTCGTTCGGCCAGCCGAAGGCTGCCTTGTCGCCGGATGCGTTGAAGAAGCCGGCCATGACCGGGTTGAGGATGTCCGCGGACACCCACGAGGTCAGCATGGCGCTCCAGCCACCCTGGGTCGGCGGGTCGCGCTTCACGCGGCGGGCGACCACCGTCTGCCAGTCCATGGACTGCATGTCGACGACGAAGCCGGCGCGCTCCAGCAGCGACTTGGCGACAGGCGCCAGGTTGGTCAGCACCTGAAGGTCGGTCGAGTGCAGCAGCACCACCGGCTCGCGGTTGTAACCGGCCTCCTGGAGGAGCTGGCGTGCCTTGGCGAAGTTGGACTCGAGCTTGTCCTCCATGCCGGCCATCGTCTCGAGCGGCGAACCGCAGACGAACATGGCCTTGCAGACCTTGTAGTATTCGGGATCGCCGATGGTCGCCTTCAGGAAGTCCTCCTGATTGAAGGCGTAGAGCGCCGCCTGGCGGATCTTCGGATTGTTGAACGGCGCGGTCGTGTGGTTGAACCGCATCGTGTACTGGTTGCCGAGCGGGTTCCAGTTGAACAGCTTGATGTTGTTGTCGGCCTTCAGCAGCGGCAGAAGATCGTGGCTGGGCGACTCGATGATGTCGATTTCGCCGGCGAGCAGGGCGTTGACCGCCTGCTGCTGGTCAGCGACCACGCGCCACTCGACCCGATCGACCTTGGCGACCTTGCCGCCGGCAAGCCCCGAGGCCGGCTCCGAACGCGGCTTGTAGCCCGCGAACTTGGTGTAGACGGCCTTGTCGCCCGGGCGCCACTCGTCGCGCTGGAACACGAACGGACCGGAGCCGACGAACTCGGAGATCTGGGTGTTCGGATCGGTCTCGGCGACGCGCTTCGGCATGATGAACGGCACGTTCGAGGACGGCTTGCCGAGCGCGAAGATGAGCAGGCCGGTCGGCTCCTTCAGCTTGATCTCGAAGGTCTTCGGATCCTTGGCGTCCATGCTGGCGACGAAGCCGAGCACGGTCTGGCCGAGCGGATCGCGCGCGCCCCAGCGGCGGATCGAGGGGATGACGTCCGCCGTCGTGACCGGCGTGTTGTCATGCCACATCAGGCCGTCGCGCAGCGTGAACGAATAGGTCAGCTTGTCGTCGCTGACGGTGAACTTGTCGACCATCTGCGGCTGCACGTCGCCCTTCGAGTCCAGCGCGAACAGGGTGTCGTAGATCATGTAGCCGTGGTTGCGGACGATGTAGGCGGTCGTCCAGATCGGATCGACGATGCGCAGGTCCGAGTGCATGACGACGCGCAGCGTATTGGCCGCGCCCTGGGCGGAGGCACCGGTGGTGCCAGCGAGCGCGCTTGCTGCGGCTGCGCCCGCTACCACCGAGCGGCGAGACAGTTTGACGGATTTCATGACGACTCTCCCCTGGAACTCCACGGCAGGATCTGACCCTGCCGGCAGAAGGCTGGATCAGAGAGGCCGCAGGATGCGGTGTCAATCCCGTTGCCTAGGCAGTGCCCGCGCAAAAAGCGCGCATGTCGGCAAATGCATAGCTCGCCCGGCTGGGACTATTCGTGTGACATTACGCGCCGCCGTGGGACACCGGAACCCGGGCAAAGGGACGCGCGGATTCAAAGGCGCGCATGGCGCGCAGCACCATCGCCTCCTGCCGGCGCCAGCCGATAATCTGGAGGCCGATCGGCAGCCCGTCTGCATCGAGGCCGCAGGGCACCGTGCCGGCCGGCTGCTGGGTGACGTTGAAGGGCGGCGTGAAGCGGCACCAGTCGGTCCACAGCGGTCCCCACTCGGAAACCCCGGCAAAGCCCGCCGGCGGCAGGTCGGCGCCGAGCGGAATGGCGCCGGTCGGCATGGTCGGCGTTATCAACAGGTCGTAAGTCTGATGGAACTCGGCCATCGCGACGACGGCCTTGGTGCGCCGGTAGAGCAGGGCGTCGATCAGGTCGGCGGCGGACGTTCCGGCGCCGGTCTCCGCGCAGGCGACAAGGCCGGGGTCCATGGCCGCGCGCTCGGCCGCGCCGAACGATTTCAGCGCCAGCGACGCGCCGGCGTTCCAGATGTCCCAGGCGATCGGCGAGGGATCCTCCATCGGCGGGTCGACCTCGTCGACGATGGCGCCCATGGCCGCGAAGGTCGCGGCGGCCGACGCCACCGCCTTCTCCACCGCCGGATCGATCTTCTCGACGAAGCCGAGGCGGGGCGAATAGGCGACGCGAAGGCGCCTGACGCCGTCGTCGATGCCGATATTGTAGTCGGGAGCCGGCGTGTTCCAGGCCATGGGATCGCGATGGTCGGGGCCGGACAGGATGGTGAGCAGCGCCGCGACCTCGCGCACGTCCCGGGCGATGGGGCCGAGATGGGCGAGTTCGCCCATGACCGAGATCGGATAGGCGGGAACGCGGCCATAGGTCGCCTTGATGCCGGGGACGCCGCAGAAGGCCGCGGGGATGCGGATCGAGCCCAGCCCGTCCGTGCCAAGGTGGAACCGCCCGATGCCGAGCGCCGCCAGGGCCGCCGCGCCGGACGACGAGCCGCCCGCCGTGCGCTCGCGGTTCCACGGATTGCGGGTATGGCCGGTGAGCGGCGAGGTCGACAGGCCGATCCAGCCGAATTCCGGCATGGTGGTGAGGCCGAGGATGACGAGTCCGGCTTCCTTGCAGCGCGCGGTCACCGGCGCGTCGTAGCCCATCGGGGATTTCGGCGTGACCGTCGAGCCCTTGAGGCTCGGCCAGCCCTCGACCGAAAGATTGTCCTTCACCGTCACGGTCACGCCGTCGAAGGGCCCGAGCGGCTCGCCCCTCATCCAGCGCGCTTCCGATTCGCGCGCCCAGGCGAGCGTGCGGGCACGGTCGATCAGCGCGAAGGCGTTGATCGCCGGCTGCGAGGCCTCCGCCCGATCGAGAGCATCTGTCGCGGCTTCCACCGGCGACAGCGTCTTGCGCCGGAAGGCGTGACCGAGCGCGAAGGCATCGAGCTCGGCAATGGCGGTGGTGGACAGCGACATGGCATTCTCCTGATGGCGCGCAGGCTGCCACGCTCCCGCCAGGAGGTTAAGGGGCCAGCGCGCGTGCCGCTCATGCGGCGCGTCGTCGCCGCCTGCGCCGTGCTGCCTTGATCTCGGCGATCCGCTCCGTGTCCTCGATCTGGAGGTAGCGGCCCCGCTCCATGATCTCGAGCGAATATTCCTCGTAGGTCAGCCCGAGCCGCTCGGCCTTGTCCAGGCGGAACCGCATCACGTCAGCCGAAACGGATTTCCACGCCGCCTTGTGCGCCCGCCGCCAGTGCAGGAAGCGGTGCGGATCGCCCTTGCCCCATGGCGGCCCGTCATAGTCGTCCAGCGGTGGGCCGCCATTGTGCCGCGCGGCAGGCGACGGCGACATGCCGTCGTCCTCGGAAGGCCATTGGCGCAGGCGATTCGATGGGCGCGTGGACATGGCGAGCCAGTGCTGAGCGTATGATGGATCAATATTCCATTATACGAGAAAATGGGCAAGCCTTGTGTCAATGCCCCCAGCGCAGCGCCAGCGGCTGAAGCTCGCGGGCGAGTTCCAAAAGGCCCTCGCGGGTGGCGGGGTGGATCGGGTCGAGCGGGTGGCGGACATGGTCCGAGCGGATGACCTTGCCTTCCATCATCACCGTCTTGGTGGCGCGCAGGCCGCACTGGCGGTTCTCGTAGTTGATGAGCGGCAGGATTTTCGCGTACTGCGCCGCCGCCTCGGACCGCCGGCCAGCCGCGTGGTGCTGCACCACCGGCTTGGTCAGGTCGGGGAGCAGCGCGCTCGACATGGTGCCGGTCGCCCCCGCATCGAGATCGGCCATCAGCGTGATCGATTCCTCGCCGTCCCACGGGCCGATGACGGCATTGCCGCCGGCGGCGATGAGGCCGCGCAGCTTGGCCGCCGTTCCCGGCGTCTCGATCTTGAAGTAGCAGACCTGTGGCACCGTCTCCGCCAGTCGCACCATGGCCGGCACGGATAGCGCGACGCCCGATAGCGGCGCGTCCTGCAGCATGATCGGAATGGGCGCGGCCTCGGCGACGCGCTGGAAATGCTCGACCATGCGCGTCTCGTCGGCGCGCAGAGTCGCACCGTGATAGGGCGGCATCAGCATCAGCATGGCGGCGCCCGCCCGCTGCGCCCGCGCGGCGCGTTCGGCGGCGATCCGCGTCGAGAAATGGCTGACCGTGACGATAACGGGCACGCGCCCGGCGACATGGGCGAGGCAGAGCTGCGTCAGCGTCTCGCGCTCCTCGTCGGTGAGCACGAACTGCTCGGAATAATTGGCCAGCACGCAGATGCCGTCGACGCCCTGGTCGATCATGCAGTCGAGAACGCGCTTCATCCCTTCGAGGTCGAGGTCGCCATTGTCGAGGAAGGGCGTCGGCGCCACGGGGAAGACGCCGGTATAGACGGGCAATGCCATGGATGTTCCTCCGGGATGTTCTTGGTCGTCCCGGAGCTTTCTATAGCGCGACCGTCGAATGCGACCAGCGGTCGCGGCTCAACGCTGCCCGGACGCTGCGTCGCGCCAGTGCCGGGCGAGATCCTCGCGGAAGGCCGGATCGGCGATGGCGATCATCCGCTCGGCACGCTGCGCCAGGGTAACGCCGCGCATGTCCGCCACGCCGTGCTCGGTGACGACGAGATCGACATCGCTGTGCGGCAGGGTCACGGCGGCGACGCGCGGCACAATGCGGCTGACCGTGCCGCCGGCAGCCGTCGAAGGCAGGGCGATGATCGCCCGGCCGCCCGGAGCCGCGCGTCCGCCGCGGGCGAAATCGACGAGGCCGCCGACGCCGCCGACGCAGACGCCGCCCGCCATCTCGGAATTCACCTGACCCGTGAGGTCGACCTCGATGGCCGAGTTGATCGCGTGGAAGCGGTCGATCCGCCTGAGCACGCCGTAATCGTGTGTGTGCGAGGTCGGCCGGACCTCGACGGCGGCATTGCCATCGGCGAAATCGTAGAGCCGGCGCGTGCCGATCAGCGTGTTCGCGACCGTGACGCCCTGATCGAAGGGCTTGAAGCGGTTGGTGACGACGCCCTTCCCGATCAGGTCGAGAACGCGGTCGGTCGCGACGCCCGAATGGATGCCGAGATCGCGGTGCTGGCCGAGCGCCGCCAGCGTCGCATCTGGAATGGCGCCGATGCCGATCTGAAGCGTGGCGCGGTCCGGGATCAGCGCGGCGAGATGGGCGCCGATCCGCTGGGCGACCTCATCGAGCCGGCTCGCCTGCGCCTCCACCGGCGGCTTTGCGGCGGCAACGAAGGCGCTGATTTCGATGCCGTCCGGCAGCGGCGAGCCAGCGGTCTCCGGCACATCCGGGTTGACCTCGGCGATGACCGTGCGCGCGTGGCGGGCGGCCTGCGCGACATAGTCGTTGGCAAGGCCGAGGCTGAGGCCGTTGCGGCCTTGGCGGAGCTGGATCAGCACGACATCGGCGGTGAGGGCCTTGCCGGCATAGGCCTCCGCCAGTGCGCTGTAGTGCATCGGCAGCACGTCGAGCCGGCCGGCCCGCGACAGCGCGACATTGGTGCCGGTCGCGCCATAGGCGCTGAGGCGAAGGTTCTCCGGCCCGTCCGGGCGGAACGTCCGGGAGAAGCCGGTGCCGAGAAAGACATCGACCGTCCCGATGGCCGGCGCGGCCTGAACCAGCGTCTCGGTGAGCGTCAGAGGCTCGGCGGTGCACTGGCCGACGACGATCCGGTCGCCGGGCCTGACATGGGCCGCGATGTCGAAGGTCTCGTGAGAAAGGATCGGGGTCACGCCTGCCTCGAAGGGGTTTCGGTGCGCCGAATACCTTCCCTGCCATGGAGCAGCGCACGCGGTGCAGGCTGATCGGAACGCCGTCAGGATCGCACGGGGCGTTCCGCGGCCGCAATCGCGGCGGGCCTCCGTCAAGCGGCCGAGACGGCGGCCGGCGCGCCCGGCAGCTAGCTGTTGCGCCGCTCGAGGAAGCCCTTCATCCGGTCGAGCGCCTTCAGGATGTTCTCGGAGGAGTTGGCATAGGAGAGCCGGATGTAGCCCTCGCCATGAACGCCGAAATCCGGACCGCCGATGGTGGCGACGCCGGCATCCTCCAGCAGCGCGGAAGCCAGCGGCTTCGCCTTCCAGCCGGTCTCCTTGATGTTCGGGAACGCATAGAAGGCGCCCTTCGGCACGATGCAGGAGACGCCCGGCAGCTTGTTGAGGCCATCGACCACCAGCTTCCGGCGCGCATCGAATTCGGCGACCATCCTGGCTACCGCATCCTGCGGGCCGGTGAGGGCCTCCAGCGCCGCGAACTGCGAGGGCGCGTTGACGCAGGAGAATGAGTTCACCGCCAGCTTGCGGGCATATTCGTAGAGCTTGCCCGGCCAGACCGAATAGCCGAGCCGCCAGCCGGTCATGGCGTAGGTCTTGGACCAGCCGTTGAGCATGATCGTGCGGTCGCGGATGGACGGGTAGGAGAGGAGGCAGACATGCTCCTCGCCGTCATAGACCATCTGGTCGTAGATCTCGTCGGACATGATCGCGACGTCGGGGAAGCGCTCCATGCCCTTCACCAGCTTGTCGATCTCGGCTTTCGGCGTGACGCCGCCCGTGGGGTTGGCCGGCGAATTGACGATGACGAGGCGGGTCTTCGGCGTGATCAGCGAGAGCAGTTCGTCGGCGGAGAAGGCGAAGCCGTTCTCCTCGCGGATCGGCACCGGGATCGGGGTCGCGCCCGTATATTCGATCATCGAGCGGTAGATGGGAAAGCCGGGATCGGGATAGAGGATTTCCGCGCCGGGCTCGCCGAACATCAGGATCGCCATGAACATGGTGACCTTGCCGCCCGGCACGATCATCACCTCCTCGGGCGAGACGCTCATCTTGAAGCGCCGGTCGAGGTCGGCGGCGACCGCCTCGCGCAGGGGCAGGATGCCGTTGGCCGGCGTGTAGCCGTGATGGCCGTCGCGGATCGCCTTGATCGCCGCTTCCGTGATGTTTTCCGGGGTCGAGAAGTCCGGCTGGCCGATGCCGAGATTGATGACGTCCTTGCCCGCCCGCATGAGCGCCGTGGCGCGCGCCAGTACGGCGAAGGCGTTTTCCTCGCCGATACGGTCGAAATTCGAGACGGTCTGGAGGGTCATGAGGGCGTTTCCGGCATTTGGGCTGGTTGCCTCAGAGGGCAGCCTTCACGTCCGTATGCCGGAAGTCGTCGCCCTTGAACAGCAAGGGCACGTCAAGATGGATGGCGGTCGCGTAGGCGATGCAATCGCCGAAATTGAGCGCGGCCGGATGCCCCGTGCCGCGGCCGTAGCGGGCGAAGGCGTCGGCGGCGAGGCGGGCGATGGCTTCGTCCATGGGGATGAAGGTGACTGCAGACATGGCGAGCAATCGATCAAGGTCGGCCCGACCGTCAGCTTGCCTCCGCAGAACCGTGCAGGCTTCGAGATAGCACGAGGCTGGAATCGCGGCGGCGGTTGCCGTTGCCAGATACGTGCCGAAAGATCGAGCTTCCGGCTCATTCTGAATGATTGCAATCACCGCCGAAGTTTCGATGAGGAGCATCACTTCGGAAGACCATTCTCGTCATACATGTCTGCCTCGATCTCGCGTGCGATCCTGCGATCCTCGTCGCTCGTCTTGGCCGCCATCTCCGCCAGGAAGGCCTCGATGAAGGCCTTTCTCCGCGCGATCTCCTCGGCAGGAAGCGCGGGTGCCGACATCTTGGCGAAGGCCTCCACCGCCTGGATGATAACCGCCGAAGGCCCGAGCCCTCGTTGACGGCCAATGCGCTTGATCAACTCTTCGGCGGGCTTGTTGCGCAGGGTGATGGCCATATCGTCCTCCAGTGGAAGCATATGCTTCCGCAGCATATCACGCAGACCCGGGGCAGGCCTATCCCACCTGCTGAAGGCGCATGTCTCTCCGCCTGTTTTGTCGTTGCATTCGCTGCGCCGGCACGTTCAAACTGTCGCAAACGATAAGGCTGCAGCCACTTCAATCGATTTGAACGCTTTGCAGCGCAGCATGGGAGAGATGCCAATGGCCCGCCGGAAGATGAAGCCCCAGAACCTCAGGTCGAAGCAGTGGTTCGACAATCCCGAGAACCCCGGCATGACCGCGATCTATCTGGAGCGCACGGTCAACTGGGGCCTCACGGTCGAGGAACTGACTTCCGGCAAGCCGATCATCGGCATCGCGCAGACGGGCTCGGACATCTCGCCCTGCAACCGCCATCACATCGAGCTCGCCCAGCGCGTCCGCGACGGCATCCGCGACGCGGGCGGCATCCCGCTCGAATTCCCCGTCCACCAGATCCAGGAGACGCTGAAGCGCCCGACCGCCGCGCTCGACCGCAACCTGCAATATCTGTCGCTGGTCGAGATCCTCTACGGCTATCCGATGGACGGCGTGGTGCTGCTCACTGGCTGCGACAAGACCATGCCGGCCATGGTGATGGGCGCTGCCACCGTCAACATCCCCTCGATCGTGCTTTCCGGCGGGCCGATGCTGAACGGCTGGTGGAACGGCAAGCGCGCCGGCTCGGGCACGCTGGTCTGGGAAGCCCGCAAGCAGCAGGCCGACGGCACGATCACCTATGACGAGTTCATCGACGTCGTTACCAAGTCGGCGCCCTCCATCGGCCATTGCAACACGATGGGCACGGCTTCCACCATGAACGCGCTGGCCGAGGCGCTCGGCATGTCGCTGCCGTCCTGCGCGGCCATTCCCGCGCCCTATCGTGAACGTGGCCAGATGGCCTATGCGACGGGCCGGCGCATCGTCGACATGGTCTGGGAGGACCTGAAGCCCTCCGACATCCTCACCCGCAAGGCCTTCGAGAACTGCATCGTGGCCAATTCCGCCATCGGCGGCTCGACCAATGCGCCGATCCACATCAACGCCATCGCCAAGCATATCGGCGTGAAGCTCGACATCCAGGACTGGGAGACGGTCGGCCACGAAGTGCCGCTGCTGGTCAACATGCAGCCCGCCGGCGCCTATCTCGGCGAGGAATATTTCCGCGCCGGCGGTCTGCCGGCTGTGATGAACGAACTGCTGAAGGCCGGCCGCATCCACGGCGACGCGATCACGGCCAACGGCAAGACCATGGGCGAGAACGTCAAGGGCGTGGAGGTCACCGACCCTGATGTGATCCGGCCCTACAAGAAGCCGCTGGTGAAGGATGCCGGCTTCATCGTGCTGAAGGGCAACCTGTTCGATTCAGCGATCATGAAGACCAGCGTCATCTCCGACGACTTCCGCAAGCGCTATCTGTCGAACCCGAAGGACAAGGACGCCTTCGAGGGCCGCGCCATCGTCTTCGAGGGGCCGGAGGACTATCACCACCGGATCGACGATCCGAAGCTGAAGATCGACGAGACCTGCGTGCTGTTCGTGCGCGGCGTCGGCCCGCTCGGCTATCCGGGCTCTGCCGAGGTCGTGAACATGCAGCCGCCGGCCGCGCTCCTGAAGAAGGGCATCCGCGACCTGCCCTGCATCGGCGACGGCCGTCAGTCCGGCACGTCCGGCTCGCCCTCCATCCTCAATGCCTCGCCGGAGGCGGGGGCGAATGGCGGTCTCGCGGTGCTGAAGACCGGCGACCGCGTGCGCATCGACCTGAAGAAGCGCACGGCCAATATCCTGATCTCGGAGGAGGAGTTCGCCGCCCGCATGGCCGAACTCAAGGCCAATGGCGGCTTCAAGGTGCCGAAGAGCCAGACGCCCTGGCAGGAGATCCAGCGCTCGATGGTCAGCCAGCTCTCCGACGGCATGGTGCTGAAGCCGGCGGTCAAATACCAGAAGATCGCGCAGAAGCGGGGCGTTCCGCGCGACAACCACTGATGCGCTGGCGTCCGTTACCCCTGCCGGGGCGACGGACGCGCGGGCTGCCTATCTCGTTGTTTTGCCGCCTTTTCTTCGCGGGAACAGGTAGCCACTGCGCTTGAGAATGCTCTATGAGGGCCGGCATGACGACGCTCGCCGGCCCTGCGCCCCTCATTTTCGGACTGTATGGCGAGCCGCCGGCCGAACTGGCCGATCGGCCGGAAGGGGCTGTGCAGTTCTCGCCGCTCGTGCCGGGATCGGCCGTGCTCGAGGATCAACCGGCCGGCTCGCTCGGGTCGATGGTCATGCTTGGCTCCCCCGGCACGGTCGAGCGCCGCTATGCCATGGCGCAGGCGTTGCGCGCTCTTGCGGCCGCCGCGCCCCTCACGGTCCTCGCGCCGAAGGACAAGGGCGGCTCGCGCCTGCGCAAGGAACTGGAGGCCTTCGGCTGTGACGTCGCCGAGGATGCCCGCCGCCACCACCGCATCTGCACGACGGTTCGGCGGGCGTCCCTCGCCGGGGTCGACGAGGCTATCGCCGCCGGCGCGCAGCAGCTTGTGGAGCCTCTGGGGTTCTGGTCGCAGCCGGGCGTTTTCGCCTGGGACAGGATCGATCCGGGCAGCGCGCTTCTGCTTGAGCATCTCCCGCCGCTTGCCGGGCGTGGCGCCGATCTCGGCTGCGGCATCGGCATCCTGTCGCGCGCCGTCCTCGCGGCGCCGGCCGTGACCGAACTGACGCTGGTCGATCTCGACCGCCGGGCGGTGGACGCCGCCCGCCGGAATATCGCCGACCCCCGTGCGCGGTTCGTCTGGGCTGACCTCAGGCGCGAGGTGGCCGGTCTCGGCGGCCTCGACTTCGTCGTGACCAATCCGCCGTTCCACGATGGCGGCGCGGAGGACCGCGCACTGGGGCAGGTCTTCGTGCGCCGGTCGGCGAGCCTCCTGCGCCGAGGCGGCCGGCTGCTGCTCGTCGCCAACCGCCATCTGCCCTACGAGGCAGTGCTCAAGGCCTCGTTCCGCTCCGTGGCGTTGAGGGTGGAAGCCGGCGGCTACAAGGTCTACGAGGCCGAGGCATGATCAGGACCCGCCCATGAGCAAGCCTCCCGCCGCCCTGCGCCTCGACCGGCTGCTCGCCAATCTCGGCTACGGCTCGCGCCGCGACGTTCAGGCGCTGGTCGGCGCCGGACGGGTGCTGCTCGATGGCGTGCCGGTGGCGGAGGCGGACGGCCGCATCGCGCTCGCGCCGGACCTGCCCGACCGCATGACCGTGCGCGGCCGGCCGCTCGACCCGCTGCCGGGCCTCATCCTGATGCTGAACAAGCCGCTTGGCATGACCTGCTCGCACAAGGAGGCCGGGCCGCTGGTCTATTCGGTGCTGCCGGAGCGCTGGCGGCGGCGCGACCCCGCCATCTCGACGGTCGGGCGGCTCGACAAGGAGACCTCCGGCCTGCTGCTGATGACCGATGACGGCGGGTTGCTCCATCGCATCATCTCGCCGAAGAGCAATGTGCCGAAACGCTATGTCGCAACGCTCGACCGGCCGTTGAGGGGCGACGAGGCCGCTCTGTTCGCTTCCGGCACCATGTTGCTCGACGGCGAGGAAAAGCCGCTGCTTGCCGCCGAACTGGAAGTACTGGAGCCGAAGCTGGCGCGCCTGACGATCCACGAGGGCCGCTACCATCAGGTCCGGCGCATGTTCGCTGCCGCAGGCAATCATGTGGTTGAGCTGCATCGGGACCGGATGGGCGGGCTGGACCTGCCGGCAGACCTCGAGCCGGGCCAATACCGGCTGCTCGCCGCGGCGGACATAGCCGCGATCTTCGCCGGGGGCTGAGCCCCGCCATTCGCTGCGGCGATACCGGCCATCACGAGGTTTGTCTTGGCCGTGGCCGCGCGAAGCGCGACACTCCCCGTCCCGATCGACGAGGGGGCCGACCATGACCATGCCGGATGCCGCCCAAATAGCGGCCGCGCGCGCCGCCTTCCGCCGCCTGCACGAGAGCGGCTGCTTCGTCATTCCCAACCCATGGGACACCGGCACGGCCCTGATGCTGAAGCATCTCGGCTTCAAGGCGCTGGCGACCACCTCCTCCGGCTTTTCCTTCTCGCGCGGCCTGCCCGATACGGACTGGGCGGTGCCACGCGACATGGCGCTCGGCCACATCGCCGAGATCGTCCGGGCGACCGATCTGCCGGTGAATGCCGATTTCGAATCCGGCTACGCCCATGAACCGGAGGCCGTCGCCGAGAACTGCCGTCTTTGCGCGGCGACCGGTGTCGCCGGCCTCTCCATCGAGGACAATAGCGGCAGGCCCGGCGAGCCGCTCTATCCGTTCGACCTGGCGCTCGAGCGGATCAAGGCTGCCGCGGAAGCCCTGAAGGGCACCGGCGTCCTGCTCACCGCGCGCTCGGAGGCGCATCTGTTTGGCGTTCCCGACGCGCAGAAGGTGGCGGTGAAGCGGCTCGTCGCCTTCGCCGAGGCGGGCGCCGACGTCCTCTATGCGCCGGGACTGCGGACGCCGGAGCAGATCCGCGAGGTGGTCGCGGCCGTTGCGCCGAAGCCGGTCAACCTTCTGCTGTCCGGTCCGATCGGCATCAGTGTCGCCGACGCGGCGGCATTCGGCGTGCGCCGCGTCTCGGTCGGTTCCGCACTGGCGCGGGCGGCCTGGGGCGGCTTCCTCAAGTCGGCGCGCGAACTTGCGGGGCAGGGCACCTTCAACAGCCTCGCCGATGCCGAACCCTTCGCCGCCCTCAACACCTTCTTCCGCACCCATGGGCCGAAAGCCTGACAACGCGATCCGCCGGAGCCGTGCCTTGACCGAACCCGCCTTCGACTTTCCCGTGGAACAGAAATCCGTTCCGCGCCCGACCCATGTCGTCATGGAGGGCCGCTTCTGCCGCCTGCGGCCGCTCGACCCCGCGCGCGACACGGACGGGCTCTACGCGCTTTCGCACGGCCCCGAGGCACCGCAGCAATGGGCCTATCTCTTCACCGGTCCCTATGCCGACAAGGCGGATTTCGACGCCCATGTCCGCACCATTGCCGCAGGCACGACGGACCCCGTCTATTGGGCGATCTGCGACCGCGACGATCGCGCCATAGGCTGGCTGTCGCTGATGCGCATCGACACGACGCATCGGGTGATCGAAGTCGGTTCGATCCTCTACACCCCGGCGCTGCAGCGCACGCCGGCGGCCACGGAGGCGGAGTACCTGCTGGCCCAGTATGTCTTCGAGACGCTGGGCTACCGGCGCTACGAGTGGAAGTGCCACAATTTCAACGAGCCCTCCAAGCGCGCGGCCGTGCGCTTCGGCTTCACCTACGAGGGCCTGTTCCGCCAGCACATGATCGCCAAGGGCCGCAATCGCGACACCGCCTGGTTCTCCATGCTCGACACGGAATGGCCGCAGCGGAAACTCGCCTTCACGCAATGGCTGTCGCCGGAGAATTTCGATGCGGAAGGGCGCCAGAAGGTCAGCCTCGGCGTCTTCAACCGGCTGGAAGCGCGCGAGGGCGGGCTTGCTCTGCGCCGGGCGACGCTCACGGACGTGCCGGCGATCCGCGCCCTGAAGGACATCGCCTATACCCGCAACGAGACGATCACCGGCGCGCCGTCACTGCCGCGCATGGTCGACTATGCCGAGATCATGGCCGATCACGAGGTCTGGGTGGCGGATGGCGAGGATCATCTGATCGCCTGCGCCGTGCTGCAAAGCGCGGGCGAGCCGCTCATCTATTCGCTGGCCGTGCATCCGTCCGAGCAGGGGCGGCGCTATGGCGATGCGACACTGGCCTTTGCGGAGAAGCGCCTGAAGGAGCTCGGCGCGAGGCGCATCGCGCTCTACACCAATCTCAAGCTCGAGGAGCGCATCGCCTGGTATGCCCGCAGGGGCTTTTCCCGCACGCGGGTGGAACAGCTCGCGGACCGGCAGGTTCAGCACATGGCGAAGGACGTCGCCTGATCGGCGCGCCCTCGTTCGATCAGCGAAACGGCTCGACGCGATAGGCGGAGCGGAAGAAGGCGACGGTTGCCACCAGTCCGGCGATGACGCCGATAACGGTGGCGCCGATCACCACCTGGTCGCCCATCTTGAGGAGGCTCGCAACAGCCCAGCCCGTGGCGCCGCCCGCGCCGACAGCCTCGGTGCCGACGATCATGGTCGCCCCGAAGACGTTGACGAGGTTGGTCCAGTTGGTGGTCGAGGCGGTGGCCATCGAGAACGTCCCTGTCGCTGGTGCGCGTTTGCGTCGCAGTTGTGGCGTCAAATGGCGGCGGGATCAAGGTGTCGCAAGTCAGGAACGCGCCTTTTTGGCGCTTGGGGCGCGGGCCGCGTGCTCCGCGAGGCTGGCGGACGAACGTGGATCGCATAGGCCGAACGGAGAGTACCGCAGCTTCGGCGAGGTGTCCCTCCGGGGGGCGTCGTTGCCTGAAACGGCCGGGATGCCGGCTGTGGAATGGCCCCCGAGCGGTCCTTGTCGGTCTCGAACCCGCGGTCCTTCTCATTCGTCGAGCGCAAATGGCCGCGCTGGTCCGAGCCTAAACACCATGTAGTCCCTGTTTAATATCGCGCCTTGTATCAGTTTGTTGCTGGGTAAGAGGCTGCGGCGAGGGCCGGCATTGTAGTAATGCGCGGAACAAAATTTATGTATTCAAGTGTATTATGGCGATTGATATTTTGATAGACGCAGCTGTATTAAGGTATGAATGATATATAAATTGGCAAAACTCTTCAAACTGACCAATGGTCATGTCAATGATCATGAAAATTAAGACTGATATCGAATCGAATCATATCATCCGTTTGTGATGGGCGCGGCGGCTGGCGCTGGAAATTTGTTTGAACTAGTGTACATTTCCCTAAAATGTGCAGCCAAGTGGATACAAAACAAGAAACGGACAGGAGCCTCCATCGATCGGCTTAGGGCAAGGCCGTCAGCGTACAAGGCGCCACCATGCGTAGCGTACCCATCGTCCTGATCGAAAGAAGCAGGTTGGTTCGCGAGGGGCTGGAGAAGATACTCTCTGGAACCATGTTCCGGGTCGCGGCCACCGCCCCGACACCCGGTGACTTGCGGGCCACGCTTCCCGCGGACCTCCGCGGCCTGATGATCATTCTCGGCGTCGGTGACGACGATCATTCCCCTGCCGAGGAGATCGAGGCGCTGCGCCACAGGTTCGCCGATGCCCGGATCGTCATTCTCGCCGACCACTATGAACTCGCGCCGCTCGCCGAGGCCCTGCGCCTGTCGGTAAATGGCTATCTCAGCAAATCCATCAGTTCCCAGGCTCTCATCAAGGCGCTCGAGCTCGTGGCGCTGGGCGAGGGCATCTTCCCCTCGTCCATTCTCGCCCAGCTCGGCGGCTCGCGCGAAATGCCGGCGCAGCTGTTGCTGGAGGCTCCGGAGGAGCGGCCCCTGCGGCAATGGGCGTCTGTCCTGTCCGACCGGGAGACGCAGATTCTCCGCGGGCTGATCGAAGGTCAGTCCAACAAGACCATCGCACGCGCCTTCGATATCATGGAGGCGACGGTCAAGGTCCACGTGAAGGCCATCCTGCGCAAGATCGGCGTTCAGAACCGCACCCAGGCGGCCATATGGGCTCTCGGCCACCTGTCGCAGAGCGCCTATGCCGCGATGCCGACGGGGGACGATCCCCTTCCGTCGGGACCGAACGGTTTCGGCCGGCACGCGCCGGGCAAGCCCAACGGCCACTGAACGGATGCCCCGGCGGGCGCTCGAGGGTGCTCGCGCCGCCGGGTCGCGCGCTACTCCTCATCTGATCGGATGAGGACGCCCATCCGGGGGCTTCCTAGTCTTCCTCCAGAACATTCCAATGGCTCCCCGCATGGTCCGCACGCGCGGGCATTCGGGGCGGGCGGAGGCGCCGCGATGGACTCCCATGTCCTGTGTCTTGGAGGAGAGGACCACGCCCTTCGCATCCCTTTCCTGCTGGCCTTGCGCGACCGGGGCTTTCGGGTCACGGCGGCCTCCAGCGGAGGCGACGGGCCGTTCCGGGCCGCGGGCCTGCCGCATCTGCCCTGGCATTTCGACCGCTTTGACCGGCGCGGCGGCGATCTCGGCGCAATCGCGCGGATCGCGGGCCTCGTCGCGGAATGCCGGCCGGACCTGATCCAGACCTTCGACACCAAGCCGAACCTCCTCGCGCCGTTGGCTGTGCGGGGCGCGGTTCCCGTCATCCGGACCATCAACGGCATGGGCTGGACCTTCTCGCCTGGCGGCGGGATGCGCGCCCGGCTCATCCGGCCGGTCTACCGCCTGCTCCAGCGCGCGACGGCGCGCTGGTCTGCGGGCACCGTTTTCCAGAACGCCGACGACAAGGCTTATTTCGAGCAGCACGGCCTGGTCCGCCGCGATGCCGCGCATCTCGTCCGCAGTTCGGGCATCGACGTCGCGGCCTTCAGGACGGCTCTCGCTGCGAGCCGCGATCCCTCCATCCTGCGGCAGGAACTCGGTCTCGGCGACGCGCCGGTCGTGGTGACGGTCAGCCGCCTGACCCGCCAGAAGGGCATCGGGACGTTGCTGGAGGCGGCGCGGATTGTCGCGCGCGCCAGCCCGCGCGCGAAGTTCCTGCTCGTCGGCCCCCGCGAAAGCGAGGGGCCCTTCGCCATCGGCGCGGCCGAGATCGAGGCCGCGGCGCCCCATGTGATCGCCCTCGGCCACCGGCGCGACGTGCCGGCGCTTCTCGCTTTGGCCGACGCCTTCGTCCTGCCGACGCAGTATCGGGAGGGCGTTCCGCGCGCGCTGCTGGAGGCTGGGCTCGCAGGCCTGCCGATGATCGCGACGCGCATGCCCGGTTGCACCGACGTCGTCACCGAGGGCTGGAACGGCCATCTCGTCGAGCCCGGCGACGCCGAGGCGCTCGCTCAGCGCATCCTCGGATTGCTCGATGACCCTGCCGGAGCGCGCGTGATGGGCCTGCGCTCCATCGCGTTCGTCGCACGCGAGTTCTCGCTCGAGGGCGTCGTCGACAGCTACCGCGACATCTACCGGCAGGTTCTCCGCCCCCGCGCGGTTCCGGTCCGCTCTGCCGCTGCCGGGCGGGAGCTCGCTCCGGTCGCCCGTGCCGATGGAGAGCGGCCGTGATCCGCGACGCCATCCTGGCAGCGGGAACCGTGCTTTCCGCCGCTTCGACGTTGCGGCTGCCAGGGCTGCCGGTCGGCGCGGGCGAGGTTCTGCTCGCGCTCTGGCTGGCGCTTTCGGGCACGCATCTCATCGCGACCGGCCGTATCGGCGCGGGGCCGGCCTTCCGCCGAATGGGAACATTCTGGTGCGTCTTCGCCATGTCTCTGGGCATCGGCGCGTTCTTCGGCATGCTGTTCGACCCGATCGTCGAAGGCGCCAGCATGGCCCACGACGCCATGGCCTACGTGTTGATGGCGACGATCTCCTGCCTCGCGCTTGTCCAGCCGGACAATGCCGCTCACATGCGCCGCTCGGCCTGGTTCCTGGTCGGATTCGCCAATGTTGGCCTCGCCTTCCAGCTAGCGCTCGGCTTCGGGCTGGTCTCCGCCGGCGGCATTGACCCCTGGTACTGGAACCGCTTTCGCGGCTGGTCGGAAAACCCCAATCAGGCGGCGCTCTATTGTGCCGTCTTCAGTGCCGTCGCGATCCATCTCGGCATGACGGCGCAGAGCCGCGGCGCGCGCATCGCGGGCTGGATGGGGGCCGTTCTCCCGCTGGTTGCCGGCCGCCTGACGAAGAGCGACACCTTCCTGTTGACGATGCTCGGCCTCTTCGGACTGCTGGGCGCCCTGCGGCTGAAGACATGGCTCGGCGACCCCGCGGGCGGCGCGCGGCGCACGGCGGCCATGGCGATCCTAGTCGCCGCGCCGCTGGTGCTGGCGAGCCTTCTGCCGTTCGTCTGGTCGGAGCGGACCGACGCAAGCGCCTTGGCCCTCAGCCTCGCCAAGGATCATGGTGGCGACGCGACGATGCAGACCGCGAACCTGCGCCTCGAGCTCTGGCGCAGCGCGATCCGCAAGGGACTGGAATCGGCGTCGTTCGGCTTCGGCCCGGGGCCGCACCTCGAACGCCCGAATGTTCCTCGGCTGGCGACGCTGCCGCGGCCGTTCGAGGCACACAGCACGATCCTCGACCTGTTCCTGCAGGGCGGCCTTGTCGCGGTCGGCATTTTCGCCTGGCTCCATGTCAGCACGCTGCTGCTGCTGTTCCGGGCGCGGCTGGACGCGCTCGCCGCGCTGGTCTGCGCGGTCATCATTTTCGGCATCAGCCATTTCATTCTCCGCCACCCGATCCTCTGGTTCGGGCTGGTGCTCTGCCTCGCCGAAGGCTGTGCGCGCCTGCCCGCCATACAGACGCGCCTTCTGCCGGCGTCCGTGGCGGGAATGCGACTGGGGGGGCGGCCATGTGCGGCATAGCGGGACTCTTCCGGGCTCCCGGCGCGCCGGCGGACCTGCGCGTCGATGCCGTCGGCCCGATGCTCGCGGCGATCTCCCACCGCGGTCCCGACGGGGAGGGGATCTGGATCGATCGCGAGGCCGGCATAGCGCTCGGCCACCGGCGCCTCGCCATCGTCGACCTCTCCGAAGGTGGCCGGCAGCCCATGCATTCGGAGGATGGCCGTCTCGTCGTGAGCTTCAACGGCGAGATCTACAATTTCCTGGAGCTGCGGCGGGAGCTGGAGGCGCTCGGGCATCGCTTCCGCAGCACCAGCGACACGGAGGTGCTGATTCGCGCCGTCGAGGCATGGGGCCTGCAGCCGGCGCTGCGGCGGTTCTGCGGCATGTTCGCCTTCGCGCTGTGGGACCGGCGCGCCCGCGTGCTGCATCTGGCCCGCGACCGCATGGGCAAGAAGCCGCTTCATGTCGCCTGCCTGCCCGGGGCGCTGCTGTTCGCCTCGGAGATCAAGGCGCTGAGGGCGGTTCCCGGCTTCACGCCGTCGATCGACCGCGATGCGGTGGCAGGGTTCCTCGCGCGCGGGGTCGTTGCCGGCAACAGCTGCATCTATCAGCAGGTCTTCAAGCTCCCGCCGGGATCGAGCCTGACGCTGGGCGTCGACGATCTGGCCAGCGGCGCGGATGCGGCGACCCTCTCCGCAGCCTGCCGGCCGTTCTGGTCGCTTGCAGAGGCCGCCGAGCGGGGGCGCGCGGACCAGTTCGGGGCGGGGGACGACGAGCTTGTCGGCGCGCTGGACGATCTCCTGCGGCAGGTCGTGCGCGAGCGCATGGTGGCCGATGTACCGCTTGGCGCCTTCCTGTCCGGCGGAATCGATAGCGCGACTGTCGTGTCGCTGATGCAGGCGCAGTCCGCGCGGCCTGTGCGCACCTTCACCATCGCCTTCGACGAGTCCGGCTACGACGAGTCGGCTGGTGCGTCGCGCGTGGCGCGCCATCTCGGCACCGACCACACCCAGTTCCGGCTGTCGCCCGACGAGGCGATGAAGACCATCCCCGAGCTGCCGCGCATCTGGGACGAGCCCTTCGCCGACGAATCGCAGATTCCGACCCTGCTGGTTTCGCGGCTGGCGCGCCGCGAGGTGACCGTGGCGCTGACCGGCGACGGCGGTGACGAGTGCTTCGCGGGCTATCAGCGCCATTTCACGGTGTCGCGCCTTGCCGGTCTGCTCGCCGCCCCGGAGGCCGTCCGGCGCGCCGCCGCGTCGCTGGTGCTGGGCCTCTCCGGCCGCTTTCCCCGGCGCGTTGCGGCGGCCCTGCCGCTACCCGGCCGGCTGCGGCGGCTGGTCGAGGGGGACAGTCTCATTCGCCTCGGTCGCCTGATCGAGGGCGGCGAGGACGGCCTCTACGAGCGGCTGACGCGCCTGTCCGACATGCCTCTGTCCAAGGTTCGTGCGCCGGCCGATCCGGCCCGCGCCGACCTCGACGACATCGTCTCCCGCGTGGTCCATCGCGACATGGCCGGCTACCTGCCGGACGACATCCTCGTGAAGCTCGACCGGGCGACCATGGCGGTCAGCCTCGAGGGCCGCTGCCCGCTGCTGGACCATCGCGTCGTCGAATTCGCCTGGCGCCTGCCGACCGGCGCCAAGGTGCGCGGCGGGCGCGGCAAGTGGATTCTGCGCGAGGTCCTCGCCCGGTACGTGCCGCGCAGCATTTTCGACGGCCCGAAACGCGGCTTCGACGTGCCGGTCGGTGCCTGGCTGCGCGGCCCGCTTCGCGGCTGGGCCGAGGACCTGCTCAGCCCCGGCATGCTCGCCCGGCACGACCTGCTCGACGTGGCGGGGGTGCGCCGGCGCTGGTCCGACCACCTGGCCGGACGGAGCGACCATTCGCGCGTCCTCTGGGCGGTCCTGATGCTGCAGGCATGGCTTGACGAACATGCGCGGTCCGCTCCGGCGGCCCGTGGTCCCGAACTTGAAACCGCTCAGCAGTGGAGTTGACCATGAGGGCGCTTCTCGGACACGAGGCACGGCTCCTGCACTCCGTTCGTGCGACGGGTGGCGGTCCGTTCGACAGCGCGCCCGATTATGGCGCCCATCCCGCCGACGGCGCCCGCCACGCGATCAGCCGGAGCCTCAGGACCCTCATGAGGCGCTGGCGGCTGATCCTCGGTGTCGCCGCCGCCGGAACGGCGGTGGCGCTGGTCGCGGCCGTCGTCGTGCAACCGAACTATGCCGCTTCGTCGCAGATCATCGTCGACCAGCGAGGCAATGACGGGCCGAGCGCGACAGCCCCCACCCAGCCGACCGAGGAATCGGCGATCGAGACCCATGTCACCATCCTAGCCTCCGATGCCCACATGCTGGCGGTAGCTTCGGCGCTGCTGGCGAACCGGCCGGAGAACTATGCCGAACCGCCCTCGCGCCTGTCACGCCTTCGCAGCGTCGTCGACCGGGTGCTGAGACCGCTCGGCCTCGCCGCCCCGCGTCCGGGGCCGGAGGAAACGGTCGACGGCGCCGCGCACGCCCTCGCGCTCGAGTTGAAGAAGCGCCTGCGGGTGGGCCAGGAGCGCCGCTCTCGGGTCATCACCGTGACCTATACGTCGGCGAGCCCGCAGACGGCCGCCGCCGTCGCCAACACGATCGTGCGGGTCTATCTGGACGATCTCGCGCTGCGTCATCGGGTCGAGGCCCGGCGGCTGATGCTCTGGCTCGGCAAGCGGATTCCGGAGGCTCGCCTCGAGGTGGCGCGCGCCGAGCGGGAGCTGGAGGCCTATCGCCTCTCGCACGCTGCCGCGAGCACCGCGCCGGCCGACGAAACCGCCCTCCAGATCGCCCAGCTGTCGCGCCAGCTCGCCATAGCGCGCTCGGAAATGCAGTCGGCGACGGAACGCCTCGCGCGCGCCAAGGAGCTTCGCGAAAGGCCGGGCGCGGAGATGGAGATGGCGCGCCTGCTTGGTTCGCCGCTGCTGCTGGACCTGGTGCGGCGCGACGCCGGCCGCCAGAATACCGGCGATGCCGCCTCCGCGGCTGCCATCCAGGAAGAGCTCGCCCGCGGCATCCGCCGGCTCGAGGGCGAGGCTCAGGTCTATAGCGAACAGGCCCGGTCGATCGAACAGCGGCTCGCGCCGCTGCGCGCGGCGGCCAACTCGACCGCCGACGGCCTGTCGGGCCTGCGCGCGCTCGAGCGGCAGGCGGCGGCGCTCGGCCAGTTCTATGACGGCCTGCTGCGCCGCCAGCAGGAGGTCGACGAGCAGGTCCAGTTTGTCCGGCCGGATGCGCGGTTGCTGGCGACCGCCTGGCCACCGGAGCGGCCGAGTTCGCTGCATCCCGCCTTCCTGATCCCGCCCATGGTCATCGCCTCGGCGATCCTCGGCATTCTGCTGGCGCTCGGCCTCGGCGTCGTCGAACGCACCGTCCGCGACGAGGACGACGCCGTCGAGGCCCTCGCGGTGCCCTGCCTCGGCGCGGTGCCTTATCTGTCGCGCGTCGAGGCGCACCGCGCGCCGCTGATGCCGCGTGACGAGCCGCAATCCGACTATGCGCGGGCGGTCCGTTCGCTGCTCGTATCGCTGATGCCGGCGAGCGCCACCCGCCACGGCCCCCAGGTCGTCCTGCTGACCTCGACCGGGCCCGGCGAGGGCAAGACCACGCTCGCCTGGAGCCTTGCCGCCGTCGGCGCGCGCCTCGGCCTGAAGGTGCTGCTGGTCAGCCGCAGCAACCATCCCGCGCGGCTGGAACCGGCTCCGGAGCCGCGGGTCCGCAGCGGTTCGGCAGAGGTCGCCGCCACCGGCAGCACGGCGCGCCCCGCCGCGGCCGAGCGGATCGGCCACCTCCAGGTCGACTTCGTGCCCGCCGCGCGGCTGGACACGGCCTCCGGTCTCGGAATGGACGAGCCGGGCGGCCGATGGAGCGACCGCTTCCGTGGCACCTACGACCTGATCATCGTGGACGATGACAGCGTCCGCGAGCGGCCCGAGGTCGGTCTCGCCGCGATGAACGCCGACTGGATCCTGTTCCTCGTCCGCGCGGGCATCACCGACCGGGCGGCGGCGCGCGACGCCGTGCAGTTCCTCGCCCGGGCCGCGGGCGTGGAGACGTCAGGCGGGCCGCGGATCGCCTCGATCCTCTCGGAGGAGGAGCCCGCATTGGCGCAGAGGCCCGTCGTCCTGGCGGGTGCCCGCGTCGGAGGCTGACATGATCATCGAACTGTTCGGCCCGCCCGGCTCCGGCAAGACCACATTGGCCCTGGCGCTCTGCCAGCGGCTCCAGCGTCAGGGTCATTCCACGGCCGTGGTGCTCAGCCACCGGCAGGGCGATTCCGGACGATCCGTCGATCCCGGCGGCAGCATCTCCGCGCTCGGACGGGTGGGTCGCGCATTCCTGAGGACGCTGGCGACGGTGTTCCAGCCGCGCAAGCACCGGCAGGAACTGCGGCTGACAACCTCGCTGATCCGGCTGCTTCCGCCCAAGAGCCCGGTCTGGATGCTGCGCTTCTGGCAATACATCCTGCGCCTGTCGCGCTGCTGGAAGCGCAACGCCCAAACGAGCCGGGTCGTGATCTTCGACCAGGCCTATCTGCAGGCGGTCTGTTCGCTCGCGGCCTTCAGCCACGCGGCCGACGACCATGCGCTCGCGGGCGCGCTGGAGGCGGCACCACAGGCTGACCTCGTGGTTCGCCTCGATGCTCCCCGCGAACTCCTTGAACGTCGTCTGCGAGACCGGTCCGACCGCGAGCCGCGAATGGAGCAGTTCTTCGACGCCGAGCTCACGACCAATCTGGCCGCCGGGCCCATCGCGGATCGAATCCAGTGGCTGCTTGAACAGCGCGGCGGCTCGATCATCCAGGTGCGATCGCTGGACAGCGTCTCGCTCGGCGCCGCGCTGGACAAGATCGAGTACGAGGTCGCGCAGCGTCTCGGGAAGGTCGCGAAGGTGCCGGGCGATGCGCCGCCGCCTGATCGTCCCACGGAAATCGGACAGGACCAGAGATCGCGGACGGAGAAGGAGGCGGATCTCGGGCAGCGCATGACCAGCGCGAGCGCGCAGGCCTTCGCGCTCTATGTCGGCGGTGCGGTGCTCACCAGCCTGGTGCAGTTGCAGATCGCGCGCCTGATCGGCACGGACGGCTTCGGCATCTTCTCCTACGTGCTGGCCTGGACCTCGTTCCTCTCCTACATCGCGACACTCGGCTTTCACGTCGCCGTGCTGCGCTTCGTGCCGGTCCATGCGGCGCGCGAGGAATGGGCTCTGGTTCGGGGTGTCGTGCTGTTCGCAATCGGCGTTTCGGCCTTCGCATCGCTGGTCCTCGCCGCGATCGGAACGGCGGTGATCGTCGCGGTCGCCGCGCACATTCCGGATGCCAAGGAGGCGGGGCTGCTGATCGGCATGGCTACGATTCCGGCGATGACCATGTACCTGATCAGCGCGGCGCTGGTGCGCGCCTTCGGCGGGGTGGTCACGGCGCTTCTGCCCGAACGGATCGCCCGCGATGCGCTTTTGTCGGCACTGGTCGCGGTCATGGCGGCTTTCGCCATCCGACCGGTGGACGCCACCGGCGTCCTGACCGCTCTGCTGGTCAGTTCGGTGCTCACCGCCTGCCTCGCCTTCGTGCTCATGCTGCGGATTTGGCCGGCCTACCTGAAGGGCGTGCGTCCGGCCTTCTCCGTCGCCCAATGGTGCGCGACCGTGCTGCCGATGACGGTGTTGTCGCTGCTCGACGTCCTCATGGTCCGCACCGGCGTCATCCTGCTGGGCTGGCTGGAACATATCCGCGAGGCCGGCATCTTTGCGCTCGGCTTCAGCATCGCCACGCTGATCCTGCTGCCGCGCGTCGCGGTCGGCACGATGTTCGCGCCGACGGCGGCGGATCTTCACGCACGCGATGACCATGCCGGCCTGCAGCGGCTCTTCGCACGCGCCGCGCTCCTGTCCTTCGCCGTATCGGGCCTCCTGGCCGCGCCGCTCCTCATCTTCATGGAGCCCGTGCTGCGCTTCTTCGGCGAGGATTTCGTGCAAGGAGCCCAGATCGCGCGCCTGCTCGTTCTCGGCCAGCTCATCGCCGCCGCGATGGGGCCGCAGCAGCACCTGATGACGATGACGGGTCAGGAGCGGGCGGCGGCGCTCGCCATGGCCGTCAGCGCGGCGCTCAACGTCGCGGGCTGCCTCATCGGCATCAAGCTGTTCGGGGGCATCGGCGCGGCGGTGGCGACCACACTGGTGATCGTCGTCTGGAACATCATCATGGCGGTGAGCATCTACCGCCGGCTCGATCTCCTGCCGGGGCTCGCCTGCGCTGTTTCGGAGCGCCTGCGTTCGCGTGCCGTGCGGCAGATCCCGGCGGGAGGGAATTGAACCCATGACGCGGGTTGGTGGCGTTCCGGCCGGAACCTCCTCCGATCGCACGATGTCGCCACTCCGGCCGCCGCCTAGGACGACAATGCGGGGAACGGAGCCGTCCATGCTCGAAGTGAACAGCCGCCGGACGACAGGGGGCGCCCCGATCGACGACGGCCCCGTCCGGCGCGAGGTTCCGGCAGCGCCCCCGTCGTCCTTCGTATGGTCGATGCCGCCGCGCAGGGAACTGGACGCGGGCGGCCCCGTCGACCATCCCTTCGAGCCGCTCGGCGCGCAGTTCGCCGGGGTGCCGGTAATGCAGCATGTGCGGCGGATGGCCGCCGCGTTTCCCGACAAGCCCGCTGTGGTGGATGACGCGGTCGCGCTCTCCTACCGCCAGCTGGTTGAGGCGGTTTCTTCGCTGTCGGACCGGATTTCCGCGGTCACGGCGCAGGGCGAGGCGGTCGGGCTGCTGCTCGGCAACTCGGCCTGGTTCCCGGTCGGCATGCTCGCCGGCCTCGAATGCGACCGGCTGGTCGTGCCGCTCAACCCGCGTGATCCGCCGCAGCGCATCCTCGACATCGTCGCCGATGCGCGGCTGCCCGCGGTGGTCGGGATCGGCGCCAGCCGCCCGGCAGACTGGCCCGCATCGCCGGCCATCCGCTGGATCGACGCGACGGCTGCGCTGGCGCCAGCGCCGCCACACCGGACCGTCGGTTCCGGCATGACCGCTTCGGTCGACCGTCCGGCCGTCGTCCTCTACACGTCCGGCAGCACGGGCCGCCCCAAGGGCATCGTCAACAGCGAGCGCAGCCTGCTGCAGCGTGTCCACCAATATGTCGATGCCTGCCACATCGGGCCCGGCGACGTCCTGATGCCGCTGAGCGGCGCGGCCACCATTGCCGGCTGCCGGGAAGTGCTCTCCGCCCTGACGACCGGGGCAACCCTGCAGATCGTCGATGTCGAGGCCGCGGGCCTGCGCGGCGTGCGGCGCCGGTTCCGCATGGCCGGGGCGACGGTGGTCTATATCGTGCCGGCCCTGCTTCGCGCGCTGATGCGGGAGGGCGGCGACGATTTCGCCTCGCTGCGGATCGTCCGCATCGCCGGCGAGCGCATCCTGTGGGACGACATCGCAGCGGTGCGCGCCGTCGCTCCGGCCGGCTGCCGGGTGCAGGTGAGCTATTCGTCGACCGAGACGACGGGATCGCAGTGGTTTCCCGGCGAGGCGGCGCCCGGGGATGGCGTCGGCGTGCCCGCCGGCTACCTGCTGCCCGGCATCGCCTATGCGGTGTTCGGCGAGGACGGCCGGCCGGTTCCACCCGGTGGAACCGGCGAACTCGTCATCAGCAGTCCCTATGTGGCGCTCGGCCACTGGTCGGGCGGTGGCGTCGTGCCATTGGCGGCCGACCCCGAGAGTCCCGGCCGGCGCATCCTGCCGACCGGGGATCTGGTGACCGTCGCCGCCGATGGTCTGGTTCGCATCGTCGGTCGCAAGGGGCGGCAGCTGAAGATCAACGGCCGCCGGGTGGAGCCGGCGGAACTGGAGGTCGTGCTGCGGCAGTCGCCGCTGGTCGCCGACGCCGCGGCGCTGCCGACCGAGGCGGGCGAACTCGTCGCCTTCGTGGTTCCCCGGCAGGAGGGCGGCGATCCGGTCGAGGCGCTTCGCCAGTCGGTGCGGCGCAGCCTGCCGCCGTCGCTGCACCCCGCCCGCCTCCATGTCCTGCCCGACCTGCCGAGGCTGCCGGGCGGCAAGATGGACGCGCAGGCGCTGCGCCGCCTCGACGGCGAACTGCGCATCCGCGCCCGCGACAGCGCCGCCAGACCAGACCGGCAGGAGAGTGTGGCGCCGTCCAATGAACGCGCGGTGGTCGAGCGGATATGGAAGGCGACCTTGCGGACGGCCGAGGCGCATGGCCGCTGGGACGAGGCCGGCGGCGACTCGCTGAAGCTCCTCCAATGCGTGCTCGACATCGAGACGGCGCTCGGCCGCGAGCTGCGCATGGAGGCCTACCGCATCGACATGAGCTTCGAGGAGATGGTCGAGGCGGTATCGAGCCCGCCCGACGACGACCCGCTTGCGGCTCGCGCCGACGATGACGCCCGGCCGATCCTGTTCCTGTTCCCCGGTTCGGTCGGCTACGGGCCGAGCATGGCCGCATTCGGCGGCGAGATGGGCCGCGTCGTCCGCGTGGTGCCGATCCGCTACCCGGGCCTCGACGCCATTCTCGACGGCCAGCAGACCGTCGCCGCAATGACCGACAATGCCTTCGCCCAGATCCGGGCGGCCCAGCCGCGCGGCGAAATCCGCCTGCTCGGCTACTCGCTCGGGGGCGCAGTCGCTTTCGAGACCGCCAGCCGCTTGCTGGCGGACGGCCGGCAGATCCGCTTCCTCGGCATCCTCGACACCAATGTCGACGGCCGGCGCCACCAGCCGGGCGAGGCGGTGGCGCGCGCGATCCAGCGGGTCCGCACGCACCGCGTCACGATCTATCGCATGCTCTGCCGCAGCGTCGCAAAACTGGCTGTGCGGCTCGGCTGCGAGGCGGGGTTCGGCCGGCTGTTGGCGAGGACCCTGCCGGGCCGGCTTTCAGGAACCCGCTTCATGCTGCGGCTGGAGCTGGAAGAGGTGCTCAGGATGCGCGCCATGGGACGGTGGCTCGGCGGGCCGCAGGAGCCGCCGCTGCCGATCACCGGCACGCTGTTCCGCTGCGAGCGGCGGGGCCTGTCGGACGATCTCGGCTGGCGGCGCATGGTCGGCGGGCTGGACATCGTGCCGATTGCCGGCGGGCACCTCGATCTGGTCGTGCCGCCGCATCTGGCGCACAACCTGCCGCTCATCCTGTCGGCGCTCCAGTTCGGCCATATCTGAACGCGGAAAGGCCGGCGCGGTGAGACGCCGGCCCTGATGCGGCTGATCGCCAGCTCAGTTCGCGACGGCGGCGGTCGCCTCGGAGCGCAGCACCGCTTCCACGACATCGCCGGGCAGCACGTCGGTATCCTCCGTCACCGGCAGTCGCTGCCACTGCTCGCCGACCTTGCGCGTCACGACAAGGGTGGTCGTGGTCGTCGCGCCGGGGCCGGGCGCCGAAACCGCGCCGCCGCTCGGCCGGAGCTTCTCGCCAACCGCCTGGATGCGCAGGGCGAGGTCGGCAAGGCGCGTGCTGGCGTCCCGCAACTGCAGCAGGAGCGTGTTCTGCCGCTGGTTGCCCAGCCGTTCGAGCTGGCGCGCGTAATCGTCCGCCTGCCGGCGCGCGCGCATGAGCTGGACCGTGGTCTCGAGGCGCCGCGACGAGGACAGGAGGACGGCGCGGCGGCTCTCGCTGACGCGCTGGCTGACCAGATTGCCACCGCCATAGAGGCGGTTGATGCGCTCGAGCTCGGCAGTGTCCGCCTCGACGCCCTTTTCCTCCTCCTGCTCGCGCCGGGCGAGCACGACGGCCTGTTCCTGCGTTTCCCGCGCGGCGCGGGTGAGATAGGCGCCTTCGAGGCGGAAATCGGCCTGCGTCACCTTCAGCGATTCCAGCTCGGCCTGGCCGATGCTGTCGGGGACGGACGACGGCAGCGGCGACGAGCGCGGCGGGGTCAGGTCGAAACTGTCATGGCCGGCAAGCTCGGCGCGGGTGCGCAGGATGCGGTAGTATTCGCGCAGATACTCGGTCCACAGCGTGTCATGGTCGCGGCGCAGGTCGGCCGGGTCGGTGCCGGTCTGCGTGGCGCGCGAGCGCAGCAGGCTGTAGCCGCCGGCCGCCGTCACCACCTGCCGGACGGTCATCTGCGGCCGATAGGTCTGCTGGCCGGGGGTGAGCACGTCGCCGGTGACATAGACGGGCCGGAATTCCGCCACCGAGACGAAGATGTCCTCGGGCCGCACCGAGATGATGTGCTCGCGCCCGTCCGGCGTGCGGCTGCGCAGCACACGGTTCGGCAGCAGCGCCTCCATGCGCGCCTGGAACTCCGCCGCCGTCAGCCCGCCGACCATCACGCGGCCGGTCCAGGGCAGGGCGATGGTTCCATCAGCCTGGACCATGGCGCGCTGGCGCTGGTCGCCGAGCACGGCGAGACCGATCTCGACGGTATCGCCCGGAGCCAGCCGGTAGGGGCCATCCGCACGCGCAGACTGCGGCGGCGCTGCGAGGCCAAGGCAGAGAAGCGAGGCGGCGAGGAGGAGGGAAGGCCTGCTGCGGGTCATCTCGGCGGCTCCATCACGGGTTCTGCGGCGGCCGCGCGTGCCGGCCAGTCGAGCCGGGCGACGAAGGCGTGGATCGGGCCGCCCGGCCGGTTCCAGTTGCTTGCCCAGATGATCTGGGTGCCGTCCGGCGACGGCGAGGCCTGAGCCTCGTTCCAGTAGTCGTGCCGGACGCTATGGGTGTGAACGACGCGGCGGAACTCGCCGCTGCCGTCGATCTTCAGCGCGACGACCTCGCGCGCGAACGGTGCCCAGCCCGGCCGCCGCGCGACTGCCGCCGGATCGCCCGCATAGGTGACGAAGACCCAGCCCGGCCGGCCGGTCGAGCGCAGCGAGGCGTGCTGGCCTTCGCCTGTCGGCGCGAGAACCGTCACGGCGCCATCGGTGAGTCGCCGCTTGATGATGAAATAGCGGTCCGGCGGCGCCTTGCTGATGCCGACATAGACCTCGCTGCCATCGGCATCGACGGTCATGTCGCCGTGACCTGGACGATGGTGCTCCGGCCAGCGCTGAACGAGGTTGCCGTCCCGAGAGAAGATGAATGCCTGGTCGGTGCCGTCCGGCACGTTCTGGAAGCAGGCGACATGCAGGCCGAGCGGCGAGATGGTGCAGGAATTGGTGCGGCCGGGCAGCCCCTGAAGGGGGATGTCGGCCCCCTTGCGCTGCTCGGCGAGATCGAAGGCGAACACCACTTCGCCGCCACCCGGGGCGAGGGCGCGGATGGCGATCCAGCGCCCGTCATTCGAGGGATTGCCCTTGTTGGGGCCGAATTTGAGGTCGCGATAGTTCGATGCCCGGTAGAGCACCTGCTCGCGCGCGCTCTTCGGCTCCCAGATCAGCACGGCGGAGGGCGTCACGCAGATCATCGCTTCGGGACGCAGGGGATGCCATTCGCATTCGCCGAAACGGGCGCGGCGGAACAGCGGCTCGTAGGTGCGGCCGTCGAAGAAGCACAATCCGCCGCAGCCGATCGGGATGAGCAGCAGGCTCTGGTCGGCGTTCCACGCCTGCGCGCTTGAATAGCGGTGGCGGCACATGTCGCGGCCACAGGCTATGCCCGCTCCCAGCGTCGCGCCCGGATCGGTGATGCGCGTGTAGGGCGTCCCGTAGGCGGGGTCGCGGCTGGGCTGGAGATAGCCCGGCAGCGCAGTCTCCGGTGCCGGGATGACCCTGGCGCCGGAGAGGTTGTCGGAGAACGCCGACGCCCATCCGGAAAGGACCGCGATCGTGGCGGCGGCCGCGACCGATCCGATCAGACGCCGGCGCCCGGCCCTGACGGGCCGGTTCATGTGATGAAATCCTTCTCGCGGCGCACCCGGCCGGCGCCCATGCGACCGCGCCACCAGGCGATGGTCTTT
>Ga0209794_1000551_pt1 | contig 51036 bp, 48 predicted proteins | sample EBPBio232013_DNA_FD_185869 | JGI IMG/M metagenome (GOLD analysis project Ga0209794, IMG submission 185869) | Wastewater treatment Type I Accumulibacter community from EBPR Bioreactor in Madison, WI, USA - Reactor 1_5/23/2013_ DNA (SPAdes)... | ecosystem: Engineered > Bioreactor > EBPR >... | reverse complement strand
GCTTGCAAGTGAGGCTGCATAAAGCCTGAGACTCTTGTCCGATACTTGGCTCGTGGTGAGTAGATGCTCAAGAGTCCCGCCTTCTAGGAACTCTTCGACCATGCAAAGGTACTCGCGATCCTTGAATCGCAATGCTTCGGCGTGTGCGAGTCGAGCAATGTTGGGGTGGTCGCATGCTTGTAGTGCGGCTACTTCGCGACGCAAGCGATCCAAAGATGGTGCCGCAATTGGCGCGATCTTTAACGCATAAGAGCTGTTTGCCAGACTAATCTTGTAGGCTGCTTTGAATGCGCCAGCGCCTAGAAAAGAGTGAAGCTCAGCACCTAGCTGACTGCACAGGTCTTGCGCTATCTCTTCGGCCTTTTCCATTCCTTTTGGCATGACGCCCCCCGTCGAAATGCCCATGAGCGCGATCCGTGATCCACGGAAGCAATGCGTCGCTGGGTTGGCTCTCGATCAAGACTTCGATGCTGCCCTGATGTATCGCACAAAGGCCAACATTGTGACGCTCAAAGAAGTCTATGCTGGATGCAATTTTGGTGGCATGCCGATGCGGCATTACCACGTACGCCTGTTGGGCGTACGTGGTGTTTCGGTAAGCCTGCTGGATAGCGCGCTTCCAGTCTCGGAGCTTAGCTTCAAACGCAATGAGAACTTTGTCGGAAGTGCGGGCAAGTACGTCTGTTCGACCGGCCTGATAGTCCCATTCTGTTGCGACATCTACGGTCCCCCACGGGGATTCCCCACCTTTCAGAGTTCGTAGAAATCGCTTGACGAGCAACTCTTCCGTAGAGAACTCATCCCGCTGGCATTTGCGCGTAGGGCGTGTCATGAAGCGGGTTATACATGGTTTTGAGTGGAGGTTGAAGAATGCGGGCGTTGGACCATGCACTAGGTCCCGAAACAGAGGCGGTACACCCCTATTGCCATTCGTCCTCATCTTCAAATGGGTTCTCGGGCTTCCGTCTAGCGACAAAAATCCCATGGATCGGTACGCCGGGGAATCGCTGTGAAAGCACGTGCTGCATGGCCTTGAAGTGCGATCCGGTCGTGAGCATATCGTCGAAGATGACTAGTTCGCGCGGTGGCGGGGCAGTGAGTGCTTCATCGATCTGGTAAATCGGAATCAAGTCTTCCTGTTTCAGCCTGTTGTCGCTTTCATGTGATGGAGCAGTGCTTTCTGTCTGGATCACAAGTTCTCGTACATCTATATTTCGCGTCGTGTGATTCGCCATGCGTCGCAGTATTTCAGTGCAGCGTGCGTCGTATGCGGGATCGCTCTTGGCTTTCGAGGGCGGAATCGGAACGAAAGTCAGATTCGCGATGTGCTCGTCTTGGATCGCAGCGACTAGGGCTGCGGCGATCTCGTTGATCGCCTTGATTTTGTGGCGGTAGACGTACGGCTTCGCGAGCCTGTATGCCGGCGGGTGCTTGAGATTGACGATCAGCTGGTTGCAGTGGCTGTGGTCATACCCCTTGTGCGCTGTGTACTCGCCGAAGAAAAGGCATGAGTCTCCTTCTTCCAAGTACCAATGATCGCTACGTGTCAGATCATCGATCTGAGTCAGCTTTTTGAGCACTACCGATGGCATTCTGTATGTCTGCGTATTCGCGCACGCGAATGGCCCCTTGTTGCTCGAAACGGCTCGGCCAAGTGAGTGCTGGGTTGTTGAAACAGCTTTCTAGGATGAAGAGCTTGCGTCCTTGCTTGAGTGCGGCGCGCGCTTGGATCAATGTGCCCGATGTCTCGCCCGCTTCGACAATCACTGTGGCGCATGTCATAGCGGACATCGTGATATTTCGCTCAGGGAAGAAAAGGCGATTCCCGCCCGGTCCCTGTTGGCTATACCGAAGCACGGGGACTTGGCTGAGCAAGAGATGATTCTTAGCAATCTCTAGTTGAAGCTCTGCATTCTCTTGCGGATAGACGCTTGCGATGGAAGTTCCAATAACCGCAATCGTCGACCCGCCTGCATCGATAGCCGCGTTGTGTGCTTGTGTATCGATGCCTTTCGCGAGACCCGAAACAACGGTATACCCATCTTCCACTAGCGCACGCGCGATATTCCGCGCTCGGGCTGCACCTTCGCGGGAAGGGTTTCGCGTGCCGACCACGGCAACGGAAGGCGTGTAGATGAGGCCCCAATTGCCGACGTAGTAGAGCAACTCGACCGGGTTGTCAGCATCCAGCAAGCGGACCGGATAGCTAGCGTCTGGGCGAACGTGGACGCCGAACTTTTCGACACCGCTACTCAGCAGATGATCAAGCGTACGGGCGGCACACGTCTTTGTTTCCGATGGCGGAACGAGGTCCGACAAAAGTGTTTCGGCCCGATCTCGCACCATGTCGGCAATGATCTTGAACGATGCCTTGTCACGGCACCACAAGGCTTCATAGGCGCCCATCTCTTCATACGGAGACAGGGCGTTGAATGGGGTCGAAGGATCGGCGGTTTTGAGATTCAGCATGATTGATAGTGTCACCCGGCCGGGTCGCATCGTTCGAGACGGGGCGGTTTGGACACAGTGCCACAGTTGACCCCCCGTAAGCATCTCCGGTGGGGCGGGCGGCCAGCCAATTGGCGAACATGGGGAGGAACGCGGCGGCGCTGGGGTCGCCACCACGGGCGGCGGCGGACAGGGCGTCGAGCAAGGCTTCCGGGGTCATGGTCGCGTCCATGCGATGGGGGTGTAGCTGCATGGTCCCGCACGCGGCCTGCAGCGTCACTCAGGGCGCGGCGCGGCGTGAGGTAGGACTTGTCCCAATAGGGGATGGGAACCGCACCCGTGCGCTTGGCGGGGCGGTTGTGGGGGCGTCCCGTTCCGTCCGGCGGATTGATCGCCCCGGAATCCCAGAATTGCACCACAGATGCACCACAGCATGAAGCCGGCGCGAGGCCGGCTTCACGGAAAACCCTTGAAATATGGTGGGCGGTGCAGGGTTCGAACCTGCGACCCTCGCCGTGTGAAGGCGATGCTCTACCGCTGAGCTAACCGCCCGGTTTCGCGCCGCCGGTCGCCGGCGGATGCCCGGGCACGTGGCCGACGGGGTTCGTGGGCGGCGTGGCGGGTGAAACGGGACGCGAATTCTACGGGGCGGGGCGGGGGTCGGGCAAGTCCGGCGCGCTGCCAGACCCTCATCGGGCCCTTCGGGCCACCTTCTCCCGCGAGCCGGGAGAAGGGACAGCACCAGCATTCGGCGGCGCGGGCCTACTCCAGCTGCGCGCGGGCGTAGGCGGCGTCCAGCGCCTCCATCGCATCGGCGGGCTTGAGCTTGGCGGCCTTTTCGTAGGCGGCGGCCGCGGCGTCTTCCTGCTTGTCGCCGTGCAGCAGCATCAGCACGTTGCCGTGCTCGATGTGGGCGATCGGCGAGTTGGGGGTGAGCTTGAGCGCGGTCTTGATGTGCGATTCGGCTTCGGACGCCTTCGCGCCATAGGTCAGGCCACCGATCATCGCGCCGATCTTGCCGATGATCTCGGCGTGGTACAGGGCCAGCGCGGTGTGCGCTTCGGCGTGCTTGGGCGAGAGGTCCAGCGCCACCTGCAGCGCGTCGCGCACCTTGCCGGCGATGCCCTGCTTGAGCGCCTTGGCGATGCTGATGCCCTGGCTGTAGCGGCCCAGCGCGAAGGCAAGCCGGTAATGGCTGTTGGCTTCGCCGGGGAGGGCCTTCACCGCGGCCTCGGCCAGTTTCGCCGCCTGCTCGTAGCGTTTGAGCTGTTCGGCGTCGCCATCGACCAGGTAGGTGGCGTGGATGCCGATGGCCTTCGTCGCCACCGACGCGCCGACCACGCCCAGCGCCTCGCCGGCGTCGAACGCGGCCTTGAAGTCGCCGTGGTGGAAGGCGCGCCAGGCGTCCTGCAGTTGCGCGGCCAGCGCGTCGGCGTCCACGCCCTTCGGCGCGGCCTTGCCGGCGGCCTTGATCAGCGCCGCGGCGCGCTTGGCATCGGGGAAGGGCTCGGTGTCGCCGGCGTGCAGGGTCGGCCAGGCCTTCTTCAGGGCGTCGCCGGCGTAGGCGAAGGGTTTGGCATCGTGGGGAAACGCGGTCCAGGCGGACTTGGCCATGTCGGCTCCGTGAAGTGCAGTGCGGTGTTCAGTCGGTGTAGGCGCGGATCAGCTGGTTGAGATGCACGCGCTCGGCGTCGCGCAGGAACGGCGAGAGCAGCATCATCACCTGCACGATGCCGTCGCGGATCGCGGCCTGCTCGTCGTGGTCGCCACGCACGGCGGCATAGTTCAGCCAGAACGTGGCCAGCACCAGCAGGTTGGTGGCGGCGGCGTCGGTCTCGGCGGCGGAGGCGCGGATGACGTTGGCCTGTGACAGGCCGCGCATCACTGCGTGCGCACGCTCGTCGGCGCGCTTGAGGATGCGCGCGAAGCGGATGCGCAGGCGGCGGTTGCGGCTGAGGATTTCCAGCAGATCGCGATAGAGGAAGCGGTAGTCCCAGATGCACTCGAAGACGAGGTGCAGTTGCAGCCAGATGTCCTCCAGCCCGGGCAGGCGGCCATCCGGCGGCGCGAGCGCGTCGTCCATGCGCGTTTCGTAGCGCGCGAACAGCTGCTCGATGATGTCGTCCTTGTTGCGGAAGTGGTAATACAGGTTGCCCGGGCTGATCTCCAGCTCGTCGGCGATATGGTTGGTGGTCACCCGCGGCTCGCCCTGCGCATTGAACATGGCGAGCGAGCAGTCGAGGATGCGCTGCCGGGTGTCCCTGGCCATCTGGAGGTGTTCGGGGGTGCGGGGCGGGGCTCAGCCCTTGAGCTTCTTGACCAGGTCGATGTATTGCTGCTGTGCAGCATCCTGCGGCGTGCCCTTGAGCTTGCCCCAGGCCTCGTACTTGGCGGTGCCGACGAAGTCGAAGAACCCGGGCTTGTCGCCCTTGACGTCGCCTTCCGAGCCCTGCTTGTAGAGCGCGTAGAGCCGCAGCAGGGTGTCGTTGTCGGGCCGCTCGGTGAGCGCCTGGACGTCCTTGGCCGCCTGCTCGAACCCCTGCTTCAACTTCGACATGTCGCCCCTCCCGTTGGCTGGCCGCCATGACACCACGCGTCCCGGGGGCGGTCAATACGCTGGTGGATTGTCCTGCCGCGGCGGCTCTGGCAACGTAGTCGCGGGAGGGCGCCCCGGTGCGCCATGGATCATCACGGAGCAAAGCACATGGGTTATTTCGTCACCGGCGCCACCGGGTTCATCGGCCGCTACCTGGTCTCCAACCTGCTCAAGCGCAAGGGCAGCGTGCACGTGCTGGTGCGGGAAGGCTCGCAGAAGAAGCTCGAGACCATCGGCAGGAAGATGGGCTGGGACATGAAGCGCGTGGTGCCGGTGGTGGGCGACATGACCGCGCCGAAGTGCGGCCTGACCGCGGCACAGGTGCGCGCGCTCAAGGGCAAGGTGAAGCACTTCTTCCACCTCGCCGCGATCTACGACCTCACCGCCACGCCCGAGTCGCAGCAGGCGGCGAACATCGATGGCACGCAGCACGCGCTCGATCTCGCCGCGGCGATCGATGGCGGCGCGCCTTCCGCGCTCGTGTTCCACCACGCCAGCTCGATTGCGGCGGCCGGCCTGTACCCGGGCATCTTCCGCGAGGACATGTTCGCCGAGGCCGAAGGCCTGGACGATCCCTACCTGCGCACCAAGCACGACTCCGAAGGGCTGGTGCGCCAGGAGAAGCGCGTCAAGTGGCGCGTCTACCGCCCGGGCATGGTGGTGGGCCACTCGCAGACCGGCGAAATGGACAAGATCGACGGCCCGTACTACTTCTTCACCCTGATCAAGAAGCTGCGCGAGATGCTGCCGCCGTGGATGCCGGTGCTTGGCCTGGAAGGCGGCCGCATCAACATCGTGCCGGTGGACTTCGTCGCCGATGCAATGGACCACATCGCGCACAAGCCCAGGCTCGACGGCCACACCTTCCACCTCACCGACCCCGAGCCGCTGCGCGTGGGCGAGGCGCTCAATATCTTCGCGCGCGCGGGCCATGCGCCTGAGATGAGCATGCGCATCGACGCACGCATGTTCGCCTTCGTGCCCTCGGGCATCCGTGGCGCAGTCGGCAACCTGCCGCCGGTGAAGCGTTTCGTGGGCATGCTGCTGCGCGATTTCCGCATCCCCAGGCAGGTGCTGAAATTCATCACCTATCCCACGCGCTTCGACAGCCGCGAGACCGAGCGCGCGTTGAAGGGCAGCGGCATCGCCGTGCCCAGGCTCGATACCTACGCCTGGCGCCTGTGGGACTACTGGGAGCGCCACCTCGACCCGGACCTGTTCATCGACCGCACGCTCAAGGGCAAGGTGCGCAACAAGGTGGTGGTGATCACCGGCGGCTCGTCCGGCATCGGCCTGTCCACCGCCAAGCGCGTGGCCGAGGCCGGGGCGATCACGGTGATCGTCGCGCGCGGCGAGGAGGAACTGTTCAAGGCGCGCGACGAGATGAAGAAGGCCGGTGGCAAGGTGTTCGCCTACATCGCCGACCTCGCCGACATGGCCGACTGCGACCGGCTGGTGAAGACGGTGCTCGACGAGCATGGCCATGTCGACATCCTGATCAATAACGCTGGGCGCTCGATCCGTCGCTCGATCGAGCTCAGCTACGACCGCTTCCACGATTTCGAGCGCACGATGCAGCTCAACTACTTCGGCAGCCTGCGCCTGATCATGGGCTTCATGCCGGTGATGACCAAGCGCCGCAAGGGCCACATCATCAACATCAGTTCGATCGGCGTGCTGGCCAATTCGCCGCGCTTTTCCGCCTACGTGGCCTCGAAGGCGGCGCTGGACGCGTTCAGCCGCTGCGCGCAGGGCGAGCTGTCGGGCAAGGGCATCAGCTTCACCACCATCAACATGCCGCTGGTGAAGACGCCGATGATCGCGCCGACCAAGATGTACGACAGCGTGCCGACGTTGACGCCCGAGGAAGCCGCCGACCTGCTGGTGAAGGGCATCATCGAGAAGCCCAGCCGCATCGCCACGCGCCTGGGCATCTTCTCGGCGCTGGTGAACGCGATCGCGCCGAAGGCCTACGAGGTGATCATGAGCACCGCGTTCGAACTGTTCCCGGATTCGGCCGCGGCCAAGGGCGACCGCGCCGCGCTCAAGGACGAAGCGCCGAGCCAGGAACAGATCGCGTTCGCCGCGATGATGCGCGGCGTGCACTGGTGAGACGGTGATTCGGGACGGGTGGCGGGTGCCGGGAGAAGCGGTCGCGTATCAGCGGCCGCGGTTTCGGATCACCCCTCACGAGTCTTCCGGTCGCCGCCTCGTCAGTACGACCGGCACTGCCGGAATCGCACGCGGGCGTCGCTGCCCTGCGGCGGCGTGAGCTGGATGCGCGAGGACGCCAGCTCGTCGTAGCGTTCGATCAGCGGGCAGATGCGGGTGAAGGCATCGCCGTCGATTTCCAGCAGGAACACCTGCAGCGTGGATTCGCTGGACCAGATCGCGCGGTCCACGTCGGGCAAGGTCGAAATGGCGCGGGCCACGTCGGTGCGGTGCTGTTCCACGCTGCCCGCGGGCGCCGTCGCGTCGGCAGCGACCATCGCTGCCTCGGCGGCCGGCATCGCGTCGGCGGTCGCCGGTGCTGCGGACGCGTCGTCGGCCGGGGATGCTGCCGGGGTAGGCATGCGCGTGGCCGCGCCTGCGTCGGCCGCGGTTGGTGCCGTGGCGGCGGGCCCGGCATCGGCCACGGGCTCGGGCTTGGTCGTGGCGGGCGCATCGGGCAAGGCCAGGAAGGTGGCGACGCCGGCGAGCAGGGCGACCAGCCACGACGACAGCACGCGCTGGCGCGCCAGTTGCGCCGCCTTCGCGCGGATGCCGGCCAGTTGCTCGGCGGGCAGGAAGTCGCGCAACTGCGGCCACAGGGTGGGGCCGTCCAGCAGCTCGATGCGCTGCAGCGCCGCCACCGGGCGCGCGTCGTCGGTGATCCGGCCCTGGGTCAGCAGGAAGCCGCCGGCCGCGTTGTTGAGGTTGATGTCGTTGGCCAGCTCGTTCACGGTCAGGCGGCCCAGGACGAAGGCGCTGCCATGCTTGCACGACAGGAGGTGGCGTTCGCCCTGGCGTTCCAGCACGAAGTCGCTGTCGCCGGAGGCGGTATCGCTGTCGACCACGCGCTCGAAGCCGCGGCGCGAGAGGGCGTCGAGCACCATGTGGATGAACGTGCGCCAGGACACGCCGGACAGGGCGACGATGCCGGCCGCGGTTTCGTCGCGGCGCATCTGGATGTTGCGGAAGTAAACCGTGGCGACGCCGCCGACCACGCCAACGACGGCGAGGGCGACGAGCCACTGGAGCGATGTCGGCATGAGGGGCCTCTCGAAGGCCGAAGAGGATACCCGAAGGGGTCGCCCGGAAATGGAACGACGTCCACAGCCGCGCAAGGGCAGCGCCCGCGCCGGCCAGTGGTCCATGACGCAACGGGGCCGCATGGTGCGGCCCCGTCTTCCTGCGCGGCGGGGCCGGGCAGGGTGCCCGGCGCCGGTTCAGGCCGCCGTCTTGGCCGCCTTCTTCGCGGTCTTGCGCGGCGCCTTCTTGGCGGCCGGCTTTGCCGGCCTGGCGGCGGCCTTGCGTGCGGCGGGTGCCTTCGCGGCCTTGCCCCCGCGCTGCTGGCGCAGTTCAGAGGTGAGGCGCTCGACGCGGTCGGTGAGGTCCTTCAGGTCCTCGCGGCCCGGCACGCCGAGCTTGACCAGCGCCTTCTGCACGCGCTCCTCGAAGACCTTCTCCAGCCGGTCCCAGGTGTCGGCGGCGCGCTCGCGCGCCTGGCCGACGCGGTTCTCGACCGCGTCGCGGACCACGTCCGCGCGCTTGCCGGCGAACTTGCGCGCGGTGTTCTCGAGGTTCAGGCCTTCCTTGACGAGGCCCTCGAACAGCTTGGTGCCCTCGGCCTGCGCACGTCCAAACGCGCCGACGCCGGCGAGCCAGATCTGCTGCGCCGATTCGCTGAGCGACTTCGACAGGTGTTCAGCCTGGCCCTTCGCGTCATCTGCCTTGCCGGTCGTGGACTTCTTGGTGCTCTTCTTGAACTTGGCCATGCTTGCGTTCCCTGGATGCCGAGGTGGAGTGGCGATGACGCAGGATGCGGGGGTTGTCTAGAGCATTCACACCAGCGTGCGCGCTGTGCGCGTGCGCCGGCGCGGCTTGCGCGCGGACTCGACCAGGTGGTCGGCGTCGTCGAGCGCGCGCCGCAGGCGCGCGGTGGTCTCGGTGCTGCGCGGGGGCGGCGGCGACAGTGAATCGAGGATGCCGCGACCCTCGTCGGCGAGGATCTCCGGACGCAGGCGCAGGCCGTGCGCGGCCAGCACCGGGGCCAGGTCGGCGGCGCGCGCGCGCAGGTCGGCCAGGGTGTTGCGGTAGGCCAGTTCGCACACCCGCTGGCGGGCCGAGAAACTGAAGAGGTTGGTGAAGAACAGCTCGCTGTCACCGGCGTTGGGTTCGAACACCAGCTGGTCGATGTCCGGGTACAGGTGCGGGTACTTCTCCATGCCGATCTGCATGCGCGACTGCAGCATGGTGCGCAGCGTCTGCGACAGCACGCTGGGCAGGCCGCCGCTGGCCAGGCCGAGCTGGTCGGCCTCGCCGGACTGGCGCGGCGCACGGGACGCATCGAACGGCACCAGCGGGTTGATGCCGATCATCAGGTCGATGCCGCGGTCGAGCACGGTCGAGGCGTGCATGGTCCGGCGCAGCGCGCCATCGAGGAAGTGGCGGCCGTTGATTTCCACCGGCGGATACAGGCCGGGCAGGGCGGCACTGGCCTGCACGGCCTGCGAGATCGGCACGGCATCCCAGCCCGGTTCGCCGAAGCGCACCGCCTCGCCGCTGTCGAGGTCGACCGCGACCACGAACAGGTCGGCGTCGAGCTTGCGGAAATCGTTGCTGCGGCCGCGGCGGCTGAACACGTCGCGCAGGAAATGCTCGACCGCGCGGTTGTCGAACAGTCCGGTCGGCACCAGGCCGCCGAAGCGCAGCATGATCTCCGACCAGCGCAGCGCCTTGCCCGGGCTGGACAGGAGGCGCTTCGTCCACGACAGCGACAGTTCGGGGATGCGCGCCATGCGCCGCAGGTACTCGCCGACGTTGGGCCGCAGGAAGGTCTCCGGGCGGAAGCTGATGTCGTCGCTGGTGCCGGTGATGAACCCGCGGCACATTTCCTCGGTGCCGATCCGGTTGGCCAGGCCCGCGGCGAGGAAGGCGCCGCTGCTCACGCCGACGTAGCAGTCCAGGCGGGTGAGGTCGACGCCTTCCAGCGCCTCGTCGAGCGCGCGCAGGGCGCCGAGTTCGTACATGCCGCCGATGGGACCGCCGCCGGCGATCGCCAGGCCGATGCGCAGGGGCTGGCGGGCGGTGTGTGTCCTGCGCTTCCGTGCGGGGTGCAGTGAGAGCATGCGTGCGGAGGTCCGGGCGACGCCGAAGTGTAACGGACGCGGTTCGAAGGCTTGCTCGAATCCGCGACCGCGACCAAGATGCCGCCCATGCCGAGCGACGATACGGACCGCCTGGGCCGCCTGCTGGCCCGGCACCAGGCCCTGCACGACCCCGCGCGCGAGCCGCGCAACGGCCTGCGCTGGCTGCCCGAGCTGCGGCGCTGGCAGGCGGCGCGGCTCAAGGCCAGCTTCCGCCACTTCCTGCACGACGCGCAGCGCGCCCCCGCCGCGGAGTTCTTCCTCAGCGACGTCTACGGCGACCGCGACTTCACCCGGCGCGATGCCGACATCTTCCGCGTGATCCCGATGATGCGCCGGCTGCTGCCGAAGAAGCTGCTGGGCACGGTGGCCGACGCGATCGAGCTGGGCGCGCTCACGCAGGAACTGGACCTGCGCATGGCCGAGGTGCTGGAGGCGCTGGCGCCGCGCCGCAAGCGCCTGGACGACGCACTGTACGGCGAGGCCTACCGCCAGGTCGGGCAGGCGCGGCTGCGGACGCGGCAGATCGAGCTGATCGGCCGGGTGGGTCGCGGCTTCGGCAAGGCGCTGCAGATGTCGGGCGTGTCGGCGCTGCTGGCGTTCTCGCGCGGCCCGGCGCGGCTGGCGGGGCTGGGCGAGCTGCAGGGCTTCCTGGAGCGCGGCTACGCGGCGTTCGAATCGCTGGCCGACCCGGCCGCCTTCGTCGACGAGATCGAGCGGGACGAGCTGGCAGTTTCGCGCCGGCTGTTCGCGGACGAGGCCGAGCCGTTCGCGTTCGATTGAACGGCATTCGGGACATCGCTGCTTCCTTCCTCTGTTTGGCGGGGAAGGGGTGCGAGGGATGCATGACCCTGCAGCGATGCGCGGTTTCCTCCCCCCGTCCCACGGGGAAGGTGCCGAAGGCGGATGGGGGTGTTCCGCCCGGAAGGGTAAAAAGCACCCTCATCCGGTGCTGCGCACCACCTTCTCCCGCCCAGCGGGAGAAGGGCACGTCGGAGGTGGATCGCCATTCGGTGGCTTGCCGTTTCCTTCTCCCGCCCAGCGGGAGAAGGGCACCTCGGAGGTGGATCACCATTCGGTGGCTTGCCGTTTCCCTCTCCTGGTTGGCGGGGAAGGGGTGTCAGGGATGCATGACCCTGCAGCGATGCGGGGTTTCCTTCCCCCGTTTCACGGGGGAAGGTGCCGAAGGCGGATGGGGGTGTTCCGGCCGGAAGAGTGAAAACACCCTCATCCGGTGCTGCGCACCACCTGCTCCCGCTCGGCGGAAGAAGGGCGCTTCAAGAGGTGGCAACCGGAGCAGGGAGCGTAGTGGCCTGCTCAGAACTTCTCGTCCAGCACCCGGCGGATCTCGGCCTCGATCGGCCCCTTCAGCGCGGACAGCAGGAAGCCCAGGCTGGCGGTGACGTGCAGTTGCTTGGGCGTCAGCGCGATCTTGCCGTCGACCCCGGAGCGGGCGAAGTTGAGCACGTCGCCCTTCCACGCGTAGTCGACGTCGAAGCGGTCGGCGAGCTTCTTCGCGACCTGCTCGACGGCCTTGCGTGCCTTGTCCATGGGCAGGGAGTGGGGGTGGCGGATGTCGATGCCTGACATGGGCGGGTCCCGGCGAGGAGGAAGGGACGCCATTCTGCGACCGCCCGGCGCTTTCACCAAGCGCGTTGCGAACCGTGACCACCGTGCTAGATTGCCGCCGCTATGGAAGCCGTCAGACTGCGATTCCCCGACCAGGAACGGGCCGATCATCCCCTGTCGATCGGGGTCCATGGGCTCGGCCGGCGCGGACGTGGCGAGATCGACCTCGTCGCCGGCGACGAGCACAGTGCCGTCCGGCTGTGCGTGGACCGGCGCGGCATGTGGCTGGCGGTCGACGAAGGCGCGCCCGGCGTGCACGTGAACGGACGCCAGGTGCGGCGCATGGCGATGCTGCGCGTCGGCGACGCGGTGTACGTCGACGGGGCGGAGATGCGGCTGGTGTCGGCGCAGCCGCCGCGCACCGTGCCCGAAGAGCCGCGCGACGCGTCGGCCCCGGGGCCGGACCTGCGCGTGGTCCTGCGCGGGGTCGGTGGCCACTTCCACGGACGCAGCTTCACCCTTGAACGGCCGCGCCTGGTCGGCCGCAGCGCCGATGCCGACATCCGCATCGACGCGCCCGCGTTCGCCGACCGGCACGCGCGGCTGGAACTGGTGGGCGAGCAGGTCGTGCTGCGCGACCTGGGCTCGGCCGAGGGCAGCGTGGTCAACGGCGAGCCGGTCCGCGACGCGGTGCTGCTGGCCGGCGACCAGGTGGTGTTCGACGCCCACCACCGGTTCGTGGTCGAGGCGCCCCGGCGCTTGTCCGCGCGCCGCGAGGAGGAGGCGCCCCACGTGGCCCGGGCCGCGGATGCCGCGCCCCGGCGCGAGGTCGACCAGGGCGGGGCCTGGCGCCTGCCGTGGCTACTGCTGGCGGCGGTGGCGATCGCCGCGCTGCTCGCGGCGCTGCTGCTGTTCGGCTCAGGCTGAGGCCGCCGGCCGCGCGCGCCGCGGCACGAACCGCTTCCACGCGCGCCAGCCCAGCAGTAGGGCCAGGATCGCCGCGTACAGCAGCGGCTCGCGGATGTCCGATTTCACGATCCACCAGAAGTGCAGCACGGCGAGGATCGCGATCGCATAGACCAGCTTGTGCAACTGGCCCCAGCGACGGCCCAGGCGCCGCATCCAGCCCTGGGTGGACGTGACCGCCAGTGGCACCAGCAGCAGCCAGGCGGCGAAGCCCACGGTGATGTACGGGCGCTTGGCGATCTCCTCGAACACCTGCGCCCAGTAGCCGCGCAGGTCGAGCGCGAGGTAGGCCGCGAAGTGCAGGCTGGCGTAGGCGAACGCGTACAGGCCCAGCATGCGCCGGAAGCGCAGCAGCACCGCCTGGCCGCTGAGCTGGCGCAGCGGGGTCACCGCCAGCGCGAGCAGCAGCAGGCGCAGTGCCCACAGGCCGAGGCGATGCTCGATCTCGGCCACCGGATCGGCCCCGAGTGCATCGATGTCGGCCTCGCTGAACACCTGCCAGAACTGCCAGGACAGCCAAGCCAATGGCGCCAGCGCCAGCGCATGCACCGCGACCTTCGCGGCGATGATGGCGCGGGGCGTCGCGCGCGCCACGCGATCAGCCCGCCGCGGCGCGCGTTCGCGCGTTCGCGGTCAATACCATTTCTTCAGGTCCATGCCCGCGTACAGGGCGGCCACCTGCTCGCCGTAGCCGTTGAACGGCAGCGTCGGGATGCGCTCGGCGAACAGCCGGTTGCCGGTGCCGGCGATGCGGCGCTCGGTCTTCTGGCTCCAGCGCGGATGGTCCACGTCGGGATTGACGTTGCTGTAGAAGCCGTACTCGCCGGGCTGCAGCCGGTTCCACGCGGTTGGCGGCATTCTTTCGGTGAAGCGGATCTCCACGATCGACTTGATGCTCTTGAAGCCGTATTTCCACGGCACCACCAGCCGCAGCGGCGCGCCGTTCTGCTGTGGCAGCGGCTTGCCGTACAGGCCGGTGGCGAGGAACGCCAGCGGATGCATGGCCTCGTCGATGCGCAGGCCCTCGCGGTAGGGCCAGTCGATCGAGCGATAGCGGATGCCCGGCATCTGCGCGCGGTCGGCGAGGGTGGTGAAGGCGACGTACTTTGCCTTCGAGGTCGGCTCGAAGCGTTTCAGCACGGCCGACAGCGGTACGCCCTGCCACGGGATCACCATCGACCAGCCTTCCACGCAGCGCAGGCGATAGATGCGCTCCTCGGGCGTGGCGGCCCTGAGCAGGTCCTCCAGGCCGACCGTGCCGGGCTTGGCGCATTCGCCGGAGACCGCCACGTTCCACGGCGAGGTGCGGAGGGTTTTCGCCGCGCGCGACGGGTCGGACTTGTCGGTGCCGAACTCGTAGAAGTTGTTGTAGCTGGTGACGTCCTCGTAGCGCGTCAGCGGCTCGCGCGTGCGGAAGCCCGATCGCGCCTGCTCCGGCGTCACCACGACGGTCGAGGGCGGCACCTCGGCATCGGCACACCCGGCCAGCGACAGCATCGGCGAGACCGCGAACGCGCCGAGCAGCCGGCGACGCGCGCGATAGACGGTTTCATCGGTAACCGCCGACGACGGCAGTTTGAACAGTTGGCGTTTGGACATGGCAGGGCCTCCGCGACGACACAGCATAAGACGTCCGGACGCGGGAAAAGTTGCGGCGCCCGGCGCATCGCTGGTGCACTGCGGCATACTACGGCGCCTCCCGTTCAGCCGACGACAGACCCCTCCGATGGCACGTGCGTACAACTTCAGCCCCGGTCCCGCCGCGATTCCCGAAGCCGTCCTGCGCCAGGCGCAGGCGGACATGCTCGAGTGGGGCGATGCCGGCGCATCGATCGTGGAGATCAGCCATCGCGGCCCCGAGTTCCTCGAGGTCGCGCGCCAGTCCGAGGCCGACCTGCGCACGCTGCTGGCGATCCCGGACGACTACGCCGTGCTGTTCCCGGCCGGCGGCGCAACCACGCAGCAGGCGCTGATCGCGCTGAACTTCGCCGATGCCGGGCAGCGCGTCGACTACGTGGTCACCGGGCATTGGGGCCGCACCGCGCTGAAGCAACTGGTATCGGTGGACGTGAATATCGCCGCCAGCAGCGAGGACGACGGCTTCCGCAGCATCCCCGCGCGCGACACCTGGCGGCTGTCGAAGGACGCCGCCTACGTGCACGTGACCGCCAACGAGACCATCCACGGCGTCGAATTCCGCCCCGCCTGGGGCCAGGTGCCGCCCGACACCGGCGACGTGCCGCTGTTCGCCGACTTCAGCTCCAGCATCGCCTCCGAACCGATCGACATCTCGAAGTACGGCCTGGTCTACGCCGGCGCGCAGAAGAACCTCGGCCCGGTCGGCATCAGCGTGGTCATCGTGCGTCGCGACCTGCTGGAACGCGCCGGCCAGCCGCGCGCGGACATCTTCGACTACCGCTCGCAGCTGGCGAACGAGTCGATGCTCAACACGCCGCCGACGTGGAACTGGTACCTGCTCGGCCAGACCGTGCGCTGGATGATCGAGCAGGGCGGCACCGCCGAATTCGACCGCCGCAGCGATCTCAAGTCGACCCTGCTCTACGGCGCCATCGACGGATCCGGCGGCTTCTACCGCAACGACGTGCAGGCCAGCGTGCGCTCGCGCATGAACGTGCCGTTCTTCCTGCGCGACAGCGCGCTCGACGAGGCGTTCCTCGCCGGTGCGCGCGAAGCGGGCCTGATCGGCCTGAAGGGACATCGCGTGCTCGGCGGCATGCGCGCGTCGATCTACAACGCGATGCCGGTGGAAGGCGTGCAGGCGCTGGTCGGCTACATGCAGGAGTTCCACGAACGCCATGGCTAAGCGAGTCAGTCCCCCGCCCGGCAAGCGCGCGAAGGCCACGAAGGCCGCGACGCCTTCGAGGAAGGCGCCGGCGGCCACGCCCGCACCCGGCAAGGCCCGCACCAAGTCCGTCGAGAGTGCGCGCAGCCGCGGCGAGACCGCCAAGCAGGCCGCGCCCGACCTCGCCGCCGTGCGCGCGCAGATCGACGGCATCGACCGCGAGATCCAGTCGCTGATCGCCGAGCGCGCGCTGTGGGCACACCAGGTCGGCAAGGCCAAGGGCAAGCTCGCCGCCGCGATCGACTACTACCGGCCCGAGCGCGAGGCGCAGGTGCTGCGCAAGGTGGTCGATCGCAACGATGGCCCGCTGCAGGACGAAGTGCTGGTGCGCCTGTTCCGCGAGATCATGTCGGCCTGCCTGGCGCAGCAGGAGCCGCTGAAGATCGGCTACCTCGGCCCGGAAGGCACGTTCTCGCAGCAGGCGGTGCACAAGCACTTCGGCCATTCCGCCAAGGGCCTGCCGCTGGCCAGCGTCGAGGAAGTGTTCGACGAAGTGGCCGCGGGGCACGCCGATTTCGGCGTGGTGCCGGTGGAGAACTCGGGGCAGGGCACGATCCAGTCCACGCTCGACCTGTTCCTGACCTCGCCGCTGACCATCTGCGGCGAGGTGGAACTGCGCGTGCACCAGTACCTGATCTCGCGTACCGGCCACCTCGAGGACATCGAGCGCGTGTACTCGCATGGCCTGTCGCTGGCCCAGTGCAAGCACTGGCTGCGCGAGAACCTGCCGGGCGTGCACAAGGAAGCGGTGGTCAGCAACGCCGAAGGCGTGCGCCGCGCCAAGCTGTCCGATGACGCCGCCGCGATCGCCGGCGAGAACGCCGCGCACGTGTACGGCATGAAGGTGATCGCGGGCCCGATCGAAGACCGCAGCGACAACACCACGCGCTTCCTGGTGATCGGCCGCGCGCTGTTCCCGCCCTCCGGGCACGATCGCACGTCGCTGATGGTGTTCATCCGCGACCAGCCCGGCGCGCTGTACAAGATCCTCGAGCCGCTGGCGCGTCGCAACATCAGCATGAACCGGATCGAGTCGCGCCCCGCGCACGGCAAGCTGTGGCAGTACGCGTTCTTCATCGACGTCGAGGGCCATGTCGACGAATCACCGCTGAAGGATGCGCTGGCCGAGATCGACGATTTCGCCGGTGACGTCCGCGTGCTCGGGTCGTATCCGGTCGCGGTGCCGTGAGCGCCACGGCTGCGGCGGCGCCCGCGGGCGCCGTCGACGAGGCATTCTTCGCCGCACTGGCGCAGCCGGGCATCCGTGGCCTGCGTGCCTACGACCCGGGACACGATCTCGTCGCGCTGCGCCGGCGCTTCGCCCATGCGCACCTGGTGGAACTGGGCTCGAACGAGAATCCGCACGGCCCCAGCCCACGCGCGCGCGCCGCGGTGCAGGCCGCGCTCGATGAGCTGTTCCGCTATCCCGATCCACGCGGCGGTGAGCTGAAGGCCGCGCTCGCCGCGGCGCACGGGCTCGACGTGTCGCAGTTGCTGCTGGGCAACGGCACGCACGAACTGCTGATGCAGTTCGCGCAGGTATTCGCCGGGCCGGCCGCTGGCGTGCTGGCCTCGCAGTACGGGTTCGCGGTGTACGCGATCGCCGCGCAGGCCGCGGGAGCGCCGTTCGTGGCCGCACCGGCATTCCCGCGCGCGCACGCGATGCCGCGCGGGCACGACCTCGACGCCATCGCGGCCGCGATCCGCGCGGACACCCGGCTGGTCTACCTCGCCAACCCCAACAATCCCACCGGCACCTGGTTCGGTGGCGACGCCTTCGCCGCGTTCATGGCGCGCGTGCCGGCCGATGTGGTCGTGGTGGTCGACGAAGCCTATGCCGAGTTCGCCGACGCGCCCGACCATGCCTCGGCGCTGCCGCTGCTGGCGTCGCATCCCAACCTGGTGGTCACCCGTACCTTCAGCAAGGCGCACGCGCTGGCCGGGCTGCGCGTGGGCGTGGCCGCGGCGCATCCGGGGCTGGTCGCGGTGATGGAACGCCTGCGCGAGAGTTTCAACCTCAACACGCCGGCACTGGCCGCGGCCGAGGCTGCGCTGGGCGATACGGCACACCTGCGGCGCGGCGTCGAAGCGAATGCGCGGAGGCGGACCGCGCTGGCCGAGGCGCTGCGTGCGCGCGGCCTGTTCGTGCATCCCTCGCAGGCGAATTTCCTGCTCGTCGAGATCGGCCCGCGCACCGTCGCGGTCGAGCGGCACCTCTTCGATGCCGGGATCGTGGTGCGACCGATGGGCGGCTATGGCCTGGGCGATTGCCTGCGGATCACGGTGGGCAACGAAGACGAGAATACGCGCCTGCTGCAGGCGCTGGATGGAGCGTTGGCATGAGTGGCGGCAGTGCGGGCCGGGACTGGATCGCAACGCGCGGCACTGCGTTGCGCGGTGAACTGGTGGTGCCGGGTGACAAGTCGGTGTCTCACCGGGCGATCATGCTGGCGTCGCTGGCCGATGGCGTGTCGCGCGTGGAGGGGTTCCTCGAAGGCGAGGATGCGCGTGCCACCGAGGCGATCTTCCGCCGGCTCGGCGTGCGCATCGACGTGCCGGGCGAAGGCAGCCGCGTCATCCATGGCGTCGGCATCGACGGCCTGCGCGCCGCGGATGGTCCGCTCGATTGCGGCAATGCCGGCACCGGCATGCGCCTGCTCGCCGGGCTGCTGGCGGGGCAGGCGTTCGATTCGGTGCTGGTCGGCGACGCCTCGCTGTCCAGACGCCCGATGCGCCGCGTGACCGTGCCGCTGGCGCGCATGGGCGCGCGCATCGACACCGACGAGGGCGGGCTGCCGCCGTTGCGAATCCAGGGCGGCAACATCCTGCAAGGGATCGATTTCGAATCCGGGATCGCCAGCGCGCAGGTGAAGTCGGCGATGCTGCTCGCGGGCCTGTACGCGCGCGGCACGACCACCGTGCGCGAGCCGCATCCCACCCGCGACTACACCGAACGCATGCTGCTGGCGCTGGGCTGGCCGATCGAATTCTCGCCCGGGTTCGCACGGCTGGAAGGCGGCCACCGCCTGCAGGCGCGCGACATCCTGGTGCCGGCCGACTTCTCGTCGGCGGCGTTCTTCATCGTCGCCGCGAGCCTCGTCCCCGGTTCCGAGGTGCTCCTGCGCCGCGTCGGCATGAACCCGCGTCGCACCGGCCTGCTGCACGTGCTGCGCGCGATGGGCGCGGACATCCGCGAAGCGAACCCGGGCGAGCAGGGCGGCGAGCCGGTCTGCGACCTGCACGTGCGCCACGCGCCGCTGCGCGGCATCGAGGTGCCGCAGGCGCACGTGGCCGAAATGATCGACGAGTTCCCGGCGCTGTTCGTCGCCGCGGCCTGTGCCAGCGGCGCGACCGTGGTGCGCGGCGCGGCCGAACTGCGGGTGAAGGAATCCGACCGCATCGCCACGATGGCGACCGGCCTGCGTGCGCTGGGCGTGCAGGTGGACGAAACACCGGATGGCGCAACCATCCACGGCGGCGGTGCGCTGCACGGCGGCCACGTCGACAGCCATGGCGACCATCGCATCGCGATGGCGTTCGCAATCGCCGCGCAGTTGGCCGAGGGCGACGTTCGGATCGGCGACATCGCCAACGTCGCCACCTCGTTCCCGGGTTTCGACACGCTCGCGCGAGGCGCCGGGTTCGGCCTGGCGATGGCCTAGGGCCTGTTGACACTCATGGCACATGTCGCCGCCCCGCGGGCGCGGCAAGAGGCAAGCACCCGCAGTCGCTTCGCCTGCGGCACGCGACAGTGACCCCCATGAAAAACGCGGGGCAGGCCAGGCCTGCCCCGCGTTGGTGTGCGGCATCGGGTGGCCGCGGGCGAAGGCGTTACTGCGTCGCCAGGCGGAAGTCGACCGGCACCTGCACCGTCGAAGCGACCGGCTTGCCGTCACGCAGCGCCGGCTCGAACGTCCAGCCGCGCACGGCGGCTAGCGCGGCACGGTCGAGGTCGCGCGAACGGCTGCGCTGCGCCAGCTCCACCTTGCCCGGCTTGCCGTCCGCGCCGACTTCGGCACGCACCAGCACCGTGCCTTCGTCGCCGGCGCGCACCGCGGAGGCCGGATACTCAGGCGCCGGCTGCTGCAGCGGACGTGCCTCGCGATCAGCCGGGGCGGCCGTCGGCGCGCGACGATCCGCGGGCGTCGACGAGCGCGTGGCCGTGGCGGGCGGCGCGGCGTCGGTCGGGATGACCTCGCCGATCGGGGTGGCCGGCGCAGGCGGCGGCACCGCAGCGTCGCGACGCGACATGAAGAACACGATCAGCGCGAGCAGCACCAGCAAGATCGCGATCCACACCACCGGGCTGGCGCTCTTGCGTGGCAGGGCTTCGTCGGGCGGCGTGCGCGGATCGCGTGCGGGGTGTTGGACGGACATGGTGGCGGCTCCTGTGTCGGATGACGCCACGCACCCTTCCACGCCGTCCGTGGACATCCGGTCACGGCGGCGTCCACGCCACGTGAGGAACCGCTAGTTCTGAGGCTCGAAACTGATGGTCTGCTGAACACTGGCCGCCACCGGCACGCCGTTGCGCACCGCCGGCTGGAACCGCCAGCGGCGCACGGCCTGCGTGGCCGCGCGGTCGAGGTCGCGATGGCGGCTGCTGCGCACCACCTCGACATCGGTCGGCACGCCGTTGGCACCCACGTCGATGCGCACCACCACGTCGCCCGCCGCGCCACTGCGCAGCGCGCTGCGCGGATAGGCCGGCGGTGGCGAAGACACCAGCCGCGGCACGCCGGCATCGCCGCTGGCCGCGGCCGGGGGGCTCGCTGCGGGATCGGTCGCCGCCGCTGGCGCGGGCGGGGCATCCGGCGAGCGCGCGTGCTGGTCGATGCGCGGGGCGTCGCTGCCCGAGGCCGGGCGCTCGTCCATGCCGCTGGCCGGATCGGCGCCGGCGGGCAGCGGCGCCGGCAGCGGCTCGAACACCTGGCCTTCCACCGCCGGCCCGTCGCCTTCGGCGCGATAGAACTCGAACTCGTCGCGCTTGCCCGACCACACCAGCAGGAACAGCAGCAGGCCCGCGGCGAACGCGCCGGCGACGATCCACCACGCGCGGCCACGTGGCACGAAGCGGGCGAAGCGGCCTGGCGAAGCCTGTGGCGAGGTGGGGCTGGACATGCGTGGACCGGGGGAGGGAGGCCGCCCGATTCTGGCACAGGCGCGCGTCGCGCCGCGTGTCGCGGGCGGCGCGCGGCCATCTCGGCGATAATCGCCGATTCATTCCCCGCGCCACGCCGACATGCTCGATCCCCTCCTGCTCCGACAGCACCTGCCCGACACCGCCGCCCGCCTGCGCGACCTGCGTGGCTTCGACCTGCCGGTCGAACGGCTGGAGTCGCTGGAGGCCGAGCGCAAGCAGATCCAGGTGCGCACGCAGGAGCTGCAGAACCTGCGCAACACGCGCAGCAAGGCGATTGGCCAGGCCAAGGCGAAGGGCGAGGACGTGGCGCCGCTGATGGCGGAAGTCGCGGGGCTGGGCGACGAACTCAAGGCCAGCGAGGCGCGGCTGGACGCGATCCGCGGCGAACTCGACGCCGTCGCGCTGGGCGTGCCCAACCTGCCGGATCCTTCCGTGCCGGTGGGTGCGGATGAAAGCCAGAACGTCGAACAGCATCGCTGGGGCACGCCGCGCGCGTTCGATTTCGAGGTGAAGGACCACGTCGAGCTGGGTGCCCGCCACGGCTGGCTCGACGGCGACACCGCGGCCAAGCTGTCGGGCGCGCGCTTCACCGTGCTGCGCGGACAGCTTGCGCGCCTGCATCGGGCGCTGGCGCAGTTCATGCTCGACCTGCATGCCAACGCGCACGGCTACGAAGAGACCAACGTGCCGGTGATCGTCAACGCCGACAGCCTGTTCGGCACCGGCCAGCTGCCGAAGTTCGAGGAGGACATGTTCGCCACGCAGCTAGGCGACAGCCGGCGTTACCTGATTTCCACCTCGGAGATCTCGTTGACCAACATCGTCCGCGACAGCATCGTCGACGACGAGCGCCTGCCGCTGCGCATGACCGCGCATTCGCTGTGCTTCCGTTCCGAAGCCGGCAGCGGCGGCCGCGACGTGCGCGGCATGATCCGCCAGCACCAGTTCGAGAAGGTGGAGCTGGTGTCGATCGCGCGTCCCGCCGAGAGCGACGACGAGCACGAGCGCATGACCCGCAGCGCCGAAGTCGTGCTGGAGCAGCTGGGCCTGCCGTACCGGCGCATGCTGCTGTGCTCGGGCGACATGGGCTTCTCGGCGCGCAAGACCTACGACCTCGAGGTCTGGCTGCCCTCGCAGCAGACCTATCGCGAGATTTCCTCGTGCTCGAACTGCGGCGATTTCCAGGCGCGCCGCATGCAGGCGCGCTGGCGCAACCCCGCCACCGGCAAGCCCGAGCCCGTGCACACGCTCAACGGTTCCGGCACCGCGGTGGGGCGCGCGCTGATCGCGGTGATGGAGAACTACCAGCAGGCGGACGGTTCGATCGTCGTGCCGGAGGTGTTGAGGGCTTACATGGGGGGTGCCGACCGCATCGCCTGAGCGTCGCGCCCTGGAGGGTGTCGCGCGCGGCGGCGCGTTCGTTATCGTTGCGGCGGACGGATTGTCGGGCGCAGACAAGAAAGCGCCGGGCCGCGGCGCGACCCGGCGCAATCGACCGGTGCCAGGGGAGAGGGGGCCGGTCCGGTCGTAGGCGCTGTCTGCAAGGATCAGGCGGCCTTGGACAACGGTTCCGGCAGGTGTTCCAGCGCGTTGGCGATGGCCGCGGCGCGGTGTTCCGGCGAGAGGCCGATGCCGTCGGCGCGCACCACGTCGATGTCGGTGATGCCCAGGAAACCGAACACCTGGCGCAGGTAGGGTTCGACGAAATCGCTGGGCTGTCCGGCGTGGAGGCCGCCTGCCGCCGTCGCGATCACCACGCGCTTGCCGCGGGCCAGGCCCTCCGGACCGTGGGCCGTGTAGCGGAAGGTCCGGCCGTTGACCGCGACGCGGTCGATCCAGGCCTTCAGCGAGGAGGGGATGCCGAAGTTGTACATCGGCGCGCCCAGCACGATCACGTCGGCATCGAGGAACTGCTGCAGCACGGCCTCGCCGCGCGCGCGTTCCAGCTCGTCCCGGCCACCCAGCGTCTGGCTGGACAGATGGGTCAGGGGCTCGCGGTCGAGGTCGCGGTACTGGACGGCCAGGTCGCGCGCCCGGGCTTGCCAACGTGCGACGATGGCCCCAGACAGTTCGCGGGTGACCGAGTGGCCGCCCAGCACGCTGGAATCGAGGTGCAGCAGTTTCATGGCCTTGGCTCCGTGGGCCGCGGGATCGCGGCATGGGCGCCAATGTAATTCGTTGCATTTGTGGAATAAATGTGGTCTGATATCACGCATTGTTCCAAATTTGGACATAAATCATGCAGGATCTCAACGACCTCTACTACTTCGCCATGGTCGTCGACCACGGCGGTTTCGCCGCGGCCGAGCGCGCGCTGGGCATCCCCAAGTCGCGCCTGAGCCGGCGCATCAGCCAGCTCGAGAACGACCTGGGCGTGCGCCTGCTGCAGCGTTCGACGCGCCGCTTCGCGGTGACCGATGTCGGCCAGAGCGTGCACCGCCATGCGCAGTCGATGCTGGCCGAGGCCACGGCCGCGCGTGAAGTGGTGGACCGCCTGAGCGCCGAGCCGCGCGGCGTGGTCAAGGTGAGCGTCCCGGTCAGCCTCGCGCAGCAGCTGATGCCCAAGCTGCTGCCCGATTTCCTCGCACGCAACCCGCAGGTGCGCGTGCAGCTGCACGTCAGCAACCGTCGCGTCGACGTGATCAACGAAGGCTTCGACATCGCCATCCGCGTGCGTTCGCGGCTGGACGACGACGGCAGCCTGGTGATGCGCAGCTTCGGCCAGATCCAGGAACTGCTGGTCGCCAGCCCGAAGTACCTCGATCGCGCCGGCCGTCCCAAGGTGCCCGAGGATCTCGAACAGCACACCACCATGAGCATGGGCGAGGATGAGGTACGCCAGCGCTGGGACCTGGAGGGGCCGGGCGAGCAGACGCGCCGCGTGGACCTCAAGCCGCGCGTCGCCGGGTTCGATTTCCCGATGCTGATGGAGCTGGCGAAGCAGGGTCTGGGCGTCACCATGCTGCCGGAGACGCTGTGCGCGGATGCCGTGCGCAATGGCGAACTGGAAGTGGTGCTGCCGGAATGGCGCCTGCCGCAGGGCATCGCGCACGCGGTGTTCGCCTCGCGCCGCGGCCTGCTGCCGGCGGTGCGGGTGTTCATCGATTTCCTGGCCGAGAAGCTGCCGTCGCTGATCGAGGAATCCAGCCTCAACTGCCGCCACTGCGGCAAGGACGACGCGGCCAGGCCCGTGGAGGCCGTGGCCACGCCCGGCAAGCCGCGCGCCCCGGCCAAGGCGCCGGCGCATGCGACAATGCGCTAGTCCCGGGCGTGCCTTCCCATGTGTTTGCGGGGAAACGTGCCAGGAGGACGGGTGTGAGCGTCGCGGATGGATGTGACACACCCTCATCCGGCGCTACGCGCCACCTTCTCCCGTGAACGGGAGAAGGGGTCGGAAACGGTTCAGGGCAAGGCAGCGCGCAAGCGCTGTTGCGCGATGCGTGATGCAAGACGCAATGCGTCGGGAGAGATGGCCGAGCGGTTCAAGGCACCGGTCTTGACCCGGAGGCCGAAGGCCGGAGGGAACAGCGGCGAAGCCGCTGGTCAAACCGGCGAAGACAGCGCTCAAGCGCTGTGCGGGACGCACGACGCAATTCGGAGAGATGGCCGAGCGGTTTAAGGCACCGGTCTTGAAAACCGGCGAAGGGTCAAACCTTCCGTGGGTTCGAATCCCACTCTCTCCGCCACACTCGCGCGCAGGTGATGGCCCCCACATCGAACTCGCCGGCCCGCCCCCGATTGGGGGAAAACCCTCCTACCCGGGACACGCCCGGCGGGCGTAGTGTGGCGGGCATCCCCTCACTCCCCACGAGCCAGCGCATGCGCGACAGTACTGTTCCCAGCAAGGACCCGCAGCCCGATCCCGCCGAAGACAACGCGTTCTTCCCCTCACCGTATTCGCTCAGCCAGTTCACGTCGCCGAAGTCGGACCTCGCCGGCGCCGACTACCCGAATCGCTACGGCGGGCCGAAGCGGATCCTGATGATCGGCGCGGACGAACGTTACCTCCTCACCGACAACGGCCGCTTTTTCTCGACGGGCAACCATCCCGTCGAAACCTTGCTGCCGATGTACCACCTGGACAGCGCCGGCTTCGCGTTCGACGTCGCCACGGTGTCCGGCAACCCCGTCAAGTTCGAGTTCTGGGCCATGCCCTCCGCCGACGAGGCGGTGAAGGGGTTCTTCGACAGGTATGCGCCGCGCTTCAAGCAGCCCATGAAGCTGTCGGATGTCATCGAACAGGGGCTCGACGACTATGCCGCCGTGTTCATTCCCGGCGGCCACGGCGCGCTCATCGGTCTGCCGGAAAGCAGCGATGTCGGCGTCGTGCTGAAGTGGGTGTCGGCGAACGACCGGTTCCTGATCTCGCTCTGCCACGGACCTGCGGCCTTCCTCGCCGTCGGCGACAGCGACATCTACCGCGGCTACAGGATCTGCGCGTTCCCGGATGCGCTGGATGCAACGACGCCGGACATCGGTTACATGCCTGGCCATTTGACATGGAAGTTCGGCGAAAGGCTCAAGTCGATCGGATTCGAGATACTGAACGACGACATCTCCGGCGCCGTCCACCGGGACCGCAAGCTGATCACGGGGGACAGCCCACTGGCCGGCAATGCCCTCGGCAAGCTCGCGGCGGAAGCCCTGCTCGAGGCTGAAGCCTCGGGATGACGGTGGTGCTTGCCGCCGATGCCGCGTTCCGCGCCGTGCTCGCCATCGATGGCGCGCACGGCATGGCCACGATCCAGGATGAAGTGCGGCACTTCGCCGGAGCGCTGGGCTACGACCGCTTCGTGCTGTTTTCGACCTCGCCGGCGCAGGAAGAGGCGGTGGATCGCATCTACTGGGTCGAGGGCGCGTGGCTGGGTGCCGGCGTCGCGGTCGACGCCGACACCTACGTCCGACGATGCCCGATGACGCATCACGTGCTCGAGGCGCGGGAGCCGTTCTTCTGGACGAAGACCGAGGAGGTCGACGGCGGCATGTACCGGGTCGTGCAGGCGCCGCGCGGAAGCGGACTGCATGGTTTGCAGGTGCCCGTGTTCGGTCCGCTCGGGCTGGAGGGTGCGGTCAGCCTCGGGGGGATGCACATCGATGCATCGCCGCGGGCGCGGCTGGCGTTGAAGCTGGTCGGCGAGGCTGCGTTCCATGCGGCACGCAGGCTGCTCGAAGCCCCGGACGGGCCGGTCGCCGGGGCCCTGACGGACCGCGAGCGGGAAGTGCTGGCGTGGACTGCCGCGGGCCGGCGACAGGTCGAGATCGCGGCGATCCTCGGCCTGTCGGAGCGCACCATCGAGAACCACCTGCGACGCATCAGGAAACGCCTGGGCGTCGCGACCACGGCGCAGGCGGTGCGGGTGGCCATCCGGAACGGCGACATCGCCGTCTGACCATCAAACCGGGAGACACGACATGGGAAAGACGATCCTCGTGACGGGCGCCGCCACTGGCTTCGGACGCGGCGTGGCGCTTGGCCTGGCCAGGCGCGGCCATCGCGTCGTCGCCGGTTGCCAGATCTGGCCGCAGGTGTGGGAGCTGCGCAATGCCTGCAAGGCCGAAGACGTCGAGATGCAGGTGGTCAAGCTGGACGTGCTCGACGGGATCGATCGCGCCAAGGCGCTCGAGCTGGAGATCGATGTGCTGCACAACAACGCGGGCATCATGGAATCAGGCCCGATGGTCGAGATTCCGATGTCGGTGTTCCGTTCGGTGTTCGAGACCAACGTGTTCGCGGCGCTGGAACTGGCGCAGGGCTTTGCGCGTCGCATGGTGAAGCGGGGCAGTGGCCGCATCGTGTGGACTTCGTCGGTCGCCGGGTTGGTCAAGGTGCCGTTCGATGGCGCCTACGCGGCCTCCAAGCACGCCGTCGAAGCCATCTGTTCGGCGATGCACGAGGAGCTGAAGCCGCATGGCGTCGAGGTGGTGACCGTCAACCCCGGCGCTTACCGCACCGGGTTCAACGACACCGGCATGGAGAGCATGGACCAGTGGTGGGACCAGGCAGACCGCGTGGTGCCGCACTGGCCGGTCCGTGAGCTGGTCCACCAGCACGATCCGACAGAGATGATCGAGGCGATCATCGAGGTGATCGAGGCCAGCAACCCGCCTTACCGCACGGTGCGCCCCGCCGCGGCCGAGTCGATGGTGCGCAAGGAGCAGGCGGAGGCCTGGGACAGGCGCGCCTGAAGCCCGGGCTCAATCGCGAGGACACCGGCCGGGCAGCCGGCATCCAGGCCCGTCCACCGCTGATCGCATGTCCTGTCCGCGTGGCCCGACACGGTGCCGTGCATCAGTCGTCATTCACCTTGCGCACCAGCGGTGCCAGGAACGCCATGTAGTCGGCCTTGCCGATCGGGACGCCGAGCCGGCGCAGGATCGCGTACGCGATGGAGATGTGGAAGTAGAAGTTCGGCACCAGGTAGTCGCTGACGTACAGCCGTGCCGAAGTTTCGCAATACCGGCCCGGTCCGACGCCGGTGCGCTTGGTGTCATCGAGTCGCGCGTCGGTCACGTCGACGGTGACGACCAGTGCTTTCGTCTGCTGGATGAGGCTGCGTGCCAGCGCCAGCGTGCCGACCGCGGGGTCGAGGTCCACGATCGGCTGGCCTGCGCACCACTGCGCGAACCCGCGCGGCCGGTTGCACACCAACGCGACCTGGGTGCCGAGCGGGAGCATGTCCGGCGCGAGCCGTTCGTGCATGGCCGCGTCCATGTCGGGCAGGTGGCGTTCGCCAACGGAAAGGATGTGGTCGAGCGTATCCAGGCGGGTCAGGAAGATGCGCTTGATCTCGTCGATCTCGCGGGTGTCGTGCGCAGGCATGGCAGGGTCTGCAGGGTGGGGGTGGCGCGCATCCTCGCATGGATGGCGCGGCCCTGCGTCGCCGGCCTGTGCGCCGCCACGGCTCAGCCCGGCGGCAGCAGGTCCAGCACGGTATCCGAGGGCCGGCACAAGCGCACGCCGAGTGGGGTGCGCACGATTGGCCGGTTGATCAGGATCGGGTGCGCGAGCATCGCGTCGAGCAGCGTGTCGTCGCCGGCGCCGTCCAGCCCGAGTTCGGTGAAGAGGGCTTCCTTGGCTCGCACGATGCCGCGCACGCCGACGCCGCTCGCCGCGGCCAGCGCCGCCAGCGTGGCGCGGTCGGGCGTGGCGTGCAGGTACTCGATGATCCGCGGCTCGATGCCGCGCTCGCGCAGCAGGGCGAGCGCGCCGCGCGAGGTGCCGCACGCGGGGTTGTGGTAAATGACGATCGCGTCGTCGCCGTTGCCGTTGCCGATGGTCATGGCGTCGGCACCGTCGCGTCCCAGCGGCGCAGCGCGGCTTCGACCGCATCGATGCCGCGCGACACTGCGGTGGCATCCACTTCGTCCAGGGTGTCGGCGTCGCTGTGGATCACGCGCATCACCTTCGGCATCCGTTCCGGCGTCTGCTGCGCGAACACCTGCAGGATCAAGGGAATCTCGTCGCCGCCCACCAGCGAGTACGACACCGCCGGCCAGCCGGCCTTGAGGAAGGCGAGGTGGTCGGTCGGCGGGTACTTGTCGCCGGCGGAGAGGGCGATGCCGGTTTCGCGCGCGGCCGCATCGCTGGCCGCACGCAACGGGTGCGCCGCATCGGGCACCATCATCCACAGCGTGTCGCCCCAGCCGAATACGTCGAAGTTGACGTACAGCGCCGGCTTCTCGCCGCCGTCGGCGACGTAGGCGCGCGCGCCGAGCAGGCCTTTTTCCTCGAGGTCCCAGAACGCGACGGCGACGCGATGCCGCGCCAGCGGCCGCTGCTGGAAGCGCCGCGCCAGTTCCAGCACCGTCGCCGAACCCGACGCGTTGTCGGTGGCACCGAGGCCGGCATCCACCTTGTCCAGGTGGGCGCCAATCAGCAGCAGCGGCGCGCCGGGCGCACCCGACACCGTGGCCAGCAGGTTGCGGCCGTGCAGGTCTTCGTTGCTGAAAGCGGTTTCCAGGCTCGGCAGCGCGCGCGCGTCGAGGCGCTGGCGCAGAACAGCGCGGCGCGCGGCGCTGTCGCCGGCGGCGGTCATCGCGGCGACGTCGGCCTGCCATGTCTCCGCCGTCGCGCGGAGGGCGTCGCCCGCGGGCGCGTTGGCCGGTTGCTCGGCCATCGCCAGCAGCGGCAGCAGCAGGCAGGACAGCAGCAGGGCGGCGCAGGGGCGGCGAAGGGCAGGCATGTCGGATCCGGGCGGTCGGGTTCGGCGCAGTGTGCACGATCCACCCGCGCGTCAGGGCGTCTTGCACACGCCCCGCGCATCGCCTAGCCTCGAATGCCAGGGGCCGCTGCGAATCGAGAGGGGGACACAGGGATGGCGATCCGGGTGTTCATGGTCGACGACCATGCGCTGGTCCGCGCAGGGATGCGCATGATCCTGTCGGGCGAGCCCGATGTGGAAGTGGTCGGCGAGGCCGAAAGCGGCGAGGCCGCGCTGCCGTTGATCCGCAAGCTCAAGCCGGACGTGGTGCTGTGCGACCTGCACCTGCCGGGCGTGAGTGGCCTCGAGGTGACCGAGCGCATCGTCAAGGGCGGGCACGCGAAGGTGATCGTGGTGTCGGTGCTCGAGGACGGGCCGATGCCGCGCAAGCTGATCGAGGCTGGCGCCGCCGGTTACGTCGGCAAGGGTGGCGATTCCACCGAGCTGCTGCGCGCGGTGCGCGACGTCGCGCGCGGCAAGCGCTACCTGGCGAGCAGCATTGCGCAGAAGCTGGCCCTGTCGGGGCTGGGCGGGGACGGCACACCGTTCGACGAACTGTCGCCGCGCGAACTCGAGATCGCGATGCTGCTGGTGCAGGGGTTGCGCCAGGAGGAGATCGCGAAGAAGCTCAGCCTCAGCGCGAAGACAGTGAACACGCACAAGTCGCGGTTGTTCACGAAGCTGCAGATCGAGGACAACATCGCGCTGGCGCGGCTGGCCAGCCAGTACGGCCTGGTGGATCCTTCGCAGGCGCTCTAGGCAGCCGCCTACCGCGTGCGTCGAGTGCGCGGGCGCGGAGCGTCGATGGGCCTGGCGGACACCCGGCCTGCGGGTGTCCGTGGCGGGCGAACAGGCGGCGGCCCTCCCTTGCGGGAGGGCGCGCGCCTGGATCAGGCGCTGCGCGAGGCGGCGCCGTCTTCGCGGTCGTCGGCGTCGGGCGTCTCTTCGCTGTTCGCGGAGGCCAGTGCATCGGCGGCTTCGGTGGCGGGCGAGGCCTTTTCGACCACGGCGTCGACCTGGGCAAGCTCGGGCAGGTCGAACAGCCCCGGCGTGGCATCGAACGACGGTGCCAGGGCCGCGGCTTCAATGGCTGCGGACGGGTCAGCCCTGGCGATGGCGACGTCGGCCGCCTGCACGTCAGTCGCGTCGTCCTCGATGACCGCTGGGGCCGCTGCCGCGTCTTCGACCTTCGCCACCCGGGAAGCGGGCGGGGACTCGGCGAAGACGGACGGCGCGAGGGCGGGTGCGGGCGGCACGACGGGATCCGCCACGGGCGCAAGCTCCACGGCCGCAACCTCCGCGACGATGGCCTGCGCGGCCTCGGCGGCCGGGGACGGCGTGTCCTGGGCGGGACTGGCCTGCGCCTCGACCTGCGCAAACGTTTCGCGCGAGGCGGCCGCGACCGTGGCGATCACCGGTGCGGCCACGGCGGGTGCGGACGGCGGCGCAGCAGCGAGGGCCGGCTGGCCGGGCTCGTCGAAGTCGAACTCGGGCTGGCTTCGCTGCGCGAACGGGACCGCAGCGCGGGTGTCGGCGCCTTCATCGGCATCGTCGGCGTCGTCGTCCAGCAGGTCCTCGCCCACGCCATCCGCCGCGAGTGCCGCGGCTTCGCCGGCGCCACGACGGCGACGGCGACCACCGCGGCGTCCACGCCGACGGCGGCCGTTGCCTTCCTGGCCCGCGGCGTCGCCGGCGGCCTCCGGGTCGTCGCCGTTCGCGGGCTGCGGCGGGATGGCCGCAGCCTCGACCTGTGCCAGCTCGGCGGTCGGAGCTTCGACGCGCACCGGCTCCGTGGCCGGGGCCACGACGGGCCGGTTGGCCTCCGCGGGGACGGCGTCCAGCATCGGCGCGACGCCCGCCTGCTCGATCGGCTCGACGGCACCGGGCTGCGGCTTCTGCGGTTGCGCGGGCTTGTCCTGCTTCTGCGGCTGCGCGGCCTTCTTCACCGGTTGCGGCTGTGCCGGCTTGGCCGTTTGCTGGCCGCCGCGCGGCTGGCCCTGGCGCTCCTTCTGCGGCGAGCCCTGCTGGCCCTGCGCGGACGGCTCACGCTCGCGGCGCGGCTGCGGGTCGCGCCCGCCCTGGGACTTGCCGTTGTTGCGCTGGTCGCGGCGCGAACCGTTGCGCGCATTGCGATCGTTGCGCTGCGGTTCCGGCGTTGCCTTCGCCGCGGGGGCGACGGGCGCGGCGGGTTCGCCGACGAAGATGCGCTTGACCCAACCGAACAGGCCGCCGCTCGCTGGTGCGGCGGCGACCGCGCGCGGCACCGGAGCGGGCACGGGCGCCGCGACCGGCGCGACCGCCACGGGCTCGGGCTGCGGCTCGCGGATCGGCGCCGGCTGCGCCGGACGCACGTTGGTCACCGCCGGCGGCGGGATGTTGAGGTTGTCCTTGCTCAGCTTGATCGTCGCCACCTTGCGCGGGGTGCCGCGCTGGTAGCTCGGACGGGCGCTTTCCTCGCCGAGTTCGTTCTCGCGCAGGCGCGTGACCTCGTAGTGCGGCGTGTGCAGCTGCTCGTCGGCGACGATCACGATCGGCGCCTCGTGGCGCTTCTCGATCTCGGCCAGCGCGCCGCGCTTCTCGTTGAGCAGGAAGTTGGCGATCTCCACCGGCGCCTGCACCAGCACCTGGCCGGTGTTGTCCTTCATCGCGTGCTCTTCGGCGACGCGGATGATCGACAGGCTCAGCGATTCCACGCTGCGCATCCGGCCGTGGCCTTCGCAGCGCGGGCAGACGATCTGGCTGGATTCACCGAGGCTGTTGCGCAGGCGCTGGCGGCTCATTTCCAGCAGGCCGAACTTGGAGATGCGCCCCAGCTGCACGCGCGCGCGGTCGTACTTGAGCGCGTTCTGCAGCTTGTTCTCGACCTCGCGCTGGTGCTTGCCCGAGTCCATGTCGATGAAGTCGATCACCACCAGGCCGCCGAGGTCGCGCAGGCGCATCTGGCGGGCGACTTCCTCCGCGGCCTCGAGGTTGGTGTTGAACGCGGTCGTCTCGATGTCGCCGCCCTTGGTGGCGCGCGCGGAGTTGACGTCGATCGCGGTCAGCGCCTCGGTCTGGTCGATCACCAGCGCGCCGCCGGACGGCAGGCGCACGGTGCGCTCGTAGGCCGATTCGATCTGCGATTCGATCTGGTAGCGGTTGAACAGCGGGACGTCGTCGGTGTAGTGCTTGAGCTTGCGCAGGTTGTGCGGCATCACCTGCTCGACGAAGTCCTTGGCCTCGGCGTACATCTCCGGGGTGTCGACCAGGATCTCGCCGATGTCGGCGCGCATGTAGTCGCGCAGGGCGCGGGTGATCAGGCGCGATTCCTGGTAGATCAGGAACGGCGAGGGCTTGCTGAGCGCGGCGTCGGCGATCGCGCGCCAGATCGACAGCAGGTAGTCGAGGTCCCACTGCAGCTCTTCGGCATCGCGGCCGACGCCGGCGGTGCGGATGATGACCCCCATGTCGTCGGGGATCTGCAGCGCGTCCATCGCCTTCTTCAGCTCGGCGCGGTCGTCGCCCTCGATCCGGCGCGAGACGCCGCCGGCGGTGGGCGAGTTGGGCATCAGCACCATGTAGCGGCCGGCCAGCGAGATGAACGTGGTCAGGGCGGCGCCCTTGTTGCCGCGCTCCTCCTTGTCCACCTGGACCACGACTTCCTGGCCTTCGCGCAGGAGTTCCTTGATGTTGCCGCTGCGGTGGTCGGCGCCGGACTGGAAGTAGTCGCGGGACACTTCCTTCAGCGGCAGGAAGCCGTGGCGGTCGGCGCCGTATTCGACGAAGGCCGCCTCGAGCGACGGTTCGAGCCGGGTGATGCGGCCCTTGTAGATGTTGGACTTCTTCTGTTCGCGGGACGGCTGTTCGATGTCGATGTCGTACAGGGACTGGCCGTCGACGATGGCGACACGCAGTTCTTCCGCCTGCGTGGCATTGATGAGCATTCGCTTCATGGTTGCGTTCCTCGCGCTACTCGCTGCCTCCGCGCCGTGGGGGCGCGGAGGGCAGGCGCACGGAACGCCGGGGCGTTTCGCCTGGAGCTTCGGTTGGCCGCCAGCCGCGCAAGCGCAGCGGCGATCCCGGGTTTCCAGCGCTACGACACCACGGCGGACCGCGGGAGCGCTTCAAATCAATGGTGTTACGGGACCGGCGGCAGCTTCGTTCCGGCCTTTCGGGCCGTCGCTCGCGCCACGCGGGGCATGTTCAGCACCAATGCCTGGGCATCGGGCGATGTCCGGGACTGCCGTACAGCCGCTAACATGGCCGCCCCGAGGGCGGTGGCCGCGCACTGGCCGGATCTCGCGGAAGGTGGGCTTTCGGCCCCTGATCTTCCAGCGAAATCAGCACCTTATCTCGCCCGCCGAGTGTAACAGATAAACCCAGACAATGAATGACACCGGGTCCAACCCCGCGCCCGCAGGTGGCGTCCGCATCGTCCAGGTGGACGGCGAACGCGCCGGGCAGCGGCTCGACAACTTCCTGCTGGGCCAGTTGAAGGGCGCGCCGAAGTCGATCGTGTACAAGATCGTGCGCAGCGGCCAGGTGCGGGTGAACGGTGGCCGGGCCAAGCCCGAGACGCGACTCGCGGCCGGCGACCAGGTGCGGATTCCGCCCGTGCGTCTCGCCGAAGCCGGAGACAAAGGGGCGCCCGCCAGGGGCCTGCTGGAGGCGATGGCCGCCAGCATCGTGTTCGAGGACGCGCGCCTGCTGGCGATCAACAAGCCGTCCGGCGTGGCCAGCCACGGCGGCAGCGGGGTGAACTTCGGCGTGATCGAGACCCTGCGCGCGCTGCGCCCGGGACAGGAGCTGGAACTGGTGCACCGGCTCGATCGCGACACCTCCGGGTTGATGGTGCTGGCGAAGAAGCGTTCGGCCCTGCGCGAGCTGCAGGCGCTGCTGCGCGAGGACCCGGCCGTGCAGGCCAAGGGCATCGCCAAGCGCTACCTGGCGCTGCTGTCGGGGCGGATGCCCGACGGGGTGATGAGCGTGGATGCGCCGCTGCATGTCGGCCTGCGCCAGGGCGGCGAGCGGCACGTGCAGGTGAACCCCTCCGGCAAGGCCTCGCTGAGCCACTTCCGGGTGCTGGAGCGGCGCGGTGGCCAGTCCTACTGCGAGGTGCGGATCGAGACCGGCCGTACCCACCAGATCCGCGTGCATGCGCAGCACATCGGCCATGCGGTGGCCGGCGACGACAAGTACGGCGATCCGGCGGTGAACAGGCGGCTGCGCGAGCAGGTCGGCCTGAAGCGGCTGTTCCTGCACGCCGCGTCGCTGGAGTTCGCGCTCGACGGCGGTGCGTCGCCCTATGTGCTCAACGCGCCGCTCGCGCCGGAACTGGTCGAAGTGCTGGACCGGCTGGGCGGCTGAAGCGCAGCGATCGGGGGTCGGGTCAGCCGGCCAGCGCGTCCGCCTTCGCGGCGCAGATGAAGTCGTTCTCGCTCAGGCCGCCAACGTCGTGCGTGGAGTAGCGCACGACGCAGCGGTCGTAGTGCACGGACAGGTCGGGATGGTGGTCCTCGCGATGGGCCATGAAGGCCAATGCGTTCACGAAGGCCATCGTGCGGTAGTAGTCCTCGAACCGGTAGGTCCTGCGCAGGGCCTGTCCGTCCTCGACCAGGTCCCAGCCCGGCACCTGCGGCAGCAATTCGCGCACGCGCGCCTCGCCGAGCAGGTGTTCGCCGCCCTGGCGCGGGAAGCAATGGGCCTGGGCGAGGGGGACGAGGTCGGACATGGCGCTATCTCCTGGCGGACGTCGCGCCGGATGAACGGATCGTGTGCGGGCACGGTCCCGGGCGCACGGGCAACGAACGATGAACGGGGCTGGCCCTAGAATACGTCGAAAGACGGACGCGACCATGATCCAGATTTCCGACAGCGCGCAGGCGCACTTCCGCAAACTCATCGAACGCGAGGCGCAGCCCGGGCTGGGTGTGCGCCTGGCGGCGGTGCACCCGGGCACGCCGAAAGCCGACGTGCGCCTGGAGTTCGCCGAGCCCGCCGACCTGCACGGCGATGAATGGGCGATCGACTGCGAGGGCTTCACGGTCTGGCTCGACGCGCCCAGCGCGCCGTTCCTCGACGGCGCGCGCATCGACTACGAATCGCGTGCCACCGGCGGCCAGCTGCAGATCCGCGCGCCGAAGATCAAGGGCGAGGCGCCGCCGGAATCGGCGTCCATCGTCGAGCGCGTGCGCTGGCTGATCGAACAGGAGATCAATCCGCAGCTCGCGCAGCATCGTGGCCACGTCACGCTGGAGGAAGTCACCGCCGAAGGCGTGGTCCTGCTGCGCTTCGGCGGCGGCTGCCACGGGTGCGGCATGGTCGACGTCACGCTCAAGCAGGGCATCGAACGCACGCTGATGGACAAGGTGCCGGGCGTGACCGCGGTGCGCGATGCCACCGACCACGACACCGGCACGGCCCCGTACATGCCGCGCGGCAGCGCCTGACGGAACGCGCCGCGGGTGTTTTCCTCCTCCGACCTGATCGAGGCCTTGCAGCGGCACCTGCGCAAGGGGCGTTCGATCCGGCCGCCGCGGCCGCCCGGGGAATTCCCGCCCGGCTGGACTGCGTGGTTCTCGGCGATGGCGACGCGAGCGGGCCAGGCGGCCGGCGGCGCGGTGGACGCCGCGGAAGCCTTCGTCGGCATCTTCACCGCGCGCGAGCCGGCCCCGCCGCCGCGCGCCGCGCCGGCGCCGAGCCGCTGGCAGGCGTCCGCCCGCCTGCTGTTCGGCGATCCGGAGGACACGCCGCGCGACGACCGCCGCGCGCGGATCGCGTCGACCGTGCTGACGCTGCTGTTCCACATCCTGTGGATCCAGGCGCTGTTCTGGCTGATGTACGCGCGCTTCGTCGGCTACCCCGGCGAGGAGGAAGCGCGGCTGGGCGAGGAGCACGTGGTGCAGGTGGAGTTCATCGGCGACGGCACCCCGGTGGAGACGGCCGGCGGGGCGCAACTCGAGGAGAACCCGGTGCCCGACGTGGCCAGCAGCCCGGCGCCGGCCGCGGCGGCGGCGACGCAGCCACCCACCGCGCAGGCCTTGCCCGAGCCCTCGGTCGCGCGCGAAGCCACGCCGGTGCCGGAGATCCCGCCGCCGCCGGCCGACCAGCGCCTGCAGGTGACCGAAACCCCGCAACCGGATTCCACCTTCGTCGTCCCGCCCACGCGCATGGCCGAGGTGCCGGTGCGCAACCTGCCGACGCCGGAGCTGCGCGTGCCCAGCGCCGAGCTGCGCACGGTGGACGTGCCCACGCGCGCGCCTCCCCCCGAGGTGCGGCGACTGCCTGAGCGCGACATCACCGTGCCGGACCTGCGCCAGCGCGAGGTCGACATCGTGCAGCGCGAAGTGCCCGCGCCCGCGCCTGAGGTGGCCATGCGTACGCCCCAGCGCCCGGCGGCGCCGTCGCCGGAATTGCGTCGCGAAGGGCCGCAGGTCGCGCAGCGCGACGTGCCGCTGCGCACGACCGGTGCCGCGACCGCAGGGGCCTCCGAATCGCGCGAAGCCGGTCGCGCCGACGGCCAGCGAACGGCCGCCGGCGCGGCGCAGACGGCGGCCGGCACCAGCGGCGGCCAGCGCGCGGCCGGGCAGGGCACGTCGGCGACCGCGAGCACCGCCGGCAGCGGGACCACGTCGACCCCGGCGGCCGGCGCCTTGGCTTCGCCACGGCGCGGCGACGACTGGGGCGATTCCACGCGCAATCGACCCGGAGGCCAGGCAGGCAGCCCGTCCGGACTTTTCAACGCCGACGGCAGCCCCCGCCTGGCGGGCGGGACCGGCCGCGCCGGCGGCGGCCTGCCGCCGGGCACGATCACCGAGGACTACGAGAAGATCGACCGCATGGGCACCTGGCTCAAGCGACCGCCGGTCGGTTACGAGCCGACCTCGCTCGACCGCTTCTGGGTGCCGCACGAAACCCTGCTCGAGGAGTGGGTGCGCAAGAGCATCAAGGAAGTGCTGATCCCGATCCCCGGCACCAGCAAGCGCATCAAGTGCGCGGTGGCGCTGCTGATGCTCGGCGGCGCCTGCGGCATCACCGACCCGAACATGCTCGACAACGAGGCGGAGGCGCGCAAGCCGCCCGACGTGCCGTTCAAGCGCGACCTGCAGGAAGACCAGGACAGCCTGAAGCCGGCGACGCCGCCGTGATCCGGTTGGCCCTGCGCTGACCGCGGCCCCATGAAAAAGCCCGCCTCACGGCGGGCTTTTTCGTCCACGCGCGACGTGGCGTCAGTGCGCGCCGTGGAGGTCGCGCAGCTGGCTCGGCCGCGAGCCGAAGTACACCGCCAGGTCGGCGATCTGCTGGTCGCTCAGGTCGCGGGCCTGCTGCGACATCAGGGCGTGCTCGCGCGCGCCGCTGCGGTACTGCTGCAGCGCATGCTCGAGGTAGTCGTAATACTGGCCGCCGAGCTTGGGATAGCTGTCGTCGAGCGGGTTGTTGCCGTCCGCGCCATGGCATTCGATGCACGACTGGCCGGTGGCCTTGCCCTTGACGTTGGCGAGCGCTTCGCCTTCGGCGACGCGGCCCTTGGGCAGGCCGGCGGACGAGGAGGTCGCGGCGGCGCCGTGCGCGCCCTCGACCTCGGCGCCCTCGCCACCGCCACCGCAGGCGGCGAGGGCGAGCGCGGCGGCCAGCGGGGCCAGCAGCCTGGCGGCGGTCAGGGTCATGGTCTTGCGGCTCATGGCTTCAACCCCGAAAGAAAGGCGGCAATGTCGGCGATGTCCTGGTCGGAGAAGCTCTGCGCCTGCGCCTGCATGGTGGGATGCTTGCGCGTACCCTTCTGGTATTCGTGCAGGGCGTTGCTCAGGTACAGGGCCGACTGGCCGCCGATCCTGGGCACGTGGTAGGTCGGGTACACGTTGCGGTAGCCGACCACGCCGTGGCAGCCCTGGCAGGTGTAGGTGATCAGCTTGCCGGTGTCGGCGTTGCCGACGAGGGCGGCCGGCGTGGCGGGAGCGGCCGGTGCGGGCGCGGGCGCTGCGGCGGCATCGGCCGGGGCGGCGCTGGCGTCTTCGCCTGCGGGCGGGGTCTGGGCGGAGGCCGTCCCGGGGAGGGAGGCCGGGGCGAGCAAGGCAACGGCAAGGCAGGCGGCGATCGTCAACGGTCGCGTCATGTCGTGGTTCCGCAATCCTGGTGGCTGGTGGCAACGAGCGGGAGGTAATGCCATCGCACGGCGTTCATGATCGTGCAATTCGGCGGAGTATAGCCTGCGCCCCCAAGCCTGTTAACGATCATGGTCGGCGCGCCGTGCCGGAGACGGAGCGCAGCCGAGCGTGGATGGCGATGGGCTTGCCCCCCGCACGGGCGTGCCTGCAACCACCATCGTCACGTCCGCATCCCCGATCCGTCCCTGCCATGTCCGGCGCCGGGAGTCACCATGACCTTCGGCGGATGCCGGTGACTGACCGGGTGATATACCTTGCTACCACACCATAGGGGCTAAGTCAGATTCCATGTACACGAACCGTAAGTGCCCGGGCGCAGCCCCGGCCCTGGCCGCCGGCATCCTGTCGGTCGCATTGTTGCTGGGCGGCTGCAAGGGGGGCGGTGACGCCAAGGCCAAGGACGCCGAAAACAAGGGGCCCGACGCGATCCCCGTGGAAGTGGAGAAGGTCGCCCGCCGCGCGATCGCGGCCAGTTACGCCAATACCTCGACCCTGGAACCGCGCGCCGAATCGCAGGTGGTCGCCAAGACCTCGGGCGTGGCGCTGCAGGTACTGGTGGAGGAAGGCCAGCACGTGAAGGCCGGCCAGGTGCTGGTGCGTCTGGACGCCGACCGCGCGCGCCTGCAGGTCGCCCAGAGTGCCGCCCAGTTGCGCAAGCTGGAGGCCAACTACGCGCGCGCCAGGCAGCTCGAAGCGCAGCAGATGGTCAGCGCCAACGACCTCGACCAGCTGCGCTTCGACCTCGAGAACGCACGCGCCGTGAACCGGCTGGCGGACCTCGAGCTGTCCTACACCCAGGTGACGGCGCCGATCTCCGGCGTGATCGCCTCGCGCAGCATCAAGCCGGGCAACTTCGTGCAGATCAACTCGCCGATCTTCCGCATCGTCGATGCCGGCCGGCTGGAGGCCACGCTCAACGTGCCCGAGCGCGAGGTCGCCAAGCTCAAGCCCGGGCAGGTGGTCGAACTCACCGCCGATGCGCTGCCGGGCAAGCGTTTCACCGGCGAGGTCGACCGCGTGTCGCCGGTGGTGGATACCGGCACCGGCACGTTCCGCGTCGTCGCCGCGTTCGAGGGCAACGGCGAACTGCAACCGGGCATGTTCGGCCGCCTGAGCATCAACTACGACCAGCGCGCCGATGCGCTGGTGCTGCCGCGCACGGCGCTGATCGAGGACGGTGGCGAGCCGTCGGTGTACGTGATCCGCGACAACGTGGCCTCGCGCGTCGCGCTCAAGCTCGGCTACTCCGAAGGCGCCTGGGTCGAAGTGCGCGACGGGTTGAAGGCGGGCGACGCGGTGGTCGTCGCCGGCAAGGCGGCGCTGCGCGAAGGCAGCACGGTGCAGGTGCTGGGCGGGGACAAGCCCGCCGCCAAGGCGGAGCAGGTCGAAGCGGCCCCGCAGGCGGGCAACTGAGATGGGCCCGCACGATCCGCCGGCGTCCGCCGGAGGTTTCGACCTGATCGAATTCGCCACCCGGCGCCGCGTCACCATCTGGATGATGACGCTGACGCTGGTGCTGTTCGGCGCGATCTCGCTGTCCGGCCTCAAGGTCGAGCTGCTGCCCGACCTGAGCTACCCCACGCTGACCGTGCGCACCGACTACGAGGGCGCGGCGCCGTCGGAAGTGGAGACGCTGATCTCGCAGCCTTCGGAAGAAGCGCTGGGCGTGGTCAAGGGCCTGCGCAAACTCAAGTCGATCTCGCGCACCGGGCAGAGCGACGTGGTGCTCGAGTTCGCCTGGGGCACAGACATGGAGCAGGCCGGGCTCGACGTGCGCGACAAGATGGAGACGCTGCAGCTTCCGCTGGAAGCCAAGCCGCCGGTGCTGCTGCGCTTCAATCCGTCGACCCAGCCGATCATGCGCCTCGCGCTGTCTTCGAAGCAGGACGGCGGCAGCGACGCCGACGCCGTGCGTCGCCTGATGGAACTGCGGCGCTATGCCGACGACGACCTCAAGCGCAAGCTCGAGCCGGTGTCGGGCGTGGCTGCGGTGAAGGTCGGCGGCGGCCTCGAGGACGAGATCCAGGTCGACATCGACCAGCGCAAGCTGGCGCAGCTCGGGCTGTCGCTCGACAGCGTGATCCAGCGCCTGGCGCAGGAGAACGTGAACCTGTCCGGTGGGCGCCTCGAGGAAGGCTCGCAGCGCTACCTGGTGCGCACGGTCAACCAGTTCGCCACGGTCGAGCAGATGCGCGAGATGCTGCTGACGACCACGGGCGGCTCCGGCGCCGCCGCGACGTCAGGCACCAACCCGCAGCTGATGACCGCGATCCTCGGCAGCCGCGATCCCAACGTCATCGCCGCGCTGCGCAGCGACAGCGGTGGCGGCGGCGCCTCGCCGATCCGGCTCAAGGACGTGGCCGAGGTGCGCCAGGGCTACAAGGAGCGCGAGGCGGTGATCCGCAGCGGCGGCCACGAGGCCGTCGAGCTGGCGGTCTACAAGGAGGGCGACGCGAACACCGTCGCCACCGCCGACGCGCTGGAGGCACGCCTGAAGCAGGTGCGCGAACAGCTGCCGCGCGACATCGAGATGACGGTGGTCGAGGACCAGTCCAAGTTCATCCGTGCCGCGATCAGCGACGTCAAGTTCGACGCCGTGATCGGCGGCACGCTCGCGGTGCTGTTGATCTTCCTGTTCCTGCGCGACGGCTGGAGCACGTTCGTGATCTCGCTGTCGCTGCCGGTGTCGATCATCACCACGTTCTTCTTCATGGGCCAGCTCGGCCTGAGCCTGAACCTGATGTCGCTTGGCGGCCTGGCGCTGGCCACCGGCCTGGTGGTGGACGACTCCATCGTGGTGCTCGAATCGATCGCGAAGGCGCGCGAGCGCGGGCTCGGCGTGCTCGATGCCGCGATCGCGGGCACGCGAGAGGTGTTCATGGCGGTGGTGGCGTCCACCCTGACCACGATCGCCGTGTTCCTGCCGCTGGTGTTCGTCGAGGGCATCGCCGGCCAGTTGTTCCGCGACCAGGCGTTGACGGTGTCGATCGCGATCGCGGTGTCGCTGGTGGTGTCGATGACCCTGGTGCCGATGCTGAGCGCGCTCCGCGGCCGGCCGCCGATGGCGTTCCCGGAGGAGGCGCCGCATCCGCAGTGGCGTCCCGAAAGCCGCTGGAAGAAGCCGGTGGCCGCCACCGGGCGCGGTTTCGGCGCGACGATCCGCGGCCTGTTCTTCGGCGTCGCCTGGCTGGTGGTGCGCGGGTGGCGCGGGCTGGTGGCGATCGTCGGGCCGGTGATGCGCAAGGCCAGTGATGTCACGATGGCACCGTACAAGCGCGCCGAGGCCGGTTACCTGCGCGTCTTGCCGCGGGCGCTCGCCAGGCCGTGGCCGGTGCTGGGGGTGGCGACGCTGCTGTTCGCGGCGACGCTGGGCGTGCTGCCGTTCCTGGGCATGGACCTGATCCCGCAGCTGGCGCAGGACCGCTTCGAGATGACCGCCAAGCTGCCGCCCGGCACGCCGCTGGCGCAGACCGACGCGATGCTGCGCGACGTGCAGCGCAAGCATGCCGGCGACACCGGCGTGCGCCTGCTCTATGGGGTGTCGGGCACCGGCACGCGGCTGGATGCCAGCCCGACCGAGAGCGGCGAGAACATCGGCAAGCTCTCCGTGGTGATGGACGACACGTCGCGCGAGCAGGCGCTCACCGATGCACTGCGCGACACCATGCAGGCGTATCCGTCGGCGCAGGTCGACTTCGCGCGGCCGGAACTGTTCGCGCTGTCGCCGCCGCTGGAGATCGAGATCGAAGGCGTCGACCTCGAGGCGATCCGCGTCGCCGGCAACCGCCTGGCCGACATGCTGCGCGCGAACGCACACTACGCCGACGTCAAGTCGACGGTGGAGCAGGGCTTCCCCGAGATCCAGATCGTGTTCGACCAGGACCGCGCCGCGGCGCTGGGCCTGACCACCCGCCAGATCGCCGACGCGGTGGTCAACAAGGTGCGCGGCAGCGTGGCCACGCGCTACAGCTTCCGCGACCGCAAGATCGACGTGCTGGTGCGCGTGCAGGAATCGGAGCGTTCGTCGGTCGACGACATCCGGCGCCTGATCGTCAACCCGGGCGGCGGCACGCCGGTGGAGCTGGCATCGGTCGCCGAGGTGGTCTCGACCACCGGCCCGAGCGAGATCCACCGCGCCGACCAGCGCCGGGTGGCGATCGTGTCCGCCAACCTGCGCGACATCGACCTGGGCACCGCCGTCGCCGAGGTGCAGAAGATGGTCGCCGACAATCCGATCGGCACCGACATCGACATGCGCATCGGCGGGCAGGGCGAGGAGCTTGGCGACTCGGTGCGCTCGCTGCTGTTCGCGTTCGCGCTGGCGGTGTTCCTGGTGTACCTGGTGATGGCGTCGCAGTTCGAATCGCTGCTGCACCCGTTCGTGATCCTGTTCACCATCCCGCTGGCGATGGTCGGCGCGATCGGCGCGCTGTTGCTGACGCGATCGCCGATCTCGGTGGTGGTGTTCATCGGCCTGATCCTGCTGGTCGGCCTGGTGGTGAAGAACGCCATCATCCTGATCGACAAGGTCAACCAGCTGCGCGAGGCCGGCGTGGCCAAGCGCGAGGCGCTGGTGGAAGGCGCGCGTTCGCGCCTGCGCCCGATCATGATGACCACGCTGACCGCGGTGTTCGGCTTCATGCCGCTGGCGCTCGCGTTCGGCGAAGGCGCGGAGGTGCGCTCGCCGATGGCGGTCACCGTGATCGGCGGCCTGCTGGTGTCCACGCTGCTGACCCTGCTGGTGATCCCGATCGTCTACGACCTGCTCGACCGCAAGCCCGACGAGTTCTATGCCGAGCGCGGCCGGCGCGCGCGCAGCGCCGCGGCGCAGGTGGCCGAGGTGATCGCGCACGAACAGGACGCGCTCGACGGTCCAGGCGCGAAGGGCCAGGGCTGAGCCATGAACATCACCGAGCTGTCCATCCGCCGGCCCGTCACCACGATCATGCTGTTCGTGTCGATGGTGGCGATCGGCCTGATCGCCTCGTTCCGGCTGCCGCTGGAGGCCGAGCCGGAAGCGACGATCCCGTTCTTCTTCGTGTCGCTGCCGTACCCCGGTTCGACCCCGGAAGAGGTCGAGCGCAACATCCTGCGCCCGGTCGAGGAGGCGCTGGCGACGATGTCCGGGATCAAGTCGATGAACTCGCGGGCGAACGCCGAAGGCGGGCAGATCCAGGTCGAGTTCAGCGACTGGAGCCGTGACATCGCGATCGCGGCCTCCGAGGCGCGCGAACGCATCGACGCGGTCCGCGACCAGCTGCCGGACGACTTCCGGCGCTACTACGTGCAGCGCTGGAGCACCGGCGACCGCGAGGCGATGAGCCTGCGCCTGAGCAGCGAGGAGGACCTCACCGCGCGCGCCGACCTGATCGAGCGCAGCATCAAGCAGCGGCTCGAACGACTGCCCGGCGTGGCACGCGTGGAAGTGGAGGGCGTGGCCGCGCAGGAACTGCTGGTCGCACTCGACCAGGACCGCATCAGCGCGCATGGCGTCGCCCTCAACGAGCTGGTGCAGCGGCTGCAGGCGGCGAACTTCTCGGTGTCCGCCGGCCAGATCACCGAGGCCGGCCAGCGCCTGCGCGTGCAGCCGCGGGGCGAGCTGACCGAGCTGCAGGCGCTGCGCGACCTGCGCATCAACAACCGCGGCACGCGCCTGTCCGACATCGCCGAGGTCAGCCTGCAGCCGCAGCGCATGAACTACGTGCGGCGCATGGACGGCAAGCCCAGCGTCGGCGTGGACATCTACAAGGAGCGCTCGGCCAACCTCGTCGACCTCTCGCGCGCGGTGCGCGCCGAAATCAAGGTGCTGGAGGAAGATCCGGCGATGCGCGGCGTCGGCATCGAGATCACCGACGACCAGGGCGAGGCCGTGACCAGCTCGCTGCTGGCGCTGGCCGAGGCCGGCGGCATCGGCCTGGTCCTGTCGGTGATCGTGCTGTACGCGTTCCTGCGCCACTGGCCATCGACGCTGATGGTGAGCACGGCGATCCCGATCTGCTTCATCATGACCCTGGGTTTCATGTACTTCACCGGCATCTCGCTCAACATCATCTCGATGATGGGCCTGCTGCTGGCGGTGGGCATGCTGGTCGACAACGCGGTGGTGGTGGTCGAAAGCATCTACCAGGAACGCGAACGCTATCCCGACAAGCCGTGGCTGGCGTCGATCATCGGCACCCGCCACGTCGCGATCGCGCTGTCGGCCGGCACCCTGTGCCACTGCGTGGTGTTCCTGCCGATGATCTTCGGCGAGAAGAACATCATCACCATCTACCTCGCCCAGCTGGCGGTGACGATCTCGGTCTCGCTGCTGGCGTCGTGGCTGGTCGCGGTCAGCCTGATCCCGATGCTGTCGGCGCGGATGAAGTCGCCGCCGGCGCTGAAGTCGCCATTCATCACCGGCATGCAGCAGCGGTACGCCAGGCTGCTGCGCTGGACGCTGGAACACCGTGGCTGGAGCGTGGCCGGCATCCTCGCGATCACCCTCGCCAGCGTGTACCCGATGATGAACACGCAGGGCGGCGGCGACGACAGCGACCCGAGCGAGATCAACATCTTCTACCAGTGGAAGGGCGCCTACTCGAAGGAGGAGATGGGCCGTGAAGTCGCGCGCGTGGAGGCATTCGCCAACGCCAACCGCGAGGCATTCCAGATCGACCGCGTGTACAGCCGCTACAGCGAGCAGGGCTGGGCGTCGACCCGCCTGTTCCTGAAGACCGAGGACCGCGAGGTCAGCAACAAGATCGTGGAGGAAGTGCGCAAGGGCCTCCCGCAGTCGGCCCGGGCCAAGATCGGCATCGGCTGGCCGGGGCAGTCCGGGAACCAGAACGAGGGCATCCGCTTCAGCCTGATCGGCGATTCGACCCAGGTGCTGCAGGAGCTGGCGGCCGACGTGGTGCCGTTGCTCGCGCGCGATCCCAAGTTGCGCGACGTGCGCGTGGACACCGGCGATGCCAACACCGAATTGTCGGTGAGCGTGGACCGGGAGCGCGCCGCCGCCTACGGGTTCTCGGCGCAGCAGGTGGCCCAGTTCGTGAGCATGGCGCTGCGCGGCTCGTCGCTGCGCGACTTCCACCGCGGCGAGGTCGAGATCCCGGTCAACGTGCGCTTCGCCGGCTCGGAGAACTACGGCATCGAGGACCTGGCCGGCTTCATGGTGCGTGCGCCGGACGGCGCCGAAGTACCGCTGCTGGCGATGGTCAACGTGGCCGTGAACCCGGCGTCGACCTCGATCCAGCGCCTCAACCGGCAGACGATGCTGCGCGTCGAGGCCGGCGTGGCCAAGGATGTGCCGGTGGAGGACGCGCGCAAGTCGATCGAGACGGCGCTGGAGGGCGTCGAGTTCCCACCAGGCTACGGCTACACGTTCTCGGGCATGGGCTTCAACATCAACATCGATGGCCAGCAGCAGATGCTGAACTCGATCTTCATCGCGCTGATCCTGATGTTCGTGATCATGGCCGCGGTGTTCGAGTCGCTGCTGTTCCCGGCCGCGATCATGTCGTGCGTGCTGTTCTCGATCTTCGGCGTGTACTGGCTGTTCTGGATCACCGGCACCGAGATGAACATCATGGCGATCATCGGCATCCTGGTGCTGATGGGCGTGGTGGTGAACAACGGCATCGTGATGATCGAGCACATCAACAACCTGCGACGGCGCGGCATGGCTCGCACCGAGGCCTTGATCGAAGGCAGCCGGGAGCGGCTGCGCCCGATCATGATGACGATGGGTACCGCGATCCTGGCGATGATCCCGATCGCGCTGAATACGCAGACCGCGGACGGCATGCCACCGTACTACCCAATGGCGCGCGCGATCGCCGGCGGGCTCGCGTTCTCGACGGTGGTCAGCCTGCTGTTCCTGCCGACGATCTACGCCCTGCTCGACGACCTGCGCAGCGGCACGGCGCGCCTGACGCGTCGCGCGCGGACGCGTCGCGGCGCGGTCGAGCCGACCACGGCGCCGTCGGCATGAATCCCGCGCCGTTGACCACGAACAGCAGCCTGGGCCGCGACGGTCGCGTCGCCGGCGCGCTGTACATGATGGTGGTCGCCGGCGGCCTGCTGGGCCTGGCCTACGTGCCGGGCCAGCTGGGCGCGCTCGACACCCCCGCGGCGCTGGCGACGACCCTGTCCACGCAGGCGCCGCTGTTCCGCCTCGGCATCGCCGCGTTGCTGGTGATGGAGGTGGCGTTCCTGTTGCTGCCGTTCGCGCTGTACCGCGTGTTCCGCGAAGCCGGCGAGGTCGCGGCGACGTGGATGGTGGCGCTGGCGGTGGCGAGCGTGCCGGTCGCGCTCGTGGCGATCGGCCATCGCTGGCAGGCGTTGGCGCTGCTGGAGGCAGGCGTCGCGCTGTCGCCGGACGCGGCGGCCACCCAGGCGTGGCTGTCGCTCCGCACGTCCGAAGGCCTGATGCATCTCGCCAGCCTGTTCTGGGGACTGTGGCTGTTGCCGTTCGGCCTCCTCGTGTTGCGCAGCGCCCGCATCCCGCGCGTGTTCGGCGCGCTGCTGGTGCTGGGCGGCATCGGCTACGTCGCCATCATCGGCGCCGGGCTCGCGCAGGCGCCGACGGATGGCATCGTCCTGCGCGCGTTGCGCATGGCGGCGGCTGCGGGCGAGATCGGCAGCGGCCTGTGGCTGCTGGTGTTCGGTGCGCGCCTGCCGCGGGCCGGCAGGGCATGAACGCGCCCGTGCCAGCCTCGACGCGGATCCGCCTCGCCGTGCTGTGGGCCAGCCTGACGTTCTGCTACCTCTACGGCGACTATTTCGGCCTGTACCGGCCCGGCAAGCTGCAGGGCATGCTCGAAGGCGGCGGCCCGGTCGGGCCGACCAGCCAGGCGTCGCTGCTGTTCGTCGCGCTGCTGCTGATGGTGCCCGGCCTGATGGTGGCGCTGAGCGTGCTGCTGCCGCACGCCGTGGCGCGCTGGCTCAACGTCGGCCTCGCGCTGTTCTTCGCCGTGTTCGTGGCCCTCACCATGCCCGGCGCGTGGTGGTTCTACCTGGCCTACGGTACGGTCGAGATCGTGCTGTGCCTCGCCATCGCATGGACCGCATGGCGCTGGCGCGCGGACTGACTCCTCCGGCACGGATTGCCCGCCTCCACGGATGCCCGTTGACGGACAACACGACATGACGAATGCGCTGCTCGAGATCATGGTCCACATCGGCGTGGTCGGTGGCCTCGCGCTGGGGCTTGCGCTGGCGGCGCGCCGGCGCCTGCGCGTGGGCTGGCTGCTCGCCGCGCTGGCGCTGATGCTGTTGCGCGATGCGCTGGTGCTGCGCGGTTACGGGCTCGTGCCAAACCTGTTCCCGGGCAGCGACTGGGCCTGGACCGGCAAGCTGCTGGCCACGGCCGGCCTGCTGGCGGTGGCCGCGTTGCCACGGTTCGGCTTCGCCCGCAGCGGCTTGACCTTGCGCCAATCGCCCGGAGCCGGCGCCGCATGGATCGCGTTCGCGGTGCTGGCGCTGGTGATCTTCGGCTTTGCGTTCCACCTCGGCGACGGACCGGCCGACCTCGACACGATCCTGTTCCAGTGGTCGATGCCCGGGATCGAGGAGGAACTGTTCTACCGCGGCGTGCTGCTGCTGGCCTTGAACGAAGCGTTCGCCGTCGGGCGCGGTGCGCGCCCCGCGCTCGGCATCGGCTGGGGCGGGCTGCTGTCGTCTGTGGCCTTCGGCCTCGGCCATGCGCTGTTCTGGCGCGCCGACGGGCCCTCGTTCGATGCGATGGCGTTCGCGATGACCGGTGGCCCGGCGCTGCTGCTCGTCTGGTTCCGCAACCGCACGGGCAGCCTGGTGCTGCCGGTGCTGGCGCACAACGTGGTCAACGGCGCCTTCGTGCTGTTCTGACCGGGCTCAGTGCGCCAGCTTGCCGAAGATGCGCAGGCCCGCGATCCACACGCCGAGGCTGGAACCGAGGTTGGTGAGGATGAAGTTCAGCAGGGTCCGCGACACGCGGTTGCGATACCAGCCGCGCCAGCTTTGCGCGTCGTCGCGCAGCGACAGGAAGTCGCCGTAGGCCGGTTTGCGCAGGTGCGCCTCGACCAGCGCGCTGAGCAGGCCCGGTGACAGTCCCGGCGGCCGGATCGGCTTCAGCGGCGCGGCGACCGCGGCCACCAGCACGCTCAGCGGGTGGCCGCCAGCGAGCAGCGCGCCGAGGCCCGCGAGGCCGGCGGTGAACACCAGCCACTGCATCAGCAGTTCGCGGCCGACGTCGAAGCCGCCCCGCCAGAAGCCCCAGCCGATCGCGGCCAGGATCAGCAGCATCACCGCCGTGCCCACCCAGCGCAGGCTGCGGCCCTTGCGCACGAAGTCCAGTTCCTCGCGCACCAGGCCCGGCGCATCGTCGTCTTCGCGCAGGTGGCGCGCCAGTCCGGACAGATGCCCGGCGCCGACCACTGCCAGCACGTTGCGCGCGCCATCGGGCACTTCGCGCAGGCGCGCGGCCATGTAGCGGTCGCGCTCGGATATCACGCTGGCGTACAGCGCCGGACTGCCCTGCGCGAACTCGCCGAAGCTCGACTCGAGGATGTCACCTTCCTTCAGGCGCTCGATTTCGTCCTCGCCCATCTCGTCGCTGCTGAGCAGGCCGGCGATGAGGTTCGCGGCCAGCTTCAGCTTGCCGAAGAAGCCGAGGCGGCTGGACGCGCGGCGGAAGGTCACGCCGACGTCGCGGTCGATCAGTTCCGTGCGCAGCCCGCGCTCGCCGGCCAGGGCCACGGCGCGCTTGAGTTCCGCGCCGGGCTCGACCCCGAGTTGCTCCGCGAGCCGGCGCTGGTACGCCGCGAGCGCGAGGTTCGCCGCGAACAGCGCGGTCTTGCCTTCGCGCAGCACCTTGCCGAGGTCGACCTTGGCCAGCGCCTCAGGATCGGACATCGCGCGCAGGCGCTGTTCGTCCAGTTCCACCGCGACGGTGTCGAATCCGCCGCCGGCGATCGCGGCCTCCACCGCCTCGACGCTGGCGCGGGACACGTGCGCGGTGCCGAGCAGGGTGTAGCGGACGCCGTCGCGTTCGACGATGGCGTGGGGCTGCGCGCGCCAATCGGTTTCGGCGGCAAGGCTGGGATCGTTCAAGCGTGGGTCCTGTCGCGGGCGCCGGACGCGTGGTCGCGATGGCGCCGCCGCCATGCGGGGGCGACAGGGTAAGACGTCGCGCGAGGCAAAGGAAGGCGCCATGCAGGCGCCGCTTCAGGCAATGGGACAGGTTGCAACCGCGCGGTCCAGTTCGTCGCGCGCATCCGCGGGCACGGGCTTCGCCCGGGCATCGCGCAGCGGCGCCAGGAAGCCTTCCACTTCGGCCATGACCGCCGGGTCGTGCAGCACGCGGCGATGGCCGAGCGACCGTGTCTCGAACAGCCGGCTGCCGGGCCAGCTGCGGACGAGCGCTGCGCCATGGCGCAGCGGCACGTCATGGTCGTCGCGGTCGTGCACGACCAGCAGCGGCGGCAACGGACGCCGCGTGGCCAGGGCGGGGATGTCGAAGTCGGACCACGGGCGACCGAAGCGCGCCTGCGTGCGTGCGCGAAACGCGGCGATCACGCCGTCACTGGCGCCGATGGCCTGGCCGAACGGCGCGATCGCGATGGAGGGCATCGCGAACGGCGCGACGAAGACGATCCGGCGCGGGCCTTGCCAGCCATCGCGCAGCGCGAGCGCGGTGGCCGTGCAGCCGCCGGAGTGCGCGACCACGGCGGCCAGCGGGCCGGCCGACGCGGCGACCACGCGCAGCGCCTGCGCGATCTCGATCATGCTCACCTGCCGGCCACCGAGGCGGCTGGGGTCGGATCGGCCGTGGGCGGGCGCATCGAACAGCACCACGCGGAAGCCTCGTGCCTGCAGCGACTCTGCCAGCGGCTGCATCTGCCCGCCATGGCCGCTCCAGCCGTGCACCAGCAGCACGGCCGGCCCGCGCCCGCGTGCCCAGGCGCGCACGCGGCGACCGTGAACGCGCACGTCCAGCGGTTCGGCGGCGGCCAGCCAGCGCGCCGCGTCCGCGCGTGGCACGGTACGGCGTGCGCTGAACCAGATCCTTTCGAACAGGGCCTCGGCGCGCGCGGGTGCCCAGCGCGACAGGACGCGCATCGCCAGGCGCAGCCAGGACAGGCTTCGATGCGCGGGCAGCCAGGTGGCCGGCCTGGACGGGGGCGGGGTCGGCGAGGGCGGTGCGTCGAGCGACGCGGTCTCGAGGTCCACGGCCTCGGGTTCACGATGATCATTAATACGAACGTTCGTGCTAATTTTGGATCGCGAACTTTCCATGGGGCGGACCTCGCCGAGGCGACTCAGGGGGAAGGGGCGTAGCTGCGGAGCAGGCGCTCGAATGCGCGGAAACCGCGCTTGGCGGCGTCCTCGTAGCCGGTCAGCCCGGCGTCGTGGTGGACCGCCAGTGCGACGGCGTAGATCTCGAACGCCATCTGCCCGGGCTCGGTATCAGCGGCCAGCTCGCCGCTCTCGACCGCGCGCTGCACCGCCTTGGCCAGTTGGTCGCGCCAGTCGGCTTCCTGCTGCAGCACGCGATCCCGGATCGGGCCGGGGCGGTCGTCGTACTCGCTGGCGGCCGCGAGGAACAGGCAGCCGCCGTCATCCTCGTGGCGCACCCACTCGCTCCAGTTGGCGTAGATCGCGCGCAGCCGGGGCAGGCCGCGGCGTTCCTTCAGCGCAGGCACGAGCACGTCGCGGATGAACAGCTCGCCGCCCAGGTCGAGCGTGGCGAGCTGCAGGTCTTCGCGCGAGCCGAAATGGGCGAACACGCCGCTCTTG
>Ga0209794_1000550_pt1 | contig 51049 bp, 64 predicted proteins | sample EBPBio232013_DNA_FD_185869 | JGI IMG/M metagenome (GOLD analysis project Ga0209794, IMG submission 185869) | Wastewater treatment Type I Accumulibacter community from EBPR Bioreactor in Madison, WI, USA - Reactor 1_5/23/2013_ DNA (SPAdes)... | ecosystem: Engineered > Bioreactor > EBPR >... | reverse complement strand
TCTCGCTCGACTTGCATGTGTTAGGCACGCCGCCAGCGTTCATCCTGAGCCAGGATCAAACTCTTAAATAAAATCTTAAGGGTTTGCCTGCTAACTCATAAATGAGCTAACTAGCTCGTAACTACTTAGTAGTTACGATCGATGCATCGCTGCATCTTTTTTTGAAATGTTTTCACATTTCCGTTATCACTTTTCTTTTTTCAAAGAATTGCGTTTTTTGGTTTTTTTCATTTGCGCTATTCAATTTTCAAGGTCCTGTGTTAAACTCTGTAACCGCAATCGCTTGCGGCGACTCTCTTATGATAACACCGATTATTTTTCATGTCAACATTTTTGTTGGAATTATTTCATAAATTCTTAACGCAATATTTACATGATTTTGCTACTCAATGTCATAAGCTTTAGTGCTTGTTTATAATACCAAATTATAAATTACTCGTCAACAGGTAAATTAAAAGAAAGAGTTTTCAGTTTTTTCCAATTGTATGCCCTCAATTTATTCCTACTATATATAGTAAAAATCCATCTTGTCCATTTTAAAAGATTCACGCAAAGGTTGTTTAAGCCTGCCTTTTATGTTACTTTATTATTAGGGTTTCGAAATAAAGGAGCAGGTCATGAATAAAGAAGTATCAAACAAAATCATCACTCAAATGCCTAAGCTAATGTTTGGCTTTATCGTCATCGCCATCGGTACTAACCTTACGCGTTATTCTAACATGGGATTGAATCCATGGGGCACTTTTCACGAAGGCGTTTTTCTCGTCACTGGTGTCAAATTTGGTGTCGTCTCCCAAGTCACGGGTTTGGTCATCATCGCTTTGTCATTACTCATAAAAATATATCCAGGAGTCGGTACGATTCTCAATATGTTTTTCATCGGTTTTTTCGTCGATCTGTTTGATGCGATGAATTTTATACCGCTAACGGATTCTCTCCCCATTAGGATTATCTATTTATTAGTCGGTACATTTTTCTTCAATTACGGCATCTACTTATATTTAAGCTGTGAACTTGGCGCTGGACCACGGGATGGCTTGTTGGTCGGTTTAGTGAAGCTAACGGGCATTAGTGTATCGATAATGAGACCCCTGATTGAAGTGACCATCGTCTTTATCGGAATCATGCTTGGTAGTGCGTATGGCATTGGCACCCTTCTAAATGCTTTTGGTGGAGGGTACATTTTAAATGCGATCTTTAAATATCACGGTTTTAATCCCAAGGCTACCAAACAAATGGTCATCACCGATTTAATCGCCAGTAAAAATAAAGCTTAACGAGATCCCAAACTGAAAAAAAGCCTTATCACTTAACCGCATTTAAGCGAGTAGGTGATGAGGCTTTATTTATTATCGTTTATTTTAAGTCGCCTGTTATCTGCGTCACCGAGCTGTAACCCATCTGAACCATGTAACGCTGGATTCCCTCTAAAATTTCCACTGGTGCTTTCGGATTAGAAAAGTTAGCGGTTCCAACTGCGATTGCTGATGCGCCTGCAAGTAAAAATTCGACGGCATCTTCATGTGTGGCGATCCCCCCCATTCCTAGAATAGGGATTTTAACGGTATGATAGACATCGTTGACAAGCTTTAGGGCGATTGGCTTTATGGCTGGTCCTGAAAGCCCACCGGATCCGCGCTTTAATACCGTCCTACGCTTATAGATATCGATGGCCATTCCACTTACCGTGTTAATCAAGGATAGGCAGTCTGCCCCCTCGGCTTCGACGATGCGAGCAATTTCCTTGATATCTGTCACATTCGGCGATAGCTTCACCATCAAATGCTTGCTAGTGGATTTTCTAACGCGGGAAACCACTTCCTGCACTACTTTCGGATTCGTACCAAAGGCGAGACCGCCATTTTTAACGTTTGGACAGGAAATATTTAGCTCAATTGAATCCACATCGGCATGATCGAGGATCTGCGCCATCTCACAATACTCTTCTATCGTATTGCCATTGATATTGGCGATGATTTTTAAATCATGTGATCTTAAGAATGGAATTTCATGTTCAATAAAGGCATGAACCCCTGGATTTTGAAGGCCGACACTGTTTATCATGCCCATGGGCGTTTCAGCGATTCGGACCCCTTCGTTTCCTTCTCTCGGTTCCAATGTAAGGCCTTTAACCGAGATAGCACCTAAAAGGCTCAAGTCCAAATACTCTCCATACTCTCGGCCAAATCCATAGGTTCCTGAAGCGGTGGTTACAGGATTTTTAAGCACGAGGCCATTGAGGTCAACACATAGATTAGTTTTCATCAAAGATCACCTCGCTTCCATAGAACATGGGACCGTCTTTACACATCCTTGAAAGTTTAAAGTTGAAATCATCTTTTTTAGTCTTACAGGTGCACACGAGACATGCACCGATACCACACGCCATTTTTTCTTCCATCAATAACTGGACTGGAACGCCTGCTTCATTAAGGGTTTTCGCCACACGCCTTAGCATGGCCAGTGGGCCACAAGCATAAACCATTTCGTATGCGGTGGTTTTGATCCATTCCTCAAGTGCTTCTGTTACATATCCTTTTCGAAAACCACTGATCGTTTCAGAGAATAAGGCTAACCTTTGACATCTTGTTCTGAAAGAATCGGTGAGATAGGGGTGATCCTTAAATCCAAGGATGACATCGATCTCAGATGAGGGCTGCTCGAGTTTTTCGATAAGTCCTTTCATAGGCGCTACACCGATTCCGCCTCCGATGATTAGAACTTTCTTTGCCTTCACTCTCTCGAAGCCATTTCCCAGCGGCCCCATCAACTTGATGACCTCTCCCACTCGGTGTTCTGAGAGTTGCTTCGTTCCTGCCCCTAGAACTTTAACTGTAAATGTAACCGTCTTTTCGTCATAACCACTGACAGATATAGGGCGTCTAAGCATGGGGTATCCCGCTGCGGATGCTTGTATATTGAAAAACTGACCTGGGATGATTTCTCCCATCTCTGCTACCCTTTCAATCGAAATCATGACGACATCGTCTTGAATCCAATCTTTATCCACAATTTTCGAAAAGCCATCAAAACGCATGGAATTCTCCTTACCAGTATTTTTTTCCTGAATTTACGAGTGCTTGATTAATCGCTTCCTTCATATTTAACGTTTGTTCTCTCGCCGCTTCCTGATAGCCCATCCCCGTCCCTTCAAAAGCATAAAGGATCCCTCTAGAGTTGTTGACGATGGCACCTAAACCGTCTTCATTAAATGCACCTACGATGTCTTCTGCCTTTCCGCCTTGAGCACCGTAGCCTGGCACGAGGAATATGGCCCTCGGCATAGCCTTTCGAAGCGTTTCCAGCTCTTTTGGATAGGTCGCACCCACCACTGCACCTACTGGTGAATACCCCGACTCTCCGATAATTTGCTCGCCCCAATTTTTAACCATACGCGCCACATGCTCATACACCTTACCCTCGCCAGTTTCGATGTCTTGGAGCTGACCCGATGTAGGATTCGACGTTTTTACCAGTATAAAAAGGCCTTTATTATGAGATTTTACCTCATCCATAAATTCCTTATGGCAGTCATCGCCCAAGTACGGATTTACGGTTGCGTAATCTGCGCTAAAGGGTTCATATGTGTTTTTTCCTACTTTGACCTTCCCTAGGTGTGCCAGTGAATAGGCTTTAGAAGTTGTGCCAATATCTCCGCGTTTTATGTCCGCGATGACGATCAGTCCCTTTTCTCTCGCATACTTGCAGGTTTCGCTATAAGCTGTTAGTCCCGGGATACCATATTGCTCATAAAATGCTATTTGTGGCTTAACAGCGGGGACCAAGTCCGCCACTGCATCGATGATTCCTTTGTTGAAGTTCAATATGCACTCGGCTGCACCTTCAAGTGTTTCACCACATTGCTCAAATGCGGCTTCAAGTAGCGCTTTCGGCATACTTTCCAGACGTGGATCGAGACCAACCACTATCGGACTCTTTTTCTCGATTATCTGCTTAATCAATTCATCACAAATCATTTATTGACCTTCTTTCTTATAGACTACGTTCCCTTCGCACAGGGTCATGACGACTGTACCCAGCCCTTCAAAGCCATTGAAGGGGGTATTTTTTCCTTTTGATATGAAGCGATCACTTGAGATGATCTGAACCTCGTTTAAATCTATAACCGTTAAATCCGCTTTCATGCCGACTTGTAGCTTACCACGATCACTCAATCCACCAATTTTAGCGGGATTGACCGTAAGCATTTCAATTAGTCGTTTTAACGAAATGATTTTCCCCATAACCAGCACTTTATAGGCGATGGTAAACGCCGTTTCAATCCCACTGATCCCGAAGCTTGAATCACTGAAAGATCCTTGCTTGCTTTCCATCTCATGTGGTGCATGGTCTGTGGCGATTGCATCGATGGTTCCATCCGCGATAGCCTCTAAAATTGCTAATCGATCATGCTCGCTGCGTATGGGCGGATTCACTTTACTGAGCGGCGACATGGGGTTTATATTGGCATCCGAGAGCGCAAAGTGATGCGGTGCAACTTCGCAGGTTACATGTAATCCCATTTTTTTAGCTTCCCTAATGGCATCCACCGAAGCTTTCGAACTCACATGCGACACATGGAGATGCCCACCATAACGCTTGCAAAGTTCGATATCGCGAATGACGATATCCGATTCAGCTTCTGTTGGAAATAACGTTTCCTTATACGTTTTCGTCACTTCGTGATCTTCAGAGTGGGTCATGACGGGTATGTTTAGTGCTTTCGAGTTCTCAAATGCCGCTATCATAAAGTCGGAATTCATAGTGGTTTTTCCATCATCAGAGAGTGCACCTGCCCCTGCGTCGATTAAAGCTTTATGGTCTGTAAGCTCGTGACCTGCGATGCCTTTCGTAATTGCTCCCACTGGGATGACATGGATACAGGCTTCCTTTTTGATGATCCGCTGAAGGTCATTTAACACCTTTGCTGTATCCAATGCTGGTTGTGTATTCGGCATACAAAACACAGTGGTATAGCCACCTTTTGCACAGGCTTTCGTTCCCGTGAATATGGTTTCTTTATGTGTATATCCTGGTTCCCTCAAATGCACATGCAAGTCGATGAAACCTGGAAAAACGTGTCGTCCCAAGGCATCAATCACCACATCTGTTTCTCCTGATGTTTGGTTATCATCAATTTCATCTTCACTAATTGCTGTGAATAAGCCCTGTTCAATTCGGAGATCCCTTCTAATGAAATTGCCTGTGCCTTCTTCAATCAATGTCGCATTCTTAATGATGATCACGAAAACCTCCTCTTTAATGGCATAAAAAAACGCCCTGGCACCTGCCAAGACGTAGAACAACCCTAATAACGCATCATTCACCTTGCAGGTCTCTCGTACCTGTTTAAAGGTTTTAACTTTTCTATACTCTATCACACAGGTGATTTATCTGTCAACTGATTATAATTTTTGTTGACCATCCGTTTTTACGTGTGGTATGATGTACACGATAAACAGGAAATTTCATAACTGAATACCTTTAACTTGATCCGAGAGGTCGAGAAGGCAAGTACACTTTCGTATAGTGATTTACGTGGTTTAATACCTTTGCGCCTCTGCAAAGGTATTTTTTATTTCCAAACTTTAAGTTGATTCTGTGGGATCAAAAGGAGGAAAAATGAGACATTTAATTGAACCTGAAGACTTTACACTTGAAGAAATCGAAGAACTGGTGGACACTGGTCTAAAGATTTATGAAAATCCGCGTGACTATCAAAAAATCTGTGATGGCAAAATCCTGGCCTCACTGTTCTTTGAGCCAAGCACACGCACGAAATTTAGCTTCGACAGCGCCATGATGCGCATGGGCGGCAATGTCATCGGGTTTGCCGATGCAGACACGAGTTCTACCAAAAAAGGTGAGAGTTTAGCAGATACCATTCGTGTGATGGGCTATTATGCAGACGTCATCGTCATGCGCCATCCGAAAGAAGGCGCACCAAAACTCGCCTCCCAATACTCCAGTATCCCGATCATCAATGGCGGAGATGGTGGGCACCAACATCCAACTCAAACATTAACCGATCTTATAACCATAAAACGCTTTAAAGGCACGATTAGTGGACATACCGTCGCGTTCTGTGGTGATTTGAAATATGGACGTACGGTTCACTCCCTCATCAGAACCATGGCACGCTTTGGAACGAAGCATTTTTACCTCGTCTCGCCTGAAGAGCTTCGTCTCCCCGACGCACTAAAGCGTCAGTTAGTAGATAAGTATGGCGTAGAACTAAAAGAAGTCGTCTATCTAGAGGAAGTCATCGAAAATATCGACATCCTATACATGACGCGCATTCAGAAGGAGCGTTTCTTTAACGAGGCAGACTACCTCAAACTTAAAAACTCCTTTAAAGTCACACGTGAAAAAATCAAGACCGCTAAACCAGATATGATTATCATGCATCCACTGCCACGTGTCAATGAGATCGCTTATGATGTTGACGACGACCAGCGTGCCGTCTACTTTGAACAATCGGAAATGGGTGTTTATGTAAGAATGGCATTGATCGCGAAATTATTGGAGGTGGGTCCATATGCTAGAGGTTAAAGGAATAGAAAACGGCTTGGTTATCGATCATATCAGCGCAGGAAATGGACTAAAGATTTTCAATCGCCTATTTGCAGACACGGAATATCCAGTGGTTCTGCTCATGAATGTCAGCAGTCAAATCATCGGAAAAAAGGATATCATCAAAATCGAAAATGTCTTTGATGTGGACTTAGATTTATTGGGGCTTATCGATCCTCGAATCACTGTAAATGTGATAAAAAATGGCGCATTAGTGGACAAAGTCAAAGCGCGCATCCCCAAAACCATTAAAGGGGGCCTTCAGTGTCAAAATCCTCGATGCATCACACATACTGATGATTACGCTATTCCTGAGTTTAAGCTACTAAAAGCCAATGGTAAAATGGAGTACGAATGCTCTTACTGCGAGGAAATAACCGTATATAAACTTTAGCATCGATATTAAGTTCAAAAAATATCCGCAAAAGGTCAAACTAAAAAGGACGCTTCCTTACGGGAGCGTCCTCGCTTTTACTATAAAAACATTCTGTTGTGTCTGATGCCTAAATACGCTGTTAGCATACCAGCAATGAGCATCACTGCTGCGAGTATATTCATGGTTGTCAATAAACCACTTGCAAACTCAAAAGAAAAGCTATAATTTGCCGCGAGCTCAGCGATATATTCATCATAACCTGTATTGAGAGCTATAAAAATACTTTTGAAATGGACGACACCTACCATAATGGCTAGAGGGACTACCGAGCAACCCGTAATCAAACCATTTAAACTTCGCTTCTTCATCCCTCTCATACCGATAAATACTGGCACGACCATGATTAGTGGTAAAACGTATCCAAAATATTGAGGGGTTAAAAGGTAAAAGAACATGACCGTCATCATATATGCGCGCATAATGAGCGTAAGTGTCTTCATGTCGTCTCTAAAATCATAGAGTGCGGCATCACAATATCTTAAAAAGTACTTCAGCTTGTTTTCATCCTTAAGATTTCCTGGTTTCAATAATTCTACGCCTCTTTTTGCAAGACTGTCATAAGTCAATACATGGCGCTCTTCTATCTCTAATGCTGAATAACTGACGACTAATCGGTTAACTTGGTCTGTATACTTCGTCAGCTTTTTATCCTTATAGTATTTACCTAAATTTCCCTGGAGCTGTGTAAACACATCCGTCAGCGCCTTTCCCATGAAAACCTCCAAAATAAGCCCCCACCACAAGTGGGGGCTTAACTTTATTTATTTGCTGTGTTTTACAAGTTGAGATAATGATACTACTACTGCCACGAGGATTACGCCCCATGCGAGCACCATAAAAGTTAATGCACCTGCAGACATAAATTACCTCCTTATAAGCGGATGATTACTTCATTCTTCTCAAGCTCTTCTTTATAAGAACGCTTGATAGAATTGTAAGTAACCCAGCAGCCAATCGCTACTACGCCGAATACAACTACACGACCTGCTTGTACCCAAGGAATGAGGACGTCATTACCTGCAACGAAATCTGGAATAAACTTATAATATCCAGCTTTAGCTGTATCAATCGTATACATAACGAGTACGACAATCATGAGGACAGGTGTTAAGAACTGAATGAAAGCTTTGTAGAACCAGCTAGGAACTTGCCAGTATCCGCCACGGTTGATTTCTGGTAATCCTTTTTCTCTAAATAACCAGCCCGTTACGATGATTTCGATCAGACCTAATACGAAGAGGAAGTAGTTACCTACCCAGTTATCAACCTCAGTAAAGTACATGAGATCTGCTGTCTTCGTTAAGATTGGCTCGAGAGCAACTGGTAAACCTACGATGATGTAACCAATGAATACTGCGATAGAAGCATTTTTTCTGACCATGCTTGAGTTTTCCATGATCAATGCAACCAAGTAGTTGTACATCGCAATAGCAGAAGTTAAACCAGCGAATGAGAGAAGCAAGAACCACAATGCGCCTACGATATTACCGAAGCCCATTTCTCTAAAGAGACTTGGAAGTGCGATAAATGAAAGACCGATAGAAGCGCCAACGCCATCTGGACCTAAGAATGCATAAGCAATCGGAATCGCGATCGTTCCGCCGAGGATAACTTCAGCAAGCTCGTTGAGTGCCACTGTCGTAAATCCAGAAAGAACAACGTCATCATCTGGCTTAAGGTAAGAAGCGTAGTTACAAATGATACCCATACCAATGGAGAGTGTGAAGAAGATTTGACCACAAGCTGCCATGGTAGCTGCCCAGTTGAGATCCGCCCATCTAGGTGACCAGATGAAGTTAAGACCTGCAATCGGTGTCCAGTCTGGGTGAGCTGGATTTGGTGAACCAAGTGTTAATGTTCTGATAATAAGAATAATACCGAATACATAAATCGTAGGCATTAAAATTTTTGCCATACGCTCTACGCCTTTCTGAATACCACCCATAGCGGTAAACAGAAGCACTGTCAGTGCGAGAAGCCAGAAGCCGAATACCAATCCAGGATTTTGGATGTAATCAACGAAGAATCCACCTGTGCTGATTTCTGGATCCATGTAAGCACCTGTCAATGAAAGTACAGTGTAGCCCATCGTCCAACCGATAATGTGGTTGTAGTATGAGTTTACCAGCAATGTTACGCCAAGTGCCAAACCGCCTGCTAATGATCCTAAGATAATAGCTGTTTTAGGTTTAACGCCTTCACGCGCTTGCAAATAAACCATAGGTCCAAGTGTACCATGACCGTACTTACCACCCATTCTACCTAAGCTCCACTCGACGAGCATGAGTGGAATACCCATAAGGATGAGTGCTCCAAAGTAAGGAAGCATGAATGCGCCGCCCCCATTTTTTGCGGCTTGGTATGGATATCTCCAGAAGTTACCCAAACCAACGGCATTTCCTGCCATCGCGAGGACTAAGCCAAGCTTACTTCCCCAATTTTCACGTTTTTCTGACATTATATAACCCCCTTTCAACGTAATTTTATATTATTATAATTGTTACGAAAACGCAACAGGAAAAATTAAACTTTATGGTATTTTCTTAATTATTTTTGCAAAAAAAATAGCACTCTTGCAAATTTTTTATAAAACTTTACAAGAATGCATACATCATGTTGTGTTTATTTTAAGACTGCTATACTATTTGTACTTTTTTCTTCATTATAATTGCTTCAGCCACCTTTACACCATCAACTGCAGAAGATGTTATGCCACCAGCATAACCGGCTCCCTCACCACATGGATAGATCATTTCATGAGAGATTGAATGGTATTGTTCCGGGTTCCGAATAATTCTTACAGGAGAAGAGCTCCTAGATTCGACTGCCGTTATTTTGATACGTGGGTCGTCAAATCCTGGTATGATACGACCAAATCTTACGATCGCTTCAACTAAGGCTTCTTTCATAAAGGCTGGTAACACTGTTGTTAAGTCCGTCTCAACCGTTTCAGGTTCATAAGTTATGTTGTATCGCGACATCACTTTTTCATAATCGATATCGAACTGTTTATAATAAGCGACTACCGCATCCTTATCAAAGCACTGCTTTTCTGCCATAAAATCTGACAGCTTTTGGGTCGGTGCTTTATATCCACCACCACCAGCAAGAAAGGCCTTTCTTTCAAGAGTTCGTTGATAAGTTACGCCTGCTAGAACCTCTTTAGATGGGAAGTCTTCAGGCATAATATTCACTAGTAACGCACTGTTTGCATTCTCTAAATCACGTGCGTGGTAGCTCATACCATTCACGACTAAATGCCGCTCTTCTGAAGCTGAGCCGACCACTTTACCACCAGGACACATGCAAAACGAATAGACGCTACGACCATTACTCGTGCCATGTGTCAGTTTATATTCTGCAGCACCCAGCCGACTGCTTTTTCGATCCTCACCGTATTGAACCGCATCGATCAAAACTTGAGGGTGTTCAATTCTTACCCCCATTGCAAAGGGCTTTTGCTCCAGAGCCATCCCCATTTGTTCAAGAACTTCAAACAATCCCCTTGCACTATGTCCTATGGCTAAAATCATTGCATTTGTTTGATAGGTTAATCCATTTTCTACGATTACCTCGACGTGGTCATTATCAACCTTAAGTGCTACTACCTCTGAGTTGAAGTGCACTTCACCACCAAGACTTATAATTTTTAGCCTTAACTGCTTTACAACATCACAGAGAAGGTCTGTTCCAATATGCGGTTTATTCTGATACCTAATTTCTTCAGGGGCGCCTGCCTTTATGAGCTCATCGATGACAAACTCTATTCTCGGATCCTTGATTCGGGTGGTTAATTTTCCATCAGAAAATGCACCTGCACCGCCCTCTCCGAATTGAACATTTGATTTTGGATTTAGATGTCCCTCTTTCCAAAATCGATCCACTGTTATTTTTCGATGCTCCACCGGCTCACCCATTTCTAGCACCACTGGGTTTAAACCTGCATAGGCAAGTTGCAGCGCAGCAAATAATCCTGCTGGTCCCATCCCGACAACTATAGGGCGATGCTGATTTGCACCAGTGGCCCCTATTTGAAGTCTTAAATGTATGGGCTCAAACGGTTTTGGCGCCTCCTTAAATCCTTTTTTCAAAAGGAAGCTCTCCTTAGTAGTTCGGATATCGATGACATAAGAAAAATTGAGCCCCTTTCTCGCATCGATTGACTCACGAACAATTTGAAAATCAATTAATTGATCGCTTTTAAGACCCGTTTTTTTAAGAATTTTTGATATGATCTGAGGTTTTCCAAAGGGTTCTTTTATATCGAACTTAACTTCATTTATTCTAATCATTTGTCTTTTCCTTTAATTGCTCTGTAATTTCCACCAATCCAAGCGCTTTTGCTCGAATGATGACTTCCTCATCTGTAAGTCTTTGTTCAAATAATCGTTGCTGCTCATAGTAGCTAATCGCGCTATAGAACATCAACGTTAATCCGATGATGAGAAGTATAAAATATCGCAACATTTTTTTAGTATTAAAAACCAATCCAATCTCTTTCATCTGTCCCTCATCTAATCAAATAACAGTTTAAACACTGGCCATATATCCGGTGTTTCAAACCCTCTGCGCCAAGTTGCGACACCTTTGAGATTCAGCGTATCCACGAGCTTAGCCTTTTCCTTAATGGTCACTGCATTCTCAATCCAAATTTTCACTTGGGCATCGTTTTCAAAAAATGTCGCATAAAAAAGACGATCGACTTCATCCCAAATGGGTTTAAGCGCATATTTTTCTATCAACGTATTTTGAGCTTCCATTCCAATCGCAGTGGACTTAACGCGCTCTTTATTTGCCACATCTTCAGCTGGATATTCTCTCCAAACACGCGTATAAAGCGGAATCCCCAAAACAAGCTTACGAGAATCAACCACCTCCGCAAGTGCTGTCATATGTTTTTCTACCCAATCATAAGAAGCCACAGGACCACTAACCGGACTAGAAGCCCAATACTCATCATATGCCATGATGACGAGAAAATCTACAATTTTCCCTAGTCTCGGATGATCATAGCACTTCGACCAGTTGTCAGAGCCCCCCATAACGGTCACATCCATGGAAACCATCAGGTTCTTTTGATGCGCATAATAGACGAATTCGTTAACAAAATGGGTCAACGCATCACGATCCGCTAAATAGACATTCTCAAAGTCGATATTGATGCCTTCATAACCCTTTAAAACGGCTTCTTCTATCAGCTTTTCAATAAATTGCTTCCTCGCGAAAAAGTCGTGTAGAAAATCATGGGTTCTATCGATATCAAATGCATTTGATACGAGAGGCCACAGGTGAAACGACTTTCCAGTTGCCCATGCGATATAATCATCTGAAGGTTTTCCAGTAATACCACCACTTGAATCGGCGAGTTCATACCAAGTCGGTGAAACGACATTGACATACGGCATTTCTGGTAGAACCTTTGGATCCGGATTATAAGAATAGACCGCTTCCCATGTCATTACGATAGGGTCAGAAAACGAGAGGTGTCTTGCATTTGGTAATTGCGTTTTCTCAGGAGGTCGCGTGTTTAACACCATATTATCCGTCTTCGCAACATACCCTGCAGTATTGCTTTGATCAACGATGAATAACGTATCATCCCCTAAGTCATATGCCACAACAGATATCCGTTTGGATTCATCGAGGATTCTCGTCTTATTGAATAGATTACCGATTCGATATAAAAAATCGATTTCATAATCATTCTTTTGACGCTCAAGTAGCGCATCGTGTGTCTCAAAAATCCAAGTGCCATCATTTAATGTCACCTCGCTGATAGGCCAATAAGCGTTCATGATGATGACATTTCCGCCCTGCGATGCATTAACTTGTGAAAAACCGATTTTATCGCCAATGCTTAATCGATTGAGGTCGTCTAAACTAATGTAAATTGCCTCTCCTAGATTTATGAGGGCTACATTGATATCGATTTTTTCTCCATTTAGAGTACTTACACCTGATTCTGTTACCGTTAGATGTTCTTCACCTGCGATAATGCTAAGTACTTTGTTTTTTTGGTCATAGTGGCTCGATACCCCATCAAAATTAAGATGCACTACATTTAGAAACACCTTTCCTTGGGTTTCATAAATCGACATCAGTTCCTTCGATTGCTCATCAATAATAGGCCCCGTTTCAGTGAGTAGAATCTGCTTAGGAGCAGTCGCCACAATCTCAAAGGGCCGAATCATAGTGCTCAGTTTTCTTCTAATCTTAATGTTAAGCTCTAGGTTGACTGCCAGTACAGCTGATGCTAAAAAAACGGCGATTAGTAGAATGCTGATGACAGCCGTAAGCGTTTTTTTCATTTATCCATCCTCACTGTGGATAAGTAACAGTCACACCACACGTTTTTTCCGTGTGTTGGTGGTTTCATCCACATTGTCCACAACTTATCCACATTCTCAATAAAATCTTTCCACAGTAAAAGTTTCCATATCGTCTATTTCTTCCACAGAAAATCCACCTTTATTTGATGCGATTTTCATCTGCTCCTCAATGGTGTCTATCCCTTCCAAATTGGGGAGTAGAACGCCCATGCGACCCTTTGAATGTACGATGATGCCATTCTTCTTTGGGGACAGACTGTGGATATCTTTTACGACTTCCAGATCTGATAACACATCAACTGATACTGTCAATTCGTCGAGCTCATCTGGCGTTATCGGATCAAATCGGTAATCCTTGGAACAGGCAGACACGGCATTCTGAGCGATCTCATAGATTACATTCTCTCGTGTCGGCATGATGGTGCCAATGCAACCGCGTAACACGCCATTCTTCTTTATCGATACAAAAGTGCCGTTCTTTTGCTTAGAAAGCGCCATGCACCCCTCAAGCGGAATATTTTGATTATCCATGATGATGCCATGCGCATCAAGTGACCAGTTTGGCAAGTGGTGATGGCGAACGTAATGATCGATGATCGTCTCTGCAAACTTCACAAATGGATGGGCATGCTTTATCCTTTCGGAGTGGTCCCTCTTAATTTTATTCTCAATGATCGAGACCGGATCCTGCTGGCTTTTTCCTAAAGGCATAAATCGTGCGACGAGATAGCCGACACCAAAAGGTCCCTCGTAGCTCACGACGTTAGACTCCAGCGCATATTTGCTTAGCGCTCCCATCATGAGTGCATAGGATTTAAACCCACACTCAGCAGCCATTTCCAGCTTCTCATGAGGTAGTGTAAAAGCATCATATGGTTTTTGATTTGAAACACATTCTTGCATAAGCGAATCGAACCACGGGCCATTTTCATTATAATTATAGGGACCATTATTACTAAGGGCATGCGACATGTCGCCGCTGGCGATAATCACTGTTCGCTTTCCCATTTTCTCTATGGCTTCAGACAAAATTTGTCCATGCTTTAGCAGGGACACGGGCGAAAAAGTACCATAGCTCATGGCCAAAAGTTCAAAATCCTGATAATGCTGCGCTATGAAATGTAAAGGCACCAGCACACCGTGGTCTAATTTCGGGTCATGCTGGAACTTTCTGAATTGCTGCTCAGAAAGGGCATAATAAAGCCCCTTTTGTTTTGCACTATCTGACATCAATTGAGAGAGTAAGCCTGTCGCTTTCTTAAAGCGATAATTCAACGTAAATTCGCCAAACCGATGAAAATCACCGGAATAATCTTCGAAATCGTAAAGGGAAATGGCATCGGTAAAAATCGGACCGTGCGGCGAGATGACCACAATCAGTTCAGGCTTTAGTGCTGCGATTTCCTTACCCACATCATGCATCGCCTGCTGTGTACTCTGTACCTTTCTCGCTTGTCCACCTCCAACCTCTTCGATGAAGACTGGCGCATGAGGCATTAAATAACCTGCAACTATCATTTTTATCCCTCCCATCTCTTTACATTATATCAAAAAAATTAAAAAAAGTCCCCGAAACACATCGTGTTCGAGGACTCTGTCATTATCTCTTAGAGAATTGTGGTGCTCTTCTAGCAGCTTTAAGACCGTATTTCTTTCTTTCCTTCATTCTTGAATCTCTCGTCAAGAATCCAGCAGTTTTTAAGATTGGTCTGAATGTTGCATCGACTTGAAGAAGTGCTCTAGATAAACCATGTCTTACAGCGCCTGCTTGACCAGTGTATCCGCCACCTTCAACTTTAACAATTACATCGTACTTGCCAGCTGTATTTGTCATCGCGAGTGGTCTTTGAACTTCTCTTCTAAGCGTTTCAAAGTTGAAGTATTCATCTACCGATCTACCGTTTACGATGAATTTGCCAGTTCCAGGAAGTACTCTTACTCTAGCGATTGATGTTTTTCTTCTTCCAGTACCTTGATATTGAATCGTCTTAGCCATGAGTAATCCCTCCCTTATCCTTGAATTTCCAGAACTTCTGGTTTTTGAGCTTCGTGCTTGTGCTCAGCACCAGCATATACTTTCAATTTGGTGTACATTTGGCTACCCAAAGAGTTGTGTGGCAACATGCCTTTAACAGCAAGTTCAATCACTTTCTCAGGTGATCTTTGGTTCATCTCTCTGAAAGTTCTCTCTTTTAAGTTACCAATGTAACCTGTATGCCATCTGTATATTTTATTATCCATTTTCTTGCCAGTAACTCTGATTTTTTCAGCATTTACTACGATTACAAAGTCGCCGCAATCAACGTGTGGTGTATATATTGGTTTGTGTTTTCCTCTTAAAATCTTTGCAACTTCAGCCGCCAAACGACCTAACGTTTTGCCATCAGCATCTACTACATACCACTTTCTTTCAATCTCAAGTGGTTTAGCAACGTAAGACTTCATTTGAATCCTCCTTCAAAATTATTTCACCGTTTTTATCTCAAAAACCCGGGGCAGGATTTCTCGATTACATCATTAAGGAATGTAGAAACTCTACAGACCACAATCTATTTTATAGTATATCTCATATTCTGTCAACAAAAACGTGACCACTCATTTTATTTTCTCCCAGAAACGCATTTAGAGTATTTTCGTCATAATAGACATCTTTGAGGTAAAGTCCGCAAGCAGGTACTGTGAATTTCGCCTTGCTTCGCTCCTTGCTTAAAATGATCTCCGTTATAGCATCCTTAGAAAGTTTCCCAGCACCAACATGTAATAACGTCCCCGTGATGATTCGGACCATGTTATATAGAAAACCGTTCCCCGTTATGGTCAGAATTATTTCCTGATCATGATGATCCTCATCTAACAAAAGCTGATACAGGGTTCTTACGGTCACTTCTTTATCACTACCAGACGCCATAAACGTTCTGAAGTCATGTGTGCCAATAAATTGATTCGCTGCATACCGCATCGCTTCTAAATCTTTCACATGTGGATAATGATAGCTATAGAGCGCTTTGAAAGGATCACGTTCACGTCCTGTATAAATTCTATATTGATAGGTTTTTCCCACCGCATGATATCTGGCATGAAAAGAATCTTCTGCCAAAGCCGCTTCAGTAATGTAGATGTCAGTCGGCAGTAATCGATTGACGACAAACTTAACTTGCTCAATAGGAAGTGTCATCTGCGCTTTAAAAGAAGCAACTTGACCAATTGCATGGACCCCGGCATCCGTCCTGCCAGAGCCTTCAACCGTTATCGTCTGGGAAAAGGCCTTGGATAACGCGCGTTCAAGCTGTTCTTGTACGCTGTTATGATGCTGTTGCCTTTGCCAACCATGATAACGACTGCCATCGTACTTAATTTTTAGGACGACTGTTCTCATGTCACACCCTAAAGCGCGATGCATGCGGCCATATAAACGATCATCACCAGGCTGCCGATGATATCAAGCGAGGTATATCTCAGAACCTTCATACGTGTACGACCTTCACCACCTTTATAACATCTGGCTTCCATAGCCATAGCGAGTTCGTCTGCACGCCTGAACGCACTTATAAATAGCGGAACCAACAAAGGAATCAGCGCCTTTGCACGGTTCATAAGATTACCGCTTTCAAAATCAGCACCTCTCGCCATCTGCGCTTTCATAATTTTATCCGTCTCTTCTAGTAATGTCGGGATAAATCTTAAAGCGATGGTCATCATCATGGCAAGTTCATGCGCTGGTAGCCCGATTCTCTTAAATGGATTAAGTAAATACTCAATCCCATCAGTGAGTTCAATCGGAGAAGTCGTTAAAGTCAGCAGTGATGTGCCTACAATCAACAGAACAAGTCTTATGGCCATAAAGAAGGCACGCTCAACTCCCTCTGAATAAATCGTAATAAAACCGATATCAATTAACGGGTCAGAAGTCCCTCGTGTCAAAAATACGTTGATTAAAAAAGCGAAGATAATCAACATGAACACCGGTTTTAATCCCTTCATGATGAACTGAAAGGGAACTTTTGAAACCTTAACGACGATTCCTATAAATGAAATAACCACTAAATAAGCAACCATCTGATTGATTAAGAATAATGAAATCAAATACAGCATCGATGCAATCAACTTAAATCGGGGATCCATTTTATGGATGGGAGACTCAACGCTGTAGTATTGTCCTATCGTAATATCTCTAATCATTTTTCACCTTTTGTTTCAACAAAACATTAAGAAGTGCATCCTTTGCTTCGTCGACTGTTATAATGTCAGGATCAATTTCAAAGCCTTGCGATACTAATGCTCTGGTAAGATATGAAATTTGAGGAACCGCTAAGCCAATTTCTTCTAATAGGTCGATATGTCTAAAGACTTCCTTTGGCGTGCCATCAAGCACCACATTGCCTTTGTTCATCACGATCAAACGCTCAGCGATTTTGGCCATATCTTCCATGCTATGAGAGACGATGATTACAGTTAGCTTTTCCTTTTCATGAAGGGCTTTAATTTGTGCTAAAATTTCATCTCTACCTTTTGGATCCAATCCGGCTGTTGGTTCGTCCAATATTAACACTTCTGGTTTCATCGCAAGTACACCTGCTATGGCAATTCGCCTTTTTTGCCCTCCGCTTAATTCAAATGGCGAACGGTCCTTAAACTGCTCATATGGCATACCAACCGTTTGCATGGCATCGATGACACGTAACTTTACTTCCGTCTCATCTAGACCTAGATTGATTGGCCCAAAGGCGACATCCTTTTCGATGGTTTCTTCGAACAGTTGATATTCCGGGTATTGAAAAACAAGACCCACGCGTTTACGCACTTCAATCAATCGCCGTTTACGTTCATTTACCTCTGATTTACTTACACGCTTACGTTGATTTCGAGGTAAATCTAGCCCTTCAGTGATGTTATAGCCACTGACGATAATTTCACCGTCTGAAGGCTTAAGCAAACCATTCATCTGTTGTATCAGAGTTGATTTACCTGAGCCAGTGTGGCCAATTAAACCAATAAATTCACCTGTTTCTATCTCTAAATTTATGTGATCAATTGCTACGGTCTCATTAGGTGTCTTTTTATCATAAATGTGCGTTAAATTGACTATTTTAATCGACATAAGCTCTCCACCAACTCTTCAACAGTTAAATTTTCAGGGGATACCCTTACCCCAGACTTTATTAATTCATAAGATAACAGTGTGACCTGAGGCACATCTAAGCCAATTTCCTTTAAAACATCCACTTGAGAAAATACTTCTTTTGGCGTTCCTTCAAGTACGATGGCCCCCTTATCCATGACGATGATCCGATCGGCGTGTACCGCTTCGTCCATGAAATGCGTAATATGAACCACGGTCATTTTCTCTGATCGATTAAGGTGCTGGATTGTATGGATGACTTCTCTTCTACCAGAAGGATCAAGCATCGCTGTCGGCTCATCGAATATAATACACTTTGGTCTCATGGCGAGAATACCTGCGATCGCGACGCGCTGCTTCTGCCCACCAGATAAATGATGTGGGGGTTTACGTTTGAATGCCGTCATTTTTACACTTTCTAAAGCTTCATCAACGCGTGTTCTGATTTCTTCAGGTGATAAACCTAAATTCTCTGGTCCGAAGGCGACATCCTCTTCGACAATCGTCGCCACAAGTTGATTATCTGGATTTTGAAACACCATTCCAGCGCGCTTTCTGATTTCCCAAATAAGGCTATCATCAGATGTATCAAGTCCATCAATGATGATTTTACCGCTGGTTGGATGATATATACCGTTAAATAACTTTGATAAAGTAGACTTGCCTGAGCCGTTATGGCCGATGATGACCACGAACTCTCCATCCGCGATATGCAGATTAATGTCCTTTACTGCATACTTTTCTGGATCTTTTTCATCTTCATATTTAAAAAACAGATTCTCTGTTCTAATCATTTTTCCACCCGTCCTTCTTATGGCCTATATGTATTATATGACGGTTTAGAGCGATTTGCACTAACATATTATGTAATAAAGGGACGTAAGCCGAAACTTAGTCCCTCGTTAATTATACTAATTCTAATTTGCACATAGGTGCTGCGTCGCCTCTACGAGGACCAGTCTGAACAAGTCTCGTATAACCGCCATTGCGCTCTTTGTAATTAGGAGCGATTTCATCGAATAATTTCTTTACAACTGCTTCTTCAGTTACAAAAGAAAGAACTTGTCTTCTTGCATGAAGATCGCCTCTCTTTGCGAGTGTGATCATTTTATCAGCAAATTTCTTAGTTTCTTTTGCTCTAGTAACAGTCGTTTCGATGCGTCCATTTTTAAGAAGCGATGTTGTAAGGTTTCTCAACATCAACTGTCTATGAGACGATGGGCGTCCAAGTTTACGATATGCTGCCATCGGTTTCCCTCCTTTACTCGTCTTCAGCTCTTAAGCCTAGGTCAAGCTCAGCGAGCTTGTACTTCACTTCTTCAAGTGATTTCTTACCTAGGTTACGAACCTTCATCATATCATCTTCGCTTCTATTAGTCAGTTCTTCCACCGTATTGATGCCAGCTCTCTTAAGACAATTGTATGAGCGAACTGATAAGTCAAGCTCTTCAATGGTCATTTCAAGAACCTTCTCTTTGATGTCCTCTTCCTTTTCAACCATGATTTCAACGCCATTAACGCTGTCAGTCATATCGATGAAAAGGTTAAGGTGCTCTGACATAATTTTAGCGCCTAATGAAGTCGCTTCATCAGGTTTGATCGTACCATCTGTCCAAACTTCAAGTACTAATCTATCGTAGTCTGCAATCTTGCCTACTCTGGTTTTATCCACAGTAAAGTTGACTTTTCTAACGGGTGTGTAGATCGAGTCTACCGGAATGATACCGATTGGCAAGCCAGCCTCTTTGTTGTTTTCTGCTGTGACGTATCCACGACCTTGACCGAGTGCGATTTCCATGTAAATTCTTGAATTCTCTTCAAGTGTACAAATATGGAGATCTGTGTTCAAAATTTCAACGTCAGCATCAGCAATGATGTCACCTGCTGTAATCTCTCCCGCTTCTGATGCTTCGATTCTGAGAATCTTTACATCTTCATCTGAATGAATTTTCGCAAACAATTCTTTCAGGTTTAAGATGATTTCAATGACATCCTCTTTAACACCTGGAATAGTTGAAAACTCATGAAGAACGTTTTCAATCTTAATCCAACGAACCGCAGTTCCCGGCAAAGAAGAAAGTAAAATACGTCTTAAACTGTTACCAAGTGTGGTTGCATAGCCTCTTTCGAGTGGTTCAACGACAAATTTGCCGAATTTACCATCACTGCTCATTTCCACACACTCAATGGTTGGTTTTTCAATTTCAATCACTATTTAAGACCCTCCTTCTCTTAAATCACAAAACAAAAACTTGAGGGCAATAATACTAATACCTTATCTAGAGTACAACTCAACGATTAAGTGTTCTTCGATTGGTAAATCGATATTATCTCTTACAGGCAATGCTGTAATTTTCCCTTCCATCTTCTCAAGGTTGACTTCTAACCAGCTTGGAGCTGTTCTAGCAGCTTCAGCGAAAGCTTTAAACTTATCTGAAGATTTGCTTTTGTCCTTAAGCTGGATCACATCACCAACAGCAAGCGTCATCGATGGAATATCTGCTTTGCGACCGTTCACAGTGAAATGGCCATGTGTTACAAATTGTCTAGCTTCTTTTCTTGAGTTTGCGAAACCGAGTCTGTAAACAACGTTATCGAATCTCATTTCGAGTAATTGAAGTAAGTTTTCACCTGTGATGCCGTGCATCTTTTCAGCGCGCTCATATGTCGTTCTGAATTGACCTTCTAAAACACCATAGAATCGTTTTACTTTTTGTTTTTCTCTTAACTGAGTACCATAACCAGAAAGCTTGCCTTTTTTAGCACCATGCTGGCCAGGAGCAGTTTGTCTTCTATTTAATGCACATTTGTCGCTGTAACATCTGTCACCCTTTAGATAAAGCTTTTGGCCTTCTCTACGACAAATTCTACAAGATGGTCCTGTATATCTTGCCAATTAAAACACCTCCTAATACTGAATAAACTACACTCTTCTTCTTTTTGGTGGTCTACAACCATTGTGTGGAATTGGTGTTACATCAGCGATTGATGTAATCTCAAGTCCTGTAGCTTGAAGTGCTCTAATAGCAGCTTCTCTGCCTGAACCCGGTCCCTTAACGAAAACCGAAACAGATTTTAAACCATGCTCCATAGCAGATTTAGATGCAGCTTCAGCAGCCATTTGAGCGGCATAAGGAGTAGATTTTCTAGATCCTTTAAAACCTAAGCTACCTGCGCTAGACCATGCTAATGCATTGCCGTCATTATCCGTCAAAGTAACGATTGTATTATTGAATGTCGCTTGAATATGAGCTTGGCCACGTTCTACGTTTTTGCGTTCACGTTTTTTTCTCACTTTACGTGCTTTTTTAGCAGCAGCCATGTTTTACGCCTCCTTTGTCACCTATTTTTTCTTCTTACGGCTAACAGTTTTCTTAGGACCTTTTCTAGTTCTCGCGTTTGTTTTTGTCTTTTGTCCACGAACCGGAAGACCTTTTCTATGTCTGATGCCACGGTAACAGCCAATTTCTTTTAATCTCTTAATGTTCATCGCGATTTCTCTTCTAAGGTCACCCTCAACAAGATGATCATCTTCGATAAGTTGTCTTAATTTACTTACTTCTTCTTCAGTAAGATCTTTGATTCTCGTATCTTCACTGATGCCAGCTTTTGCTAACAAGTCTTGAGAAGTAGGTTTTCCAATACCATAGATGTAAGTCAAGCCGATAACAGCTCTCTTCTCTCTAGGCAAGTCAACACCTGCAATTCTTGCCATTAAATTACACCTCCTAATGTGTATAAACTAATGCTTTAAGTCGGTAATATATTTCAAATATAAAGTAGTTCAGCCGCGCTTTATATTTGGTTACACGGTTTTAATTAACCTTGTGTTTGTTTGTGTTTCGGATTTGCACAGATCACCATGATTTTACCTTTACGTCTGATGATTTTACACTTTTCGCACATTGGTTTCACTGATGGTCTAACTTTCATTGTTATCCCTCCTTATGACTTTCCACGCCATACGATTCTACCTCTGGTAAGATCGTAAGGCGATAAATCTAACGTGACTTTATCTCCTGGTAAAATTCTGATGAAGTTCATCCTCAATTTACCGGAAATATGAGCCAATACTATATGTCCATTTTCTAACTTTACTTTAAACATCGCATTTGGCAATGCCTCTACAACAACGCCTTCTACTTCGATTGAATCGCTTTTTGCCATTAGAATCATCCCTCCTTACTCGGAACCGTTCAGGTTGTCTTTTATCTTTCGTCTAATCAACGCATCATTAATGGGTTGATTTGTTTCAAGAAGTTGTTTTAAGTCATGATCGATTACTTTCAAAGATTTAAGGTGAATCACCTTCTTCTTTTTAGGTTTATCGATTTTGCGTCGTTCACCATCCACAACCATCACATAATGATCATCGAGAATGCTAACAACTAACAAGACATCACCCTTGTCGTGTCCAGCTTTAGACTTAACAAGTTGACCGACCTGGAAATCACTTAACATGATTCCACCTCATCATTTGAAAACGTTATAATCAGTGGATCTCCATCAGTGATAATCACTGTGTTTTCGTAATGAGCAGATAAAGAACGATCGATCGTCTCCACTGTCCATTCGTCATCCAAGACTCTAACTTTAAAATCACCAGAATTGATCATGGGTTCGATCGCAAGTGCCATCCCTTTTTCCAAACGTGGTCCCCTACCAGGTGCACCATAATTTGGAATCGGAGGATCTTCATGCATTTGTCTACCAATTCCATGACCGACAAAGTCTCTTACGACACCGAAGCCTTTTTCCTCCGCATATTTCTGAATGGCGTGCGATACGTCAGACAGTCTATAACCGACTCTACAATACTTCAATCCTTCAAAGAAACTCTCTTCAGTGACTTTAATCAATTCCAAAGCTTTATCGTTCACTTTGCCTACCGGATGTGTTCTAGCAGCATCAGCATGATAACCGTTTTTGAATGCGCCGATATCAATGCTAATGATGTCGCCTTCCTTGAGGGTTGTCCCTCCTGGAATGCCATGAATGACTTGTTCATTCACTGAAGCACATATCGAAGCCGGATAACCATGATATCCCTTAAATGAGGGTGTCGCTCCGTTTTCTCTAATAATCGCTTCAGCGATTGCATCAAGTTCGCCTGTTGTAATCCCAGGCTTTATTGCATTTTTTATCATTTCGTGAGCCAATGCAACAATACGTCCTGACTCTTGCATAAACTCAATTTCTTTGCTCGTTTTAATAACGATCATGTCTTAGCCCCTTAGTGCTTTCACAATATCTGCTGAAACAACTTTGATATCTTGTTCACCATCTATGTTCACTAACTTCCCACGCTCTTCATAATAATGAATGAGTGGCGAAGTTTCATTTACATAAATGTTGATTCGATTCGCAACCGTTTCTTCAACATCGTCGCTTCGCTGATACAATTCACCATCGCATTTGTCACAAACGCCATCTTTCAAAGGTGGGTTGTTCTTAACGTGATAGGTTGCGCCACAGCTTCTACAGATTCTTCTGCCGACAGCTCTTGAAACCAGCAGTTCCGGATTGACCTTGATGTTAATGACCGCAGTCAAGCTGACACCGCTTTTCTCGAGTACTTTGTCAAGCTCAACTGCTTGGTATTCCGTTCTCGGAAAACCGTCCAGCAGGAAGCCATTTTCGCAATCAGCTTCCTGTAGACGCGCTTCGACAATTTCTACTACAAGAGAATCTGGTACAAGCGCACCTTGATCGATGAAAGATTTTGCTCTCAGACCTAAGTCTGTGCCTTCTTTAATGTTCTTTCTAAAGATATCCCCAGTCGATATGTGCGGCACTTGAAATTGATCCACAATAAATTCAGCTTGTGTGCCTTTTCCTGCACCAGGAGGTCCTAGTAATATTAATCTCAAAGCAGCCTCCTAATTCAAGAATCCTTCATAGTGTCTCATCAACATTTGTGCTTCAACTTGCTTCATGGTTTCAAGTGATACTGATACAACGATCAGGATTGATGTACCGCCGAAGCTGAATTGAGTACTGGTAATTGCACCTAAGAAGTTTGGTAATACAGCGATGACAGCTAAGAATAATGCGCCGACAATCGTAATTTTGTTAAGTGATTTGCTGAGATGCTCAGCAGTTGGTCTTCCTGGTCTAATACCTGGAATAAATCCACCGTTTGTCTTCAAACGATCCGCCACATCAACTGGATTGAATGTGATGTTCGTATAGAAGTAAGTGAAGAATATGATGAGAAGTGCATATAACAAGTTATAAATGATACTTGTTTGTCCTAACCATTTTCCAACAAAGATTGCAAATCCGCTTCCTGGGAAGAAGGCTGCAACAGTAGCTGGAAACATTAAGATCGAAATTGCAAAGATTACTGGAATAACACCAGCTTGATTTACTTTTAACGGAATGTGCGTTGTTTGTCCACCGTACATCTTACGACCAACAACTCTTTTTGCGTACTGAACAGGAATTTTTCTTTGTCCTTGTTGAATAAAGATGATTCCCATGATAATGAATACAGCGAGTACACCGAAAATTAAAACTTGAATAATATTCAATTGACCCAAAGTAACATTCGTATACATGTTTAAGAGTGTTGATGGAAGGCTTGCGATAATCCCTGCAAAGATAAACAATGAAATACCATTGCCAATCCCTTTGTCAGTGATTTTTTCACCTAAGTACATTAAAAACGCTGTTCCAGCTGTCAATGTTAAAACAGCAATGAATGTTGACCAAGCACCTGGATTGATAAAGAATCTTTGGAAATAACCTAAGCTAAAGCCGATTCCTTGAATCAATGCTAATACGACTGTCAAGTAGCGCGTATATTGAACAATTTTCTTTCTTCCAGTTTCGCCTTCTTTTGCAAGTGCTTCAAGAGCTGGAAATGCAATCTGAAGAAGATTGAGAACAATTGAAGCTGTAATATACGGGCTGATGCCTAGTGCAAAGATGGTAAATGTCTTAAAGTTACCACCACTCATGAGGTTGAATAGACCTAATAAACCATCTTCAGAGTTTGAAAATGCTGCTGCTAACGCTGCACTGTCTATTCCTGGTACTGGTACTGCCGATCCTAATCTAAAAACGACGATCATCAATAATGTGAAGAGGATTCTCGCTCTTAAATCTGGAATTTTCCAAGCGTTTCTAAGTGTAGACAACAATTAAATCACCTCTGCCTTTCCTCCAGCAGCTTCAATCTTGTTAATCGCTGACTGAGTGAATTTGTTAGCCTTTACTGTGAGCTTTTTATTCAATTCTCCATCGCCTAAGATCTTAATTCCGTAACTGAGTTTGCTTACAACACCTGTTTGTAATAAAACTTCTGGTGTAATTTCTGTGCCGTCTTCGAACTCGTTTAAGATTTCAACATTGACAACAGTCCATTGTTTCTTAAATTTATTATTGAATCCACGTTTAGGAATTCTTCTGAATAATGGCATTTGACCACCTTCGAAGCCTGGTCTTACACCGCCACCTGCACGTGAATTTTGACCATTCATACCGCGGCCTGCAGTTGTTCCTAAACCAGAACCTGTACCTCTACCGACTCTCTTCTTAGATTTAGTCGATCCTTCTGCTGGTCTCAAATCATGAAGTCTCATGGTCGCACCTCCTTTATGTTGATTACTCTACAATTTTGACTAAGTGATTTACTTGTTGGACCATGCCTCTCATTTGCGCATTGTCTTGCTTTTCAACCACTTGACCGATTTTTTTAAGGCCTAAAGCTTCAACAGTTAACTTGTGCTTTGGAAGCGCACCAATTGTACTTTTGACCAATTTTACTTTAATAGTAGCCAAGGTTCATACCCCCTAACCTAGAATTTGTTCTACAGTCTTACCTCTTAATTTAGCCACTTTTTCAGCTGTTTTAAGATTAGTAAGACCATCGAGCGTTGCATTAACCATATTTCTAGGATTATTACTTCCTAAAGATTTCGCTCTAACATCCTTTAAACCTGCTAATTCCAACACCGCACGAACAGGACCTCCAGCAATAACACCCGTACCTTCTTTAGCTGGCATGATTCTCACGCTGCCTGCACCGAAGTGACCTTCGATGTGGTGTGGTACAGTTGTTCCAACTCTTGGTACATAAATCAATCTTTTCTTAGCATCTTCTACTGCTTTAGAGATTGCTTCAGGAACCTCTTTCGCTTTACCAGTACCGATGCCTACGTGGCCGTTCTCATCACCAACAACAACAAGTGCGCTGAATCTGAAATTTCTACCACCTTTAACAACCTTAGTAACACGATTTATATTAATAACCTGTTCTTTGAGGTCTAACTTACTCGCATCAATCAATTGACGGTTCATCAATATACCTCCCTATCTAGAATTTTAATCCTGCTTCTCTAGCACCTTCAGCGAGCTCTTTAACTCTACCGTGGTAAAGATAGCCACCTCTGTCGAAAACTACGTTCTCAATGCCTTTTTCAAGCGCTTTTTTCGCAACGAGTTCACCAACTAATTTAGCAGCTTCTTTGTTACCTGTATGTGAAACTTTTTCTTTTATAGAAGTTTCAAGGCTAGAAGCAGCAATTAAAGTGTTTCCAGTAACATCGTCAATGATTTGTGCGAAGATGTTTTGATTAGATCTGTAGACGTTGAGTCTTGGTTTCTCAGCCGTTCCAGAAATGTTTTTACGCACTCTAGCATGACGCGCTTTTCTGTTATCATTTCTACTTGTTTTAGAAGCCATTTTATGCTACTCCTTTCTTATTTTTTCTTACCTGTCTTACCTTCTTTTCTGATGACAGTTTCATCAGCAAAGCGGATTCCTTTACCTTTGTAAGGCTCTGGCTTTCTCCACTCTCTGATCTTAGAAGCATAGTTTCCTACGAGTTGTTTGTTAATACCTTTAACAACAATTTCTGTTGGTGTATTACATACTGTAGTGATGCCTTCTGGATCTTCCATTGAAACTGGATGAGAATGGCCTAAAGATAAGTCAAGTTTGTTACCGTTCTTCGCAGCTTTGTAACCAACACCTACGATGAGGAGTTTTCTTTCAAAACCTTGAGTTACGCCGATAACCATGTTGTTTAAAAGTGCTCTCGTTAAACCGTGTAAAGCTCTGTGTCTTTTATTATCAGATGGACGCGTTACTGTTAACGTGTCGCCATCAATTTGAATGCTAATGTCTTTGTCTATTTGCTCTGACAATTCTCCTAGAGGTCCTTTAACTGTTACTAAATTAGTAGCAGAAATTTTGAACTCAACCCCTTGAGGTATTGTAATAGGCAATCTACCTACTCTTGACATTGTCACACCTCCTAGTTATTCATTATTACCATACGTAGCAAATTACTTCGCCACCAACGCCAAGTTTTCTAGCTTCTTTATCTGTGATAATACCATTAGAAGTAGAAATAATTGCCAAACCTAATCCACCTAATACTCTAGGGATTTCAGTTTTCTTTGCATATACTCTTAAACCTGGTTTAGAGATACGCTTGAGGCCAGTGATAACGCGCTCTTTGTTCTCACCGTATTTAAGTTCGATTCTGATAAGGCCTTGCTTACCGTCTTCGATAATATCGAAACCTTTAATGTAGCCTTCCTCTAAAAGGATTTCTACAATTTTATTTTTCACGTTTGATGCTGGTACATCTACCGATGTATGCTTTACCATATTCGCATTACGTACACGCGTTAGTAAATCAGCAATTGGATCTGTCATTGCCATGAGTAATTACCTCCTTCCGATTTCTTACCAGCTAGCTTTCTTAACACCTGGAATTTGTCCCTTGTACGCCAATTCTCTGAAACAAATACGGCAAATTCCATATTTTCTTAAATAAGCATGTGGTCTTCCACAGATTCTACATCTATTGTATTCTCTTGTTGAGTACTTCTGAGTTCTTGCTTGTTTTACCTTAAGACTGGTTTTAGCCAATGTAAATCCCTCCTTACTTCGCGAATGGCATTCCCATTAATTTTAATAATTCTCTTGCCTCTTCATCCGTTTTTGCAGTTGTAACGAAAGTGATATCCATACCTCTAACCGTTTCAACTTTATCGATGTTGATTTCAGGGAAGATTAATTGTTCTTTAATCCCTAAAGTATAGTTACCTCTACCATCGAAAGAATTTGCATTTACGCCTCTGAAGTCTCTTACCCTTGGTAATGCAATGGTAATGAATCTATCAATGAACTCATACATTCTTTCACCTCTAAGTGTAACTTTAGCACCAACGTTCATGCCTTCTCTTACCTTAAAGTTTGCTACAGATTTCTTAGCTTTTGTAACAATTGGTGCTTGTCCAGCAATCGTAGCGAGTTCATCAACAGCCGCCTTAACTACCTTTGGGTTATCTTTACCGTCACCAAGACCCATATTGATTACGATTTTTTCGATCTTTGGAATCTCCATAACGCTTTTATAATTGAATTTTTCCATTAACGCTTTAGCAACTTCGTTATTATACTTATCTTTAAATCTTGCCATGAGTCAAACCTCCTTTCTTACTGAGATTAGTCGAGCACTTCGCCAGTTTTTACTGATACTCTGACTTTCTTTCCGTTTTCCAAATCTTTAAATTTAACTCTAGTGCCCGCTTTTGCTTTCGCATCGTACATAAGGACATTAGATACATGGATTGCGGATTCTTTGTGCACTCTACCACCTTGTTGAACTTTCATAGATGGTTTTTGATGCTTCGTTACCATATTTACATTTTCAACAATAATTCTGTCTGTTTTTGGGTTTACGCTTAATACTTTACCTTTTTTGCCTTTATCTTTACCAGCAATTACGATAACAGTATCGCCTTTTTTAATATGCATTACTACACCTCCTAAGTTTAAAGAACTTCTGGAGCTAGAGAAACGATCTTCATGAACTTCTTGTCTCTTAACTCTCTAGCAACTGGTCCGAAGATACGAGTTCCTATTGGAGATAAATCGTCTTTTATAATTACAGCAGCGTTTTCATCAAATTTGACATAGCTACCATCAGGTCTTCTAATACCAAATACACTTCTTACGATAACTGCCTTAACGACATCGCCTTTCTTGACAACTCCGCCAGGTGTTGCATTTTTAACACTTGCTACTATAACATCTCCGATGTTACCATACATTCTCTTTGAACCACCTAAAACGCGGATACAGAGTATTTCTTTCGCACCAGAGTTATCAGCAACTTTTAAACGGGTTTCGTTTTGGATCATGCTTGTTTCCTCCTCTCGCTAAACTACTTAGCTTTTTCCACGATTTCAACTAGTCTCCATCTTTTGTCTTTGCTAAGTGGTCTAGTTTCCATAATTCTTACTTTATCGCCAATGCCACATGTGTTTTCTTCATCATGTGCTTTGAATTTTTTAGTTCTTTTTACTCTTTTACCGTAGAGTGGGTGACGGATGAACTCTTCAACAGTAACCACGATGGTTTTATCCATTTTATCACTTGTCACATAGCCAACTCTAACTTTTCTACTGCCTCTTTCCACAGCGCAACCTCCTTTGCTTATGCTTGGATCTCTTTTTGTCTTAAGACCGTATTCACACGAGCAATATCTTTCTTAATAGCTTTGATCTTCATTGGGTTGTCTAATTGCCCAGTCGCTAATTGGAATCTCAAGTTGAAAAGCTCGTTTTTCAACTCGTTCATTTTCTCACTCAGTTCTTGAGAAGTCATTTCTTTCATTTTGTTTGCTTTCAACTTTATTCACCACCCTTTTCGATAGCGTCGTCCTTTTTAACAAATTTACATTTGATTGGCAACTTGTTTGCAGCGAGTCTCATCGCTTCTCTTGCAAGTTCTTCATCAACACCAGCAAGTTCAAATAATACTCTACCTGGTTTTACTACTGCAACCCAGTATTCTGGAGAACCTTTACCGGCACCCATACGTGTTTCAGCAGGCTTTTGAGTGACAGGTTTGTGTGGGAATACTTTAATCCAAACCTTACCGCCTCTTTTAATCTTTCTATTGATCGCAATCCTGGCTGCTTCTATTTGATTCGCGGTAAGCCAAACTGGCTCCATCGCTACTAATCCGTATTCTCCGTAAGATACTGTGTTTCCCTTTTGAGCAGTACCTGTCATTCTACCTCTGTGAACTCTACGGCGTTTTACTCTCTTAGGCATCAACATGGTTAATAGCCTCCTTTCACAAAACTTGAATTAATTATTGTTGTTTCTAGGCTTTCTTGGGCCTTTGTTAGGACCAGCGTTAGCATTTCTAGGCTTTTGTGGACGTTTGTCAGTCGCTTTTCTAGCTTCTTTTCTTCTAAGTCTAGTCTCTTCGCTTACGCTTGGAAGTACTTCGCCTTTGTTGATCCAAACCTTAACGCCAATCTTTCCGTATGTTGTATCAGCTTCTGCAAAGCCGTAATCAATATCAGCTCTTAATGTAGATAATGGCACATTACCTTCAGAATATCCTTCAGTTCTCGCCATTTCAGCGCCGCCTAAACGACCAGAAGTTTGAACTTTAATACCTTCTGCGCCTGATTTAAGTGCTCTTCCGATTACTTGCTTCATCGCTCTTCTGAAAGAAACCCTTTTTTCAAGCGAAAATGCAACGTTTTCAGCAACGAGTTGTGCATCAACATCAATATTGTCTACTTCAGAAATGTCCAATTGGATAGATTTCTTAGTGATTTTTTCGAGTTCTTCTCTGAGAACTTTAATGTTCTCTCCGCCTTTACCAACTACCATACCTGGTTTAGCAGTAAAGATGTTTACATGAACTTTATCATTTGCTGTTCTATCGATATAAACTCTTGAAACACCAGCAGTAAAGAGTCTTTTCTTTACATATTTACGAATTTCATGATCTTCGATTAATAAATCAGCAAAGTTTTTCTTATTTGCGTACCATTTTGAGTCCCAATCTTTAATGACTCCAACGCGGAGTCCATGTGGGCTAACTTTTTGACCCATTTAGTAAACCCTCCTTCTACTCTTTATCAGCGACGATAACGCCAACGTGACTGCTTCTTCTCAATACTGGGTTTGCTCTACCCATCGATCCAGCGTTCCATCTTTTAAGCGTTGGTCCTTGGTTTGCGTAGATATCCTTAACGATTAAAGTGTCTACATCCATGTGGAAGTTGTTTTCAGCATTTGCAATTGCTGAATTTAAAACTTTCAAGAATATTTCGGCACCTTTTCTAGGTGTGAATTTTAAGATATTTTGTGCATCTTTCACGTTTTTTCCTCTAACCAAATCAGCGATTGGCTTCATTTTACGAGGAGAAATTCTAATGTGCTTAGCTTCCGCTTTAGCTTGCATTCTGTAGTACCTCCTTTCGGATTATTGAACTTATTTGCTCTTCTTATCGCCTGCGTGTCCTCTGAACGTTCTAGTAGGCGCGAACTCACCGAGTTTGTGGCCAACCATGTCTTCAGTTACATATACAGGTACGTGTTTTTTGCCATCGTGTACTGCGATTGTATGACCAACCATTTGTGGGAAAATAGTCGATGATCTTGACCAAACTTTGAGAACTTTCTTCTCGCCGTTTGCATTCATCTCTTCGATTTTTCTCAACAGACCTTTATGGACAAAAGGACCTTTTTTAAGAGATCTACTCATTCTATATGTCCTCCTTTCAGTTTACGAAATTATTTCTTTCTACGAGATACGATATATTTATCGTTTGGATTGCTTTTCTTTCTAGTTTTGTAACCAAGTGCAGGTTTACCCCATGGCGTAACAGGCGTTGGTCTACCGATTGGCGATCTACCTTCACCACCACCGTGAGGGTGATCGTTAGGGTTCATTACAGAACCTCTGACTGTTGGTCTAATACCCATGTGTCTAGTTCTTCCCGCTTTACCGATGGTAATGTTTTCGTGATCGATGTTTCCAACTTGACCGATAGTCGCTCTACATTCTTTTCTTACGTATCTGGTTTCGCCAGATGGTAATCTAAGAAGTGCATACTTACCTTCTTTTGCCATAAGCTGAGCAAAGTTTCCTGCAGATCTAACGAGCTGAGCGCCTTTGCCTGGCTTCATTTCAATGTTGTGGATAATCGTACCAACAGGCATGTTCATTAACGGCATAGCATTACCGACTTTAATGTCTTGTTGCTCACCAGAAACGATTACATCGCCAACTTTTAAGCCGTTTGGATGAATGATGTATCTCTTTTCACCATCAGCATAAACAAGTAACGCAATGTTTGCAGATCTGTTTGGATCGTATTCGATTGCAGATACCTTTGCAGGTACATTGTCTTTATTTCTTTTAAAGTCGATCATTCTATATTTTACAGTGGTACCGCCACCTCTATGACGAACAGTAATCTTACCTTGATTGTTTCTACCTGAATTCTTTTTCAAAGCGACAACTAAAGACTTCTCTGGTTGTTTCTTTGTAATTTCTTCAAAGGTAGACATAGTCATCTGTCTTCTAGCAGGTGAAGTCGGTTTAAATTTTTTGATACCCATTGTTTATACCTCCTTCGAGTCTTTAATGATTACATGCCTTCAAAGAATTCGATTGTTTTACTATCAGCAGTTAACTTAACAATCGCCTTCTTCCAGCTTCTTGTGTATCCTTGTGTTCTACCTTGTCTTTTAAGCTTGCCTTTTACGTGCATCGTGTTTACGTTTTCAACTTTTACGCCGAAAACTTCTTCAACAGCTTTTTTGATTTCGGTCTTGTTTGCATCTTTCAATACTTCGAACGTATATTTACGGTCAGAAGTTTGAAGCATAGAGTTCTCAGTTACGATTGGTCTAACAATCACATCATAAGAGGTTCTCATTATGCATACACCTCCTCAAGTTTTTCAACAGCGCTCTTGGTCACGACGAAATAATCGTGGTTCAAGATGTCGTATACATTGATTTCACCAACGAAAGTCGTTTTAACGCCTTCGATGTTGTTTGAAGCTTTAACAACGTTTTGCTCTACATCGCCAGTAACGATTAATACTTTTTTACCAGCAACTTTGATGTTGTTAAGGATGTTGATCATGTCTTTAGTTTTTGGAGCTGCCATTTTGAGCTCGTCAAGCACGATCATTTCGTTATCCATCACTTTAGCACTGAAAGCTGATTTTAAAGCTAATCTTCTAACTTTCTTAGGTAAAGTGTATCTGTAGCTTCTTGGTTTTGGAGCAAATACAACACCACCACCGATGTAGTGAGGTGCAGTGATTGATCCTTGTCTTGCATTACCAGTTCCCTTTTGTCTGAATGGCTTTCTACCACCACCGGAAACTTCTGCTCTTGTTTTAGCAGATTGTGTACCCTGTCTTTGGTTAGCCAAGTAGTTTTTTACTACTTCATGCATTACAGGGATATTTGGCTCTATGCCGAAAACGAGTTCGTTTAATTCGATTTCACTGACTTTTTGTCCTGAAACGTTTAATACTTCTAACTTAGGCACTGTGCTTCCTCCTTTCATCAGCTATTACTTGCTTGCTTTAATAGCTTTTCTAATTGTGATACGACCATTTTTAGGTCCTGGCACTGCACCCTTAATCAACATAAGGTTTCTTTCGACGTCGACTTTCACGACTTCGAGGTTTTGTACAGTAACTTGCTCGTTACCCATTCTACCTGCCATTGGCATTCCTTTAAGAACTCTTGCAGGAGTAGAGTTGGCACCGATTGAACCACCACCTCTGTGGTATTTAGAACCGTGTGTCTCAGGTCCTCTTGATTGGTTGTATCTTCTGATCGGACCAGTTGTACCTTTACCTTTTGAAGTACCAGTTACATCAATCTTTTGACCATCTGCGAAAAGATCAGCAGTAATCGTTTGTCCGATTGTGAATTCAGCTGGGTTATCAACTCTGAATTCTCTTAATAATTTTTTGAAAGGAATACCTGCTTTTTTAAAGTGTCCTTTCATTGGCTTGTTTACGTGTTTTTCTTTCACGTCACCAGTTGCAACTTGGATTGCATTGTAGCCGTCAGTTTCAACAGTTTTGATTTGAGCAACAACCATAGGCGTTACTTCTACAACTGTAACTGCAGTTACGATGCCGTCTTCATTGAAAACTTGGGTCATACCGATTTTTTTACCGATAATTCCTACCATGCGTATCGCACCTCCTAATATTCTTACAGCGGATTGCCTCTTGGACAATCATCCTAAAAAATCAGGTTTATCTATTTAAACCGAAATCTTAGTCAAATAATAATTAAAGCTTGATTTCTACGTCAACGCCTGCTGGAAGCTCAAGTTTCATTAACGCGTCAACCGTCTTTTGAGCTGGATTGAGAATGTCGATCAGTCTTTTGTGTGTTCTGATTTCGAACTGCTCTCTAGAATCCTTGTACTTGTGTACCGCTCTTAAGATTGTTACAATTTCTTTTTTTGTTGGTAATGGGATTGGGCCTGCAACATCTGCACCTGTCATTTTTGCTACTTCAACAATTTTGAGTGCTGTGTTGTCGAGGATTTTGTGATCGAATGATTTCAATCTGATTCTGATTTTTTGCTTGTTAGCCATTGCTAAACCTCCTTTTTTATCGCATGTTTACCGTGATCATGCAATCGAGTTTTATCGTCCACCGCGCCGGGTGTTTCGCAGTTAGGTGAGCAGAAAAAAACTCGTCGCTCATATCAAGTATGAACAATTCTCGGCGAAAATTCTCTCACAGTTAAGTAACTTTTCGCGTCATCGCATTAGTGCACCACAATATTATATAATAACCCCTTGAGATTATCAAGGGGTTATTTGAGCAATTAAATATTTCTTTTTAGAAATATAACTATGCAGTAATTTTGATAACTGAACCAGCGCCTACTGTTCTACCACCTTCACGGATAGAGAATCTTAAACCTTCTTCTACCGCGATTGGTGCGATCAGTTCGATGTTCATTTCGATGTTATCGCCAGGCATACACATTTCAACGCCTGGTGCGAACTCGATTGAACCTGTTACGTCAGTTGTTCTGAAGAAGAACTGTGGTCTGTAGCCTTTGAAGAATGGTGTATGTCTTCCACCCTCTTCTTTTGTAAGTACGTAAACTTGCGCTTCGAACTTAGTGTGTGGCTTGATTGTTCCTGGCTTAGCAAGTACTTGGCCTCTTTCGATTTCTGATCTTTGAACGCCACGGAGGAGTAAGCCTACGTTGTCGCCTGCTTGACCTTCATCAAGAAGCTTCTTGAACATCTCTACGCCTGTTACAACTACTTTTCTTGGTGCTTCTGCAAGGCCAACGATTTCTACTTCTTCTTGAACCTTGATGATTCCTCTTTCAATTCTTCCTGTAGCTACTGTTCCACGACCTGTGATCGAGAATACGTCTTCTACTGGCATAAGGAATGGCTTGTCTGTTGCTCTCTCTGGTTGTGGGATGTACTCATCGATGATGTTGAATAACTCAACGATTTTGTCTGCCCATACTGGATCTCCCTCGAGCGCTCTAAGTGCTGATCCTCTTACGATTGGTGTATCATCGCCTGGGAAGTCGTATTGTGAAAGAAGATCTCTTACTTCCATCTCTACGAGTTCAAGAAGCTCGTCGTCATCTACCATGTCACACTTGTTAAGGAATACGACGATATATGGTACGCCTACTTGTCTAGAAAGAAGGATGTGCTCTCTTGTTTGTGGCATTGGACCATCTGCTGCTGATACTACGAGGATTGATCCGTCCATTTGTGCTGCACCTGTGATCATGTTCTTAACATAGTCAGCATGGCCTGGGCAGTCTACGTGAGCGTAGTGTCTTGCTGGTGTCTCGTACTCTACGTGTGCTGTAGAGATCGTGATACCTCTTTCTCTTTCTTCTGGTGCTTTATCGATGTTGTCGAAATCTACTTTTGCGCCGAGGCCGTATTTTTCGAATAATACTTTTGTGATTGCTGCTGTTAATGTCGTTTTACCGTGGTCTACGTGACCGATTGTACCGATATTACAATGTGGTTTGTTTCTTTCAAACTTTTGCTTTGCCATTGTTAGGTTCCTCCTGAGGTTTATTTTTTACCAATAATTTCTTCAGCGATACTTCTTGGAACTTGTTCATAGTGACTGAACAACATTGTATAAGTACCACGACCTTGTGAACTTGATCTCAAAGACGTAGCATATCCAAACATTTCAGATAACGGAACATGTGCTTTGATGATTTGCGCGCCATGTACCATCTCCATACCTTCAAGCTTTCCACGTCTAGAGTTGATATCACCCATAACGTCACCGAAATACTCTTCAGGTACTGTAACTTCAACTTTCATGAATGGCTCAAGTAAAATCGCATCACCTTTTCTCATCGCTTCTTTGAAAGCCATAGAAGCAGCGAGTTTAAACGCCATTTCGTTAGAGTCAACTTCATGGTAAGAACCATCGTAAAGATTTGCAGTAACGTCGACAACTTCGAAGCCGCCTAAGATACCTGCTTTAAGTGAACCTTGGATACCCTCGTCAACTGGTTTCCAGAATTCTCTAGGAACGCTACCACCAGTAACAGTCGATTCAAAGGCATAACCTTTACCTGACTCGTTTGGAGCAAATTTAATCTTAACGTGACCGTATTGACCTTTACCACCCGATTGCTTCGAGTATTTATAATCAATATCTGTCGCTTTAGTAATCGTTTCTTTGTAAGCAACTTGAGGCGCACCGATGTTCGCTTCAACTTTAAACTCTCTTAAAAGACGATCGACGATGATTTCAAGGTGAAGCTCTCCCATACCAGCAATAATAACCTGACCCGTTTCTTCGTCAGTATACGTTCTGAATGTAGGATCTTCCTCAGCAAGTTTAGCGAGCGCAACGCCCATCTTCTCTTGACCGGCTCTTGTTTTAGGTTCAATCGCAACACGGATAACAGGCTCTGGGAACTCCATAGACTCAAGAATAATGATGTTGTCAGGATCGCAGAGTGTATCTCCAGTCGTAGTGTACTTCAAACCAACAGCAGCTGCGATATCGCCTGAGTAAACTTTGTTGATTTCTTCACGCTTGTTCGCATGCATTTGAAGGATACGGCCAATTCTTTCTTTTTTATTCTTCGTTGAATTGGTAACGTATGAGCCTGAATCTAATGTTCCAGAGTAAACTCTGAAGAACGTCAGTTTTCCTACGAATGGATCTGTCATGATTTTAAATGCAAGTGAAGAGAATGGAAGATCGTCGCTTGCAGGTCTTGCAACTTCATTACCATCTTCGTCAAAGCCTTTGATAGCCGCAATGTCAGTTGGAGCAGGCATAAAATCAACAACTGCATCTAACATTCTTTGAACGCCTTTGTTTTTGTATGATGAACCACAAACTACAGGAACGATAACGTTATTGATCGTCGCTTTTCTAAGCGCAACTTTTAACTCGTCGACATTTAACTCTTCGCCTTCAAGGTATTTCTCCATCAAGACTTCATCGGACTCAGCAATTGATTCCATCATATTATGTCTGTACTCTTCTGCGAGTTCTTTCATATCTTCTGGAATTTCTAACTCTTCGATTTTTTCGCCGATATCATCTCTATAATAATATGCTTTCATATTCATTAAATCGATCATACCTTGGAATTTATCTTCAGAACCGATTGGCAATTGAATTGGAACCGCATTTGCTTTAAGTCTGTCCTTCATCATTTTAATAACTCTGAAGAAGTCAGCGCCTGTGATATCCATTTTATTGATGTACGCCATTCTAGGTACACCGTATTTATCTGCTTGTCTCCATACCGCTTCAGATTGAGGCTCAACCCCACCTTTAGCACAGAAAACCGCTACCGAACCATCTAATACACGAAGTGATCTTTCAACTTCTACTGTAAAGTCAACGTGACCAGGCGTATCAATAATATTGATTCTCTTTCCTTTCCAGACACAAGTCGTAGCAGCTGAAGTAATGGTAATACCTCTCTCCTGCTCTTGCTCCATCCAGTCCATCGTCGCGCCGCCGTCATGTACTTCACCAATTTTGTAGTTGATACCTGTATAATAGAGGATTCTTTCGGTAGTAGTCGTTTTTCCAGCGTCGATATGCGCCATGATGCCGATGTTTCTGGTATTCTCAAGTGAATAACCCCTACTCATCATTTATCCTCCTTTCGATAAACGGTTTAAGCTTAGTCTAACTAAGCTTAAACGCAAAATTATATTGTTAGAATCTGTAATGAGCAAACGCTTTGTTCGCTTCAGCCATTTTGTGAGTATCTTCTCTCTTCTTAACTGCCGAACCTGTGTTGTTAGCTGCATCCATAATCTCTTTTGCAAGTTTTTCTTGCATTGTGCGCTCACCGCGCTTACGAGAATACGTAATTAACCATCTAAGTCCGAGTGTTTGTCTTCTTTCAGCTCTTACTTCGATAGGTACTTGGTAGTTTGAACCACCCACTCTTCTCGCTTTAACTTCGAGAACTGGCATGATGTTGTTCATTGCTGTTTCGAACACTTCACCAGGATCCTTACCAGTTTTCTCCTTAATCATCTCAAATGCACCGTAAACGATACTTTGAGCAACGCCTCTCTTGCCATCATACATAACAGCATTGATCAGCTTTGTAACTACCTTGCTTCCATACATAGGATCAGGTAATACATCACGTTTTGGAACGCTTCCTTTTCTAGGCACTGTTCTTCCCTCCTTATAATGTCTTTTGGTCATTCATCGGTACTCGACATTTTACTGTCGCTGTGCGAATTGCTATTGAATTGTTTTACTATATAAAGCCCCTTCCTTTCGGAAGAGGCCGGCTAAATCACTATTTTTTCTTTGGTCTCTTAGCACCGTATTTAGATCTTGCTTGCATTCTGTTGTTTACACCAGATGAATCAAGTACTCCTCTAACGATGTGATATCTACAACCTGGTAAGTCTTTAACCCTTCCACCTCTAATAAGAACAACGCTGTGCTCCTGTAAGTTGTGGCCAACACCTGGGATATAAGCTGTAACCTCAAAACCGTTTGTCAATCTAACCCTTGCAACTTTTCTAAGCGCCGAGTTTGGCTTCTTAGGCGTTACAGTCTTAACACTTGTACAAACACCTCTTTTTTGTGGCGAGCTCATTTTGACTTGTTTTCTCTTTAAAGTATTTAAACTTCTTTGTAACGCAGGAGAAGTTGATTTTTCTTCAATGTCAAGTCTTCCTTTTCTCACTAATTGATTTATAGTAGGCATTCCTTTTCAGCACCTCCTTCCTTTTATTTATCTATTTTTCAATAACCGCTGTCGCAGCACCAACGTCAATATTACATGCTCTCCCGAGTTCTTTCATCGTGTCGACGTAAACGATCTCAATGGATCTCTCAACTGCCAAATCAATCACTTTTTTAATGATGTTTTGATCGGCATCGTTCGCGACAAACAAAACCGAAGCTCTGTCTGTTGCAATCGCCTTAGTAGACTGTTTTACGCCAACATTGATTTTTGAATGCTTTGCGAGGTCGCATAATTGCATACTGTGTCCCTCCTTGAAGTCGCCAATATGCACTTCATCATTTTAACACCATCGAATTTTACTGTCAATAAATTTTATGTTAAATACTATTAATGGATTCAATGTCTGAAAACTCGAAATCATCAGCTGTTCGCACGGTCATGTCCTTGTAATAGCGCATCCCTGTACCAGCTGGGATGAGTTTTCCGATGATGACATTTTCCTTAAGACCTAACAATCGATCTTCCTTACCATTGATGGCCGCCTCTGTTAACACGCGTGTCGTCTCCTGGAATGATGCAGCAGACAAGAACGATTCAGTGGCTAACGACGCTTTCGTAATTCCCAGAAGTGAACGCGTACCTACTGCAGCTTCACCGCCTTCAGCTAATAAAGCATCGTTGATGCGGTTAAACTCTTTAAGGCTTACGACGCTACCTGGTAATAATAAGGAATCTCCAGATTCATCAATCTTAATCTTCGACAACATCTGCTTCACGATGATCTCAATATGTTTATCATTGATATCAACGCCTTGGAGACGATAAACCTTTTGAACTTCTTTGATGATATATTCACGCACACCGTTAACGCCAACGACGCGTAGTAAGTCATGTGGGTTGATAGAGCCTTCCGTAATGGACTGACCTTTAAGGACACGCTCGCCGTCTTTTACCTTTAAGCGTGCACCAAAGACGATGAGAGAAGTATGTTGCTCACCGGTTTCTTCGTTAGTGATCACCACTTCTTTTTTCTTCTTTGTTTCTTTAAAGGATACTACCCCATTTACCTCAGCGATAACAGCGAGACCTTTAGGTTTTCTGGCTTCGAAAAGTTCCTCAACACGGGGGAGACCTTGCGTGATGTCGCCACCAGCAACACCGCCCGTATGGAACGTTCTCATCGTAAGCTGTGTACCCGGTTCACCGATCGATTGAGCAGCGATAATGCCGACTGCTTCACCTACGTGTACTGGTTTACCAGTCGCAAGGTTAAGTCCGTAGCACTTCGCACAAACGCCGTATTGTGTGTCACAAGTCAAAACAGAACGTATTTTAACTGACTTATACCCAGCTTGAATGATTTTATCCGCAATTTTTTCGCTAATCATTTGGTGCGTCGAACAAATCACATCTCCTGTTTCAGGATTAATCAAATCTTCAACTGGATAGCGACCTAAAATTCTCTCCGCTAATGGTTCAATCAGTTCGTTACCTTCTCTAAATTCAACAACTTCGATACCTGCATTCGTTTGGCAGTCGATTTCTCTTACGATGACTTCTTGACTGACGTCTACAAGTCTTCTAGTCAAATAACCAGAGTCGGCTGTTCTAAGGGCTGTATCGGCGAGACCTTTACGTGCTCCTGTGGTAGAGATGAAGTACTCGAGTACCGACAGACCTTCACGGAAGTTCGAAATGATTGGAATCTCAACCGTCTTACCAAGGGCATTGGCCATGAGACCACGCATACCTGCAAGCTGACGAATTTGGTTTTTAGAACCACGGGCACCAGAGTCCGCCATGATTTTGATATTGTTGAGGTTTGAAAGGTTTTTCATGAGCGCATCCGTTACGTCTTCAGTTGTCTTCGTCCACGTTTGGATAATTTTCTCATAACGCTCATCTTCAGAGATAAGACCTCTTCTGAATGCTTTTTGATATTGATCAACGGTATTTCTAGCAGTGGCAATCAGTTCCTTCTTTGCTTCTGGAATAACCATATCCGATACGGATACTGTGATTGCGCCTCTAGTCGAGTATCTAAAACCTATATCTTTCATGTGGTCTAAGAGCTCTGCAGTAATGGTGTTGCCATACTCATTAAAACATTTTGCGATGATTTCTTCCAAATCCTTCTTTTTACAGAGGAAATCGATTTCGAGTGAGTACTTATCTTTTTCACGATCAACAAAACCAAGGTTTTGCGGAATCTTTTCATTAAAGATGAAACGACCGACCGTACTTTCTACTCTGATATATCTCTGTTCATCAGGCAAATATTTTTTGAGGATTACACGGGTATGAAGACTGATGGCGCCGTTATAGTACGCAAGATTGAGCTCTTCGAAGTCTTTAAAGACTTTTTTAACTTCAGGTTGCTCTTCACTTTGATACGTCAAGTAATAAGCGCCGAGAACCATATCCTGTGTAGGTGTCGTAATCGGACGACCATCTTTTGGTGCAAGGATATTATTTACAGAAAGCATTAAGAATCTAGCTTCTGCCTGTGCTTCTACAGATAATGGTACGTGAACCGCCATCTGGTCACCGTCGAAGTCGGCGTTGTATGCCGTACAAACAAGTGGATGGAGACGAATCGCTTTACCTTCAACAAGTACTGGCTCAAACGCTTGAATACCCAGTCTATGAAGTGTAGGTGCACGGTTAAGAAGTACTGGATGCTCTGCGATGACTTCCTCTACGATATTCCAAACTTCTGGTTTGACACGCTCAACCATACGCTTCGCACTCTTAATGTTGTGTACGAAACCGTCATTGACCAAACGCTTCATGACGAATGGCTTAAAGAGTTCAAGTGCCATCTTCTTAGGTAATCCACACTGGTAGAACTTGAGTTCCGGACCAACGACGATTACTGAACGGCCTGAATAGTCAACACGCTTACCAAGTAAGTTCTGTCTGAAACGGCCTTGTTTACCTTTTAAGAGATCTGATAACGATTTAAGTGGACGGTTACCAGGCCCAGTTACTGGACGGCCTCTTCTACCGTTGTCAATTAACGCGTCTACTGCTTCTTGGAGCATACGCTTTTCATTTCTAACGATGATATCAGGAGCACCCAGTTCAAGTAAGCGCTTCAAACGGTTATTTCTGTTGATTACTCTTCTATATAAATCATTTAAATCGGCTGTGGCAAAACGTCCACCATCTAATTGGACCATCGGTCTCAAATCTGGTGGAATAACTGGAACGACGTCTAAAATCATCCATTCAGGATCATTACCTGACTGTCTAAACGCTTCAACGACTTCCAATCTTCTAACAATTCGGATCTTTCTTTGGCCCGAGCTGTCTTTAAGCTGTGCCTTCAGTTCAGTGGCAAGCGCATCGAGATCAACGTGTTGTAAAATCTCCTTTACTGCTTCAGCGCCCATCATCGCTCTAAACGTATTGCCATACTTCTCTCTATATTGTGAGTATTCACTCTCAGTTAAGAGTTGCTTGTACTCAAGGCTTGTTTCACCTGGTTCGATGACAATATAAGAGGCAAAGTAAAGTACCTTTTCTAAAGAACGTGGCGACAAGTCGAGCAAGATTCCCATTTTTGAAGGAATGCCTTTAAAATACCAAATATGAGATACAGGTGCAGCGAGCTCGATATGGCCCATTCTCTCGCGTCTTACCTTAGATTTGGTAACTTCGACGCCACAGCGGTCACAAACGACCCCTTTATATCTTACCTTTTTGTATTTACCACAATGACATTCCCAGTCTTTTGTGGGTCCGAAGATCTTTTCACAGAAAAGACCTTCTTTCTCTGGTTTCAATGTTCTATAATTGATCGTCTCAGGTTTCTTAACTTCTCCTTTTGACCAAGATCTAATCTTGTTTGGTGAAGCTAAACCTATTCTAATGGAATCAAAATTATTGAATTCGATCAAGGGCTACCTCTCCCTTCTCTAATAAAAGTTAGTTACTCGTCATATTCCTCGTCATCAGCGTAAAAGTCTTCATCGGACTCAAAAGGTTCTTCTTCCTCTTCAGATTCCTTGATATCTTCATCATCAGCCAAATCATCAATAAATGCGCCTTTTTCGACATCATTTGTAATCTTTTGCTCTCTGAGCGCCGTGTTATAATCCAAACCATCATCGTCATCATCGACGAGTTCGATTTCAATTTCACCAGCATCATCACGAAGTACTTTTACATCAAGCGCAAGTGCCTGTAATTCTTTAATAAGAACTTTGAAGGACTCTGGAATACCAGGTTCAGGGATATTCTCCCCTTTGACAATCGCTTCATAAGCTTTAACCCTACCGACGACGTCGTCAGATTTAACAGTCAGGATTTCTTGTAGCGTATGCGCAGCGCCGTACGCCTCAAGTGCCCAAACCTCCATCTCACCAAAACGCTGTCCACCAAACTGTGCTTTACCGCCCAGTGGCTGTTGTGTAACCAATGAGTAAGGACCGGTGCTTCTTGCGTGGATCTTATCATCTACAAGGTGGTGAAGCTTTAACATATACATGTACCCTACGGTAACATTGTTATCAAATGCTTCGCCTGTGCGGCCATCTCGAATACGTAATCTTCCGTCAGCTGGATAACCGGCTTTTGCAAGAATATCCATGATTTGAACCTCGCTTGCACCGTCAAATACAGGTGTAGCTACTTTCCAACCATTTTTCTTAGCAGCGAGTCCCAAGTGGACTTCAAGTACCTGACCGATGTTCATACGCGAAGGTACGCCAAGTGGGTTAAGAACGATTTGAAGCGGTGTGCCGTCTTCTAAGAATGGCATGTCTTCAATCGGAGAAATTCTGGAAATAACGCCCTTATTACCGTGACGTCCCGCCATTTTATCGCCGATGCTGATTTTTCTTTTCTTAGCGATGTAAACGCGGATCAACTTGTTTACACCTGGGGAGAGTTCGTCGCCATTTTCTCTTTCGAACTTTTTGACGTCGACAATAATTCCCGATTCACCGTGCGGTACTCTTAAAGAAGTATCGCGCACTTCACGCGCTTTTTCGCCGAAAATGGCGCGAAGCAGACGCTCTTCAGCCGTTAACTCAGTTTCACCTTTAGGCGTTACTTTACCAACAAGGATATCGCCTGAATTAACTTCAGCGCCGATTCGAACGATTCCCTCTGCATCGAGATTTTTAAGTGCATCTTCGCCGACATTTGGAATATCGCGTGTGATTTCTTCAGGGCCTAACTTTGTATCTCTAGCTTCCGATTCATATTCTTCAATATGAATAGAGCTGAGTTTGTCTTCCATAACAAGTTCTTCACTGATGAGAATCGCATCCTCATAGTTGTATCCTTCCCAAGTCATGAAGCCGATCAAAAGGTTTGTTCCTAATGCGATTTCACCATTATCGGTTGAAGGACCATCTGCGATGATTTCATCAGCAATGACTTGTTGACCTTTTTTTACGAGCGGCTTTTGATTGATACAGGTTCCTTGGTTGGAACGCTTGAACTTGAGTAATTTATAACGGTATTTCTTCTTATCTGCATTTCCACGGACGACGATTTCATCTGCAGAAACGTATTCAATTACGCCATCCACAGGTGATTTTACAACCGATCCAGAATCCTTCGCAGCTATATGCTCGATACCTGTACCTATGATCGGCGCTTCCGCTCTAACGAGTGGTACAGCCTGACGTTGCATGTTCGAACCCATGAGGGCACGGTTGGCGTCGTCATTTTCAAGGAATGGAATCATCGCCGTTGCAACAGAAACCATTTGGAGTGCAGAAACTTCTACGAGATCAATTTCACTAGCAGGAAACTCTTTAATATCAGAACGACGTCTCGCGACGATTCTATCATTTACGAAGAATCCATCTTCCGTTACGGGCTCATTTGCCGGCGCAACTGTATACTTCTCTTCAACGTCAGCCGTGATATAGATGATCTCATCTGTGATATGATTATTTTTTTTGTTGATTTTTCTATAAGGAGACTCTATAAAACCATATTCATTAATGCGTGCGAATGTACTGAGTGAACCGATAAGACCGATGTTTGGTCCCTCTGGCGTTTCAATCGGACACATTCTACCATAGTGGGAATGGTGAACGTCACGCACTTCGAAGCCCGCTCTCTCTCTTGAGAGACCACCAGGTCCAAGTGCAGAAAGTCTTCTTTTATGAGTAAGTTCAGCAAGCGGATTTGTTTGGTCCATGAACTGGGACAACTGTGAACTACCAAAGAATTCTTTAATGGCAGAAACCACAGGTTTGATATTGATCAGCGCCTGAGGTGTAATCGCTTCCATGTCTTGGATCGTCATACGCTCGCGAACGACACGTTCCATTCTAGAAAGTCCAATTCTGAATTGGTTCTGAAGGAGTTCACCAACCGAACGAATTCTACGGTTACCCAAATGGTCGATATCATCCACGTTACCAACACCCCAATTTAAATTGAGGATATAGCTGAAGGATGCTAAAATATCGGCTGGAATAATATGTCTTGGTACGAGCTCAGACATTCTCGCTTCTACAGCAGCCAACTGTTCAGCCACGGTGTCACAAGTATCTAAAATCTCTCTAAGTACCGGATAGTAAACTTTTTCTTTTACCTTTAACAAATCGGACTGGATATACTCGTGGATATCTACGAAATGGTTACCGATGACACGCGCGATTTTGTCGTCATCTCCATAGACATCTACTTGCTTAACGCCAGCATTTTCTATGATGGCTGCCATATCAATCGAAATTTTACCATCCTTCTCAACAAGGATTTCGCCTGTTAATGGATGGATGATGTTCTCAGCTGCAACACGCTCTTCAATTCGATTGGACACGCCAAGCTTTTTATTGAACTTATAACGTCCAACCTTAGCAAGGTCATAACGCTTCTCGTCAAAAAATAGTGAATTTATTAAATTACGCGCACTTTCAACAGTTGGGGGTTCACCTGGTCTCAGCTTTTTATAAATTTCAATTAGACCTTCCTCTTGATTAACCGTACTATCTTTATCAAGTGTTTTGATAAGCTTCTCATCTTCACCAAACATAGAGAGGATCTCATGGTTAGAATGGTGACCTAACGCTCTGATTAAAGTAGTTGCTGGAAGCTTTCTCGTTCTGTCGATACGAACGGAAACAACATCGTTCGAGTCTGTTTCGTACTCGAGCCATGCGCCTCTATTTGGAATAATCGTACTTGAAAATAATTTAGTACCCACCTTATCGATTTTTCCATCGTAATAAGGACCTGGCGATCTTACTAACTGGCTAACAATAACCCTTTCAGCACCATTAATGATAAAAGTTCCCTTATCTGTCATTAATGGAAAATCACCCATGAATACTTTTTGCTCTTTGATTTCGCTCGTTTCCTTGTTAATGAATCTCACTTGTACCCTTAATGGTACTGCATAATTCACATCGCGCTCTTTACACTCTTCCACATCATACTTTGGATCTTCATCGAGTTCATAATCGATAAACTCCAAACTTAAATTGCCAGTGTAGTCTTCAATCGGCGAGATGTCTTTGAAAGCTTCTTTTAAGCCTTCTTCGAGAAACCACTCATATGATTTTCTTTGGATCTCAATCAAATTCGGTTTCTCAAGTAACTCATTAATTCTGGCGAAACTCATTCTTTTCGTTTTTCCGAGCATTACAGGTTGTGGCATTAAATTTTCACCCCTTGTGTAATAAAAGTCGTTGTATTATAAAAGGACAAATCCTTTTCTAACATACCCATCTTTTGTTTAGAAACGCAGAAAACTCCATTCTAAACATACTTATAGCATTATAAAATAGTATCACACATGTCGAGACGTGTCAACCACCAATTATAAGTTTGTTTAGAATGAAGTCTTCAATTTTTTGTAGCATCTTAAGTTATAAAGCACTAGAAATAATGAGTCAAAATAGCCACCATGTGATTGGTGGCTATTGTTTGAAACTATTTCAATTCGATTGCTGCGCCAGCTTCTTCTAAAGCCGCTTTGATTTTCTCAGCTTCTTCTTTAGAGATACCTTGCTTTAATGTTTGAGGAGCGCCATCTACGAGATCTTTCGCTTCTTTGAGTCCTAGACCAGTAAGCTCTCTAACCACTTTGATTACGCCGATTTTCTTAGCGCCAGCATTAGCTAAGATAACATCGAATTCAGTTTGCTCTTCTACAGCTTCAGCAGTAGCAGCTACAGCGCCAACCATTACAGGAGCAGATGCAGAAACACCAAACTCTGCTTCACAAGCTTCAACTAATTCTTTAATTTCTAAAATGCTCATGCCTTTAATAGCTTCAATAATTTGTTCTTTAGTCATTTTAAACACCTCCGGGTAATTTTCATTTCATATTTTTACGTCAATTAAGCGTTTGCTTCTCTTTCTTTGATAAGATTCGATAAGAAATAAGCAAAGTTTGAAACTGGAGCTTTGATACTTCCAAGGAATCTGCCGATAAGCACTTCTTTTGATGGAAGATCTGCGATTGCGATAATTTGTTCAAGGTTGCAATAAGAACCTTCAACAACGCCCGCTTTTAATTCTAAGTTTTTGTGTCCCTTAGCAAAATCTTTAATGATTTTTGCAGGTATAACAGCATCTTCGATACCGAATGCGATAGCGTTTGGACCCGTCAAATCTTGAGAAAGAGCTTCGAATGGCGTGTCTTTAATCGCGATCTTTACAAGGTTGTTTTTATAAACTTTGTAATCAACACCCGCTTTTCTAAACTTACTTCTAAGTTCAGTCACTTCTTCAACAGTTAAGCCTCTATAGTCAACTAAAACAGCTGATTTTGCGGTCGCGAACTTTTCTTTAATCTCTTCTACAGCAACTTTTTTCGCTTCTAAATTATTTGACATTTGTCCACCTCCTTATTTAAAAATAAAACCTCTCTTCCGTAGACAAGAGAGGTCATAATTTATCTAGATAAACTATATATCCTTACCTCGGTAGGAAATTAAGCGTTAGCACCTACTGTCTACGGTTTATTTACTTTTTTAAGACAAAGCAATTCTACCAGAGAATTGACGCGTTGTCAATTATAATTTCGCAGCGTTGATTTTGATACCAGGGCCCATCGTGCTAGTAATTGTAACACTTCTGAGGTAAGTACCTTTAGCAGCAGCAGGCTTCGCCTTAACAACCGCTTCAACAAGTGCGTTCAAGTTCTCAGTCAACTTAGTTTCATCGAAAGATACTTTACCGATTGAAACGTGAACGATATTCGTTTTGTCCAATCTGTACTCGACTTTACCAGCTTTGATTTCATTAACAGCTCTCTCAACATCGAAAGTAACTGTTCCTGATTTAGGGTTTGGCATTAAGCCCTTAGGACCTAAAACTCTACCTAAACGACCGAGTTGACCCATCATGTCTGGTGTCGCTACGATAACATCGTAATCAAACCAGTTTTCAGCTTGGATCTTGTTGATGATGTCTTCAGCGCCAACGAAATCAGCACCCGCTTTTTCAGCTTCGTTTGCTTTTTCGCCTTTTGCAATTACCAACACCTTTTTAGTTTTACCTGTTCCGTGTGGTAATACGATAGCACCTCTAACTTGTTGATCAGCATGTCTACCGTCAACACCGAGTTTGATGTGTAATTCAACCGTTTCGTCAAACTTTGCTTTCGCAGTTTGCTTCACTAATTTAATCGCTTCATCGAGCTCGTACAGCTTGTTTCTTTCAACAAGCTTTGAAGCTTCTTGATAAGCTTTACCTCTTTTTGGCATTTTTTCCTCCTTCGTGGTTACGCGGATAATCCTCCCACTACATTACAACTGATCCGAAATGATCAGCCAATTAATCTTCAACAACGATACCCATACTTCTCGCAGTACCTTCGATCATACTCATCGCAGCTTCTACGCTACCTGCGTTAAGATCTGGCATTTTGAGTTCAGCGATTTCTCTGATTTTAGCTCTTTTAACAGTCGCAACTTTTTTCTTGTTTGGTTCTCCTGAACCGCCTTTGATACCTGCAGCTTTAATTAATAAGTTTGCAGCTGGTGGCGTTTTAGTGATAAAAGTATACGATCTATCTTGGTAAACAGTGATTACTACAGGAATAACCATACCTTCTTGATCAGCAGTCTTCGCATTGAATTCTTTTACGAATTGCATGATGTTAACACCTTGTTGACCCAATGCAGGACCTACTGGTGGTGCTGGCGTCGCTTTACCTGCTGGAATTTGCAATTTTACCATACCAGTTACTTTTTTTGCCATTGACATTCACCTCCTTAAAAATTCTTTTTAACTTGATCGAACTCGAGTTCCACAGGCGTCTCGCGACCAAACATCGAAATCATCGCTTTGATCGATTGTCTTTCCATATGGATTTCCTCTACCGTTCCAATAAAGTTCTCAAATGGACCGGAAATTACAGTGATTGTATCACCGACTGCAAAATCGACATGCACCGATCTCTTCTCAAGACCCATGTTTTCAACTTCTTCGTCAGTTAACGGAATCGGCTTAGAGCCAGGTCCGACAAACCCTGTTACTCCTCGTGTGTTACGTACGACATACCAAGATTCGTCTGTCATAATCATTTTAACCAATGCATAACCTGGGAAGATTTTTTTCGATTTGTCTTTTCTTTTACCAGCTTTGATTTCGACGACCGTTTCCGTCGGCACGACAACTTGTAAAATAACGTCTTCCATGCCTCTGTTTTCGACGATTTTTTCGATGTTCGCCTTAACTTTATTCTCATGACCGGAATACGTGTGTACTACGTACCATTTTGCGTTACTAGCATCTGCCATGTCTCAGGTTAAACCTCCTCCCATAGTTGCTGAATCAGTTCTAAGCAAGTAAGTTGAAGAGAAATTTAAAAACTAAATCTAGCACACCGATCGTCGCTGCGGAAAAAGCACACATAGCTAGTACAACCAATGTGTAATTCCATACATCTTTACGAGTTGGCCAAGTTACTTTTTTGATTTCACTTTTAACACTTTTGAAAAACTTGCCTGCACTAAACTTGTTTTCTTTCACATTACTAGAAGCCATTTATCTCAACCCCTTCAAATAGTATTTGAAACCTATTACTTGGTTTCTTTGTGATCTGTGTGCTTTTTACAGAACTTGCAGTATTTGCTCATTTCAATTCTGTCTGGGTTGTTTTTCTTGTTTTTCGTCGTATTGTAATTTCTGTTTTTGCACTCAGTACATGCTAACGTGATGTTAACTCTCATCTCGACACCTCCTAAACCAATAATGTCCGTGCCTGGCAATGCACACTATACTCCACTATAACATTACTAATCTAACCTACCATAAAACAAAATGCATGTCAACAAAACCACGTCAGTTTACGCGGGAAATAATATTAACAAATATTCATCTTAAAAAGCAAGTTAAATAAGGACTAGTTGCCACTAGTCCTTATCTTCTAAATAACATTAGAAAATATAGCATTTGTTCTTAATTAAATTACCTATAGTATTCTACAACACTTTTAGGTAAAAAACAACTACCGATTTTCACTTATGCAGTAATTTTGATAACTGAACCAGCGCCTACTGTTCTACCACCTTCACGGATAGAGAATCTTAAACCTTCTTCTACCGCGATTGGTGCGATCAGTTCGATGTTCATTTCGATGTTATCGCCAG
>Ga0209794_1000547_pt1 | contig 51224 bp, 47 predicted proteins | sample EBPBio232013_DNA_FD_185869 | JGI IMG/M metagenome (GOLD analysis project Ga0209794, IMG submission 185869) | Wastewater treatment Type I Accumulibacter community from EBPR Bioreactor in Madison, WI, USA - Reactor 1_5/23/2013_ DNA (SPAdes)... | ecosystem: Engineered > Bioreactor > EBPR >... | reverse complement strand
AAGACCTCTTTCTCTCGGCCACCGAAGTGCGGGTGAACTACGTCTTCCGTAACACGTCTGCCAAGGATGTGGAGGCGGTCGTGGCCTTTCCCATGCCCGATGTCGAGGCGATGCCGGACGCCAATGTCGATGCAGGCGACATGGAGGCCGATAACTTCCTCGGCTTTTCGGTGACGCAGGATGGAACCGCCATCACCCCGACGCTCGACCAGCATGTGGTGGCGCTGGGCGTGGATCGCACGGAGGACCTGCGCAAGGCAGGCATTCCGCTTCTGCCCTATAGCGAGCGCACCTATGCAGCGTTGAAAGCGGCCCCCAAGGCCATTCAGGATGATTTCTACGCCAAGGGCCTCACCGACACGAGCACCTATGATGCCGGGCAGGGCATGGTGACGGACATCACGCCGGTCTGGACATTGAAATCCACCTATTGGTGGAAAACCACCTTCCCGGCGGGCAAGACGGTGCGCGTCAGCCATCGCTATAAGCCCAGCGTTGGCGGCACGGTGGCGCTGACCTTCTTTGATCAGGGTGACGGTTACTCGACCTATGATGAATACAAGAAGACCTATTGTCTGGATGATGCCTTCATGAAGACCGCCCGGAAACTGTCCGAAGCGTCAAAGAAGGGCACTGGCCCCACCTATACCGAAAGCTGGTTTTCCTACGTGCTGACGACCGGCGCCAACTGGTCCGGCCCGATTGGCAAGTTCCGCCTGACGGTCGACAAGGGCAAGCCGGAAAATTACGTGAGCTTCTGCGGCTCGGGCGTGAAAAAATCCGGCCCAACCACCTTCACGATGGAGAAGACCGACTTTTCCCCGGAAGAAGACATCAACGTTCTGATCATCTCGCCGGGCGGGGAGTAAAGATCAGCCCGCAGCGCCGAAGCTGGCATGCTTGCCGCTGATTGCTGCAAAAACCGTCGTCACGATGCCGCTGTGGTCAAGGCCGGAGCGGGCATACATGGCTTCAGGCTTGGCCTGCTCCACCCACTCGTCGGGCATGGTCAGACAGCGGATCTTGAGGCCCTGATCCAGAAGCCCTTCGCTTGCAAGGAAATGCAGCACCTGCGAGGCAAAGCCGCCCGCAGCGCCTTCCTCCACCAGCACCAGCACCTCATGATGGCGCGCCAGCTGGCGAATGAGATCGGTATCGAGCGGCTTGGCAAAGCGCGCGTCGGCAACGGTTGTTGAAAGACCGGCGGCATCAAGATCTTCCGCGGCGCGAAGACATTCGGCAAGGCGGGTGCCGAAGGACAGAAGCGCCACCTTGGAGCCCTGCTTCACAACGCGCCCCTTGCCGATGGCAAGAACATCGCCCCGCACGGGCAACTCGACGCCCACCCCTTCACCGCGCGGATAGCGGAAGGAAATCGGGCCTTCGTCATAGGCGACGGCGGTGCGCACCATATGCTTCAGTTCGGCCTCGTCGGCGGCGGCCATCACCACCATGCCCGGCAGGTTGGCGAGGAAGGCCGTATCAAACGATCCGGCATGGGTCGGGCCATCGGCGCCGACAAAACCGGCGCGGTCGATGGGGAAGCGCACGGGCAGCTTTTGCAGCGCCACGTCATGCACCACCTGATCATAGGCACGTTGCAGGAAGGTGGAGTAGAGCGCGCAGAAGGGCTTGAAGCCTTCCGTGGCAAGACCGGCGGCAAAGGTCACGGCATGCTGTTCGGCAATGCCCACGTCAAAGCAACGCTCAGGGTAAAGGTTCGCCAGTTTGTCGAGGCCGGTGCCGGAGGGCATGGCGGCGGTAATCCCCACCACCTTGTCGTCCAATCGAGCTTCTTCCACCAGCGCATCGGCAAAGACGGCGGTGTAGCTCGGGGCATTCGGCTTGGCCTTGGCCTGCGCGCCGGTGATCACGTCGAACTTGTTGACGCCATGATACTTGTCGGCAGCCGCTTCGGCGGGCGCATAACCCTTGCCCTTCTGCGTCACCACATGGATCAGCACGGGGCCTTTGCCATTGTCGCGCACATTGCGCAGGATCGGCAGAAGATGGTCGAAGGAATGGCCGTCAATCGGGCCGATATGGTAGAAGCCCATTTCCTCAAACAATGTGCCGCCGGTCACATAGCCGCGTGCATGTTCCACCGCGCGGGTAATCGCCCGGTCGATGGTCTTGCCGAGATAGGCCGTCAGCTTCTTGCCGAGATCACGAATGCCCATATAGGTGCGACCCGAGGCGAGACGTGCCAGATAGGCGCTCATCGCGCCGGTCGGCGGGGCAATCGACATGTCATTGTCGTTGAGGATGACGATCAGGCGCGCATCAAGCGCCCCGGCATTGTTCAGCGCCTCATAGGCCATACCAGCGGAAAGCGCGCCATCGCCGATGATGGCAATCACCTTGCGGTCGGATTGGTCGAGTTCGGCGGCAACCGCCATGCCGAGACCGGCCGAAATCGACGTGGAGGAATGGCCCGCGCCGAAATTGTCGTATTCGCTTTCAGCCCGGCGGGTGAAACCGGAAAGCCCGCCCTCCTGGCGCAGCGTGCCCATGCGCTCGCGTCGCCCGGTGAGGATCTTGTGCGGATAACACTGGTGGCCGACATCGAAGATCAGGCGGTCGTTCGGCGTATCGAAAACACTGTGGATCGCGATGGTGAGTTCCACCACGCCAAGCCCCGCGCCCAGATGCCCGCCAGTGCGGGACACGGACTCGATCATCACGTCGCGCACCTCGCGGGCGAGCTGCGGCAGATCGCGATCATCGATCTTCTTCAGATCGGCGGGATACTTCACCAGATCGAGAAGCGGCGTGTGGAGTGGTTCGGTCACAACGGGTTGCGTCACAGTTTCTTCTTTCGCGTCTCCCGGCGGCTCCGGACTGTTTTATTCAAACAGGAATCGGGCAATTTCCGGACCGCGATCTTTACCACGTTCTAGCCGAATTCATCCCTGCGGCAAGGGGATAAACTCTTCTTCGTCGCCGGGAACAATGTCGAAACGCCCGGTTCGCCACTCTTCCTTGGCTTTTTCGATGCGCTCCTTCGACGAAGAGACGAAGTTCCACCAGATATAGCGCTTCGAATTCATCGCCGCACCCCCAAACAGCATGACGTGGCAGCCCTGCGGTCCACCCTGCAGCGTAATGTCATCGCCGGGGCGGAAAACCAGAAGCCGGTCAGCGGAAAAATGATCGCCCGAGACGATGAGGCTGCCCGAGAGAATGTAAAGCGCGCGCTCCTCATGTCCGGCGGGGAAGGGGAAGCGCTTGCCTGCTTGCAGCGTCAAATCGACGTAAAGCGTATCGCTGAACATCTTCACCGGCGATTTTATCCCGGCAAAACCACCGATCACCACGCGGCCCTTCGCGCCGTCATCGGCGAATTCCGGCATGTGGGCGGCTTCCGTGTGGGCGAAATCCGGGTCGATTTCTTCCAGATGGTCCGGCAGCGCCAGCCAGGTCTGTAGGCCGGAGATGGATTGCGGATGGCCGCGCAGCTTTTCCGGTGTTCGCTCGGAATGCACGATGCCCTTGCCCGCCGTCATCAGGTTGATGTCGCCCGGCTTGATCACAAGCTCGGTTCCCAGACTGTCGCGATGCTTGATCTCGCCGTCAAAAAGATAAGTGACGGTTGAAAGACCGATATGCGGATGCGGGCGCACGTCGAGCGCCTGATCGGCTTTCAAAAGCGCAGGCCCCATGCGGTCGAAGAAAATGAACGGGCCGACGAGGCGGCGCTCTTTGGACGGCAGGGCACGGCGGACTTCGAAATTGCCGAGATCGCTGGTGCGCGGAATAATGAGGTTTTCGATGGCGTCGCAGCTCACCTTGTCGCCGGGCGCGGGATCTTCACCGGGGAAAAAGGACATGGGCGTTTCTCCTGTTCGTTTCAGGAGAGCATATAGGCCGATGGCACCCTATGGACAGACCACCGGGAGAAACGGACTGTTCACCCGTTGTCGAGCGGTTCGGTGCCCTGCGGCTTGCCGGCACGGTCCAGACGGATTTTCTCGATGCGGTTTTCCGCCGCCGAAAGCAGCGTTTCGCAATGCTTCTTCAACGCTTCGCCGCGCTCATAGATGGCGATGCTTTCATCCAGCGCCACATCGCCGCGTTCCAGACGGTTGACGATGCTTTCCAGCTCCGCGACGGCCTTTTCGAAGGAAAGGGCGGCAATATCGGTGTTGGTGGCGGCATCGGTCATGGTCAACCTCGGATCAGTCTTAGAATGTGCATGCCCGCCGATTCGGCGAGACCTTCCAGATCATAGCCGCCTTCCAGAAGGCTGACGACCCGGTTTTGGCAAAAGCGTTCGGCAAGCTCCATCACCCGGCCCGTCGCCCAGTCGAAATCCTCGCCCTTGAGGTTCAGATGGCTCACCCGGTCGCGGTAATGGGCATCGAACCCGGCGGAGATGAGAATGATGTCCGGGCTGAAATTGATGACCGCCGGGATGATCCGGTCGCGAAAGGCTTCGCGGAACTGGTCGCCGGTCGCGCCTGAACGAAGCGGCGCATTGACGATGTTTCCGGCAATGCCGGTCTCGTCCACCTTGCCGGTAAAGGGGTAAAGCCCTTCCTCGTGCAGCGATGCAACCATGGTGTTGCGGTCGTTTTCAAACAATGCCTGCGTGCCGTCGCCGTGATGCGCATCCCAATCGATGATGGCGATACGCTCGGCACCATGCACCGTGCGGGCGTGGTTGGCGGCAATGGCGACATTGTTGAACAGGCAGAACCCCGCGACCCTGGCAAAGGCGGCATGGTGGCCGGGCGGGCGACAGGTCACGAAACCATTGTCGGCAGCGCCCGTAAACACGTCATCGACGGCGGCCATGGCCCCGCCGATGCTGCGAAAGGCCGCCTGCAATGTGGCGACCGATCCATAGGTGTCTTCGCCGATCTGGCGGATGTCGTCTTCGTCCTCGGGCATGGAGCGCATCACATGCCAGAGGTGTTCCTCGCTATGGGCCAGAAGCACCGCATCCTCGCTGGCGCGCGGGGCTTCCACCCGTTGCAGCCGGTCGAAATGCGGATGTTCCAGCGCCAGATCAAGCGCCTTCAGCCGGTCGGGATGGTCCGGATGCCCCGCTGGCGTGCGGTGCTCCAGAACATCCGGATGCGAGTAAAGGCGCGTGGTCATCGGCGTTTAGCGGCGAACCGGCAGAAGCGGATAGCCAACCTGCACGGCGCGCGCGGCCAGCGCGACGATGGCGGCCTTGACCAGATCGCCCGGCACGAAGGTCAGCGAACCGACGAGCGTGGCAAAGAAGGGCAGGCCCTTCATGATGACGAGGCCGATGATGCCGCAGAGATAGACAGCGCCGATGCCACCAGCCACAGCCGCGATGAAGAAGCCGCTGATCTGGGCGAAGGCCGACTGCTCGTCCTTCACGAAACGCTCGCTGATGAAGCCGGTGAGGAAGGCACCCGGCAGCCAGCCGATGAGATAGCCGACCGTCGGACCGGCAAAGACGGCAAGGCCGCCACGACCGCCCGAAAGCACCGGCAGGCCGACGATGACGAGAAGAATGACGAGAGCGACCGCCAGCGTGCCGCGCTTGGCGCCGAGAATGGCGCCGGCCAGCATGACGCCGAGCGACTGGGCGGTGATCGGAACCGGAATAAGGGGAACCGCGATGGGCGGCAGAAGGCCAAGGGCAACGATGATGGCCGCAAACAGGGCGATCAGCACGAGGTCACGTGTCTTCATGGGGCATGCTCCTCCAATTTTAGGGTGTGCTTTAATGACCGCGAAGGCCGCGCGCGTCAATGGCAGCGGCGATCTGGTCCGCTTCCTTCAACGTTAAAATAATCAGCGGGGTGATGAGCGTCACCGGACGAACCTTGAGGCCGCGCGCCACATGTGCCTCGCGAATGGCCTCGTAACGCGACAGGATTTCCGGCACGAAACGCACCACCAGCCCGAAGGCGAGGCCCATATCATCGGCTTTGACAAGGCCGATGCGCTCCAGCGGGCGGGCCGCAGCCGTCACCCCTTCCATGAAGGCGGCGACCGTCGTCGTCGCCGTCACCGTCGCGGCAAAGAGCATGAGCGCGGTGAGCCGCAACACCTGCACCAGCACTTCCATGGGCGGCGTGAACAGCAGGCTGAAGGCTGAAATGAACAGGATGGTGAGGAAAAGCGAACGCAGCCGCGATACCGCCTCGCCAAACGGCAGGCCCAGCGAAAAATAGAGCGCGCCGCCAAGAGCAACGGCAATGCCCGGCACAAAGGGCATGGAAAACAGAAAAAGACCGATGCCGAGCGCCATCAGTCCGCCAAGCTTCAACCCGACGGGCAGGCGATAGAGCAGCCCGCTGCCTTCGACATAAAGCGACTTCACGCGGCGATCTCCCGGTAACGGGCGATGGCGTGGGCAGGCGCGCCATCCTCGACCAGCCGCCCCTCGTGAAAAACGAGAACGCGGTCGAAGCCGTTCAGAAGGTCGAGATCGTGGCTGATGACGATCAACTGCTGCGAAAGCCCGGCAATGGTGGCTTCCACCATGCGGCGGTTTTTCAGGTCAAGCTGGTTGGTCGGCTCGTCAAGAATGATGAGGTCAGGGCCGGTGACAAGCACGGCGGCGAGCGCTGCGAGCTGCAGTTCGCCGCCCGAAAGCTCGTGCGCCCGGCGCTTTTCCAGATGCGCGATCCCCAGCTGGTCAAGCGTCTGCGAGACGGCAGCCAGACGCGCCGCCTTGTCCATCTTGCGGTTGCGCAGGCCAAATTCCATGTCCTCGCCGACAATCGGCATGATGATCTGGTTGGCCGGGTTCTGGAAGATATAGCCGGTCTTGCCGGAGAGCGCCTTGGCGTCCGTCACCGTATCCAGCCCGTTCAGGCAAACCTTGCCCGCGGTCGGCTGAAGCAGGCCCGCCACCAGCTTCGCGGCGGTGGACTTGCCCGAACCATTCAGGCCGACGATGCCGATCCGCGCTTGCGCCAGCGAAAGCGAAAGCGGCTCAAGCGCCTGTCTTGCGCCAAATTTCACGCTCGCTGCATCGAAACGAATGTCCAAACCATCGGTCCCTTGTTCAATCGGCCCCCTCTATAACGCGTCATCCGCAAAAAGAGAAATCGGAACATAAAAAGAACATTGCTTTTGGCGCGGGCCTTTTCTAGGCTGGCTCATGACGATTCCGGTTTCAAATACCAAGGCGCGGCGCATCTTTCTTGAACGGCAGGGGCTGGCCGCCCCGCCGGGCGCGGCCCTTGGCAAAGCGGGCCTGCTCACGATGATCGAGCGACTGGGTTTCGTGCAGGTGGATAGCATCCGCACGGTGGAACGCGCTCACCACATGATCCTCTTTTCCCGCAACCAGACCTATCGCCAGACCGATCTGGAACAGTTGATCGAGAAAGACCGCAGCCTTTTCGAACACTGGACGCATGACGCCTCGATTGTGCCGTCAGCCTTCTTTCCCTTTTGGAAATGGCGCTTTCGCCGCGAAGGGCCGCGCATGCTGGAGCGTTGGCGGCGCTGGCAGGGGGAGGGGTTTGATGCTGCCTTCACCGAAACGCTGGAACGCATCCGCGACGGCGGGCCGGTGATGGCGCGCGACCTGAAAAGCGCCGACCACGTGTCCGGCGGCTGGTGGAACTGGCACCCGTCCAAGACGGCGCTCGAATATCTCTGGCACACGGGTCATCTGGCCATTGCCGGGCGGCGCAATTTCCAGAAAGTCTATGATCTGTCTGAACGGGTTCTGCCGCCCGAACATCACGGCGCGGAGGTCGATCACGACGCCTTTGTCGATTTTGCCTGCCGAGGCGCGCTGGAACGTCTGGGCTTTGCCACCCATGGCGAACTGGCGGCCTTTTTCGATCTCGTCAGCCCCGAGGAGGCCAAGGCCTGGGTCGCGGCGCACCGGGATGAACTGGACGAGGTGGAGATTGAAACGGCGGGCGATGGCAAGGCGCGCGCTGCTTTTGCCTTTCACGGCGCTGCGGATCTGGTTGCGGCCGCCCCGGAACCACCGGCGCGCATTCGTGTGCTGTCGCCCTTTGATCCGCTGCTACGCGACCGCGCGCGCACCGAGCGCCTGTTCGGCTTCCATTACCGGATCGAGGTGTTCGTGCCGGAGGAAAAGCGCCTCTTCGGCTATTATGTCTTCCCGCTTCTGGAAGGGGACCGGCTGATCGGCCGCATCGATATGAAAGCCGAACGGGACGAGGGCGTGCTCGCCGTCAAGCGTCTCTGGCTGGAGCCGGGTGTGCGCGCCTCGGGCGGTCGTCTGGAAAAGCTCGATGCCGAATTAAACCGCATCGCCCGCTTCTGCGGTGTTGAAGGCGTGCGTTACGCCGAGAACTGGCGGGGGTAGGGGAAGCAAGGCACCCCGGTCGCCCTTCGCCCCGCATGCGGGGAGAAGGTGCCGGCAGGTGGATGAGGGGCCGGGCAATCGCCTTCAAGACGATCGCCCAAGCCTCTGCGGTTTAGCAGATCTCGGTAGCGGTAATTTTGATGCCGAAGCCTTCGAGGCCGACATAATGACGCTCGCGCGAGGTCAGAAGACGGATCGAGGAAATGCCGAGATCCTTGAGGATCTGCGCGCCGAGGCCGATTTCCAGCCATTCATGCTCGCGGGCCTTGGCCTCGTCGTGGTCTTCGCTGGCGGAACGAATCCGGCGGTGGTGATCGGTCTGGCCGACACCCACGGAACCTTCGCGAAGATAGACGATAACGCCGCGACCGGCTTCGGTGATCTTCTTCATGTAGTGATTGACCGGCTGGCGCTTGCCGAACACATCACCGGCCACGTTTTCCGGATGCAGGCGCACCGGAATGTCTTCGCCATCACGAATGTCACCGAAGATCACGGCCATGTGCTGCATCGGGTCCCAGGGCAGGGAGTAGGTCTGCGCCTTGGCCGGGCCATAGGGGGTTTCAATGGCAAAGCTCGATTCCATCTCCACCAGCGTTTCCTTGCGCTGGCGGTAGGCGATGAGATCGGCGACCGATACCTGCTTCAGGCCATGCGTATCGGCAAAGCTCGAAACCTGCGGGCCGCGCATCACCGTGCCGTCGTCATTGACGAGTTCGCAGATCACGCCAATCGGCGGCAGGTTGGCAAGCTTGCACAGATCAACGGCTGCTTCCGTATGGCCGGAACGCATCAAAACGCCACCCTCGCGCGCCACCAGCGGGAAGATGTGGCCGGGGCGGGTAAAGTCGGCCGGGCCGACATTCGGATTGGCCAGATTGCGCACCGTCAGCGTGCGGTCGTCGGCCGAAATGCCGGTCGTCGTGCCGTGCTTGAAGTCCACCGTCACCGTAAAGGCGGTGGTGTGGGCACTGTCGTTTTCGGCCACCATGGCATTGAGGTTCAGGCGCTTGGCCTCAGCCTTCGGCATGGGGGCGCAAACGATACCCGAGGTATGGCGCACGATGAACGCCATTTTTTCCGGCGTGCAATGGACGGCGGCAACGATAAGATCGCCTTCATTCTCGCGGTTGTCGTCATCGGTCACAACAACGATTTCACCGGCTTCGAAGGCGCGCAGGGCGTCCACGACACGCTTCTGGTCATAGGCCATTTTGTATTCCCCAAATTATCTCAGGCGGCCGGTCTGGCCGCGATCACGCAGGAAGTGGTCGGCAATGGCGCAGGCAAGCATGGCCTCACCGACGGGAACGGCACGAATGCCAACGCACGGGTCATGGCGACCCTTGGTGCGCACATCCACCTCATGGCCGGTGGCATCAATCGAGCGTCGCGGCGTGAGAATGGACGAAGTGGGCTTGACGGCAAAACGCGCCACAATGGGCTGGCCGGTCGAAATACCGCCCAGAATGCCGCCCGCATTGTTGGAAAGGAACTGCGGCTGGCCATCCGGGCCGATGCGCATTTCATCGGCGTTTTCCTCGCCGGTGATTTCCGCCGCCTCGAAACCGTTGCCGATTTCCACACCCTTCACGGCGTTGATCGACATCAGGAGGCTGGTAATGTCCTGATCAAGCTTGCTGTAAAGCGGTGCGCCAAGTCCGGCGGGCACGCCTTCGGCCACCACCTCGACCACGGCACCCACCGACGAACCGGCCTTGCGGATGTCATCGAGATAGGCCTCCCAGACGGGAACCGTTCCCGCATCCGGACAGAAGAAGGGGTTATTGTCCACTTCGGCCCAGTCAAACCGGCTGCGGTCGATCTTGTGCTTGCCGATCTGGACGAGGGCGCCGCGGATTTTCACCTGCGGAATGACGAGGCGGGCCAGCGCACCGGCAGCCACGCGGGCAGCGGTTTCGCGCGCCGAGGAACGGCCACCACCGCGATAATCGCGGATGCCGTATTTCGCGTCATAGGCATAGTCGGCATGGCCGGGGCGATATTGCTGGGCAATCTCGCCGTAATCCTTGGAGCGCTGGTCGGTGTTTTCAATGAGGAGCGAAATCGGCGTGCCGGTCGAAATGTAGGTCTTGCCATCGGGTTGCGGCATGAAGCCGGAAAGCACCTTCACCTCATCGGCCTCGCGGCGCTGGGTCACGAAACGCGACTGGCCAGGCTTGCGCTTGTCGAGAAAGCTCTGAATGTCCTCAAGCGTGAAGGAAAGGCCGGGCGGGCAGCCATCCACCACACAGCCAAGGGCCGGGCCGTGGCTTTCGCCCCAGGTGGTGACGCGGAAAAGATGACCGAACGTATTATGCGACATGGATACCGAAAGCCTGAACTCGCTGTGCTGGGAACGGCACACTCATAGTGGAAAAAGCCGCCTGTGCAAAAGGCTTTATTTCTCCGGATCGGTAACAGTGTAGACGCTTTTTGACGATTTTGGCCTTTAGGCAGCCGCCCGCCAGCCCGAACGCTGCGCAGCTTCGGTAAAGTCTGCGAAGGACAGCGGCATGGCAAACGCATAGCCCTGCAGCGTATCGCAACCCAGTTCCCGGAGCATATGCGCATGGTTGAGCGTCTCGACGCCTTCCGCCACCGTTTCCACGCCCAGCGAGCGGGCAATGTCGATGATCGAGCGTACCAGCGCCCGTTCGCGCGGCGATTCCAGGATCGGCATGACCAGCTGGCGGTCGATCTTCAGACGCTTCGGCTTGAGCTTCAGAAGCGACACGATGGAGGTATGGCCCGAGCCGAAGTCATCGATTTCGATGTCGATGCCGAGCGCCTTGATCTCCTCGATATTGATGTCGGAGTTGGATTCACGATCATCGAGGAAGATGGATTCCAGAAGCTCGAAGCACAGTTCGCCGGGGGCAATTTGCAGCGTCTTGAGAGAGGCAATCAGGCCTTCATCGCGCAGACGGCGTAGCGAAACGTTGACGGATACCTTCGGCACGTTGATGCCGAGTGCGGCCCAGCGCATACGGTCCTTCAGCGCGGTCTGCATCACCATCTGGTCCAGCGTGGCGACCACATTCAGCTCGTCGGCAATCGGCAGGAAGCGGTTGGGCGCAACAATGCCGTGGATCGGATGCTGCCAGCGCACCAGCGCTTCAACGCCGGTCAGTTGCATGGTGCGGGCCGAGAACTGCGGCTGATACCAGGTCACAAACTCATTGTTCTCGATACCGGCGAGAATTTCGTCGCCCATGCGCTTGTTGTTGATGACTTCGGCCTGCAGGTTCTGCGTGAAGAACTCATAGCGGTTACGGCCCGTGCGCTTGGCGCGGTAAAGGGCGATATCGGCATTGACCAGCGTCTTGCGGGCGTCGATGTTCTGGCCGGACGCGCGGGCGATGCCGATCGAAACGCCGCAGCGGCAGGAGAAACCTTCGAAATCGATGGGCTGGCTGACTTCCTGAACGATGCGGTTGGCAAGGGTGGCAAGGCCCGCATGCGAATCCCCGTTCGGGATCAGGATCACGAATTCGTCGCCGCCGATACGCGTCACCACGTCGGCCGGGCGCAACTCGTCGCCACCGCGCACGTTCTTCTCGAGGATTTTCGCCACATGGGCGAGTACGGCGTCGCCCGCCGCATGGCCAAGCGTGTCGTTGATCTGCTTGAAGCGGTCGAGATCGAGATGCAGCAGCGCAAAGCTCATGCGCTTGCTCTGGCTTTCGAGCGAAATGCGCTCCAGTTCCTCGTCGAGCTTGCGGCGGTTGCCAAGGTTGGTCAGCGGGTCATGCAGAGCATTGTGCTCGATGCTGACCTTGGCCAGTTCCAGTTCGGCATTCTTGGCGTCGGCCTCTTCCTTGGCGGCCTTCAGCTCCTCGGTCATCAGCGCGTCTTCCGTCACATCGACGGAAATACCGATGATCTTGCGCGTGCCGTCATGGGCAATGTGCAACTGGCCGATGGAGCGGGTGTAGCGCATATTGCCATCGGGCAGGATGATGCGGGCGACCAGTGAGCCGGGACGGTGGCCGTCAAACAGCGCGCGTTGGTTTTCCATCGCCTGTTCACGGTCGTCCGGATGAATAATGTCGAGCCATTCCTGCTGCGAAACGATGGAGCGGCCCGGCGGCAGACCGTAAAGCTGGCACATGCGGGCGTCCCAGATCTCGATACCGTCATCGAGATTGGCTTCCCAGATGCCGCAACGATAGGCTTCGAGCGCCAGATCCAGCTTGCGCGAAAGGTCTTCCAGTTCCTGTTCGCGGCTGGAAAGCTCCTGCAGCGCCAGTTCCAGTTCGGCATTTTTCAGGTCGCTGACGACCTTGGCCTCGCGCAGCGTGCGCGTCAGCATTTCATCCGAAGTCACATCCACGACAATGCCGGTCGTGCGCATCGAAACGCCGTTGCTTTCATAGCGTGCGCCAACCGATTTCAGGTAACGGATCGCGCCATCGGGCGTGCGAATGCGATAGGTGCCCTTGTAGGTGCAGCCGGTCAGCTTCTCGTTGAGGAAGTGCGCCCGCGCCGCTTCGCGGTCTTCCGGCACGACCCGCGACAGCAAAAGCCGGAGCGGGCTGACCACTTCCTGAGACTGTTCGCCATGCAGCGTGGCGGCGCGCTCGTCCCAATAGATATCGGTCGAGCCATCCTGCATTTCCCAGATGCCGATATTGGCCGAATCCATGGCAAGGTTAAAGCGCTGCGAAAGGTCGAGTAGCTTGGCCTCGCGACCTTTCAGCGCATCAATGTTGCGGTTGCGCTCGCCAATCAGAACGCTTGCGCCAAAAATCGGAATGACCAGCGCAAAGCCGATCAGCAGCATCGTCACACGGTAGGCCGCCGCATTGTTCCACGGAATATCCCATCCCGCAGAGGGCACCACCATCACTTCCCATGCGCCACCGAGATAGGCAACGCGGCGCACAACCGGCGCCCGCTCTTCAATCGAGCGATCCCCGAAAACATAGGAAGGCTTGATGCCATTGCCGCGACCCGAAACCTCGCGGATGGCGATGTTCATGTCCGGCACTTCGTTAAGGGTTTGATCCCCCGTAATCGTGAACCCGGCGGCGTTGAATGTGGCGCGCTTGGAAAGCGTCAGTTCCACCGAGCCCCAGATGTTGCCGTTCAGTCCTTCGACCGGATAGAGAATGTGCAGGAAGTCGTCATCGGTCGGGATGATCGACGGCAAGCGCTTGTTTGCATTGGTCAATGCGTGACGCACCAACCCGCTCTGATCAGGAAACCGTTCGGCCAGAGGCTTGCCGATGGCCGGGTTTTCGGCGCCCTTCGGGAAGGACTGGCTCAGAACGAAACCGGGTGCGATGCCAATGGACTGAATTTGCGGATTACCCGCCAGAATCGACTGCGCGTGCTCGCGAATGTGGTTCGACATCAACGCGGGATCGAGCGAAAAATCGAGAGAGATATGGGACGCGGTATTGATGTCGGAGCGCAACTGCGAAGCCATGCGCTGCTGCAGCAAAAATGCGGCCTGGTCGGCCTGATTTTTCAGGCCTTCGACATAGGTTTTCGTATTGTCGCGATCAAAACCGGCACCAATTCCAAACATGGCAATGGCTATGACAATGCCACCGCCAAACCCGACGCCAATCCGACGCAGGTTGCCGCGCAGATGCAGTCTTTTCATCGACCAGTTTGCCACTCTCTGCCCTTCTATCCTAATCAACCGGCACTCTAATTAGCGCAGGTTAATTTAAGATTGCGCGAGAATGCCCCCGTGCACTGCACACGATGAAGTGACTATTGAAAGACGCCGTATTTCGGTCCATCAATCATACCGGAATCGCCACGGCTTCAGCCGTATTTTGACAAATTCAGGAGGGATCCTTGTTCAATCGTGTCACCAGCATCTTGAAGGAAGCCCGTCCCATGCGTCTTGTCCTTGCCATGCTTCTTGCCGTTTTGGGTTTCGTTGCGCCGACCACTGCTCTTCATGCGCAGAGCGCTGATGTGGAAGCGACGATTACCAAGGTCGATACCAAGCAACTCACCATCGCGCTGGATGACGGCAAGACCTATCAGGTGCCGGAAGAGTTCAACTTCGAAGGTCTGAAGCCCGGCGTGAAGGTTGTGGTCTACTACACGGAAGTGAAGGGCCGTCGCGTCGTCGACGATCTGCAGACCACGGAATAAGCCTGCAAATTCAAAAGCCCCGACCGGGTCCGGTGCGGGGCTTTATCGTCTTGCGGTCTGGATTGGTCCTAGATCCAGCTGATCTGACCCTTGCCCGGGTTGAGCGAAACGATCCGGTCCTGCGGCGTTTCCATCATCGCCGCCTCTTCCGTTGAAAGATGGCCAACCAGCCGGAACAGGGTGCGGATCACACCGCCATGGCACACGCAGACGGTGGGCCGCTCGACGGACGCAAGCCATGCGCCAACACGCCAGGACAGGATTTCATAGCTTTCCGCCGTCGCACCCGGCGGGATGAAATCCCACTTCACATGTTCGCGCTCGGCTGCACGCTCCGGATAAAGCTTGGCAAGCTCGGCCAGCGTATAGCCTTCCCAATCGCCGAAGGAGACCTCAACGATGCGCTCGTCAGTGCGGTAGGCGAGGGGATCAAGCCCCATGGCACGGCGAATGCGCTCCATGGTTTCGCGGGTGCGAGACAGCGGGCTTGCAACAAAATCGTAAAGGTGGGCGCTGTCGCCCAGAATGGACTTCAGCGTTTCACCATTCTGGGTGGCCTGGCCGCGGCCGGTGTCGTTCAGCGGGATATCCTGCTGGCCCTGCATCCGACCGTCGGCGTTCCAATCGGTCTGACCGTGGCGGATGACATAAAGCTGCACGTCCGCCACCGGCCCTTATTCCTTGACGACGGAGATGTCGGGCGCGTCCACCGCCTTCATGCCGACCGTGTGGTAGCCGGAATCGACGTGGTGGATTTCGCCGGTCACGCCGGTCGAAAGATCGGACAGGAGGTAGAGGGCAGACTTGCCGACTTCCTCGATGGTCACGGTGCGCTTCAGCGGAGCGTTATATTCGTTCCACTTGAGAATGTAGCGGAAGTCGCCGATGCCGGAAGCGGCCAGCGTCTTGATCGGGCCAGCGGAGATGGCGTTGACGCGAATGCCGCGGCTGCCCATGTCAACAGCCATGTAACGGACCGAAGCTTCCAGCGCAGCCTTGGCAACGCCCATGACGTTGTAATGCGGCATGACCTTTTCGGCGCCGTAATAGGTGAGCGTCACCACCGAACCGCCTTCGTTGAGAATGCGTTCGGCGCGCTTCGTCACGGCCACGAACGAATAGACCGAGATGTCCATCGTCTTGGCAAAATTGTCGCGGCTCGTATCGAGGTAGCGGCCCGTCAGCTCATCCTTGTCGGAGAAGGCGATGGCGTGCACCACGAAATCGATCTTGCCCCACTTGGCTTCAATCGCGTCCATCACAGCGTCGATGCTGGAAAGATCGGTTACGTCGCAATCACCGGCCATGAAGGCGTTGAGTTCAGCGGCCAGCGGCTCGACGCGCTTCTTCAGGGCATCGCCCTGCCAGGTAAAGGCGAGTTCCGCGCCGGCGTCACGTGCGGCCTTGGCAATGCCCCAGGCGATCGAACGATTGTTCGCAACACCCATGATCAGGCCGCGTTTGCCTGCCAGCAGGCCCGTAAGCTCAGCCATGTCTTGCTCCTTCATTGCCCGTGCCGTGCCTGTTCAAAGACGGATGCGCCGGGTCGATTGTCTGTCCATGCCCGGTCCTCGACCGTTGTCGGGAGGGCGAAATTCATATGATTGCCTATGGCATAGCCCGCCGCAGCGTTCAAGCGGCCCGCTATCATCTCATGTAAGGCATTGTAACAAAGCTTGCGCGGCTGAAAGCGGCGGGTGCCTGTTCAGATGAACAGGCCCTCGCGCATGTGGCGCATCAGGTCGGTGACCTTGTCGTCCGGCTTGTCCCAGAGAATGAGCCGGATTTCCACGACGAGATCGCCGCGCCGGTCGATGGTCTCACGCAGGCCCTTTCCGGCCAGGCGAATGGAGCGGTTGGAGTCCGACCAGGCGGGAACCGTGATCTCCACCGGACCTTCCGGTGTTTCCACCGTGCAGTCGCAGCCCAGAACCGCGTTCTCCAGCGTCACCGGCAAAATGGTGTGGATATCGAACCCTTCGGTGCGGAACCGGGCGTCCGGCGCAATCCTGACGGTCACGAACAGGTCGCCCTTCAGCATGCCGGGAACGCGCAGGCCGTGGCCCTCGAACGTCACCACATGGCCGTCCGTCAGGCCGGGCTGCATGAGGAAACGGATATCACGGCCGTCGGGCAATTGAACCTCGGCCTTGCCGCCCTTGATCAGATCAAAGAGCGAGATCACCACCTCGGCGCGCATGTCCGGGGCTTTTTCGGGAGGTGCCTCACGACCCCGCAGACGGCGGATCCAGTTGCTGATGAATTCGACGGCCTGAACGGACAGCGGCGCGCCGGGCGCGCGGCTGTCTTCCTGCGGGTTGATGTCTTCAAGGTCCGGCCCGCTTTGTGCGGCTTTTGCGCCGGTCGCTGTCTCGGCCTGCGGCCGGGCGGTGGATTCGTGCGGGCCAGCGGGCTTTGCAGCGCCGCTTGCCTCATTTGCCTGCGTTGCGCCAGCCTCCTTGCCACCGCCGAAAATGCGGTTGACCATCGCTTCCGGCGTTTCCGGACCCGCTTCGGCGGTCGTTTCCTTGGCCGCTTTTGCGGCGCGCTGCGCATTGGCGCGCGCCAGCTCTTCCATCACGCGGTCGGCTTCGGCCTTGGCGGCCTTGGCGCGGGCTGCCGCTTCGCGTTCGGCCTGACGTTTCTGCATGATGGTTTGTTCGCCATCTCCGTCAGCCTTGCGGCGGCGGGCGTCGTAGCGGCGGCGCTTTTCAGGGTCTTTCAGGAGATCGTAGGCCGCGCCGATTTCGGCAAACCGACTGGCCGCCAGCGGATCGCTTGCGTTGTGATCGGGATGGACGCTCTTGGCTCTGGCACGCCAGGCCGCCTTGATCTCGTCGTCCCGGGCGTCTTTTTTGACGCCGAGTACGGAATAGGGATCGCGCATCGTAACCTTGGAAACTCTGCGGCCATCCCCCCGGTCGGGCATGGCCGTTACGCCACTCGAACTCTCGCTTGTCCGGCTGCGACCGGCAGGTGCAGACAGGCTTAACTGGACATCATGGTAAAGGGAATTTGCTAATCGGGAGTTTACGGCGAGGGAAGGTTCTTGCCTTTTATGGCAGGCGATTTCAGTCCTGACGGGAAAATTCCATCAGGCGCCATTCGCCGTTATTGCCGAGGCAGGTTTCGCCGGCAAAGTTGGAAATGCCGTTATAGGCGTGCAGCGTGGTGACGAAGCTGCGGCACACGCTGCCGTTTTCATGCACTTCGCTGATCGTGCTGACGACACCGGCGCTTCCGGTCGTGGCATTGGCCCAGGGCAGCGGCGCATTGCCAAGCTTGGCAAGGTCAGCCGACGACACGGCATTGCGAACCGTCACTTCATCGGAGTTGGCGTCGGCGGATTTTTGGGGCGCGATGGAATTGGTGGTAACGGTTGAATCCGGCTTGGAACCGAACAGGTCGAGACCGCTGCTCATGCATCCCGAGAGCGCAGCCAGAAGGGGCAGGGCGGCCAAAACGCGCGCGCCGCTCTTCAAGACATTCCCTCTATCTATGCGGGACCGGGCTATGGCAGTCACCTTTCATCGTCTCGCGTCAAACCACGCCGGTTCGGGGAGGAACTCCGGCGCATTTCGAAACTATGCCGGAAAGGGGTTAACAGGCCGTGACCTCGATCTGCCGGAAGCCGCGATTCGGGGCCAACGGTAACGGCGTGGGTCGGGGATGACAACCAGCCCGGCGGTTGCAAAATCTGGCCAAAGGGCGATACAAGAAGCCACCGACATGAGGAGAATGACCATGACCGAGACCGGCGCGCCCGCAGGTGATTTCACCGCCGAAAACGAGCCTTTTGCTCTGTTTGCCAATTGGTTGAAGGATGCCGAGGCATCGGAAATCAATGATCCGAATGCGCTGGCGCTGGCAACGGTGGATGAGGCGGGCCTGCCCAATGTGCGCATGGTTCTGCTGAAAGGTTTTGATACGGACGGGTTTGTTTTCTACACCAATTTCGAAAGCCGCAAGGGCCAGGAAATTCTCGCGGCAGGCAAGGCCGCCATGTGCTTCCACTGGAAGTCGCTGCGCCGTCAGGTGCGCATTCGTGGCCCGGTCGAGGTGGTGACGGACGAGGAAGCCGATGCCTATTATGCCTCGCGCCCGCGTGGCAGCCGCATCGGGGCCTGGGCGTCCAAGCAGTCGCGCCCGCTCGAAAGCCGGTTCGCGCTGGAAAAGGCAGTGGCCGAATACACGGCGCGCCACGCGATTGGCGAAATCCCGCGCCCCGAATACTGGTCCGGTTTCCGCATTCGTCCGGTCTCGATCGAGTTCTGGCACGACCGCCCGTTCCGTCTGCATGACCGGGTGGAATTCACCCGCGAAACACCGGAGACCCCATGGGCCAAGGCGCGCCTTTATCCCTGAGGGGCTCTTTTAGAAAAGCGGCAGACCGAAGAACGCCGCCGCAGCGATGAGACCGAGGCAGATGCGCCGGAAGGTCTCTTCGCTGGCGAGGCCGAACAGCCGCGTGCCCGCGAAAATGCCAAGTCCGTAGGCCGGGCCGACGATCAGCGCGACGGCAATGGCCTGTTGAACGAAGAGGCCATTGAAATAATAGCTGGTCGCCGAAATGAACGACGACAGGCCGAAATAAAGTACGATGGAGGCCCGCATGGCCGCGGCGGGCAGCGCACCACCCAGCCAGTAGGCGACAACAGGCGGGCCTGAAAGCTGCGCAGCACCGCCAAACACGCCGGAGACGGCCCCGACCGCAATGGTCAGAACTGTTTTCGGCGCGCCGCGATAGCGCCAGCCGGAGGCGAGCAATCCCAGCATGGCAAAGACCATGATGCAGATGCCCCAGCGCAATGTCGTGCCGGGCAGGTGGGTGAGAAGCGCCGTTCCGAGTGGAACGCCGACCAGCGCGCCGATCAGCATGGTGAAGACATCGCGGCGTCTGGCGCTTTTGAACGCCGGGCGCAGCATCGGCGCGGTCATCACCATGTCGGCCAGAAGCAGCGCGATGCTGGCAATCTTCGGCCCCACCAGCGCACTCGCCAGCGGCATGAAAATCAGCGCCCCGCCAAAGCCGGAAAAACCGCGCGCCAGCCCGGCAACCAGCGTCACCGCAACGAGAAGGGCAACGGCGGCGGGCTCAAGTCCGGAATTGGCGAGAAAGGACATGGAGGCTAAGGTCCGGCAAGGGTGGCGAGGAAAGGGGCGAACTTACGCCTTGGTGCCGCCGACGGTAACCTGATCCATCCTCAGATGCGGCTGGCCGACGCCGACCGGCACCCACTGGCCCGCCTTGCCGCAATTGCCGATGCCTGTATCGAGCTTCATGTCGTTGCCGACCATGGAAACGCGCTTCATCGCTTCCGGCCCGTTGCCAATCAGCATGGCTCCCTTGACCGGCGCGCCGATCTTGCCATCCTCGATCATATAGGCTTCGGTGCAGCCGAACACGAACTTGCCGGACGTAATGTCCACCTGCCCGCCGCCGAAGGATACGGCATAAATGCCCTTCTTCACAGAGGCGATGATCTCGTCCTTCGTCTTGTCGCCGGAGAGCATATAGGTGTTGGTCATGCGCGGCATGGGCACACTGGAATAGCCCTGACGGCGACCGTTGCCGGTCGGCTTCATGCCCATCAGGCGGGCGTTCTGCCGGTCCTGCATATAGCCGACAAGGCGGCCATTCTCGATCAAAACGTTGTAGCCAGACGGCGTGCCTTCATCATCGACGGTGATGGAGCCGCGACGGTTGGCAATCGTGCCGTCATCGACAATCGTCACGCCGGGGGCGGCCACCATTTCACCCATCAGACCGGCAAAGGCCGAGGCCTTCTTGCGGTTGAAGTCGCCTTCCAACCCGTGGCCGACAGCCTCATGCAGCATCACGCCCGGCCAGCCATTGCCCAGCACCACATCCATGGTGCCCGCCGGCGCGTCGATGGCCTCAAGGTTGACCAGCGCCTGACGAAGCGCCTCGTCGGCACCCTTTTGCCAGTGCTCTTCGGTGAGGAAATCCTCAAAGCCGAAGCGCCCGCCAAAACCGTAAGAGCCACTTTCCTGGCGATCACCCTTGCCGCCAACGACAGAAATGTTGAGCCGCGTCATGGGGCGCACATCGCGCACCCGGTGGCCATCGGCCCGCAGGATTTCCACCACCTGCCAGCTTGCGCCAATCGAGGCGGTCACCTGGCGCACATGATCGCCCTTGTCGCGCAGATAGGCGTTGATTTCCTGCAGAAGCTTGGCCTTGGCCTCAAAACTCGGCGAACCGATCGGGTTCTCGTCACCGTAAAGCTTGGTGTTCGTGCCCTGCGGCGGTTCGCTATAGGTGCCTTCATGGCCGTGCGCCACGGCGCCAGCGGCGTCCGCCGCACGCTTCAAGGCGGCCAGAGACATTTCGCCGGAATGGGCATAGCCGACCGTCTCGCCCGCCACCGCACGCAGGCCAAAGCCCTGTTCGGTGCTGAACGACCCGCCCTTGAGGCGACCGTCATCGATAGTCAGGCTCTCGGCCTGCGATTGCTCCAGATAGAGTTCTCCATCATCCGCACCGGACAAGGCGTCCGAAACGACGGAGAGAACATCGCTTTCGCTGACATCGAAAAGCGAGAGAAGATCGGTGCTGTTGCTCATCATCTGTTCCGCTTACGGCAGGGAATCGAAGCCGCTGGCAAAGCCGGTCAGGTCGACCGGAATACCAATGCGCTCTTCAATGTCGGGCGATTCCTTCAGCGCGAACACGGCCACCTTACCAGCGCGCAGAACCTTGAGAAGGTCGTCCGGAATTTCAAATTCCAGCGTGCAGCCTTCCTGATAGCAGCGGGTGAAATAGGCGCGTCCGGCCTTCTTGTCGTCGACATAAAGGTCAACGCCGTCATGCAGCCACACGCCAAGCGGCGCGAGAATGCGCATCAGACGCACCTTGCGGTCCGCGCTTTTCAACACGGCGACGGAAAGGCCCACTTCCGGGCGCTCCTGATCGATGACGTTCTGCATGAGAACGCATTGTTCGCCCTGTGCGCCGGGCGGCGTTTCGCAGACGCTCGACCATGCGCCGAAACTTTTGCCGCCGGGGGCTGCCCCCTTGGTGGACTGGGCCGGAACGGGCTGTCCCGCCGTGGCCTTGCCCGGTGCTGCCTGCTGCGCGAGAGCCGGAAGAGCGGCAAAGGCGGTGGCGGCGGCAAGCGCAAGCATGGCTGTGGCGCGCGAGAAGGTGGAAGAGCCCATGGAAACCTCTGAGATGCGAATCAATCCCGACATTCTTGTCGCCCGGCGTCACGGAAGAAAAGAGCCGTAGCGTTGATTTGCAGCCGAACAGGGCGGAAATTGGACAATGTGGTTGATCAATCACCGCTTCGTGAGGATCAAAAGCATGTCTCCCGAATGGGGCGTCCGATTTTGGGGGAAGACATGCGAAAAACGAAAGACCGAAGTCCAGACGACTGAACAAACACCGCAAACCTCTCCTTTCGTCATGGTCGGGCTTGACCCGACCATCCATAACGCAAGGCGTGATGGACCCTCGGGTCAAGCCCGAGGGTGACGGAGGCGGGTGAGGCAAGGATTGTCAGCCGCCTCACCCAAGGCGATGCCAATTTGCCGATTGTGGATTTGGGCTGTCCTTAGTAGAGGATAAGGCACCCAAGAGTGACGGATTGCCCAGATGACGATGCTTGAGACCATGCCCCCGCTGACCATTCGCCTGTGCGGCCCGCGCGGCTTTTGCGCCGGTGTGGATCGCGCCATCCAGATCGTTGTTCTGGCGCTGAAAGCCTATGGCGCGCCGGTCTATGTGCGCCACGAAATCGTCCATAACCGCTATGTGGTGGAAGGGCTGGAAGCCAAGGGCGCGGTCTTCGTCGAGGAATTGAATGAAATCCCGGCGGAACATCGCGCCCAGCCGGTGGTGTTTTCGGCCCATGGCGTGCCGAAATCGGTTCCCGCCGATGCCGAAGCCCGCAAGCTTTTCTATCTCGATGCCACATGTCCGCTGGTGTCCAAGGTGCACAAGCAGGCCATGCGCCACCAGCGTCTGGGTCGCCATGTCATCCTGATCGGTCATGACGGCCACCCGGAAGTGATCGGCACCATGGGGCAATTGCCGGAAGGCTCCGTCTCACTGGTCGAAACGGTGGAGGATGCTGCCAACTGGATGCCGCCAGAAGGGGTCGAGAGCCTCGGCTACGTTACGCAGACGACGCTTTCGGTCGATGATACGGCAGGCGTGATCGCCATGCTGGAACAGCGCTTTCCTCATCTGACGGCACCGGCGGCCGACAGCATCTGCTATGCCACGACCAACCGTCAGGAAGCCGTCAAGCATGCGGCCCCGGGCTGCGACCTCTTCATCGTGGTCGGTGCGCCGAACTCGTCCAATTCCAAGCGCCTCGTGGAAGTGGCGCTGAAGGCAGGCGCGACGCGCTCGCTGCTCGTTCAGCGCGCCGATGAGCTTGACTGGAATGAGATCGGCCCGATCCGCACGCTCGGCCTTTCCGCCGGGGCCTCAGCCCCCGAGGTGATTGTTGACGAGATCATTGCCGCCTTTAAGGCGCGCTTCGATGCGAAAGTGGAACTCGCCATCACGGCGGAGGAAAACGAGCATTTCCTGGTCAACCGTGAGCTTCGTGGGATCGAGTTGACGGTCGCCGACATGGCCTTCGTCAACGGCGATTACGCCCCGCCGCCGCGCACCTGAGGGACGATGGTGGTATGAGGCTGGCTCGGTCGCAATATCGTCCAGCCAGTCCTGAACATGTTCGCGGCAATCTGGCGTACCCATGACACCGGTTGATGCATTCGCTTCCTGCTCTGCATCTGTTTCAGATTTTGGATCGGGCCAATAAGAAATGACGAGCGGTCCGAACGTGAATACTGGGATTTCCCGGTTGAATTCACGGCTGCGCATGCTGCTCTGCGATTTGATTTTTACAGTGCCGTCCCGATAGCGAAAACTGAACCACGCCATGCCTGCAGACCTTGGTTTCTGAAGAGGAAAACACGTCAACATGAGGTCATGTCGAACGAGACAGTTAGGATAGTAGCTCCAGAATTATACGTTGCAATGCAAAAAGGTTGCGCTTTTTTGATATACAAATCAGAGTTTTATTCGAGGAGTGTTTTAAATAGTGATAATTGCAAATGATCGGTGCCATGGCGGTCAACGTACGCAACAGTTGTGGACTCCCATCACTGGTCCAGGATGGTCTGCTTAAAAACTGTCATGACAACGGCTTTTGGCTATGTAATATGATGTGGTTTGTCCTCAACTCGCCAGTATGAAATGATGATGGGTCCAAGGAAAAGAACCGGAATCTCGCGGTTGCGTTCCTTGCTGCGCATTTGCCAGCGGGGTTTGATCTTGATGAACCCGCCCCTGTATTTGATGTTTACCCAAGCCATGAGCGCGGTCCTAAGTAAATCAATGTCGGGGAATGCTGTCTGCGGCCAAGGGGGCCATAGGGTTAACTGTGCCAGACGTGCGGGGTTCCTGCAACCCTGAATCCTTTCGAATATGCTGCATTGCGCATAAACTGTCGGCTGACATGTGCGGGCGGCGTGAACTGTGCTGTAATCGTGGTGTGGCGCATCCCGGTCTTGACCTTGCCCGCCCCGGATGCGATCCCCAATCCTATTCAATGGGCAACAGTGGCGAGTCTTGCGACAGTGGCAGTCTATACCGACATTAACGAAGCCGAGCTTGAGGATTTCCTCACGCAATATGACGCGGGCGAACTGACCTCCTACAAGGGCATTGCCGAGGGCGTCGAAAACTCGAACTTCCTGCTCCATACGAACAAGGAGCCTCTGATCCTGACGCTCTACGAAAAGCGCGTCGATCCCAACGATCTGCCGTTCTTTCTGGGGCTGATGCAGCATCTTTTCGCGCGCGGCCTGAATTGCCCGCTGCCCTTGCCGCGCCATGACGGCCAGCTTCTGGGCGAACTTTCCGACCGTCCGGCGGCGCTCATTTCCTTCCTCGAAGGCATGTGGCTGCGAAAGCCGGAAGCGCGCCATTGCGGCGAGGTGGGGGCCGCCCTTGCGGCCATGCATCTGGCCGGTGAAGGTTTTCCGCTGAAGCGCCCGAATGCGCTTTCGCTGGAAGGCTGGAAGGGTCTCTGGGAGAAAGCCGCGCCGCGCGCCGATGAGGTGGAAGGTGGCCTGCAGGCCGAGATCGCCGAGGAACTGGCCTTTCTGGAAGCGCATTGGCCGAAGAACCTGCCCGAAGGTGTCATCCATGCCGATCTCTTTCAGGATAATGTCTTCTTCCTGCACGACAAGCTTTCCGGCCTGATCGACTTCTATTTCGCCTGCAACGATATGCTGGCCTATGACGTTTCGATCTGCCTCAACGCCTGGTGTTTTGAGAAGAACGGCTCCTTCAACGTCACCAAGGCCCGCGCCATGCTGGAAGGGTATCGGGCCGTTCGCCCGCTGTCGGAGGCGGAGATTGACGCCCTGCCGATTCTGGCGCGCGGCTCGGCGCTGCGCTTCTTCCTCACCCGTCTTTATGACTGGCTGACGACGCCGGAAGGCGCGCTGGTGGTCAAGAAGGACCCGCTGGAATATCTCGGCAAGCTGCGCTTCCACCGCGCCATCGTTTCGCCCGGCGAATACGGGCTTGATCTTTGATGAAGCGCGTTGAAATCTTCACCGATGGAGCCTGCTCGGGCAATCCGGGGCCGGGCGGTTGGGGCGCGATCCTGCGCTACGGCGAGACCGAAAAGGAACTCTTCGGCGGCGAAGCGGATACCACCAACAACCGCATGGAGCTTCTGGCGGCCATTTCAGCGCTCAATGCCCTGAAACAGCCCTGCGAGGTCGATCTCTACACCGATAGCGCCTATGTGAAGGACGGCATTTCCAAGTGGATTTTCGGCTGGAAGAAAAACGGCTGGAAAACGGCGGACAAGAAGCCGGTGAAGAATGCCGAACTCTGGCAGGCGCTGGAAGCGGCACGCGACCGTCACAAGGTCACGCTACACTGGGTCAAGGGCCATGCCGGGCATCCGGAAAACGAACGCGCCGATGAACTGGCGCGCCGTGGCATGGAACCGTTCAAGGGCAAATCGTCTGGAGGTGAAGCATGATCCTGCATTGCGTCTTCCTGCGTCTCAAATATGCGTTGAGTGACGAGGAAAAGGCCGCTCTTTACCGCGACATCACCGGCCTCAAGAGCCTGATCCACGGGGTCGTCGACATCAAGGCCGGGCCGAATGTTTCGGTCGAGGGACTGGACGGCGGGTTTGTCGATGGCTTCGTGGTGACATTTGAAAGCGCTGACGCCCGCGATGTCTATCTGACCCACGCCGCTCACGTGGCCGTCAGCGAACGCATTCTCGCCGCGACCGATGGCGGTCTGGCCGGTATTCTGGTCTACGATCTGGAGATTTGAGGGCGGAGCATTAAAGCCCTTAAGGTTGATGACACCCCCTGCCTCCCCACTTCCGTCATCCTCGGGCTTGACCCGAGGATCCATGATTTGAATGAGGCATGGATGGTCGGGTCAAGCCCGACCATGACGAAAAGAGGGGTTTTCGACCCTTGTCAGCAGTCTCAGGGCATTGATGGCACGCCCCGACACATTTCAAAGCTTTTCGAGAATGGCTTCGGCGCTGGAAACCGTGGCCTGGCCCGGATTTTCTTCCACGGCGATGTGCTTGACGACACCATCCTCAACGATCATGGCATAGCGCTTGGAGCGCACACCAAGGCCGCCGCCCGAAAGGTCGATATCAAGGCCAAGCGCCTTGGAGAACGAAGCATCCCAGTCGGCGAAGAAGTGGATCTTGCCGAAAGCGCCGGAAGCCTGCGCCCACGCGCCCATCACATGCCAGTCATTGACGGAAACGACGGCGACATCATCAATGCCCTTTTCAACCAGCTTGTTGAAATTGTCGATATAGCCCGGCAGGTGGTTCAGCGTGCAGGTGGGCGTGAAAGCGCCCGGCACAGCGAAGAGAACGACCTTCTTGCCCTTGAAGAATTCGTCGGTGTTGATCTCCACCGGACCGTCAGCGGTCTTTTCCTTGAAGGTGGCGAGGGGCAGCTTGTCGCCAATGGCAATCGTCATGTCAGTCTCCTTTTGACCAGTCTAAGCCAAGATATAGATTGGCATCAGTCAAATACAAGCGGCGTTTCCATGGCGCGGGCACCGGATTTGACCAGCAGCCGCCAGGTCTTGCCGGAAAAGCTGTATTGGCGCGGCAGACTGTCGAGCGGGAAAGTGGCGATGACCTTGCCCATATCGGCGCGCTGCAAAAGCGGGTCGAAATAGACATAGCCATCCGGTCCGGTCAGGTAGAATTCCGGCTTTTCCTGCACATCGGGAAGCCCGACGGTGACGCTCACCGTCTTGCCGTCCGCGCCCACCTTCAGCTTTTCGGCGAAGAATTCGGAGGACGGCTTTTCCGGCAGATGCGTCTTGGCGGCTTCAAGGATGGGGCGGACGCTCGCATCTTCAAACGACACAAGCGATGTTGAAAGCTCGGCCTGAAACGGCACGCAGATTTCCTTGCACACGCCGATGAAAACCGTGGCATCCAGCTCGTCACCGGCTTTGCCCGTGGCGTTGAGCGTGAAGGGCAGGGCAACCGGCGCATCGTATCCGATATCGCTCACGCCATTCTGGTCGAACCGTTGCGGCACGGGAAAATCAAGGCGCGAAACCGTGTAGCCGTTTTGCGGCGCAAGGGTCAGTTGTGGCGGCATGCCCGCATCGCCCGGCTCACGCCAATAGGTAATCCAGCCCGGTGTCGGCTCGATTTCAATCACGCCTTCCACCTTGCCGGTACTGTCGGGCGAAAGGGCGACGATGCGCATGCGCCCGCCGGGATTGTTGGCCCAGTCCGAAACACCCGCAAGGGCGCTCACCGGCAGGGCAAGAAGCGAGGTCGCAAGAAGGGTGAGGCGGGCGCTTTTGATCATGCTGCATGGATTAGCGCATCCGTGCCGGGTCGAATAGCGGCCGCTTTCGCAGATTTGATCATTTTCAGTTGATTCCAGTTGAAAGCGACGGCGTGATCAAGCATCCTTCCCCTTCGGGGCTGGAGTTGAAGGCGGGCGAAACCCTCGACGTCATTTGGACCACGCAACGGAACAGGAGGCATGGATGACCCTGTCTACGCTGGTGAAAAACCGTGAACGCGGTTTTCTCGACGGTCAGTTCCTGATCGCCATGCCGGGCATGGACGATGAAAATTTTGCGCGCACGGTGATTTATGTCTGCGCCCACACCTCCGAAGGGGCGATGGGCTTCATTATCAATCGCTCCCAGCCGCTCAGCTTCACGGATATTCTCGATCACCTCGATATGCTCGGGGGCGAAGAGGAAATCCGCCTGCCGGAAACGGCGCGCCGCTTCCCGATCCTCAATGGTGGTCCGGTCGATAAAGGGCGAGGCTTTGTGCTTCACAGCGATGACTACACCAGCGCATCCTCCATTCCCGTCAGCGACGATATTTCCCTGACGGCGACGCTCGATATCATTCGCGCCATTTCCGGCGGACGCGGCCCGCGCAAGGCCACCATTATGCTCGGCTATTCGGGCTGGGGTCCGGGGCAGCTGGAACGGGAAATCTCCGCCAATGGCTGGCTGACTTGCCCGGTGACCGAGCGCAGCGAGCGTTTGATCTTCGATCCGGCGTTGGAGACGAAATACGATCAGGCGCTGGCGCTGATGGGGATCAACCCCGCCATGCTGTCGCGGGAAGCGGGCCACGCCTGAAGTTTGACAATTAGCGGGAACCTTTTGCCCGGCTTTGACGTTCTCTTTTTAACCGCAGCGAAAAACGCTCGCGGTCAAGAACAAGGAGAAAGTCCCATGAGCAGCACGACTGACAAGATCAAAGGCGCGGCCAATGAAATTGCCGGAAAGGCCAAGCAGGTCGCTGGCAAAGCCACCGACAATCACGGACTTCAGGCCGAAGGCGCGCTTCAGGAAGCCAAGGGCAAGGCCCAGGTTGCGGCCGGTCAGGTCAAGGACAAGCTGAAATCCGCCGTCGATCGACTTTGACGGCACCCGTTTCGTGGCGGCCCCGTCCCCGAGCCGCCACGAAACGGTTTTGACTACCAGACGGGGCAAGACACGAAGGGGCGGGGGCCTGATTTATGAAGCTTTATGCGTGCGACGCCTGCGGACAGGCCGTGCATTTCGATAACCGATCCTGTGTTCACTGCGGCCATCGATTGGGCTTCATGCCGGAGCGCCTGCAATTGGTGGCTCTTGAGGAGGGTGAAAACGGCCTTTTTCATCCGTTCGGCGAACCCGAGACAGCGCTTTGCCTGTGCGAAAACGCGGCCCTTGACGTGTGCAACTGGACCGTTTCGGCTGATGATGCCGAACCCTATTGCCTCACCTGTCGCCATAATCGCTGCGTGCCCAATACAGCAAGCCACAAGGGGCTGGTGCGCTGGCAACGGATCAGCCAGGCGCAACGCCATCTTTTCTATTCTCTCCTGAAACTCAACCTGCCTCACCCGACCCGCGCTGAAGACCCGCAGGGCGGTCTGATCTTTGATTTTCTCGAGGATCAGGTGGACGATTTCGGCAACGCCGTTCCGGCCATGACGCTCCACGATGAGGGCATGATTGCCATTCGCGCCGCCGAGGCCGATGAAGACGTGCGCGTTGAAGCCAAGGTCAATATGGGCGAACCCTATCGCACGCTTCTGGGGCATTTGCGCCACGAGACCGGCCACTTCGTCTGGAACAAGCTGGTGCGCGACGCCGGGCGGCTGGAGGAATGCCGCGCGGTGTTTGGAGATGAACGCGCTGATTACGGCCAGTCCCTGCAGTACCATTATGACAACGGCCCGCCGCCGGGTTGGCAGCAGAGCTATATCAGTGCCTATGCCACCACCCATCCGTGGGAGGATTTTGCCGAGTGCTTTGCCCACTACCTGCATATCGTCGATACGCTGGAAACGGCACGCGCCTTCGGAATGGCGGTTGATCCACGCGGTCACGGCGAGATTGCCGCCGAAGTCGACTTTCACCCCTATCGTGCCGCCAATGCCAAGCAACTGGTCGATGCCTTTGTGCCGTTGACGGTGGCCATCAATTCCATCCAGCGCAGCATGGGAGGAGGGGATGTCTATCCCTTCGTTCTGACGCCGGCGGTGGTGGATAAGCTCGAATATATACACCGGCTGGTGCAGCAGCACTAAGAGAGGTCTCAGGCAATCGCGATGATTTCGATCTCGCTGCCGTTGAGGCTCGCCACATCGCCAATCCCCTTGCCCAGCAGCATCACCGCCACCGGCGAAACATGGGAAATGCTGCCGGCCTTCGGGTCGGCCTCATCCTCGCCGACAATGCGGAAGGTCTGCACACGGCCATCCTCACGCTCGAAGGTCACGGTGCTGCCAAAGGAAACCGTATCGTGCCGAATCGGGGCCGGGATCACCTGTGCGGTGCGCACCCGTTCGGAGAAATAGCGCAGATCGCGCATCGGAATGGCCAGCTGACGCCGCTTCTCGTTCACGTCCTCGATGGTGTTGGCGGCAAGGCAGGCCTCACGCGCGATCTGCACCTCGCGTTCCAGCGCCTTGAAACCCTCTTCGGTCACAAGGTTCGGATGCGGTGAAATCGGACGATCCGGCAACTGGGTCTCAGAGGCCGTTTCCGCACTTTCTTCCTTGGTGAAGGCAACGCTCATGAGGCCTCGCCCTTACGCCCGCTTCGGCTGGACGAAGCGCTCTTTCAGGAGGCGCAGAATGGAATCGGGTCCCATCGGCGCACCGAACAGGTAGCTCTGGCCGTAGGCGCAGCCCATGCGGGCGAGATCGGCCACATCTTCCACCGCCTCGATGCCTTCGGCCACCACCTGCATGTTCATCTCGCGGGCCATGGAAATGACCGAGCGAAGCATGATGCCGCGCTTTTCCGTGCCGTCATCGTCAAGAAGAGCCTTGTCGAGCTTGATCGTGTCGAAGGGGAAGCGGGTGAGGTAAGCGAGCGAGGAATAGCCGGTGCCGAAATCATCCAGCGCCAGCGAAAGTCCCATTTCGCGCAGGCGGTCGAGCACAAGGCGCGCCTGCTCGGGGTTTTCCATGACGATGCTTTCGGTCAGTTCCAGACGCATGCGTTCCGGCTTGCACTGGGTCTTGGCCAGCGCCGAGCGCACATCGTTCAAAAGCTCGCTGTTGAGAAGCTGCGCGCTCGAAACATTGACGGAGAGGAAGATCGGCAGTTCGCCGGTCTGTAGCTCCCACTGCATCAGGTCTGTGGCCGATTGCTCCAGCGCGAAGGCCCCGAGCGCCCCGATCATGCCCGACATTTCGGCAATCGGGATAAATTCCAGCGGCGGAATCTGCCCGCGCTTGGGATGTTCCCACCGCATCAGCGCTTCAAAACCGGCAATCTCGCCATCGGAAAGGCGGATGATCGGCTGATAGACCATCGACAGTTCCTTGCGGTCGATGGCGCGGCGCAGGTCGGTTTCAAGCTGCAGCCGGTCGGTGCTGGCATTGCGGAAGGCCGGACGGAACGGTTCCACGCGGTTGCCGCCCGAGCGCTTGGCCCGGTACATGGCCAGTTCTGCATCCGACAGAAGATCATTGGCATGCGTCTGCTGCTCGACAAACGACGCAAGGCCAATCGAAGCGGTCAGCACGATTTCGCGGTCGGCGAAATTGATCGGCACCATGATGGCCTTGGAAATCGCATCGGCGAAATCGGCAACCTTCACCGGATCGTTTTCCGAAACCAGAATGAGGCCGAACTGATCACCCGAAAGGCGCGCCAGCGTATCCTGCGGGCGCAGCAGACGACGAAGCCGCCGCGTCAACGCAATCAGGATATTGTCGCCTGCGGCAATGCCCAGCGCATCATTGACCTGCTTGTAACGGTCAATATCGATCGACATGACGGTGGGACGAACGCCGCTGGACGGCGCAAGCGTGATCACCGATTGCAGGCGGTCGAGGAAGAGCTGGCGGTTCGGCAGGCCGGTCAGGTTGTCGTGCAGCGCATCGGCCAGAAGCCGGTCGATGGAGTTCTTCTGCTCGGTCACGTCGATGATCGTGCCGACGCAGCGGATGACTTCGCCGGTGGCCCCGACCACAGGCCGGGCGCGGATTTTCAGCCAGTGGAAATGGCCATCTTCGGCGCGGATGCGAAATTCATGGTTCAGGCGGCCACGGCGATGCTCAAGCAGCACGTCGAGTGTCGCGCGGAAGCGGTCGCGGTCATCGGGATGAAGGCGCGGCAGCCAGTTGCGCACCGGCCCGTGCATGGCTCCCGGTTCCAGACCAAGGCGCGAGGAAATGTCGGGCGTCGTCACCACGCGGTCACGCGCAACGTCCCAGTCGAACACGGTGTCGCCAGAGCCGGTCAGCGCTAGCGCCTGCCGTTCGAGATCGGAAAACAGGCCTTGCGAATAAGCGCCACCGGCAAAGGCGTGCTGCATCACCGTAAAGCCGATGAGGAGAACGATCAGAACGAGACCGCCGCCAAGGGCCGGCTGGATGATGTCGTTGTCGAGCCGCCCCGTCACCGTCAGCCACGAGCCGAACAGCCAGACGAGAATAAGCGCCCAGGCCGGCACCAGCAGAATGGCACGGTCGTAGCGGTTGAAGCCGAGATAGACGATCAGAACGATACCGGCGGTCGCCGTCAGCGCAAACGACAGGCGCGCAATGCCTGCGGCGACGGAAGGATCATAGATCGCCACGCCAAACAGCAGGCCAAGGCCGATGATCCACGCAAAGGTCACATAGGAGAGATGCGTGTGCCAGCGATTGAGGTTGAGATAGGTGAAAAGGAAGATGACGAGGCTCGACGCCAGCGCCACTTCCGCCGAGGCGCGCCATATGCGCTGGTCGCTGGCCGTGATGCTGATAAGCTTTTCCAGAAAGCCGAAGTCGACACAGACATAGGCGAGAACCGCCCAGGCCAGTGCCGCTGCCGCGGGCAGCATCGACGTTCCCTTGACCACGAAAAGAATGGTCAGGAACACGGCCAGAAGACCTGCAATGCCAAGCACAATGCCGCGATAAAGCGTGAACGCGTTGACCGTATCCTTGTAGGCATTCGGCTCCCACAGATAAAGCTGCGGCAGGTCGGGCGTCGAAAGCTCGGCGACAAAAGTGATGATCGAACCGGGGTTCAGGGTGATGCGGAACACATCCGAATCGGGGCTCGACAGGCGGTCAAGCGCGAAGCCTTCCGAGGGCGTGATGGCGCTGATGCGCTGCGAGCCAAGATCCGGCCAGAACATTTTTGAGCCGACGAGACGGAAATGCGGTGCAACGATCACGCGCTCAAGCTGCTCGTCGGAAACATTGGCCAGCGCAAAGACGGCCCAGTCGCCCTGATGGCCATCCGTCGCGGAGCGCACCTCGATACGGCGGCGAATGCCATCGGCACCGGCGGCGGTGGACACCTGAAAGGCTTCGCCCTGATTAGCATAGACCTCGGTCGTCGCCGTCAGATTAAGCGCGGTATCTTCGCGCGAAATCTTCACCGGCTCCACGGCAAGGGCGTCGCTTGCGGCCAAAAGGCCAGCGCCAAGCGTTGCCACCAGAAGCAGGAAAACCGACAGATACCGCTTTACCGCGGCGACCGTGAGACGCGCGCCCAGCATCAGGAAACGCTTTTCCTGTTGGTGCGGGCGTCTTCGTCAATTTTCGAAAACATCAGGTGGTCTCTCCATTCCCCATTTATTTTCAGATACTTGCGCAAGAGACCTTCCCGCTCGAAACCTGATTTCTCAAGAAGCCGGACACTTCGATGGTTCTCCGGAATACAGGCTGCTTCAATTCGGTGCAACCTCAACTCCTCGAAGATATAGGGTATAACCAGCTCAAGTGCGGCGAACATATGGCCGCAGCCCGCATGTTCCTCACCCATCCAGTATCCGATCATGCAGCTTTGCGCCGCGCCGCGCCGGATATGGCCGATGGTGATGCCGCCAATCAGCCCCATGTCGTCGCGCCGAAACAGGAAGAAGGGAACGGCAAGCCCCGAGGCCTGTTCCTGCCGGTTGCGGCTCACGCGCACGCGAAAATTCGCCTCGCTCAGGTCATCGCTGCGCCAGGTCGGTTCCCACGGCTGCAAAAAGGCCCGGCTGGCCCGACGCAGCCGGTGCCACTCGGCAAAATCCTTGTAGCATGGCAGGCGCAGCACATGGCGCTCGCCGGTCAGCTCGGGTCCGTCCTGCTGCCGTGAAAGGAAGCGGAAGACTGATCTTGCCATGTGTCCACCTCCCGATAGCTCACATTCAGGCGTTCCTGTCGAAACGGCGAGGATTACGCGCCGCGACGGGAAAGTGAAGACAGAATGTCCTTCGCCGACGCCATTTTGTCGAGCGGGCCGATGGCCGAAACCGTCGGCTTGCCGCTGAAGAACAGCCGTTCGGAGAGGTCCGTCAGACGGTCGGGCGTAATCGCCGCCAGTCGTTCCAGCACGTCCTTGCTCGGGATCAGCTTGCCAAACAGCATGATCTGGCGAGCGAGCTGCCCGGCGCGTGCCGCGGGGCTTTCCTTGGCCATCAGAAGCTGCGCACGCACCTGCGCCCGGGCGCGGTCGATTTCCTGCTGGTCAATACGCTGGGTCGCCTTGCCAAGCTCGCCGATGATGACATTGACGAGTTCCTCCAGGTCTTCGGCGCCGGTGGCGGCATGAATGCCGAACAGGCCGGTGTCGGAGAAGGCCCAATGGAAGGCGTAGACGGAGTAGCAAAGGCCGCGCTTTTCACGCACTTCCTGGAAAAGGCGGGAGGACATGCCGCCACCCAGAACGCTGGCGAGGATCTGCGAGGCATAGAAGTCGCGCATATGGTAGGCGATGCCCTCGAAGCCGATCAGCACCTGCGCATCCATCAGGTCGCGCTCTTCGCGCTTGTCGCCGCCGGTGTAGCGCGCCTTCTCGTAAGTCGGTTCCGGGCTCTTGGCCTGGTTGAGACCCTCGAAGCGTTCCTGAACCTGCGCCACGAAGGCTTCGTGCTCAATGCCGCCCGCGGCCACAACGAACATGCGGTCGGTGGTGTAGTTGCGGGTCAGATAAGCGGAGATGTCGTCGCGGCTGAAGCCGTTGACGCTGTCGGGCGTGCCCAGAATGGAGCGTCCCACCGTCTGGCCGGCAAAGGCCGTTTCGGAGAAATGGTCAAACACCACGTCGTCCGGCGTATCGTTGGCCGCACCGATTTCCTGCAGGATAACGTTCTTCTCGCGCTCCAGCTCTTCCTCATCGAAGGTCGAGCCGGTCAGAATGTCGGCGAGAAGATCGACGGCCAGCGGCACGTCGTCTTTCAGGACTCGGGCGTAGTAAGAGGTCGTTTCGGTGGAGGTCGCGGCGTTCAGTTCGCCCCCCACATTTTCGATTTCCTCTGCAATCTGGCGGGCGCTGCGCTTGGCTGTGCCTTTGAAGGCCATATGCTCGAGCAGATGGGCAAGGCCATGCTCGTCGGGGGTTTCGTCACGCGCGCCGGACCGCACCCAAACGCCAAGGGCGGCACTTTCCAGATGCGGCATGTGTTCCGTCACGACCGTCAACCCGGAGGGCAGGCGGGTCAGCGCGATATTCGGGTTATGAGGTTGGATCTCGATGTCCATTAGCGTCCCGCCCGTGTTGATGCGCCAATATGCGCTTGAACAGCCTTGATTTCGGCATCAAGCGTGTCGAAGCGCTCGGGCTTGTCCATCATGCCCGCGAGCCACAGCGGCAGCGCAGGATCGACCCCGGAGGCCTTTTTGACGGCTGCCGGGAACTTGGCCGGATGGGCGGTGGAAAGCGTCACCATCGGGCTATCGGCCTTCTCAAACTTCTTGGCGACGAAAACGCCAATCGCCGTATGCGGATCGGCAAGATATCCGGCATCGGCAAGCGTGGCGCGGATCGTATCGGCCACCTGCTTTTCCGAGGCGCGAGCGGCGCGGAAATCGCGGCGGATGGCTTTCAGCGTTGCGGCTTCGATTTCGAAGGACCCGGATTGCTTCAGCCCGTCCATGGCGGCGCGCACGCTCTGGGCATTGCGGCCCGAGGCTTCAAACAGCAGGCGCTCGAAGTTGGAGGAAATCTGGATGTCCATGGAGGGCGAGGTGGTCGCCTTCACGGCCTTCATTTCATAGCGACCCGTCTTCAGCGTGCGCGAAAGAATGTCGTTCTCGTTGGTGGCAATCACCAGCTTGCCAATCGACAGGCCCATGCGCTTGGCGGCGTAGCCTGCAAAAATATCGCCGAAATTTCCGGTCGGGACGGTGAAGGACACCTTGCGGTCCGGTGCGCCGAGCGAAACGGCGGAGGTAAAGTAATAGACGATCTGGGCCATGATGCGCGCCCAGTTGATCGAATTGACGCCCGAAAGACGAACCTTGTCGCGGAAGGAGCCATCATTGAACATGGCTTTGACGAGGTTCTGGCAATCATCGAAATTGCCGCGCACAGCCAGAGCATGAACATTATCGGCATCCGGCGTCGTCATCTGGCGCTGCTGCACCGGCGAAACCTTGCCCTCGGGGAAGAGGATGAACACATCCGTGCGCGAACGACCGGCAAAGGCGTCGATGGCGGCACCACCTGTATCACCGGAGGTCGCGCCGACGATGGTGGCGCGTTCGCCCTTCTTTTCCAGCGCGAAGTCCATGAGGCGGGCCAGAAGCTGCATCGCCACATCCTTGAAGGCGAGCGTCGTGCCGTGGAAAAGCTCGAGGATGAAGTCGTTCGGTCCGGTCTGCACCAAAGGCGCGACGGCGGGATGGCGGAACGTGGCATAGGCCTCGTCGATCATGGCGCGGAACTTTTCCGGCTCGATCTCGTCGCCGACGAAGGGCGAAAGCACCGTGAAGGCGATTTCCTGATAGGATTTGCCGCGAAGAGCGCGGATATCGCGCTTCGAAAACTGCGGCCATTCGCGCGGCACGTAGAGACCGCCATCGCGGGCCAGACCAGCCAAAAGTGCTTCCGAGAATGTGAGGGCCGGTGCCTCACCCCTGGTCGAAATATAATCCACGGTGTTTCCCTGATTACATGGGTGCGGAAGGTCTGGTCCCGGTGCCTTTCACGCTAACGCGCGAAAATCCGGCTTTGCGGTTGCCAACCCTCGATTTTTCAGTGCGCCGCTGGTATAGACCATCGGCAAAGGTCAGAAAAGGCCTGTAACGCTGGTTGTGACAGGGACGTGTCACCGAGTTGAAGAGGGTTGCGTATCGTGTTGAGCAAAGTTTCCCGAAGCGTCGCGCCGCTGGCGTTGGTCGCCCTGCTGGCAAGCTGCAATTCCAACACCACGCTTTCCGATGCCGCCCCCAAGGGGCCGATGGAAATGACGCAACAGGCGGCAGCGCCCGTCAATGCGGTCATTGTCCAGACCACGTGCCCGCAGATTTTCATGCGGGATGCGACCGCCTATCACCGCGAATATGTGAAGGGTGGTCAGGACGATCCGGCCAAGCTCATCTATCAGGCGTCGTTTGGCGAAACGACCCGCTCCTGCTCGACCGATGGCGTCAACATGACGATCAGCGTCATGGCGCAGGGCCGCATTATCCTTGGCCCGGCGGGCAAGCCCGGCAGCTTCAACCTTCCGGTTCGCGTCTCCGTCACCGAAACCAGCCAGGTGACGCAGCAGGAAAGCCAGATCTATTCGCAGTTCGTGCGTTACCCGGTTTCCGTCACGCCGGACGCGCCGTCGAGCCAGTTCCTGTTCCAGAAGACCGATGTCACCATTCCGGCAGGCTCTGCCCAGAATGCCAAGGTCTACCTGTCGTTTGAAAGCGGCCCGGAAGCCAAGGCCAAGCGCAAGTAAGGCTTAGCTTAGGCACGTCTACACTGCTGAGTAACATCGTAAACCGTTCTTTTCGTCATCCTCGGGCTTGACCCGAGGATCCACGATCGGCGTGGTATGGATGGTCGGGTCAGGCCCGACCATGACGGACGGAGATGTCTTAACCCGTATCGCATCAGCGTTGCGATCAAGTCATGAACAGCTATGGATTGAAGGACGCGGCAAGCGTCGGCCATTCCTTCAGGAATGCCTCCATCGTCAACATGCCGGGGGAGCCACTGGTGCGTTCGCGGCCTTGGCTCAGCCGCGCGAAGACGAGTGTGCGGCCTTCTCGCTCGGCCCAGCCGACATACCAGCCCCAGCCGCGAGCATAGTCGAAACTGCGGTTTTGGTTACGGGGATAAGCCGTTCCGGTCTTGCCATGAACAACCCATCCATCGATGGCCTGGTTCTCGACGATGGCCTTGGTATTCGCCATCGCAGCTATATTCACGGGCAAGGTGCCAAGAACCAGTTTGCGCAGAAACGTGATCTGTTCACGCGGGGAAACCTTGAGTGAGGAGCCGATCCAGGCACGAACAAGGCCGTTCTTTTCTTCGGCATCGCCAGTAAAGTCGGCATTGCCGTAACCGAAGGCCTGCGCATAACGGGTGAGTTGGGCTGCGCCCATGGCATGGGTGATGCGTTGTGAATACCAAACGACGGAAAAACGCATCCAGCTTGCGGGATCCGTGTCGCGTGTCCAGTTGGCCCCGCCCCATGCCGGATCGCCCTTGCGAAACGCCATCACGGGGTTGGTTGCGTTCTTCAGGATGCCCGCGTCATAGCCCATGACGGCGAGGGGTATCTTGAAGGTTGAGGCAGGTGTCACACGAGACTGGCAGTCGCCCTGTTCCACAAGCACTGTGCCCGTCGCCGCATCGGCAACAAGGGTACACAAGACCTTCGCATCCGCCAGTGCCGGCGTGCCGGAGAGGAGGAGGAGAAGGCCGCCGAAGACGGTGAACGGGCGGCTCAGGCCACACCATCCCATTCGGCCAGCGCCGCAATCGTGGCTGGAAGGTCCGACATCCGCGAAATCACCGTCTCGGCACCGGCATCCATCAAGCGGTCGGCATGGCTCGGATAGGTGTGCGAAGCGCCGGTAAAGCCGATGACGCGCATGCCAGCGGCGCGCGCGCCGGTAATGCCATGCACCGAATCCTCGATCACCAGCGTGCGGCGGGCATCCGCCCCCATCTCTTTGGCGCCGTGCAGGAAAATGTCCGGCTTCGGCTTGGTGCGGTCGGGACCAAGATCCTTGGCCGAAAAAATGTTCGGCGCAAAGGCGTTATAAAGGCCGACCTTCTTCAGCATGGTCGTAAGCCGCGCTGATCCCGAATTGGAGCAGATGCAGTGCTTGGTGGTGATCTTCGCCACGGCTTCGGCTGCACCGGGAATGATCTCAACATCGCTGGCAAGGCGGGCATCGAGCAGCTTTTCCGACTTGTCGAGAAGCGATGCCGAAAGCGGGATGGAGCTTTCACGCTCCACCGCAAACAGAATGTCGCGCCACGTCAGACCGGCAAAACGCTCACCCATTTCCTCGGGCGTGATCGGATAACCCGCATCGCGCAAAAGACCGGATTCCACTTCTGCAGCAATGATTTCGGAATCGACCAGCACGCCGTCGCAGTCGAAGATAATGAGGTCGAAACCGCTCATGTCTGTTCCTTTTAAGTCCTGATTGCCTGACAGGCAGGCGCTTGTAGCCCAACTGGGCGACTTGCTCAACCGCAAGGATGAAGCGCCGTTTTGCGGAATTTTCGCATCAAGTGAAATACGTTGAGAGTTTCGTAACCATCTTCGGTAACCATAACAGTCACATGCAGTATCCGAGTAAGCGTAACGAGCGAGTGAAAAATGGCGTCTGTCCTGCGTCTGGCCGATATTTATCAGACGACCGCTGAGCGGTCTTTTCTCGACACCATCATCAAGGGTGATTGCGTTGCCGCTCTGGAAGCGCTTCCCGATCAGTCCGTCGATGTGATCTTTGCGGACCCTCCGTACAATCTCCAGCTTGGCGGCACGCTGACGCGTCCTGACCAGTCCGTGGTCGATGCCGTGGATGATGCCTGGGATCAGTTCGCATCCTTTGAAGCCTATGATGCCTTCACCCGCGCCTGGCTTTTGGCCTGCCGCCGCGTTTTGAAGCCGCATGGCACGATCTGGGTCATCGGGTCCTACCACAATATTTTCCGGGTGGGCGCCACGCTCCAGAACCTCAACTTCTGGATTCTCAACGACGTGATCTGGCGCAAGACCAACCCGATGCCGAACTTCAAGGGTCGCCGGTTCCAGAACGCCCATGAGACGCTGATCTGGGCCAGCCGCGATTCCTCGGCCAAGAGCTACACCTTCAATTACGATGCGATGAAGGCGGCCAATGACGATGTGCAGATGCGCTCCGACTGGCTCTTCCCCATCTGCTCGGGCGGTGAACGCCTGAAGGACGAAAACGGCGACAAGGTTCATCCGACCCAGAAGCCGGAAGCCCTCATTGCCCGCATTCTGATGGCTTCGACGAAGCCGGGTGATGTGGTGCTTGATCCCTTCTTCGGTTCCGGCACCACGGGTGCCGTGGCCAAGCGCCTCGGCCGCCACTTCGTCGGCATCGAGCGCGAGGAAGACTATATTGCCGCCGCCGCCCGGCGCATTGCCGCGGTGGAGCCTCTTGGCAAGGCGGAACTTAATGTGATGAGCGGCAAGAAAGCCGAACCGCGCGTCGCATTCAATGTTCTGGTCGAAAGCGGTCTGATCCGCCCCGGCCAGGTGCTGACCGACGCACGACGCCGCGTAAGTGCGATCGTGCGCGCTGACGGAACGTTGACGGCAAACGGGGAAGCAGGGTCGATCCACCGGCTCGGTGCCCGTGTGCAGGGGCTTGACGCCTGCAACGGCTGGACGTTCTGGCATTATGAGGAGGAGGGGGTGGCCAAGCCGATCGACGATCTGCGCACCATCATCCGCAAGCAGATGGCGGGACTGGAGTAATCCCTGACTTCAAGACCCCATGCATACGCATTACCGCTGACGGTTTAGTGCCTTCAGTCCCGTCAGACGGTGAAACGCCCGGTTTGGAAACAGACCGGGCGTTGTGCGTTTGGGGCTGCTGTCCTACCCGGTGCGCACAAGACGGTGGGCCACGGTTGGCTCAAATTGAAACAGTCGCATTCAGGCTTGATCAACTACGCCATCAAGTTGCGGCCACGCAGTAAGATCACGGAAAGTAGTCATGGCTAGCAATACTCTCAAAAATGGGGGTACTTATGAGTCGACTTATTTATCTGCTGTTTTCGTTCGAGGGTCGCATTGGCCGCCTGAGCTTCTTTCTCGGCGGCCTCGCACAGCTATTTCTGACCGTCGTTCTGTGGATTTACCCGATCATGGCTCTCGCCAGTCTGGAAAAGGGTGCCCGCCCGCCGGTCGGCCTGATCATGACCTGGATCATACCGACGATCCTCGCCGGAACGTGGATGGGGCTGGCGTTGATTTCCAAGCGCTACCATGATCGCGGAAAGTCGGGCTGGTGGTATCTGGTCACGTTCATTCCGCTGATTGGTCCGATCTGGGTGTTGATCGAACTCCAGTTCTTGTCGGGTGATCGCGGTAGCAACCGTTTCGGTCCGCCGCCCGGTGGTGGCGACGGCGTTTCCCATGATGCGCTGCGCGAGGAAGTTCGAAGCTACGCCGACAAGGCGGCAACCGCGCGCACGTCCGCCCCGGTATCCGCCCATGACATTCGTTCGCAGATGGCACCGCAGCCGGTCGTTGCCCGTGTCACCCGCACACCCATCGGCAACCGCCCGGTGACCGGATTTGGCAAGCGCGGACTGACCTGAGCGACCTAAATCGCAACCCCCAATGCCACCAGATCGGCCCGCAGCTTTTGCGGGTCGGTGAAATGCACCGATTGCCAGCCTGCCGCCTGTGCCCCCACAACGTTGGGCAGGCTGTCATCGATGAAAAGCGTATGCGCCGGCGTCAGGCCAAACGCCTTTACATGATGGTCGTATATACCGCGCTCGGGCTTCAGAAGGCCGATTTCGCCGGAAACCGTCACGCCGCGCGGCGCATTGAGGAAGGGAAAGCGCTGCCGTGCCTCGACAAGCGTATCGGCCGCGAAATTCGTCAGCATCGTCACATCATGGCCGGTCTCGATCAGCTTCAGCATGATCAAGACACTCTCTTCATAGGCATGCGGCACCATGGCCAGCCAGTTGCGGCGAAAATGAAGGATGCGCTCTTCCTGCTCGGGAAAGCGCTCGATCAGCTCTTCTTCGGCCTCTGCCCAGTTGCGCCCGCGATCCTGTTCCAGATTCCACGCCGACGTGCAGATATGCGTGAGGAACCACTGCCGTTCATCCGCATCGGGTAGAATGTCGAGAAAGGCCAGATGCGGATCGTAATGGATCAGAACCTTGCCGATGTCGAAAACGATGTGGTGAATGGCGGGCGTGGTCATGGAACTATCCTTGCTGACGGAGGTCAGGCGGATATAGCCGCCTCAATTGCCTTTTTCATGACAGAGGGAAGCGCCTGTTCGCCAAGACGGCTTGTTTCCTCCCACCAGCCATCGACATGGTTGATCTCGTCGGTCTGCGCCTCATAGACATCAAGCCTGAGTTCGAAATGGGTGAACACATGCACCACCGTGCCGCGCGGCTGCCAATCCGCCGCAAAAGGGGCGGCGCCAGTGGAGGTTTCGCCATCGCGCCGTGATGTGAAATCCGTCACCGGCACCTGAACCATGCCGCCAAGAAGGCCCTTTTCCGGGCGGCGTTGCAGGAAAATCCGCCCACCGGGCGAAAGCGCCACGAAGGCGGCGGCGCGGCGCACCGGCTTTTCCTTCTTCACGGCCTTCACCGGAAACCGCTCCGGATCGCCATCGAGCCGCAGGGCAAGGCAATCCTCTTTAAGCGGACAGAGCGCGCAGGCCGGGCGCTTCGGCGTGCAGATCGTGGCCCCCAGATCCATCATGCCTTGGGCGAAATCGCCGGGGCGCTCCTGAGGCGTCACCTCGACCACCTTCGCCTTCATCGCCGCTTTGGAGCCGGGAAGCGGTTCGCCAATCGCGAAATAGCGCGAGATCACCCGTTCCACATTGCCATCCATCACGGCGGCGGGGCGGTCAAAGGCAATGGCAGCCACCGCGGCGGCGGTGTAGTCGCCAATGCCGGGCAGGCTGCGCAGGCCCACTTCCGTATCGGGAAAACGCCCGGCATGCAGGCTTGCCACCGCTTCGGCGCATTTTTTCAGGTTGCGCGCCCGCGCGTAATAGCCAAGCCCGGCCCAGGCAGCCATAACGGCGTCAGAAGGGGCCTCGGCAAGGTCCGTCACCTTCGGCCAGAGCGTCAGAAACTTGGCGAAATAGGGTTTGACCGCCGTCACTGTCGTCTGCTGCAACATGACTTCGGAGAGCCAGACATGGTAGGGATCGGCCACCACACCGCGCGCCCGCATGGGCGGTGACACCCGCCACGGCAGATCGCGATGGTGACGGTCGTACCAGTCAAGAAGCCGTTGGGCGAAGGGCAGGGCGGGATTGTTGGCGGTCATATTGGGGCCGTATCGATTTTTGCCTTGGTTATCGGCGACAATCACCGCACCAAGGTTCTTTGCTTTGAGGCATGATCTTGTCGATCCTCGTTTCACTCCGGTCGGATCATGCCCTATAGTTGGGCTATCGATTTGCCGGGATCAACCGGCCCGGACGTTATACATGGCTTTCAAGCGACGCGGCGAACAGCAGATTTCGGAAATCGCCAATGGCATCATGGACCCGGTTCTGGCGCGCCGGGCCGGGATCACCACGGCGCTGATCGGCTCGTGGGACGAGATCGCCGGGGAACAGTTTGCCGATTGCACGCGCCCGGAAAAGATCGTCTGGCCGCGCCGAGAGCCGGGCGATCTGGTCGGACACCGCCCCGGACAATTGGTGATTGCCTGCGAAGGCGCGCGCGCCCTCTTTCTCTCCCACGCGCAAGGTGAGTTGCTGGACCGTATCAACAGCTTCTTCGGCTATCACGCCATAGGCCAGATGCGCATCGTGCAAAAGCCGGTGTCTCAGAGCCATAAACATCGCCCGAGCCTGCGTCCCTTGCCAAGCAGCGAGGCCAAAAAGCTGGAAGAGATGATGGAAGGCATTGAAAGCGAGGCGCTGCGCGCCGCCGTCGCCCGCCTTGGCCGCGCCGTGCTTCAGCCGGGCAAACGCAAGGTTTGAGTGAGAGGCGTTAGGCCGCGACGGACCTGCCGGTTTCCAGATGATAAGGTGCCACAAGGTAGTCGGATGGAATGCGCCATTCCGTGTGCAGCTTGTAGATCATGTCCACCGTCAGGGAGCGACGCTTGCGCAACACTTCGGAGGCGCGCGAACGCGATCCCAGAAGCGTTGCAAGGTCTGACTGGTTACGTCCGGTCATCTCCATGAAGGACTTGAGGAACGCGACGGGTTCGGGTTGCCGGATCGGAAAATGGTCGTCTTCGTAAGCTTCGATCAGCTTCGTGAGAATTTCAAAGCGATTGCCGTCTTCGCTACCGATCTCCGGCTCGTGATCGAAGTAAACTTCGACCTCTTTCAGGGCCCACGCGTAATCGGCTTCTGTCTTGATGGGGCGAATATTCATCATGAGACCGTCTCCGCATTGATTTTGTCATAGTCGGCATGCGTGCCAACGAATTTGATCTGCACAACCTTGAACCTGTAGGCGACCCTGACAATCAGGCGGTATTTATTGCCGGAAATGTCGAAGACGATGCGATTGTCGCCAATGAAATCGACGGATGCCCCAAACATGGTTTTGACATCCGCAGGGCCAGCCCACTCCACTTTCTTCACCGTCAGGAACCATGTCTCCAGCGGCTGCCGCGCTTGAGGATGCTTGTCCCAGAAGGCTTTCAGGGTGGCGCGGGCAATGATCTGCATGAACGAAAGATAGCAAATTCCCGAATTGGGAGCAATCGAAAATTCCCGAATCGGGAACGGCCCAGTCTTAACCCGCGTCGCGCAGCTTTTCAGCCGTTTGCAGGTCCACGGAAACGAGCTGCGAAACGCCCTGTTCGGCCATGGTCACGCCGAACAGGCGATCCATGCGCGACATGGTGATGGGGTTATGCGTGATGATGACGAAGCGCGTATCGGTCGAGGCCGCCATCTCGTCCATCAGGTTGCAGTAGCGCTCCACATTGTGGTCGTCGAGCGGCGCGTCCACTTCGTCCAGCACACAGATCGGCGCGGGGTTGGTGAGGAAAACGGCAAAGATCAGCGCCATGGCCGTCAGCGCCTGTTCGCCACCGGAAAGCAACGTCATGGTCTGGGGTTTCTTGCCCGGCGGGCGGGCGAGGATTTCAAGCCCGGCTTCCAGCGGATCGTCGGATTCGATGAGCTGTAGTTCCGCGGTGCCGCCGTTGAAGAGATGCGTGAAAAGCCGCTGGAACTCAACGTTCACCCGGTCGAAGGCGGCCAGCAGGCGCTCGCGCCCTTCGCGGTTAAGGTTGCCGATGGCACCGCGCAGCTTGCGGATGGCGTCGATAATATCGTCCCGCTCGGTGATGAGCAGTTGCAGGCGCTCGGAAAGCTCCTTGGTCTCTTCCTCGGCGCGCAGGTTGACCGGGCCAAGCCGCTCGCGCTCCATCTTCAGGCGGTCAAGCTCGCGCTCCACCTCGCGGGTGTCGGGCAGCGGCGCGTCGGGGTCGAGACCCGCCACCTTGAAAATGCCCTGCGGCTGAAGGTTCAGCGTCTCGCGAATGCGGGCCTCCGCATCCTCGCGGCGCTCACGGGCCGAAACGAGACGTTCTTCCGTGCGGCCGCGCTTTTCACGGGCTTCGGCGAGCGCGGCAAGCGCCGCCGATGCGATGCCATCGGCACTGCGCTGCAGGGTTTCGGCCTCGATCAGCCGGTCGGCAGCGGCACGGCGCGCCTCCTCGGCGCGGGTGATTTCGGCAATCAGAGACGCCCGGCGGAACTCGAATTCTTCCGGCGCTTCCTCCAGCGAGGCAATCTCGTCGTGTGCTTCGGCTTCGCGCTCGCGAAGCGTCGCGATCTGGGTGGCGGTTCCCGCAGCGCGCCCCTGCCACAGGCGCTTTTCATCGCCGATGGCGGCCATGCGCCGACGCCGGGCTTCATTCTCGCGCGAAAGCCCCTCGTGCCGGGCACGCGCTTCGGCTGCCTCTCCGCGACCAAGGGCCACGGTAGCCTGCGCTTCGATGAGCCGGGCATCGAGACCGGAAAGATCGGGCGCGTCCTCCAGCCGTTCGCGCGCCGCTTCGCTTGCGTCATCCACTTCGCCGATTTGCGTCTCAAGCTGCTTAAGGGCGGCGGACTGAAGATCGCGCTTGCGCGAAAGTTCGCCGGACGCGCGTTCGGCGGCAGCCAGAGCTTCACGCGCCTCGGCAAGCTTGCGGGTGTGGAGGCGAAGCGCCTCGCGGCCCTGGTTCAGGCGGGCCTCGGCCTCACGCACCGCTTCGCCTGCGCGGGCAAGGTCCTGCAGCGCATCGGCGAGCCGCTCGCGCGCGTCTTCGATTTCCGTTTCGATTTCCGAAAGGCGGTTCTTTTGCGCCAGCCTGAGGGCGGCGGCGGAGGGCGCATCCGCGCCCTTGATGTGGCCATCCCAGCGATAGACGGCCCCGGCAGGCGTAACAATGATCTGGCCGGGGCGAAGATGAGGCATGGCCGCGCGGGCGCTCGCATCCTCGGCAAGGCCGGTCTGGGCCAGACGGCGGGCGAGTTCGCCGGGTGCTTTGACATGCGAGCCGAGAGAGACAATGCCTGCGGGGAGCGCCGGGTCATCGGTCGCATTCACCGTTCCGGCCCAGTAGGCAGGGGCAGCGGGATCAAGCGAGCTTTCAAGGTCTTCACCAAGGGCGGCGCCCAGTGCGGTTTCATAGCCGCGCGAAACGTCGATCAGATCGGCAACGGGCGTATAGCCGCCAGCGGTTGCACCGGCAGACAGCATGGCGGAGATCGTCCGCGCTTCCGTTTCCAGCCCGCCCAGACGCGAACGTGCCGCTTCCGCCGGGGCGCGAAGCGAAGCTTCCGCCTGCCGGGCGTCGGCCAGCGCGCTTTCGGCATCCTCGCTCGCAATCGTTGCGTCCTCAAGTGCAGCCTCGGCATCCTCAACGGCGATCCGCTTTTCAGCGGGATCGGGCAGGGTAGCAAGCTGGGCATCCAGCGCGGCGATGTCGCGCGCCGCATCCTCAACCTGCGAAGCAAGGCGGGCACGCCGTCCTGAAAGCTCGATCAGAAGGCGTTCAATCTGGCTGCGACCTGCCGCCGCTTCGGCCCGCTCGGCGGTCAGTTGCGCCAGAACCGCTTCGCGCTCGGCAAGCGTGCGGGACGCAGCCTCAAGCGCTGCCCGCGATTCCTCGGCCTCAATCCCCGAATCGGCGAGGAGGGCGGCAAGCTCGTCCTCCTCCTGGGCCAGTCGCTCGAGAATGGCGGCATTGTCGGCCACCAGACGTTCCTCGCGGGCAATATCCTCGCCAAGCTGCATCAGGCGGCGGGAAAGCTCCTCGCGCCGCCGCATCAGCCGGTTGGCTTCCTCGTCCAGCTGCGAGCGGGCGATTTGCAGGCGTTGCAGGGCTGCAGCCGCACGCGCTTCCGTCTCGCGCAGTTCCGGCAGTTTGAGGCTGGTGACGGCCTGAAGCTTGGCGCTTTCCATCTGGGCTTGCGCCCGCTCGGCCACCAGATGCGTGGCCTCGTTGAGCGCGGCGGTGGCTTCCGCTTCCGCTTCCTGCGCCTGTTTCCAGCGAATGGCCAAGAGAACAGCATCGCGCTCGCGGATCGATGCGGAGAGCATCTTGAAACGGTTGGCCTGTCGCGCCTGCCGCTTCAGGCTTTCGATCTGGCTTTCAATCTGGGCGGTCACGTCTTCCAGACGGTCGAGATTGCTTTCGGCGGCGCGAAGGCGCAGTTCCGCCTCGTGGCGGCGCGAATGCAGGCCGGAAATACCGGCGGCCTCTTCCAGCAATTGCCGGCGCGCCTGCGGCTTGGCCTGAATGAGCTCGCCGATGCGGCCTTGCCCGACCATGGAGGGCGAGCGCGCCCCGGTCGAGGCATCGGCAAACAGAAGCTGCACGTCGCGGGCGCGCGCTTCCTTGCCGTTGATGCGATAAATGGAGCCGCTCTCACGCTCGATACGGCGTGAAACCTGAATTTCGTCGGTGTCGTTGAAGGCGGCAGGCGCGGTGCGGTCGCCATTGTCGAGCCACAGCGCCACTTCCGCCGTGTTGCGCGCCGGGCGGTTTCCCGAGCCGGAGAAGATCACGTCATCCATGCCGGATGCGCGCATGTTCTTGTAGGAGTTTTCCCCCATCACCCAGCGCAGCGCTTCAACGAGGTTCGACTTGCCGCAGCCGTTCGGGCCGACGACACCCGTCAGGCCCGGCTCAATGAGAAACTCCATCGGCTCGACGAAGGATTTGAACCCGGTGAGGCGCAGGCGGTTGAACTTCATGGGCCAACCCGCCCTATGAAGCTCCGCGATGCGAGGCGGGCGGACATTGTCCCTGCCTTCTCCCCGTCGGGGAGACGGTGGCCCGAAGGGTCGGATGAGGGGGGGCTATAAACGGATGAATGCGGATTCGCCCCCTCATCCCGCTGCCGCGACCTTCTCCCCGGCGGGGAGAAGGAGGTTTGCGCAAAGCTTCTGCCTGAAAATTGGCGCTTTGCAGCACGTAGCGGCGGGAAAGAAGTTCTCACAGGCGCGCGCGCTCCGGCACCCGCCGTAAAGGCAGGTTCAGCCGAGCTTGTCGAGAATGGCCGACATCTGGTCGATCGACATGTCACCCGTGTAGACCTTGCCATTGATGATGAAGGTCGGCGTGGAGTTGATGCCAAAGTCCTTGGCACCGCGCTCCCGCACTGCATTCACATCATCCAGAAGCTTCTGGTTCGTCAAGCAGGCGTTGAAAGTTTCCTCTGAAAAACCGGCCAGACGCGACATCTGGAGCAGGGCGGCGCGGCCATCCTGTGCGGTAGCCCAGCTGGCCTGCTGCTTGAAGAGCATGGAGACGAAGGGGAAATACTGTTCCTTCGGGGCGCAGCGCGCCAGCATGAAGGCGGCAGCCGCGCGCGGATCGAACGGGAATTCGCGGGCGACGAACCGCACCTTGCCCGTGTCGATATACTTGGTCTTCAGCGCTTCAAAGGTCTTGTTGTGGAAGTTGGCGCAATGCGAGCAGGTCATCGAGAAATATTCGACGATGGAAATCGGCGCGTCTTCCTTGCCAAGGGCCATTTCTGCCAGCGTACCGGCCTTCAGAACCTCTGCCATGTTGACATCCCGTTCCGCTTCCGGCGCACCTTCGGCGCGGGCAGGCAGGGCGGCGGAAAAGGGCAGAACAGCCAGAGCCGCGCCACCAAGAAGAACCCGCCGGGAGAGGTTGGTATCGAAAATCTGCATCGTCTTGAACCTTTGGAGCAAGCGTTAAGAATTGTGTTCGCAAACGGATATAATGACTGATCGCGGCAAACAAGCGGCAGAATTTAAGACGCTCAGTCAATCAGTCGTGATATTCCCGCACCGCAGGCGACTTTCGCATTACCAATTCGTCTCAAAAAGCAATGAAGCGTCGTTCCCATCACCTGTTCTTTGTTATAGAGCATTGAAAAATTTCACGTCCTGCGAGGGATGGTGATTTGGTTTTGCGTCCGAGAGGGTAGGCGGATGGTGAAATGGGTCTATACGTTCGGCGACGGCAAGGCGGAGGGCCGCGCTCGAAATGTTGCGCTTCTCGGAGGCAAGGGGGCTAACCTTGCCGAGATGGCGAGCCTTGGCCTGCCCGTGCCTCCCGGACTGACGATTACCACCGAAGCCTGTGGCTGGTTTTATGCCAATGGCCGCAAGCTGCCGCCCGGTCTGGAAGACGAGGTTCTGGCGGGGATCAGCCAGATGGAGGCGATCACGGGTCGCCGTTTTGGTGATGCTCACAAGCCGCTTCTCCTGTCTGTCCGCTCTGGCGGTCGCGCCTCGATGCCCGGCATGATGGATACGGTGCTGAACCTTGGCCTCAATGACATGTCGGTTCAGGCGCTTGGCCATGACGCGGGTGACGCCCGCTTTGCCTGGGATAGCTACCGCCGCTTCATCCAGATGTATTCCGATGTCGTTCTGGGACTGGACCATGAGCTGTTCGAGGAAATCCTCGAAGACGAGAAGGACCGCCTTGGCCACGAGTTCGACACCGACCTGACGGCGGTCGAATGGCAGCACGTTGTTTCTCTTTACAAGCAGATGCTGGAAGAGGAACTGGGCGAACCCTTCCCGCAGGACCCGCATGAGCAATTGTGGGGGGCGGTCAGCGCCGTGTTTTCGAGCTGGATGAACACCCGCGCCGTGACCTACCGCATGCTGCACAATATCCCGGAAGGTTGGGGCACGGCGGTTAATATTCAGGCCATGGTGTTCGGCAATCTCGGCCTGTCATCGGCCACCGGCGTTGCTTTTACCCGCAACCCTTCGACGGGGGAGAAGGCGCTTTATGGCGAATTCCTCGTCAATGCGCAGGGTGAGGACGTGGTGGCGGGCATTCGCACGCCGCAGTCGATCACCGAGGAGGGGCGTCTGGCGTCTGGCTCCGAGCGCCCGTCGATGGAAAAGCTGATGCCCGAGACCTTCGCGGCATTTCGCGAGATCTGCGACCGGCTGGAAGCCCATTACCGCGACATGCAGGATGTGGAGTTCACCATCGAGCGCGGCAAGCTGTGGATGCTGCAGACCCGTTCCGGCAAGCGCACCACTCGCGCCGCCATGAAAATCGCCGTTGATATGGTCGATGAAGGGCTGATCACCCGCGACGAGGCCATTGCCCGCATCGACCCGTCGTCGCTTGACCAGCTTTTGCACCCGACCATTGATCCCAACGCCGACCGGCAGGTCATCGGCTCCGGCCTTCCGGCCTCGCCGGGGGCTGCCACGGGGGAAATCGTTTTTACGGCGGAAGAAGCGGTTCTCGCCGAAACGGAAGGCCGCAAGGTCATTCTGGTGCGCGTAGAAACAAGCCCCGAAGACATTCACGGTATGCACGTGGCCGAAGGCATCCTGACAACCCGTGGCGGCATGACGAGCCACGCCGCCGTCGTCGCCCGCGGCATGGGTATCCCTTGCGTCGTCGGCGCGGGCACCATGCGCGCCGACCTGCGCAACGGTCGCCTGATCGGCATGGGCGTGACGCTTGGCAAGGGCGATGTGATCACCATCGACGGTTCGTCCGGTCAGGTTCTTGCAGGCAGTGTTCCGATGTTGCAACCGGAACTTTCCGGCGATTTCGCCCGGTTGATGGAATGGGCTGACGACCTGCGCCGCATGGAAATCCGCACCAATGCCGATACGCCGTCCGACGCCCGCGCCGCGCGCGATTTCGGCGCGGAAGGCATCGGCCTTTGCCGTACCGAGCACATGTTCTTCGAGGATGGCCGCATTCACGTGATGCGCGAAATGATTCTCGCCGAAGACGAAAAGGGCCGCCGTGATGCGCTGGACCGGCTGCTGCCGATGCAGCGGCAGGATTTCACCGAGCTTTTCACCATTATGCATGGCCAGCCGGTGACGATCCGTCTGCTCGATCCGCCGCTCCATGAATTCCTGCCGAAGAGCGAGGATGAATCCGCCGAAGTGGCCATCGCCATGGGCATGGATGTTGCCATCCTGCGCCAGCGTCTGGATGCGCTGCACGAGTTCAACCCGATGCTGGGCCTGCGCGGCTGCCGTCTGGCCATCGCCTATCCGGAAATCGCCGAAATGCAGGCCCGCGCCATCTTTCAGGCGGCGGTCGATGCCGCGCGCGTGACCGGCGCGCCGGTTGTTCCCGAAATCATGGTGCCGCTGGTCGGCCTGCGTTCGGAAATCGACTATGTGAAGGGCGTCATTGACCGCGTGGCCCGCGAGGTTATGGGCGAGGCAGGGCTGGAAATCGGCTATCTCGTCGGCACCATGATCGAGCTGCCGCGCGCGGCCCTGCAGGCCCATGTGATCGCGGAAGCCGCCGAATTCTTCTCCTTCGGCACGAACGACCTGACGCAGACGACCTTCGGCATTTCGCGCGACGACGCGGCGCGCTTCATGACGATCTACCAGCGCAAGGGTATCGTTGATCACGACCCCTTC
>Ga0209794_1000545_pt1 | contig 51395 bp, 62 predicted proteins | sample EBPBio232013_DNA_FD_185869 | JGI IMG/M metagenome (GOLD analysis project Ga0209794, IMG submission 185869) | Wastewater treatment Type I Accumulibacter community from EBPR Bioreactor in Madison, WI, USA - Reactor 1_5/23/2013_ DNA (SPAdes)... | ecosystem: Engineered > Bioreactor > EBPR >... | reverse complement strand
CTCAACACCCAGAACCTCGCCCCGCATCGCCCCTCCGCCCATAAGAAACGTCGTTTGCGACGTCGCTATGCACGTGTCTTAGGGCCTCACGCCGAAATCTGGCAGGCGGTGCCAACCGGGTGGTTACGGATGTGCTCAGCAAATGGACCCTGATCCGGGGCCAGGTCGAGCCACGCGTGTGGGCTCAGATTGACAATCTTCTTGCCGAGATCGCCCTGAGAGCAGGCGATGCCGAGCGCGCAGGGCACTGAGAAATTCGGGTTTATCTGGGCTCGGTGCGATCTTGCCGACTAGGCCAACTTCAACTTGCGGTTGCAATTCGGCGCACCTAAGACAGTCCGCAACATATTGGCGGCCTCAATGTTTACTGGTTCGAGGTCGGAGTAAGAGGAGCTTTCCATGACGCCCGAACCGCGCCTCACAGGCGAACCGATCATGCGCATCCTCTGCAAGAAGACCGACTCCCTCGTGGGCTACCTCTATCAGTGGAATAATGGCGACCTTCAGCCCGCTTGGTTGGAAGGCCCTGTCACTGAGGTGCGCTATGAGCCGCTGGAGAAGGCCGCATAGACGAAGAAAACACATCGCTCCCCTAAGCGAACGGAAAGTCGCCAGCCAGGGCTATCGTTCCTTGGTGCGCCAACGAGGTTTCGTGCAAAAAGGAGGAGTTTCCTCGTTGCCTTCCCATTCATTGCAAAGTCGTGAGTTCGTGCGGCTTGGGAAGGAGCGATGCTTACGTAGCCAGCATTTAATACCCCGCTACATCATAGTATCCGGAAGATATGTGGCCAATGACGGGAACAGGATCAGGATTCCCACCAGCAGGATCATCGCCACCCAGAACGGCAGCACGCCGAGGAAGATCTGCGCCAACGAGACCTTGGGCGCGATGGAGCGGACGATGAACACATTGACCCCGACCGGCGGCGAGATCATCGCCATTTCCAGCACAATGACGATAATGACGCCGTACCAGATCGGATCGAAGCCCAGCCCGATGACAATGGGGTAGAAGATCGGCATGGTCAGCACGATCATCGACAGCCCCTCCAAGAAGCAGCCCAGCACCAGATAGCACAGCAGGATCAGCGCCAGCGAGGTGACCGGCCCCGCAGTGACCCCGGCCAGCCATTCGCCCACCACATGCGGCACTCCGGTGAGCGAGATGAACGGGTTCAGGATATAGGCCGAGATCAGGATCAGCATCACCGTCGCCGTGGTCCGGCCGCTGTCGAGGATCGCTCGCCAGAGCCCGGCCAACGTCAGCCGCCGCAATGCGAAGCCGAGCACAATGGCCAGACCCGCGCCCACGGCCGAGGATTCGATGGGCGAGAAGATGCCCGTGTAGATCCCGCCGATGGATACCAGGATAATTGCTAGGATCGGCAGCGCACCCAGAGTGACTCGGCCCTTTTCCGCCCAGCTCGTGTGTGGGCCACGCGGGCCCCAGTTGGGGAAAATCGTGCACAGCAGCGTTACTGTGCCGACGAATAGCACCGCCAGCAGGATCCCGGGCACCACCCCCGCCAGAAACAGCCGGCCTATGCTCTGCTGCGTCAGGATCGCGTAAAGCACGAAGCCAGTCGAGGGCGGGATCAGGATCCCCAACGTGCCGCCCGCAGCGACGACGCCGGTCGACAGGCGCGGGGAATAGCCGAAGCGGTCCATCTCGCCGATCGACACCTTGCCCATGGTCAGTGCCGAGGCGATGGACGAGCCGGACAGCGCCGCGAAGCCGGCGCATCCGACGATGGTGGCCGAGGCAAGCCCGCCCCTTAGCCGCCCGATCCAGGCATAGGCCGCGTCATAGAGCGAACTGCTCATCCCGGCCTGTGTCGCGACATTGCCCATCAGGATGAACAGCGGCACCACGATCAGCTCGTAGGAAGTAGCGACAGTGAAGCTCTCGGTGGCCAGCATGCTCAGCGCCGGGTTCAACCCGTTCAACGCCGCGGAGCCAGCCAGACCCACGGCCAGCATGGCAAAGGCGATGGGGACGCGGATCGCCATCAGCACGAAGAGGGCGAGGATCCCTAGCCCCCCGATCATTGCGGGTGTCACGTTGCGGGCTCCTGCTGCGCGGCGGGGGATTGGGCCCGACCCAGCGCGATTTCGATCAGGTGCAGCATCATCGACAGCGCGACGATGCCCGAGGCCAGGGTGATGGCGATCTGGAACGGCGCCTTGGGAATGCGCAGCACATTGGTGCCGAGGTTCAGCATCCGCGAGATCTGCGCCGCCTCCCAGCATTTCCAGCCGATCAGCACGAAAAGCGCTGCCCCCAGTGCCGTGGCGATCAGGTCGAAGACGCGGTTCAGGGCGGGCGGGAACAGGCTTTCCAGCAGGTCCAGCCGCACATTGCCCGCGGTGCGTTCGCACAGCGGCACGCAGCCGAAGACGATGACCACGAAGCACATCTGCACGATGTCGGGCGAGCCGGACAGCGGATGCCCGAAGGCCCGGGCGATCACGTCATAAAGCACGACGCCGAGGCCCGCGGCCAATCCCAGGCCGCCGACCCAGGCCGAGAGGGTGACCAGAAGGTCGACCCCCCGACGCGCCAGGACCAGCGGGTCGCGGCGCGGGCCCGGTGCGCTGCTCATTGAGCGGCGCCCTGCATCGCCGCCAGCACGGCGCTGCCGTCGAGGCCGCGCGCGTCCATGTCGGCGATGATGCGGTCGCGCACGCCGAAGGTGATGGCGTTGAAGGCGGCGATCTCGTCCTCGGTCAGGTCTATGACGTGGCGGCCCTCCGTGCTGCGCAGCCGCTCGACGGTGCGGTCGGCGTGGTCGTTCCAGCCGTCCTCGCCGCTGTTGGACAGCGCCAGACCCGAGGCCCCGTCGATGGCGGCGCGTTCGGCATCGGTCAGCCCGTCATAGGCGGTCTGGCTCATGGTCAGGTAGAAGCCGACATGGCCCAGATCCGGGCCGAGGATGAAATATTCCGCCACCTCGTCATAGCGGAAATCATTGACCGCGCTGGCGCCGGTCATCGTGCCGTCGATCAGCCCGTTTTGCAGGGCGTTGTAGCCCTCGGCCGCGGGCATCTGCACGGCGGTGCCGCCCAGGGCCTCGATGATCATCGCCGGGACCGAGCCCGCGACGCGGATGCGAAGGCCCGAAAGATCGCCGGGGATGCGAACCTCTCGGTTGCGCATGATGAGGATATTCGGCTCGGCGGTCCACAGGGCCAGCGGCCGGGTGCCGGGGAATTCCTGCCGCAGATAGGCGTCGAGCGCGGCATTCAGCGCCTCGGCACCGTTGCGCCCCTCGAAGACGCCCGGCAGTTCGGCGACCATGGTGCGCTCGAACTGCGTCGAGGAGTATCCTGTCACGTTCCAGACAATATCGGCGATGCCTTGCAGCGCGCGGACATATTGCTCGGCCGGGCCCGCGCCCAGTTCGCCCGCGGGAAAGACCCGGATCTCCAGCTCGCCGTTGCTGGCGGCGCTCACCGCATTGACCAGCGGCTCGACGACCGAGGCGGTCAGGATATGGGTGGGCGGCACGAAATGCGCGAGTTTCAGCGTCGTTGCGGTCGATGCCTGCGCGCTCAGAGCGAGTGCGCCGGCGACCAGCGCGGCCTGCGCGGAACGGAATGTCAGCATGGTGTCCTCCCTGGCTGAACAAGGCCGCCACCGGACTCTCCAGGTCCCGCGGCGCCTTGGACCGATACTAGGCGCGCCCGGGGGAACGCCTTGCCGGGCATTGGGAAGTTTCAGCATCCGAAACTGTCGCCCGTTGTTCCGGGCGACGGCGGACTCAGGCCATCGCCTCCGGTTCCTCGTAGACCACCACGCCGCAGCCGGTGATCGCCGGGAAGGTGTAGTAGGAATAGACCTCGCGGATCCGGTCCGACAGCGCGGCGCGCATCGCGAACCAGATCGCCAGTTCCGAGGCCTCGGTCCCGCCCAGCCGCATGAATTCCTCCTGCGGGGTGTCGATCAGCATGGCCGCATCGTCCTTCAGATGCTTCAGGAACCAGCGGTCCAGCCCCTCGTTGGCGATGCCGAAGCGGGCGCCGCTGATCTGGTGCGACATGCCGCCGGTGGCCACGACGACGACCCGTTCGTCCCCCGGCATGGCCCGGATCGCGTCGCCGATGGCGCGGCCCAGATCGCGCAGGCGCTGGCTGGTGGGGATGGGCTGGCGCACCATGTTCACCGCCAGCGGAACGATCGGCACCGACCAGGGCGCCGACATGAGGTAAGGGAACCACGAATAGATCCCGTGATCCACCGCCAGATCCTGGCAGACCGTCAGATCGAAGCCGCCCCGCACCAGCTTTTCGGTCAGGTGCAGCGCCAGGCGGCTGTCGCCCGGCAGGTCGGGGAAGGGGCGGTGGCCCCAGCCTTCGTCCGCCTGCGGGAAGAGGTCGGACACCCCCAGCGCGAAGGTCGGATAGGCCGAGAAATCGAAATGATTGAGGTGATCGTTGTAGATCACCATCAGCCGGTCGGGGCGGATGCGTTCCAGCCAGTCGCGCACCGGGCGCGTGCCCTCGTACCAGAGGCGCCAGTTGGGCGCCCAGCCCTCGGCCATACCCTTGTCATAGGCCATCCCCATCGAGGGGGTATGCGAGATGCCGAAGCCGCCAACGATCCGAGCCATCAGTCTTTCCCCCCGGGAATCGCGTTCACCTTGCGCGGGCAGAGCGCGATCAGCTCCTCCCGCGTGAGATCGGCGTTATGGGCGCCGATGTGCCACAGGTCCTGCCCCACGGTCGCCGCGACCTTGAGCATGGATTGCAGGTGTCCGCCCGCGCGGATCAGCCCGGTCCAGTCGCGCGCGCGTACCATTGCGATACTCGCCTGATCGAGCCCGCGCGCCTGCATGTAGCCCTCCTCGTCGGCCAGAAAGGCCTCGCGGTTGGCGGGGCGGCGCAGGGACAGGCCGAAAGCGGTCAGCCGGTGGCCCCTGAGCGCGGCCTCGGCGGTGTAGACATAGGTGCCCGGCGGATCGAGGGTGAAGGGAATCGAATTGGTCATGGCGCCTTTCCCAATGCGGCCAGGAAGCTCGCGAGTTCAGTGTTGAAGCGGTCGGGATCTTCGAGCGAGCAGCAATGGCCGAGGCCCGCCAGGCGCACCAGACGCGCGCCCGGGATGCCCTGCGCCAGAAGCCCGGCAATCTCGCGGTAGCCATTCGCATCGCGGTCGCCCGAGATCACCAGCGTCGACGCCGCCACATCGCTGAGCGCCGCGACCGGCGCGATGCGCGCGCCGCGGCCCCTGGCCTGCCAGTGCCAGCCCGAATAGGCGGCAACCATGGCCTCAACGGCGGCACGGGCCTGCGGGTGATCGTCGAGCGAGGCAAAGAGCGGATGCGCCAGCCAGAAGGTGCGCGCGGCCTCGACCCCCTCAGCGGCGGCGATGCGGTCCGCGGCGGCGGGCGGGCGTTCCTCGGCCCCCCAGTCGTGACCGATCAACCCGCTCGAAGCCAGCACCAGCCCGGCCAGCCCGGCGGGCCGCTGCGCGGCCAGCGCCAGCGCGACATTGGCGCCCAGCGACAGGCCGACCAGCACATAGGGGCCGGGGACGGTGGCGGCGATCACCTGCGCCAGATCGGCGGCATGGTCATAATCGCCAACCGGCAGGGCGCTGTCGCCAAAGCCGCGCAGATCGGGGCAGACGCAAAGATGCCGGTCGGCGAAAGCCGCAACCTGCGGCGCCCACATCCGCCGGTCGAAAGAGAAACCGTGCACGAAGACCAGCGCCGGCGCCCCGGTGCCCGATACCGCGACGCTGAGATCGCCGATGCGGCGCATGCCGGTCATGGCTTGGCCGTGGGCGGGTTGCCGATGGCCGGGTTGCGGAAGGCGGGCGTGATGACCCGGCGGGCGATGCGCCAGCCCTCGGCCGTGCGAAGGTAATCGTCGTGCATGTCGGCCACCAGGAAAGGCTCGGCCGATTGCACCGGCAACGGCCCCTCGCCTGCGAAGCTGAGCCAGACAGCATGCGACCGCGCCTGATCGGGCCCCTCGAAGCGGATGTCCAGCCCGCTCATCAGATGGCGCGAGACCCGGCCCGCCGACGCCCGCGCCTGAAAGAACCCCGCCAGCCCGTCATGGCCCTTCAGCACCCGGGGGCCGTTGGAATACTCCACATCCGGGGTGAACACGCCCAGGAATTGCGCCAGCGTGCCGCCGTCCAGCGCCTGCGCGAATTGCGCCTGCAAGGCGGCGATGGCCTGCCGGTCCAGCAGATCCTGCAATGCGTTCATCGTCTCGGTCATCGTCTTTCCTCCCTGGATCGTCCGCCTTCAATCGGGGCGGGCGTCGTCGCTTTCGGATGGCAGGGGCGCCATCTCGCGGATCTGCGTGGCGGCGCGCAGCAGCTGGTCGCTGATGATCGCCGGATCGAACCGGGCGCCCGCGAACAGCGTCATGCCCAGCGTCGCGACCAGCTTGCGGCCGACGAAGACCGGCACGGCGAAGGTCGTCGTATCCGGCTCGGTCGTGGAATCGCGCCGGGCGATGCCGGTGCGGCGGCAGGAATCGAGGATCGGCTCCATCTCGGCCTCCAGCGCGGCGGCGGGGCCGTCGTGCAGGCCGGAATGGATCAGCACCTCCCAGATGCGGTGGCGCTCCTCTTCCTCGACATGCGCGAGCCAGGCCCTGCCATGCGCGCGGGTCAGCATGTCCAGCCGCCGGTTCAGCGTCGAATGCTTGTGCGACAGCGGGCTAGACGGGATCGTCGAATAGCGCACCACCATGGCGTTGACGTCGAAGGTGCAGACCGACGAGGGCCATTTGTTCTGCTCGGTCAGCAGGTCCGAGGCCTTGCGGATCGCATCGAAGACCCGGGGCAGCCCGTGATACCCGGCGGTGAGCGCGGCGATCTTCGGCGTCAGGCAATAGCCGGTGCGCCGCGAGAGCTTGCGCACATAGCCCATATCGCAGAGCGTCTCGAGGATCCGCACCATCGTCGGCGCCGGAATGCCGGAGGTCTGGCACAATTCCTGCACCCGGCGGGTCGGATGGCGGTTGAGTTCTTCGAGCACCTGCATGGTCTTCTGCACCGTCTTCAGGGGTTCATAGCTAGCGCCGCCCCCCTTCTGGTGCCCGGATTCGTCCGAGAGTTTCACTGGTCGAAATTCCCTTTGGCTAGGCAAGCGCCAACCCAGCACATCGCTATGGTCCGGGGCAAGGACTTGATGACGACGGAGGACACGTCCCGATGCAGTTTGCGACCGCACATCTGGCAGGCCAGGCAGACAGGCTCTGGCTCAGGGACGGCGAGGAGGCCGTGGATCTGGGCGCGGCGCTGTCGCGGCCCCTGAGGGATCTCGAAGACTGGCTCGCGGTGACGGATCGGCCCGCGGACCTGACCGCCGCCGTGGCGGGTGCCCCCCGGGTGCCGATCGGCGCGCTGAGCTTCGCGCCGCCGGTTCGGCGGCCGTCCAAGATCCTGGGCGTCGCCTTCAACAACCGCGAGCTGATGAAATCCGCGCATCACGATCCGGGCGTGCCGAACTTCTTCCTCAAGCCGCCGTCCTGCCTGATCAGCCACGGCGGTGCGATCGAGATCGACCCCGCCTGGGGTCCTACGATCCCCGAGCCCGAGATCTGCGCGATCATCGGCAAACGCGCCCGCCGCATCAGCCCGGATCAGGCGCTGGACCATGTGTTCGGCTGGACGATCATCAATGACGTCACCTCGCACGGGTTGAAATTCGGTATGGATTCCATCGCCGTGACCTATTCCAGGGAACTGGCGCACCCGGAATTCTACAAGTGGCGTCAGCTGCATGGCGAGAACGACACCGACGCCTATTACGTCTATCACACCCGGTCGAAGGGCACCGACACCTTCGGCCCGGTCGGCCCCTGGGTCACCACGCGTGACGAGGTTGCCGATCCCAATGCGCTGGACGTGGTGGCCGATATCGACGGCGAGGTCTTCGCCCGCGACCGGACCTCGAATTACCGCTTCACGGTGCAGACCTGCATCGCGGCGGCGAGCCGCTTCTTCACGCTCGAGCCCGGCGACATGATGTGTTTCGGCACGACCGGCAAGGGCGAGGGGCGGTTCCCGAATGGCCACAAGAGCCTGCTTCTCAACCGGGTGACCGGGCGGGTCGGGATCAGCGTGCAGGGGCTGGGCCGGCTGGAGAATGACGTGGTTCATGTCGAGAGCTGACTGAAACGTCGGGAGGGGCGGGGTCCGGGCAACCGGGCCCCGCCAGGCATTTCAGAGCTGCGTCTCGGGCAGGGTGATGACCGCGCCCGGCGGCAGGTCGGCGACGCGGATCTGGCACGACAGGCGGCTGTCCGGCCGGGGCGGGATGGCGGCGAAATCCAGCATGCCGAGCTCGTGCTCGTCGGGGGCGCCCAGCGTCGCGGCCAGCGCCTCGCCGATGAAGACATGGCAGGTGGCGCAGGCTGCCGTACCGCCGCATTCGGCGATGATGCCGCCGATGCCGCTGTCGCGGATCGCCTCCATCAGCGACAGGGCGGTGTCGGCGGTAAGGGCGTGGCGGGTGCCCGCCGGGTCGATGATCGTCAGGTCGGTCATGTTGTCCTCATGCATCCCAGTGAACCGGCAGCGACAGCGGCCCGCGGAACACCCAGCCGCCCCAGACGGCGGGCTGCGCCGGATCGAGCCGCAGGTTCGGTAGTGTCTCGAACAGGGCGGGCACCGCCATCTCGCCCACCAGCATCCGCGCCATCCAGGCGCCGAGGCAGAAATGCGGTCCCGAGCCGAAGGCCAGATGCTGCGCCTGCGGGCGGTTGAGGTCGTAAAGCCCCGAGGTCTGGCCGAATTTGCGCTCGTCGCGGCAGGCGGACCCGGCCACAAGGCCGATGGGCGTGCCTGCGGGCAGCAGCGTGTCCGACAGCACCACATCGCGCGCCACGCTGCGCGGATACATGCCGATGGGCGCGACCCAGCGCACCGCCTCCTCGAAGGCGCGGCGGCGCAGCGCGGGATCGGCCTGCCAGGCGACCCGTTGTTCGGGATTTTCCAAAAGAGCCAGCGTCAGCGTGCCGATGGCGTCGCGCGGCTCGTTCATGCCGCCGCCGATGGCGACCTTGATATTGGCGCGGATCTTCTCGATCGGGAAACCGGCCGCCAGCATCGCCGACAGCGCCGAGGGGTTCGGCTGGGCCCGCCAGCGTTCCGCATGGGCGTCAATCGCCGCGTCGATCCCGGCGCTGGCCCGGGCGCAACGCTCCCAGGGTTCGGGCAGGTCGCCGTAATTGCCGGTGGCGTCGATCAGCGCCTGGCTCCACCACAGCATGTCGCGCCAGTCGACATCGGGGATGCCGATCACCTCGGCCAGCGCGCGGCCAGCGATGGGGGCGCAATAGGCGCCGAACAGATCCATCGCGCCCTGATCGCGGATCGCCGCGATCTGCTCGTCGACGATGGCCTGAAACAGCGGGGCCCAATGCGATTTCACCATCGGCGGGCTGAAGGTCCTGACCAGCGCCGAGCGTTCGGTCGTGTGATCCTCTCCGTCGCGGCGCATCAGCGTGTGGCCCATCGAGCGGATTTGCAGGCTGCGGGGGTCGTTGGCCGGGAAGGTCTCGTGATCGCGCTCGATGGCGATCATGTCGTCGAAGGTGGTGATAAGTGCGATCCCGGCGGGTTTCAGCCAGGCGACCGGGGCCTCGCGGCGCAGGCGCTCATAGGTCGGATAGGGATCGTCAAACATCGCGGCCAAGGACACGTCCTCGACCACGGGAAGGGGCTTTGCCATCATTTCCTCCCTTGGCATGGCAGTCATCCTGAGCGATCACTTATCGACGTGACGAAATCCAACGATAACGAAGATGAAGAATTTCGATATTGGCTCTCTGGACGTGAAGACCCTGACCCTGCTGTGCCGGATTCACGAGGCCGGGTCGCTGTCGCTGGCCGCCGAACGCACCGGCATCGCCCAATCCACCGCCAGCCACGCGCTGGACCGGCTGCGCAAGGCTCTGGGCGACCCGCTGTTCCACCGCTCGCTGGGCGGGCTGGCGCCGACCGCGCGCTGCGACGATATCGTCGCGCAGCTGCGCCCGCTGCTCGACGCGATGCGCGACCTCGGCCCCGATGCCGAGGATATCGCCCGCGATGCCGCCAGCGTGACCGTGGCCGGGAATTTCTACGAACGCTGCCTGATCCTGCCGGCGCTGATGCGGATCCTGCAAGCCGAGGCGCCTCTCCTGCGGCTGTCCTTCATCCCGGCCAATTTCGCGCCGCAGCGGCTGCTGCTGGACCATCAATGCGACATGGCGATCAGCCCCGTCGCCTCGGGCAGCGAGAAATTGCGGGACGAACTGCTGTTCGAGGAAAGCTACGCCTGTTTCGTCGATCCGCAGTCGCGGATCGCCCGCGAGGGGCTGGATCTGGAGGGATTCGCCCGGGCGCGGCATGTCGGCATCGTCTATGCCGAGGGCTGGAGCCCGTTCTGGCGCGCCGACCTCGCGCATCGGGGGATCGACTTCGAGCCGGTGCTGCGCCTGCCGTCCTATGGCGGGGTGGAACGGATCATCCGCGGCACCGACCTTGTGCTGACCGCCCCCGCCCGGCTGGCCGAGCTGTTCTGCCCGGCGCTCACCAAGGTTCCCGCGCCCTTCGACGCGGTGCTGCGCGTGCAGATGCTGTGGAGCCCCCGCACCGACGGCAGCGCCCGCCACCGCTGGCTGCGCGAGGCGATCCGGCGGGCCTGCGCGACCCTGCCGCCGCCGTAATCCAACCCGCCAATTCCGCTATCTGAAACCATGCGGAACAGGGCACCCGGAGGATGGCAACTGCGGCAAGATGGTCTCAACAGGGAGGAGACCTGATGACCGCGACTTCACTTCAGCACAAGATCGACCAGCACAACGGCGATCTGATTGGCATGCTTCGCAACAGCAAGGCCGGGTTCTATCAATTCCCGGTGCCGTCGGAATGGACCAACTGGCGCGACGAGCAACGCGCCTGGGCCGAGACGGTGGTGCTGTTCGACCAATCCTATCACATGACCGACATCTATCTGTCGGGCCCGGACGCCAAGCGCCTGCTGGCCGAGACTTCGCTCAACAATTACACCGATTTCCCGGTCGGCAAGGCGTTCCAATATGTCGCCACCAGCCCGGACGGCTATTGCATCGGCGATGCCATCGGCTTCCATCTGGCGGACGGCCGCATCAACATCGTCGGCAAGCCGACCGCCTGCGTCTGGCTGATGTATCAGGCCCAGACCGGCGGCTATGACGTCGACGTGGTCGAGGATGTGCGCGTCCTCGACGGCGGCAAGAACCGGCAGGTGTTCCGGCTGCAACTTCAGGGCCCGAACGCGCTGAAACTGCTCGAGGTGCTGAACGGCGCACCGCTGCCGGAAACCCGTTTCTTCGGCATGTGCGATTTCACCATCGCCGGGGTGCCGATCACCGGCCTGCGCCACGGCATGGCGGGCGCGCCGGGGATGGAATTCTGGGGCTCGTATGAGCAGAAGTCCCGGGTGGTCGACGCGATCATGGCGGCGGGCGAGGCGTTTGGCCTGCGCCGGGGCGGGGCGCGGACCTATTCGTCCTCGGGGCCGCAATCGGGCTGGGTCGGCGCACTGCTGCCCGCGATCTATTCGCAGCCCGAACTCAAGGGATTCCGCGACTGGCTGCCCGGCTCCAGCTACGAGGCGACGCTCAGCCAGGGCGGCAGCTTCGTTTCGGACAAGATCGAAGATTACTACATGGACCCCTGGGACCTGGGCTATCACCGCCTGATCCATTGGGACCACGATTTCATCGGCCGCGACGCGCTGCTGGCCCGTAAGGATCAGCCGCACCGCAAGAAGATCTGGCTGCGCTGGAACGACGACGACGCGCGCCGGGTGATCGGCTCGATGATGGGCGAGGGGCCGCGCTACAAATACATGGAATGGCCGAGCGCGATGTACGCGAGCTGCCCGCTGGACCGCGTGTCGCTGAACGGCCAGACGATCGGCAAGGCGGTCTATGCCGCCTATACCGTGCATGTCGGCGGCTGGTTCTCGATCGGGATCGTCGACGAGGACAAGGTCGATTTCGGCTCGGAAGCGGTGCTGACCTGGGGCGAACCCGCGCCGACACAGAAATCCGCCGTCGAGCCGCACAGCCAGACCGACATCCGCGTCACCCTGCGCAAGACCGCGCTCGGCTGATGCTCCGGCGGGGCGGCCCCACCGCCCCGCCTTTCCGTTACTCCTGAGGTCGCCATGCTGCACGCCGCCAATCCCGCCCCCGGTTTCGACATCACCCGTCTCAGCCATGTCGTCCTGACTGCGGCCGACCTCGACCGCAGCCGGGCGTTCTATGAGGACGGGCTGGGGCTGGAGGTCACGCATCACGATGCCGACCTGCTTTGCCTGCGCGCGCTGGAAGAGACTGCACACCATTCGCTGGTGATCGAGCGCAGCACCGAGCCCGCCTGCCGAGCCCTGGGTTTCCGCATGCGGGACGACGACCACCTGAGGCGCGCCTTCGACGTCTTTGCGGCGCAGGGTCTGGCCCCCGCCTTTGTCGAACGGCCGTTTCAGGGCCTGACGCTTCGCGTCGCCGATCCCGCCGGCGTGCCGGTCGAATTCTGCGCCCGAATGCAACAATCGCCTTCGCGCATGCAGGCGTTTCACAGGCATGCGGGCGGGCGGCTGGCGTTTCTGGATCATGTGCAGGTGCCGGTCCCTGATGTGGAGGCGACCTGGCGCTTCTGGGCCTCGCTGGGGTTCCGGCTGACCGAATACACCGCCGAGGACGGCAGCGACATTGCCTGGGGCGTCTGGCTGAAGCGCAAGGACAACACACAGGACATCGTTTTCGCCAATGGCCGCGGCCCGCGGCTGCACCATTTCGCCTATCACACGCCGGAAATCGCCAATGTGATCCATGCGCTGGACGTGATGGCCTCGCTCGGGATGGCCGGGTCGATGGACCGGATGCCCGGACGGCACGGGATCGGCAATGCCTTCTTCGCCTATCTGCGCGACCCTGACGGCCACCGGATCGAGATTTTCACCAGCCATTATCAGGTGATCGACACCGATCAGGAACCGAAGCGCTGGGACCTGTCGGATACCCGCCGGTCACAGCTCTGGGGCATGCCCGCGCCGCGCAAATGGTTTGTCGAGGCAAGCCTGTTCGACGGCGTCACGCCGCTTGCCCCCCTGCGCGACGCGCCGCCGGTCACGCTGGAGGATTGGCTAGCCCGCAACGGCTGAGCCGCGCCGTCGCCGCGCGCGTTACAGCAGCGCGGCGATCTCAGCCACGCGGGCGGCGTTGTCGGGCGCGACGCTGCCGTCCGCCATCAGGGTGTTGTTCTCGAAGCCCACGCGCACCGAACCGCCCCGCGCCAGCGCTTCGGCGAGGCAGGTCGTCTCGGCTCGGCCAAAGGCGCACACAGCCCATTCAGCGCTGATCGGGAGGGCGGCGAGCGTCTCCAGGTAGGGCGTCAGCATCGACGGATCCGATTGCTGCCCGTTGGTATAGCGCCCCAATACGAACAGCAGCTGCAGCGGTCCCGCGGGCAGGACACGCGCCGCCTGTTCTGCCGCTAGCTGCGCCAGCTGGTCGCGATCGTAGAGGATGTGCTGCACGGCCACGCCCGCCTCGGCCAGCGCATGATAGCTGCGTCTTGCAGCGGAGCGGTTGCCGTCAGCTAGCATCTCAGCTAGGGAAATCGACACGCCTTCTGGCTTGATCTTTTCCAGGAGAGCGCGTTGCGATGTTGGATCGTATCGTCCGGCAGCCTCGGTGGTTATCTGCACCGGCAAATCTGGCGCACACCGCGCCACCTCTGCGATTAGTTCGGCATAGGCACCCGCGTCCAGCCAGTGGTGGCCCTCGGAATCGCGCAGGTGGGCGTGCAAACCACCTGCTCCCATCCTAAGACAGGCGACAGCGGTTTCCACCGTCTCGGCGATAGTCATCGGCAGGGCTGGATGGTCAGCCTTAGTGGCTCGGGCACCATTCGGAGCAACCATGATCCTTGGGAGACGTATTAGGCGAGAGAGCACGGCACACCTTATGTCCAGATTGGATCCTTTGAGCTTATTTCAAATTGCCGGCGCCTGCGGATGAAAAGGGGCCACGAATTTCAGGTTATGAAAAACCGATAATCCGTTTTATGTAAAGGATTTGGGTTTTCCGATTTTGAAAAAGTCCTTTCAACCCGACTTGAAGTGCTCACGAAATCAGATCCTTTAAATTCTGCAGGATGAGCGCACGCATCTCCTCACGGCCGAGATCAAAAGCGGTCGCCAACCCGTCAACCGCGCGATCGACCCCCATGGGTCGCATCGGCGCCTCGATGCGCTCCGCAAACGGGCCGTCCGTCTCGGTCAGGATTCGTGACTTCGGTAGACTGCTCACCAGTTTCCGAGTCCTTTCGATGTCAAACATCCTTTCATTCACCGAGAAGTAGCATCCTAACTCCACTGCGCGTCGTGCTTCAGAAGGCGATCCGCTGAACCAATGCAACACCACCCTGCCTCTGCCGATCGGCAACTTCGATTCAATCGTATCGAGTACGACCTTGGCACATCTAACACTGTGAACGCTGAGAATTTTGTCACCGCGCATAGCACAGGTGGCAAGTATCTCGGCGAAGATTTCCTTCTGCTGCTCAAACGACGGATAGAAACGACGTCCCGCATCCAGCCCGACCTCACCAACATACCGTGTCGATGCTTCGTATTCCTTCCAGACGGACAATTCCTGCGCACGTTCCCCGACAAGCTGCGGGTGCAGGCCCACCGCAACCCGAACGTATTTGAGGCCCTCGCAGAGTTCTCGATTGCGCGGGAATGCCTTCGGTGTCGTCGTAACGGCTAGCGTGAAGACCTTTTGATCCTCCCTAAACCGCACAGCAGCGACATGGTCGGAGTAAAGATCTAGGTGGCAATGGAAGTCGACGTTTTGCGCCATCGTCACGGTACTCATGTTGGCGCGGTCGTGACACCCGCGAGCAACCGATCAACTTCCGCTAGGCCCCGCCGATACACATCCGCATAGGCATCCAGTCGGTCCGGATAGTCTTTGAGCGGTCCCGGTTTGTGGATCAAGATACCTGCTAGTTCGGGTCGCTTCGCAACGCGTCGTGCGGCCAATTGGAACGATCGGACCTGCTGTCCTTCAGCGTGTTTCGTATCAAGGGTTCTCTTACGCAGATCTTTCAAACCATAGCTTGTCGGATCGTCGCCCAGCAAAGACGCACGACGGATCAGGCACGGTAGACAATACCCGCAGTGACCTTGAGGTCTGCCATCCCAACGCCCTTTTGTAGGTGATGAGCATGATAGCGATTGACTGACAATGCCCTTCAAGATGGATGAATCGGAGCATGCCGCGACCATTTCGCCTTTGGTCTTGTCCCAATAGGGATTTACGAGGCTGCCACGAATATCCAACGCCGTCAGGAGTTCATTCCATCTCGCCATGTAGAATGGGTGCGTCGTACGGGTGCTGAGCGCACCGAGGCGCAATGGGTCCATTGGCACATTCAAGGCGATGAGGCCGTTCTCCGGGACTTTCAACGTGAACTCTTGGCCGAGGCCGACGCCTGCGGCGACCCCGAGTGAGAAGAACAAAAACGACCTGCCGCGGGTCGTGTCCTCGGACTCGACTCCGTCGATCAAACCATTGCGGAAAGCCATCCAGATGCGCAAACGATCGAACTTCGAGGTCGGGAAAGCATCTTTCAGGGAGGAAAAGCAATCCTCTTGAGATTTGCTGACGGCTCCTTCGCCAGCATGGCTCACAAGTAAGGGTTTGCTTCCGGACTTCAGGATGTCGATCGCGCCGACCAAGCTGTCGAGCCCACCCGAAAACAAACTCACGCAGTCGAAATCTACAGGCACAAGGGGCTTCGGCCTCGGTTCCGCGATCGTGACGAAGTCGCCCGGTCGAGACCTGAACCCGACCCGCCAAAGGTCCCCAGTGAGGAACCGGAGCATCCTCTCCAGGATCGGAGAGGCAGAACTCCATCTTTCTGGGTCACTGACCGGTACGACCAGACGTATCTCGCGCGACCAACCGTCTTGCGATTCCGATGCACGCGCAATCCTGGTATCTGCCGCATGGACGTGTGCCGCGACCAGCATGAAATCGACGGCCAATTCGGTCGGGCCAAGATTCAGATCTGCCATGTCACGGAGCGCTTGCCCAATGCCGTGAGCCAGACTCTTTCCCGCGAGCATGTCGACCAGGGTCATCTGCTCGTCGCTTGCTATGGGGATCGCGACGACGTCCGTTCTTCCGAATCTGCCCGCGATGACGTGACGTCTCATGTGTCGGCCTCCGCCTCGCCAGCTGCCTCGAGCAACTCGAACGTCGCCTCATAGACCTGGTCCACGAAACCGGTGACGTCTTCCCGAGATATCGATCCGAGATCCACGCCTGATGCGCTCACTGCGTCGCTCACACTTCGTTGGATGAACTCCTGTAACTGGGCCTCGATGCGCTCGACAGTTCGGACATCCGAAGGCATGTTCACGACCCGGGTCCCGATGTCGTTGCATATGCGCGCCTCGATCGTGTGTGCGATGTAGAGTTCGAACACCGTCTGCATCTGATCAGCCGTCAATCCGTCGATCTCGGTTATGCCCGCGTCGGCAAGATCGGCGATTGTCTCAATGAATGCATCTCGGGCGATCCCCTCATCGATGGAGCCCCCATCCGGACAGATGAAGTCGGCCAATCCTGCAAATACTTCCTCGATCGGCCGTCCCGCAAGACCTCCGAGGTCGAGAGAGCGGAGCACCTCTCCGATGCCAACATTCCCGACTTGGCCGAGAATTGTCGCTAGCTTCGACGCAGCGCCGCGCGAGCTACCCATGCGCCTCGCTGCCCGCGCCGCACCACCGGATGACCTCGACACATATTGCGATACAGCGCGTCCCATGCTCCTCCGGTCATCGCCGCCGGAGCGCGCGTACCGGGTGAAGTTCGTTCGAGCGGACGTGTATCGGTCGGTCTCACCCGGAACCGGTGTCGCGGTCCGCTCCGGTGGCGCGGCCGGCGGAGCGGCGGGATCGTTGCCCGTCGGCGGCGCATCGCTGCCTGATCCGTCGGATCGCGGATCGCCCGGTGCACCGTCATCAGATCCACCGCCTTCCAACCAGGAAGGAACAAGTGGCGTTCCACCCGAGGCTCCGCCAAACGCACTGGACGTTCCCATCAACGTCCCCCTTTTCGTGTGCGTGTCGCCGCGCGGGCCGCGACTTTCAACGTCGTCGACCCCTCCTCGGACCAGGTCCCCAGAAGTGTGTCCAAACGAGCAACGAACTCCGAGCCGCGGATCACCCTATCCCAACCTGAAGCTACCCATGTCCCGCAACGTGCCGAAGGCAGGGATTCGAGAAGGTCCAAAAGGTTTGTCTGTAAGAAATCGTGGGCTTTGACGAGCACGGTCATGCCGTCCACTCCGGCTGGAGCGGTGTCGAAAGAGTCGCTGGCGACGATACGCGCTCTCAGTTCTTCGAACACTTGGCCTGCTTCGGCTGGCGCGAGCTGCCGAAGTTCCGTCTCGTAGGCCTGAACACTCAGCTTCGATCCCATCAATCTCTCGACCACAGCACCAAGTCTGCCGAGCACAGATACGGCGCCGAAATAATCTTTCCTGTCTTTTGCGACGAAGAGATAGGGCCTTAGATCGATCGCACCGAGGTTCGGCGGCATACTCGCCCAATCCCGGATAGCCTCCGACCCTCGCCATTCTGACAAGACAGCGCTCTCGTTCGGTCCCGTATCCTTCGGTTTGGTTTTGACATCATCCAGATTGGTGACTTTTGGGCCGTCTCCACGCTTCTTGTTTGGTTTGGACTTAGCCTCAGTCGGATCTTCGAGGGCCGCCAGGTCCTCGCAATGTCCGTTTGGGTGTTTCGCTGCGGCCGAGGCGATCTGATCGTACATGCGGGACATGAAGCGCTCGGCGAGCATCAGTTTCGCCAAGACAGGAAGCTTGACATCGTCACCGAACCCGCGAGCTCGCGCTGTCTGGTTCCTGAGAAGAAGCGTGTTCAGGAAGCGCTTGATCTGACGTGGGTTGCCTTGCGTGCCGCCGGCCAGAATTTGGCCGATCTGATCACTTAATGTGAGCGCGTTTGAAACGCTGGCGGCTTTGGCGCCAAGGGCGTCACGGACAGTGGCCGCTGAGAGCCCGGTCGAAAGCCACGGCTTTGCTAGATGCTGGCGGGCCACTTTGATCAGGTTCTGGTATTCAGTGTCCTCTTCTCCGAGCTCCGCCCCCACGAGCAAGAGCGTCACATAGATCCGAGTTTCCGTCTCCCCCAGGGAAGGGATCCTGAATGGCACCTGGATGAGTTTCTCAAGATAGTTTCGCGCATAGTCCCTTGGTCCGGTCGTGTCGGGTAACTCCGGGAAATGCTTGCGCACCGAATACTCGATCATCGCTTCATCGGCAGCAACCACGAAAGCCGTGTGTTCAGTGAATACGAACAGCCGAACTGCCTCCAGCGTTTCGATCGCGACTTCAGGCAGGCACCTGTCCAGATCGTCGATCAGAACGACAAGTTGATCGACACCAGCCTTGTTGAGTAGATCTTTGAAGGCCTTCCGGAACTCACTGATTTCTTCAGTAAGCCGTTTCGAGTCATCTGGCTTCAGTAGGCCCGACATCCCAGCGATGGCGGCCTCATAGTTTTCCCGAGTGAGCAATTCACCTGGCTCACCTATCGCCTTCTTCACAGAACCAACGACCGCGTCAATGTTCTCGGGCAGCGGAACTCCCGACAATGCTGTGAAAGCAAGACCTCCTCCCCGCCGGGCGACCTTGAGCCAATCGATGCGTTTGAAGATATTCTTGACCGCTTCACCCGCATTTGTTGCAAGCGACCGTTCGGCAACAAGCTCTGTGACAATGCCCTCGATCAGCGCGATCTTTGCATCCTCGAACCCCTGGAATCGCCAACCATTGAATTTCACGCAGAGAACGTCCGGGGTCGGCGATAGAGATGCCTCGATCATCTCCAAGATGCTGCTCTTTCCTGCTCCCCAATCACCATGCACACCGATGGTGATCGCCTGCTCTGGACGCTCCCGCAGCAACTCGGTGATCGTGCGGGCAATGGCCTCGTTGTTCAGCAGATCAACGCTTGTCTCGTTGTCGGGTAGAATCATTTCGTCCAGTCCACGACGCCATGATCTTCTAAAGTGGACTCGGGCAGTGATCTTACCTTGTCGCAGAAGACGATTGCATTCCTTACGTCAGATCGCGCGGACGGGACAATTAGGCCATCGAAATCTAGAAAGTGTGCGACTTCCCCAATTTCCTGGGTACGGGGATACTCGTCATTCTTTTGTTCATAGGAAAGACGACCGAACGTTTCCGTGTTCAGCCCGACCCTGGAGAGTGCTTCCAGATCCAGAAATTGAAGCGCGCGCCCAAGTGAAAGTTCAATCTCAAACATGCGATACTTGACCTTGCTCGGCATGACCGGTTGGCCGCGCATCAGATGAAATCGCATCTCTTCCAGAGCACCCGATCGAGCCAAGGATGTATAGAGAACATCGAACGTCCCGTCGTCCCACCGACCACCGGACGCGCTGCAGATCAGCGGATCGCGCCCGTCGCGCACCAGCCGCCAAACGTTCCCTTCGAAAACGACGGGATCGATCGCCTCAATCGCGTCAATCAGCCGGTTGTCGCGTCGAGCTTTAACCATTCATTGGACCTACACATAGACATCATTGTCCAGCCGGTCGATGACGGCCAGTACTTCGAGGGAGCGATCATTGTGAATGAGGTCCATAGCGCGCTCGCCTCCGAGTTGTGGGTGCCGCGCATAGAGCCAGGCACGAACCTCGTCCGGTGTGTAATATTCATTGAGACGTCCGACGATGTAATAGAGGTCAGACAGGATCAATTCGTTCTTTGGTTGCGGCTTGATATCACCAGCCTTCCAACGCGATACTGTCGCCTTGGAGACATCCGTGATATTTGCGATATCGGTTCCTTTCAGACCCCCGATGTCGGCAAGTTCACCGATGTAGCGTGACACTGCACTTTGCATTTCTTACCTCTGATCACCGCGCCGCAGGGCCGTGTCGACATTGAAGTCGCAAGCCCGAACACGCGGGGACTCCATTCCGCGCTCCTCATGGAGCTTTTCAAGCGCATCTGCAACCTTGCCCATCGTCTCTGCATGCGACCGAGTCCGCTTGAGCAAACTCGTCAGGTCGATGCCCGCCGCCTGAGCTTGAGCCTCAGTGGGCTTAAGGAAGCTGACATCTTTTGCGCGACGCTCGGCATCCGCCATCGTCTTTGACAAGAAATGCCCTACTCGGTTGAGGTTCGGTACGGACTGAAGCGCTTCTTGCGAGCGCACCAAATGAAGAGCCTGAATCTGCTTTCGAGTTCTTACCATTTCTTCAACGCTGGAAACGGTTACAAACTCGCTTTGCAGAAGCAGCTTCCGCCCGCCGCGAGACTTGGCAAGCAATTCGAACTCGTTGGCATAAAATCCCCTGCCAAGACCCGGAACCTGCACAATACGCGGCCGAGCAAATCTTGCATCAGGATCTGGTTCCTCGGGCGTCTTGTGCCAATCCCGAGCATTGAACTGATCCAACTCGAGTATCCCGCTCGCGGACCCAGATGCGACGCCAAATGCCTCTGTAGCCTCTGAGTTCAAACCAGAGCAGTAGTCGAGGATCACGGGCTTCCCGATATTGTGGAAACCGCTGAGCATCCGGATCAATGAACGAACCTTTTGTGGACCGGGTTCTTTCCCTAGGCCGGAGAGGCGCATCCAGATAGCATCGACAGGAAGTATCGAAAGTGTTTCCGCTAGTGCCTTCCGCGACGTGGGATCAACCAATCCTTGGACGCTATGTATTACCGGATAGTCGATCCGGATTCGACCTCCGCCCAAGCGATCAAGCGCCGCTCGAAGAGCCGAGCAAGAGGCGGCGTCCACCTTGAGCCAGCCGTCGAAGCTGGGATCGCCCAAGAAATGACTCGGGGCAAGCACGCGGTCCGCGCCGACCGCAACTGCCATTTCTGCGATGCGCTCAATGATCTCCGTGGTGAAATCGTCCGGCCCCAAAGGCGACATCGGGACCTTGGTCAACCAAGCAGAATTGCGTACAAACGTCCCATGTCGCGCCGGGCTCGACAGCTCGGCCGCTCCAGTGTCGATCGTTATCTCCACACCCTCTGCTTTCAGCTCTTTTGCGAGAGCGGTCTGTCGATTGAGGCGTCCAGCATCGAAGACGACTCGCGAAGCTGGCAGACCTCCGGATGCAAACATCTCGGCAAATTTGTTGTGAGAGTCTCCGACACGGAAGAACTGCGCCAACGGCGAACGCAGCCGTTGGCCTTTCGGAAATGGGACGACAACCTTGGTCACGGCGCTTGTTCCATATCAGTTTCACAGAAAAGTATAGTGAAACCGTTGCGGAACGTCAATCCTTGGAGCTCATCCCTCTAGCAACCGATACCCCCGCCGCTTCTTCGTCGCCGACAGCTTCATCAGCGCGTTGACCGCCCTGCCCTCGTCATCATGCTGCTCGACCAGCATCTGGCCGCGGTAACCGATCCGACCCCATTCTCGCACCAGGCTCACGCCGCCGAAAAGATCTGGCTGAACGCTCATTCGATAGAATCGCCGCATGTTGAGAGACGGGTCGATCCGTTTCAGATCGACCGCCGTCGGAAACACCTCCAATTGCTGCGATTCAACAAACATTTTGCGGTCACCTTGTCTGCGGCAACAATATCAAGTGTATGTCCGTGTTTCCACATTGTTCTTTCCCGAGAAGAAAGAGGGGGCTCACGCCCCCTTCTCGAACTTCATGACCGGGATGCCGAGCTTCTTGGCCTTGTCGGCGAGGTTTTCTTGGATACCGGTTCCGGGGAAGACAAGGACCCCGACCGGGAGCACATCCAGCATCGCGTCGTTGCGCTTAAAGGGCGCGGCCTTGGCGTGCTTGGTCCAGTCGGGCTTGAAGGCCACCTGCGTCACGCCCCGGGCTTCGGCCCATTTGGCAGCGATGAGCTCTGCGCCCTTCGGGCTGCCACCGTGCAGGAGGACCATGTCGGGATACTTGGTCCGGACCTGGTCGAGCTTGCCCCAGATCAGGCGGTGATCGTTGAAATCGGTCCCGCCGGTCAGGGCGACCTTGGGTCCAGCGGGCAACATCACCTCGGTCTCTGCGCGGCGCTTGGCGGCCAGGAAGTCGCGGCTGTCGATCAGGGCGGCGGTCATGTGCTGGCGGTTCACCATCGAGCCGGTGCGGGGGCGCCAGGTGGATCCCGTGTGCTGAACAAACTCGGAGGCGGCGTGATCGCGCATAATGTCCATGCAGTTGCGCCGTTCAACGAGGGTCAGGCCTTCGGCCGTCAGGCGCTCGAGTTCGACGGACTTCACTTCGGAGCCGTCCTGCTCGCGCTGGAGGCGGCGCTGCGCCTGCTCGTTCTCATCGAGTGACCGCTCGATCCGAGCCGTGGCGCGGTGGAAGAGGTTGACCTGGCCCCAGAGCACTTCTTCGAGATCGGGTTCCATACGGGTGTCTTCCAGGGTCGCAACGAGGGCATCGAAGATGTCGGCGACGGCGACCGCGAGGCGCTGCCCATCGGGCATCGGGCGCGGATCGGGCTCGTCAAAGGGGCGATAGCCGTAGAGCTGGAGCTCGTCGAGCGCATGGGCGGTCTGGGATGCGCTATGGGCGGGTTCATACGCGTCGTCGTGGGTGTGGATCGTCATCGGTTTCTTGCCTCCGGGCCTCAACTCGTCCGCGCGTCATCCCGCGCGGCCTTCATGGGCAGACCCGAGCCGTCGGGGCGGTTGCCCCTTCACCCCGGCTTCACCGGGGCCGGAACAGCGTGGAGGAGGTCGGCAGGGAAGCTATTTGTCTCGCGATGCAAAGGCGGCTCTGCCGCCGGCGGAAATAGGTTCCCTGTCGACCTTGCTGGGGCAAGGGCTTTGACGGCCTGCCCATCTCTTGAAGGCCGCGCAGGATGACGGGTGGGTGCGCAAGGCCCGGGATGGGGTGAGGACGACGATCCAGAGCCACGACTGGGATGCAGCCCCCTGCCCCGTACTCCCAGACCCCCCTGCGCGATGCAGCTCAGCCCAATAGGCGATGCCGATCCTCTGGCCCGATCTGAACCGCCAGATGCTGGCGCAGCGCGTCCTTGCCGTTCGCCCGAAGATCATCGTTGAAATCCTCGAGCCGCGGTTGCAGCACCCGCACAGGCACCCCGACCTCGGAGGCTCTGGCGCTCAACCTCACCGCCGCTTGGCATCCAGCCCGGTCGCGATCGATCGCGATATAGAGGCGCTTCAGTCCCTCTGGCAGCTGGACCGCCCCGAGGTGACCCGAAGAGAGTGCCGCCGAGACGGACAAACCTGGGGCCGCCTCGGACAGGGACAGCATGGTCTCGATGCCTTCGCCGATGACGAGGATGTCGTCCTCCGGGCTCAGCCTGACAGCATTGCCGAGGAGGTGACCCATAGCCCGACGCTGTGGATTCACTGCCGCCTTCCCCTGCCCGTCAGCTGCCAACCAGGTGCGATGCACGCCCTGCACGGCCCCTGCCCCATCGGTAACCGCCGCGATCATCGCCGGTCTGGGGATGCTCCGGGTCTGCCCCTCTTCCCGATGCCAGCACTTCGGGTGGAAGCGTAAGGTGCCGTTCGCCCCGAATTGGGTGATGCCTCGGGAACGGAGGTAGGTCTCTGCAAGCGTACCTGTGATCGGGTTCGAGGCAGCAAACAAACGCGACGCGGCCGCAGGAGTGCCACCGGGCGCCTTGGCCTTCCTCGGCTCTTGCCTATTCGGGACAACCGGCTGCGGACGGCCAAGATGCGCTCGGGCCTCGGCGAGAAGGTCGGGGAAGCGCGTGATCCCCGTCCGGGCGCGGATGATGTCCAGGAGATCGCCATGCTCGCCAGTCGCCCCATCCGTAAACTTGCCCGCTGCCCCCGGCCCCAATGCAGGGCCCGTCAACCGCACGAAGAGCGACCGGCCGGGGTTGTTCTGCAGATCGCCCACGATCCAGTAGGATCCTTCCCGCCGTCCGGCGGGAAGGTAGGCACGACAGACGCCTTCGGCATTTTCTGCCAGATCGCGCACGAGGTCTTCGGTCTCGGAATACATGGGTCAACAACCTCCGCGATCATGTAGCCTTGCGACAGGAAAACGTGCAAGCATACGATCCAGTATCGCGACGCCATCGGCGTCGGTCGGGCAAAACAGCCGAAGCTTCCAACTAATGATCTCCGAGAAGAAGCCATCGGCCTTGAGCCGATCCTTGGCTACCTCCGAGAAGCCCGAGAGTTCGATCCGGTTCGCGCCCATGACACGCGAGCGGTGCAATTCCATCCCTTCGGACAGGTGCACGACAGTCTTTCCCTCCAGAACGAGGGCATGGACCTGCGCCGCCGAGAGCTTTGGCGCGTCATCCGCCAGCGTGGTCGCAACCCAGGCGGGCAAGACACGGCGGCCGATGATGCGCTGCCCGTCATCGGTCAGCAGGCGATAGACCCGGGTTTCATCTTGGGGAAGCTGCTTCCAGATCGGCAGCAGCAGACCTGCCACGATGTGCAGCGTGGCTTCGGAGAACTCCGGCACCTCGGCCAGTTCCCCGGTCCAGGCTGCGGAGAAGGCTGCGCGGTCGGCTTCGAGCCAGTGGGTGTCCTCCATGATCCTCGCCGGGACTGTGCTGGCCTCGGTCGGGCGGATCAGGCGCAGGCGCGGCTCTATGGTCCCATCGTCCAGCATGTGACTGGTGGCGGGAACCTGCACGGCAGCCCGGCCCGAGCGGCTGTTGATGAGACCCCGCGCCTTAGGGTCTTCCAGCCAGTCGAGCGCATCCGCGAGGGAAGTCGGCGAATTGCGGCGCTTTTCGGCGATGGTCAGCAGCTGGGTTTCCGCGCCGGAGCCCGGATGGGTATGGATGACGCGTGCGTCGGTTACCCGAAAGCTCTCGGCACGGAGTGTCTCGAGCCCGATGTCGTAGATCCCGGCAGCTATGGCACCCTCAATTCGCTGATCGAGCAGCTCCTCGAAACCCGCGAACAGCACGGCCTGCATGTCGATCGTCAGCGCCAGCAGGCGATTGAGGAAGGTCGTGATCGGCGGCAGGTCGTCCTTCAGCCCGTTGTCATCGGTCAGGCTGAGACCAGTGGCATCCTCGAAAGCTCCGAGCGAGCATCCCGCCAGATCGCCGCGATAGATGCGGCGGTAAAGTTGGCGCAGCGCGTCGCGGGCGTAGGGCGACTCGAGGTTATCCTCGGGGCGGAACAACCCCTGCCCGCCAGTCTGGCGCTGGCCGCGCGTGATCGCGCCAAGCGTGTCGAGACGGCGCGCGATGGTCGACAGGAACCGCTTCTCCGCCTTCACATCGGTGGCCACCGGCCGGAACAGCGGCGGCTGCGCCTGATTGGTGCGGTTGGTGCGGCCAAGGCCTTGGATCGCCGCATCTGCCTTCCAGCCTGGCTCCAGGAAGTAGTGGACCCGCAAGCGCTGGTTCTTCGCCCCAAGATCGGCGTGATAGCTGCGCCCGGTACCGCCAGCATCCGAGAAGATCAGGATACGCTTTTCGTCATCCATGAAGGCTTGGGTCTCAGTGAGGTTCGCGGCTCCGGCCCGGTTCTCCACCACGAGCCGTGCCGAATGCCCTTCGCCCTTGCGCACGATGCGCCGTGAACGCCCCGTGACCTCGGCCACAAGATCGGTGCCGAAGCGCTGGACGATCTGGTCGAGCGCACCCGGCACCGGCGGCAACGAAGCCAGTTTCTCGATCAGCGCGTCACGACGCCGGACGGCTTCGCGGCACTCCACCGGTTGGCCGTCGCGCGTGACGGGGCGTGACGAGAGGTTGCCCTCGCTGTCGGTGAAAGGCTCGTAGAGCTGCACCGGGAAGGAATGGGCGAGGTAATCCAGAACGTATTCCCGGGGCGTGATGTCACAGCGGATATCATTCCATTCGTCGGTTGGGATCTCCGACAGGCGGCGTTCCATCAGCGCCTCACCCGTCGAGACGATCTGGATGACCGCCGCATGACCCGCAGCCAGATCTGCATCGATGGATGCGATCAGCGTGGGAGTCTTCATCGAGGTGAGCAAATGGCCGAAGAATCGCTGCTTGGCGGACTCGAAGGCGGACCGCGCGGCGGATTTCGCCTGGCGGTTCAGCGTGCCCGACCCGCTCGGCCCGTCGGCCACGCCGGAAATGTTCGCGGCTTCCAATGCCGCGGTCAGATTGTTGTGAATGATGGCGAAAGCCCCGGCATAGGCATCGTAAATGCCGCGCTGTTCGGGGCTGAGCGCGTGTTCGAGCATCTCGTATTCGACCCCGTCGTAGGATAGCGACCGCGCCGTGTAGAGGCCGAGCGCCCGGAGGTCGCGGGCCAGAACCTCCATCGCCGCGACGCCGCCAGCCTCGATGGCTTCGACAAACTCGGCGCGGGTAGCAAATGGAAAATCCTCCCCGCCCCAAAGGCCGAGACGCTGCGCATAGGCGAGGTTGTGGACGGTCGTCGCACCCGTGGCCGAGACATAGACCACGCGGGCATTCGGAAGTTTGTGCTGCAGGCGCAGGCCCGCCCTGCCCTGTTGCGAGGCCATAGTGTCACCCCGCTCGCCTTTGCCTCCGGCGGCATTCGCCATGGCATGGCTTTCATCGAAGAGGATCACCCCGTCGAAATCCGCCCCGAGCCAGTCGACGATCTGGTCGACCCGGGACTTCTTGGCGCCACGTTCTTCCGAGCGGAGCGTCGCATAGGTGGTGAAGAGGATACCCTCGGTCAGAGGGATGTCGCGCCCTTGTGCGAAACGCGACAGCGGCGTCACAAGAAGCCGCTCCTGGCCAAGCGCCGACCAGTCGCGCTGCGCATCCTCCAGAAGCTTGTCGCTCTTCGAGATCCAGAGCGCCTTGCGGCGGCTTTGCGCCCAGTTGTCGAGCAGGATCCCGGCGGACTGGCGCCCCTTGCCCGCGCCGGTGCCGTCACCGAGAAAGAAGCCGCGTCGGAAGCGGACAGCGTCACCGGCATCTGCGGGTGCGGCCGAGACCGTGTCGCCGGTTTCATCCACGCACCACGATCCAGCAAGATGCGCGCCATGTGCCTCGCCCGCGTAGATCACCGTCTCGAGCTGCGCGTCGGAGAGAAGCCCGTCCCGCAGGACCGATGCGGGAAGCTTCGGGCGGTAGCTGGGTTTCGGAGGAGCGACCGAGGCCATGGCCGCCGATTGCACAAGCTTGGTCGGGTGTTGGGCCGCGCCGGGGATATCGATGGCCTGCAGACGGAATTCCTCGTAGATCGCATCCGAAAGACGTGTCGCATCTTCGTGTTCGGCGGCGTCGCGGAGAGCGTAGTCCAGTTCGTCGGCCTCGATCGGCATGTCAGGTGTCGCCGGTTTAGCCCCCGAGATCGCACGGGATCGGCTGGCGGGTTTGCGCGTGGTGGGGGCAGGACTTCCCGGGAAGAGGCAAGAGTGGCCCAGACCCGCATTTGCGGCCTGTTCCAGTTCGAGGCGCGGCGGAACCTCTGCAGTGACTCGGGACATCAGATGCGCCACGTCCCTAGACATGGGTTGGCGCAGGTCTGCGGTGGTGCCGCCCGGCTCGCCGCCACGGCATTTGTCGAAGACAGAAATCCGCGTCTCGAAGCTGGTGCCGTGCTTGGCGAAAGCTGCGCCCGACACCGCGCCGGAGAAAACCAGATGCGCGGTCTCGGTCAGACGGCCGAAGGTCTCGGCCCAGGCAGTCGCATCTGGCGCGAAACCGGCCCCTGTGATGGCAATGAGCCGTCCGCCGGGGACCAAGCGCGCCAGCGCCGAGCGCAAATGCCGCGCCGTCGCCTCGGTTGTCCGACCATCGACATTGGCTTGGGCCGAGAAGGGCGGGTTCATCAGGACGACGCTCGGGCTTGAGGAGGCGTCGAGGTGATCGTCGATCTGCGCGGCATCAAACCGCGTGACCGGGCGGCCCGGGAACAGCAAGCCAAGAAGATCGGCGCGGGTTTCAGCCAGCTCGTTCAGCGAAAGACTGCCGCCCGCGATCTCGGCAAGGATCGCCAGAAGGCCGGTGCCAGCCGAAGGCTCGAGGACTAGGTCGCGGGGTGTGATCTGCGCGGCTGCCAGAGCCGCAAGGCCCATGGGCAGCGGCGTGCTGAATTGTTGAAAGCGCTCCATCTCTTCCGACCGCCGGGTGTGCGTGGGCAAGAGGCCTGCCAGCTTGGCGAGGATCGGCAAGAGCGCCGCAGGCGAGCCGGCACGCGCAAGCAGCGCCCGACCGAACTTTCGCAGAAAGAGGATCAGCGCCACCTCGCCCGCCTCATAGGCGAGCTTCCAGTCCCAGGCACCGGTCGCATCGGAGCCGCCAAAGGCGCGCTCCATCTCGAGGCGCAGACGCAGCGCGTCGATTGGCGCGCCTTGCGCAAGATCGGGCTGCAGCGCTTCGGCCACTATAAAGATCGCGGGCGCGGGATTGCGAGATGGAACGGGAACGGGACGCGCAACGAGGGCGAGATAGGTCATCGGGAAACTCCGGAATGAGGGAAGGGTCAGGCCTGGAGACCCTCTCTCGGGCACCCTCAGGCCTGATCTTTCCCAGCCCCTCTCTCCCTCTCGAACCGACGTGTCCCGGGCGCTCGGCTTGATTTTGTTCCTCTTATGTTCTACTTTCAGAACAAAGCCAGAAAGGGGGGTTCCACCATGGAAATCACCACACACGCCCTGCCCGCAACGCCCAAGCAAATCGCCTATGCGCGGTCGCTCGCGCAGCGCAACCGGACGCTCCTGCCCTGGGAGGTTCAGCAAGACCGGCGATCTTTGAGCGTTTGGATTGAGGCTCAGGCCCGGCTGAAGCCGGTATCGGACATGGACCGGCGGCCCACGTCCAAGCAGGTGGCCTTCGCGGAGAAGCTCGCGCGGATCAAACGGCGCGCTGTCCCGGACGAGTGTTTTCGCGACAAGGGGCTGATGTCGAAGTGGATCGACGGGAACAAGTGAGCACGGCACTGGCTGGCTCCGGACTGCCGGAGATTCTGCCATACTGCGGTTTGGCAAACCGAGCGTAGTTGCCAACCTAAAGGTTGGCAGATTGGACCTTCAGGACTTCAACCTCGGTCAACCGCCTGTCCGAGCCCGGCCAGCTCGATGAGCCCCGCGTCCTTCGTCTGCACGGCTTACTCTTCAGCGATGAGCGTTCGAACAACGCTGACTGGCAAGAACATCCTCAGCGGGTTCGATGCGAGCGGCAGAAAGCCGTAGCTTTCGTATAGCGCCTTGCGGCGGGCCACGCGGTCGGGATCGCCACAGTCAAGAACATCGAGCATGACGACAGCGACGCCGATGGCATCTGCGGCAACCGCAATCCGGCGGAGCGCATCGACAAGCAAATCGCCGCCATACCCGCCCCCACTGAACTTCTGATCACGCCCGATCATCGAGATGTATGCGGCCGGGATGTTGCCGTGCGACGGACGTGTCCGCGCGAACTTTGCAGGTAAATCCTCAAAATGAACAGCGTGCGCATTGAGAGCATAGAAACCGATAACCGTGCCGGCTGGATCGACCATCACATAGAGCCGGACGTTGTCCGCCTTGGCGAGCTTGTTGGCCGTCTTCTGAAAGTAGTTGTCGACCTGTTCAACGCCGCAAGAAAAAGCCGCTCGATCATGTCTCTCTGGATCGAACGGCTCAATGATGTAAGAGGCCGGTTGAGATGCAGCCATCTACTGTGACACAACCGTTTTGCCATGCCGACGGAAGGCCGAGCGCAAGGCGTCTGTCGGCGCCGCCGGTGTATCGAGTGCCGAGAAAAACGCGTCATGATCGACCGGCTGCAGCACCGTCCGTTCATGCGCTGCAATCGTTGCCAGCGCCGCCTGGTAGGCGGCATTCATGGTGAAGACGGAATCGTCGACGCCAGAAAGCGCCGCCGCCTGCTGAATCGCTGTCTTGATGCGCGGCTTCGTCCGGAAATTCATCCGGGCCTCGTTGCGCTCATCGATCGCGCGCGTGGTGTCGTGGAAACCAAGCATGGTCGCCTCCTGTTTTCCATCCATCATGTACGCCACATTGACGTACAAATCAAGAGTTCGGTCGAGAAAGTACTTCGAAAGTAGCCCGCTCACCCAAACCGCCGCCCTCCCTCCGTGAACGTATACTCGTTCGCGATGATCCCCTCCTCGATGGCCTGGTCCGAGGTGAGGTGATCGTATTCGGCCTCAAGCTGGCGGTAGAGCCAACGGGCCAGATCGCGGAGCGCATCGGTCACGATCTCTTCAGAGTCCTCGGTGGGCGGCTGCCACCTCGAGCTGTCGCGCGTGAGGTCAACGGCCATGGTGTATTCGTGGTAGTAGCGGCCACAATGGCTGGCCTCGGCGGCGAGCTGGTAGAAGTTCCGCCGCTGGATGGCCTGCAGCCGGTCGGCGATGCCGCGCAGCGTCGCGTCGGTCGGGGCGTAGTCCCGGATGCGCGCGGCCGCGCCCTTGGCGTGGCTAAGGTAGCCCTCGAAGCAGGCCCCGTCGCCCTGGCTCCAGAACCCGGAGAACCAAATGCAGGGCTTTGCCCGCGTGCCGCCGCCCATCAGGCGGACGGGCGTGGTCTTCAGGCGGATGCCGAGGATTTCGCAGACCCGCTCGAAATCCTCGTAGACCGCGTCCCACCAATCGTCGTGGGGGCCAAGCTCGCGATACCAGCTGCGCGCTTTTTCCTTGGCGGCATCGGAGAGTTCAGGGAACTGGTAGACTGTGGTGCAGATGACCTCAGGCATGTGCGTCCTCCCCGTTCAGCGCGGCGGCCAGCCATTCCTGGCCGCTCGTCCAGCCGACGGATTTGCGCGCGCCGAGGTCGATGACATGCGCGCCGCCGCCGAAGGCGTCGAGGCGAGGCCGGGAACAGGTCAGGGCATACTGGAAGCCCCAAAGGCCGATGAGGTCGAGCTCTTCCGCGAGGCGCAGCACGAAGCGGATGACGGCTTCGACATCGCCGTGCTCATCGTCATGGATCCAGAGGGTGCTGCCCTCGGGCGCGTCCTGGCGCACCAGGTCGAAGCCCGCGACCTCCGGGTCATCGACGTCCTGATCTGCGGCGCGAAGTTCCTGGAACAGCGCGAGCGCGCGGGCGGCCTTGTCGGGACTGCCGACGTCGAGCAGGCATGAGAAATGGGTGAAGTAATCCGCCATGGGGACCTCCTGGATAAGGAAGACCCGGCCAAGAGGCCGGGCGCTGTGTCGGGATGTGGGGGTGGTCGGGAGCGATCAGGCGGTGAGCGTGTCGTTCGCCGCCTGTCTCGCGGCATGCGCGCAGAGCATCTGCCGGTAGAAGCGCTTGCGTGCGGTCCGGAGGCCGCGAACGGCGCGCGTATCGGGGTGAAGCGCTCGGACCGCCGCACGCAGAACGACATAGAGCGAAGCGGTCACGGGCAAGCCGAGGCGCTGATAAGCTGGATCGGTCATGTCAGCTGACCTCCACGACGGGCGGGGCGAGATGCGGATCGACCAGCGCCTCGATCTTCTCGGTGCGGCCCATCCACGGCTCAGGCCGGACGGCCTTGACCCAGTCGGCGAAGCTCGGAATGAAGCCGAGGTCTTCCTTCACATGTTGCTCGCCGACCCAGCGAGTCGGGATGACACGTCCGGTCGACAGCGTGAGGGTCTGCCCGAAAATCGTCTCGGCCATGAAGATGCCCTCGGCATGGTGGCGCAGCGCACGATGCCGAAAATCGGCGGTGATCTCCTTGCTCTGGTCAAACCAGGCATGCACCGCGATGAAGTCATCGACCGTGCCACCCCATTTCTTCACCGATGACAGAGCGTGGTGATAAGGATGTGCCATCGCCACCCCCTCAGAAATCGTGGGTATGGAGTTCGGACGACGTGAACCGTTCGTTGAACTCGAGGTGGATGCAGCGGACCGCGGCGTCGAAGCAGAATTCGCCCCAGGCGCCGTCGTTGTTCTCCCAGCCGCCATGGGTGTCGGAGAGAAAGTCATAGGCCAGTTGCTCGACGACATCCTCCAGCGAGAGCTGCCGCATCTCGACCTCGGGATCGTCCCAGGTGAGCGCGGCGTATGCGATCACGGTGGCGGGAAAATCGACGGCGGTCTCGCCGGACCAGGCGCCGATGCTTTCGATCTGGCCACTGTCCCCGGCACCGTCAAAGGTGACAGTGACATGGGTGATGCCAGCGGCCGTGAGGCCGTCGAAAAGGCGGTCCTTGTTGCCCGGGCGCAGCGCTTCGATCCGGGCCGCGCGCGCGGCATGCGCGGCGAAGATCTGTGCCATGTCGACGGTCGAGGGTGCCATCGGCGGCGTGAGGGTGGGTTCAGTCATGTTCATCGGGTATCTCCGGAAAAGGAAAGGGATCGGAGTCGGGCCGGGCGATCTCTCTCCCCCGGACAAGCTCCAAATCCCCCCTGCCCTTCTCTGCCTCTCGGGCGTCACGCCGCGACCTGCAGCGCGCGGGCGGCGAAAGCGCGCCAGAGTGGGTCGACGAGACGCCCGTCCAGAAGATCGGCGCGGAGGCGTAGCCGAACCGCCAGATCGGCCTCACCCCAGGCGGCCGCGCGGCCCGCTTGCGCGCGCAGCTGGCTCGCCTCGGTCACGACGCCCCGCGCCTCGGCCGCGCTCGTCACCGGGTGGCACCAGGCGACAGCTTGCTCACTGGCGGCCCCGGCCAGCACAAGGCGCTCGTCACGGTCAAGGATCGCTAGGAGCTGGGGCGCAGCATCCGGGGCAATCCCCTCGGCATAGTCGATCGCGCCCTGCATGGCCTCAGCCAACGTCTCGAAGCGTGCCAGGACGAGCGGGGCGGCCCGGCCCGACATCAGATCGGCCGGCGCGCGGCGAGACAGGGTCAGGGCGAAGGGGTGATTGGGGTCGACATCACCAGTTGAAAAGTGCGGTGGGACGACCCGCGCGTAAGTGGTCGGGTGGATGGGCAATGGCAGGTCGAACATGGGAAGATCTCCGACGGCGCGGGAAGCCGCTCTCCCCGCCTCATCCGTCAAAGACCAAACCGCCGCCCTCTTCCTCGAAGGGGCAGCGGTGATGGGTCCGATGGGCCCTCAGAGCTTGCCGAGGGCCCGCAGGCTCAGCTCGGTCCCGGCCCCGACTATGATATGATCGTGCAGCATCAGACCAAGATACTTGCACCCCTTCTGGATCTCCTTGGTCATGCCGAGATCGGCCTCCGAGGGCGTCGGATCGCCTGACGGGTGGTTGTGGATCAGGATCAGGGCGCTGGCATTCAGCATCAGCGCCCGCTTGATCACCTCGCGCGGATAGACCGGGACATGATCAACCGTGCCGGTCGAGAGACGCTCATCGGAGATGACGCGGTTCTTGCGGTCAAGATAGAGGACATGGAACCGCTCGTTGGGACCTCGGACGGTCAGAGCACAATAGTCCATCAGCGCCTGCCAGCTGCCAATGACGGGGTTCTGGCTGAGATAGCGGCCGAGGATATCACGGGCCTCGAGGATGACGGTTTCTTCCTGGGGGGTCATGGGGGTTTCGCTGAATTGCGCAGGCCGAAGCCCCCTGCCCTATCGGGACGGGGCAACTGGCGTGCCTGTGGAAGGGGAAAGCGCGACCGCCGCGCATGCGGGCGGTCGCTGTGGCGGGCCCCGGCGTCAGCCGACCCGGTCGAGGAGCTTCTTCGCGCGCCCTTCCATGTCGAGGCGAGCATCCTGCTGGGTCTTGTCGCGCGCCAACCGCGTGATGCCCTGCACGAAGTCGAAGATGCTCTCCGGCGGGCGGCCCTCTTCCATCAACACCTTCTCGATGATCTTGCCCGACTCGGCCTTCGAGAAGCCGCGCCTGCGAAGGAAGTCATCCCGGTCCTCATCCGTCCGCGCGACGATCTGCTGCCGCGCGGCCTTGATGCCGTTCACGAAACCCTGCGGCGAGGAATTAGCGAAACGGGTCAGCGCCGGGGCCGCTTCATGGGCGAAGCGCGAGGCGGCGTATTTCGAGTGGCGGATCTTGATCTCCTGAAAATCTTCGACGCCCCAGAGGTTGCGGTTCTGGCAGACGGCCCGCAGGTAGAAGCTCGCCATGCCGAGTGTCTTGGCCCCGACCTCGGAGTTCCAGCAATAGAAGCCCCGGAAGTAGAGATCAGGGGAGCCATCAGGCAGGCGGCCCGCCTCGATCGGATTGTGATCGTCGACCAGGAACAGGAAGACATCGCGGTCAGAGGCATAAAGCGTGGTCGTGTCGCGGCTGATCTCGACATCTGGGTTGTAGACCCCGGTCGACCAGTCGAGCACGCCCGGCACCTTCCAGCGCGTGTCGCCGGTGCCATTGCCCGCGATGCGCTGCACCGCCTCGACCAGTTCGTGGTCATGGATGCGGCCGTAGTCGGGGCCAGTCACCGCGCGCAATTCAGTGCGGCCATCCTCGGTCTCGAAGGTCTTCACCTGCTCTGCGCGGTGGTTGGTTAGGCCGTATTGCAGGTTGATCCCCGCCAGTGGCGCGGGCAGTTGCCGCAGGTAGGAGGCCGGTGCGCCGACGATGCTGGCAAGCTGGCCGAAGGCCCAGTGCGTAGGTGCCACCGGTTCATGTGCTTTCGGCAGGACCAGATGTAGCCGCTCGGCGCTGTCGCGCGCGGCCTCGACTCGGATGTCCGCCGTCTGCACCACCCGGCTGCGGCTGCGCTCGGACCGACCCTTCACATTGGCCCAGAGATCGTCGAGCGACAGATACCGCTCGTCGTCGGGGCGGTTGAACCATTCGGACGACACTCGCCCGTTCCGCTCACCCCGGCTCACATCCACCTTCCAGCCACCGGCTCGCGCCGGCGCGACCGGATCCAGAACTTCCACAACGCCCATCGGCTATCTCCCGTGACAGGCGCCGGGAGCCACTCTCCCGAGCCTTTAACCCGTCACCGGGAAACCGGCACTCCTCTCACTCTAGAAGGCGGTCAGTCGCTAAGGTCATCATGAATGGCAGCTTCGCCCTCTCGCGCGCCTGCTGGCTGGTCACCTACCCGCTGGCCGGCGGGATCGGCGCCGGTGCCCGGTCTGTGCGTCACGGCGCTCATCGGCGCGGCTGGCCTCGTTGCGGTGCTGCGCCTCTGGCCCGCGAACGATCAGACGTTCTTGCGGCACGACCTTCCTGACCTGTCCGCCGATTATCTCCACCTGTCGGAACACGGGCCCCACCACACCCATGCCGTCTTCATCGACACCCTGCATCGCCGTTGGCCGAAGGCGGCATGAAGCACGGGCGACACAATTGTCAGGCGGCCAGATAGCGGGTGAAGACCTCGGTTGAGCCATCGCGGCCGATCAGCAGGACGTCGTAGGCCTCGCGGCTGTCCTCCGGTCCCATGCCGGGCGATCCATAGGGCATCCCAGGCACGGCAAGCCCGATCGCGTCCGGCCGCTCCTCGAGCAGGCGCCGGATATCGGCCGCAGGGACATGGCCTTCGAGCACATAGCCCTCGATCATCCCTGTGTGGCAGGAGATCATTCTTTGAGGCACACCCACTTCGGCCTTGTAGGTCATCAGGAGCGTGCCGTAGCGCTCCTCGTCCGTCACGGTGAAACCCTCGTCCCGAAGATAGGCGACCCAGGCGTTGCAGCATTCGCAGCCGGTTCCCTTTACGACATGGATCGACGGGCCCGCGCTGCGCACCGGACTGGCCGCGAAAGTCGCGACGGCGAGGCCGGACAGCAGCATTGTGCGGCGGGTCAGAAGGGGCGTGTTGGTCATGTGGCTCTCCGGAACAGGTGTGGCTGTCAGGTCAGAACCCTGCGTATCTTCGGCAGGGCGAAGCGGCGGTCCTCGTGGTAGTCGATGATGCTGGCAAAGCGCCCATCGGCGCGGAACAGGAACACACCGGCAGTGTGGTCCATGGTGTAATCCCCGTCGCGGGGCACCTTTTCGAACCGGGCGCGGAAGCCTGCGACGGCGCGTTCGACCTCGGCCAGCGGGCCGGTCAGGCCGGTGATCCGTGGATCGAAGTTTGCCAGGTAGTCGGCCAGAACTTGCTGTGTATCCCGTTCGGGATCGACGGTGATGAAGACGGTGTTCAGCCGGTCGGCGTCGGGCCCGAGCTCATCCAGCCAGCCCGAGATGTCGCTGAGGGTGGTTGGGCAGACATCGGGGCACCAAGTGAAGCCGAAGAAGGCCATGGTCGGGCGGCCGATCCAGTCTGCCGGGCGCACCGGTTCACCGCGATGGTTGGTCAGGGCAAAGCCCATCTCGCCGATGGGCAGTGGCAGAAGCGCGGCGGGCGGCTGCGCGCGGCCGCGGCTTTGCAACCAGCCGAGGCCGAGCGTGAAGGCCAATGCACCGCTCGCGCCTCCCAGACCAAGGATCAGTTGGCGTCGTCGCAATCCGGACCCTCCGCCCGTAGCGACAGAACCTCGACATTGACGACGACTTCCCCGGCATTCTGGAAGGAGAGTGTCACCGGGAAGCTGTCGCCTTCGGCCAGTGTCGTGGTCAGGCCCATCAGCATCCCATGATAGCCGCCGGGCGCCAGCTCGACGGTTTGGCCAGCCGGAACCGGGATCGACATGGCGTGTGGCATGGAGGCGATGCCGTCGGTCACCACGGTTTCGTGCAGCATCGGCATGCCAGCAGCCGGGGTCGCGATGCCGATCAGCGCATCATCTGTGCTGCCGTTGTTGGTGATCTCGACATAGAATACCCCCGGCCGGTTCGCGCCGATGGTGGCGCGGGACCAGGCGTGTTCGATATTCAGATCGCCCAGGGTGAAGGTTTCGCAGGCCAGCACGGGGGCGGCGGATAGGGTGAGGAGGGCCGAGAGGATCAGGGATTTCATGGCGGTCACAATCTGGGTTGAAGGTCGGCAAGGATATCGGTGGCGGGCGTGCCGTAGGTGAACTGACGCAGCCAGTCACCCTCGGGCCCGATGAGGTAGAGCGCCGGGCTGTGCGACATGGTGTAGCCGTCGGGGGCGGCGGCATCACCCTCGCGCGCGTAGAAGATGCGGAAGCTGTCCGCCGCGGCGCGGGTCTGTGCCTCGTCCCCGGCAAGCCCGATGATCGACGGGTGGAACGCCGCAGTGAACTCGGCCAGCCCCAGTCTGCGATCCCGCTCGGGATCGATCGAGATGAACAGAGGCTGCACAAGGGCAGCGTCGTCGCCCAGATCGTCCATCACCTGCGGCACTTCGGAAAGTGTTGTCGGGCAGACGTCCGGGCAGTTGGTGAAGCCGAAGAAGACCAGAAGATGCTGGCCCGCAAACTCGGCAGGGGTGCGCACCCGACCCTCGGCATCCGGCAGCGTGAAGGTCGGTCGGAAGGCGGCTTGCGGGACAGCCTCCGACGCGCGGTTTGGCAACAGCACGAGCAGCCCATAGGCCAGCGTGGCCAGTCCCGCCGCCGCCCAGAGGATTTTCTGTAACCTTGTCAACCGCATCCGTAACCTGCCTGTTTATTGCTCTCTGTCTAAAACCTCCAGCCGCTTGAGGTTCAAGCCCGAATTCGTGCTCTCACCGAAGGGTGAAGGGTCAGCCCAAAAGCACGGTCGACAACAGGTTCACGTTCAGCACGATGATGACGGCGGCGATCAACCAGCAGAGGCCCGTCAGCCAGCGTGGGGCGACCAGTTCGCCCATCTTGGCGCGGCTGGCGGTGAACATGACCAAAGGCACGATGGCGAAGGGCAGTTGGAAGGACAGCACCACCTGGCTCAGGATCAGCAGCTCACCCACGCCCTCACTGCCGTAGAGCAGGATCACGAAGACCGCCGGGATGATGGCAAGGCCGCGGGTGATCAGCCGCCGCGCCCAGGGGGCGATGCGCAGCCGAATGAAGCCTTCCATCACGATCTGCCCGGCCATCGTGGCTGTGACAGTGGAGTTCAGGCCTGCGCACAAAAGCGCCACCCCGAACAGGACCGGCGCCAGTGACGACCCCAGCAGCGGCTCCAGCAACAGGTGCGCCTTGTCGATCTCGGCCACGTCATTTTCGCCGACGGTGTAGAAGGCGGCAGCGGCAAGGATCAGGATCGAGGCATTGATCGTCAACGCGAACATCAGCGCAATGGTGCTGTCCCAAGTCGCCAACCGCAACGCCTCGCGCTTGGCGGGCAGGTCCATGCCAAAGGCGCGGGTCTGCACGATGCCCGAATGCAGATAGAGGTTATGCGGCATGACCGTGGCTCCGATGATGCCAAGGGCAAGGTAGAGCATGGTCGGGTTGCTGACGATCTCACGGCTCGGGGCGAACCCGGCGATGACGTCGCCCCAGACCGGATCGGACTGCGCGATCAGCACGACAAAACAGGCCGCGATCAGTGCCATCAGCGAGATGATCAGCGCCTCGATCCAGCGGAACCCCTTGTTCTGCAGCCACAAGATCAGGAACACGTCGGCGGCGGTGATGAAGATGCCGATCTCCAGCGGGATGCCGAACAGCAGGTTCAGGCCGATGGCGGTGCCGATCACCTCGGCCAGATCGGTGGCGATGATGGCTAGCTCGGCGAAAACCCAAAGGGGCACCGACATCCATTTCGGAAAGGCATCTCGACAGGCCTGCGCCAGATCGCGACCCGAGGCGACCGCCAACCGCGCGCAGAGCGATTGCAGGAGGATCGCCATGATGTTCGACAGAAGGGCTACGAACAGCAGCGTGTAGCCGAAGGCCGCCCCGCCGGCGAGCGAGGTCGCCCAGTTGCCGGGGTCCATGTAGCCCACGGCCACCAGATAGCCGGGGCCGATGAAGGCGAGGAACCGGCGGAACCGGCTGGTGCCGCCGTTGCCGACCGCAATGGTGCGGAAGACCTCGGAAAGTGAGGGCGTCTCGCGCTCTTGTCGCCAGGCTGGGATGGACATGGTTTAGGGCGCTCCCGGGTTTCGTCACGATCCCGACAAGACGTGGCGCATAAAGTTAGACAGTGCTAACAATCTGCCCCGCGACTTTACTTGTCAATCCATCCCATGCGACACTCTGCAGATGACCGAGTTCCACCCTGACACCCGCACCGCGCCGCTCGACGGCCCCGCAGACCCGCGCACCGAAGCGTTTCAGGGCGTGCGCGAGGCACGGCGGAATGAACTGGCCGAGGATTATGTCGAACTGATCGCTGAGCTGATCCACGAACAGGGCGAGGCGCGCCCGGTGGACATCGCCACCCGCCTTGGCGTGAAGGTGCCGACGGTCAGCAAGACCCTCGACCGGCTGGCGCGCGAAGGGCTGATCACCCGCGCAAAGTATCGGTCGGTCTTTCTGACCGACACGGGCCGCGCGCTGGCCAAGGAATGTCGGCGGCGGCACGAGATCGTGCTGCGGTTCCTGATCAGCCTTGGCCTTGACCCCGAGACGGCAGAGCGCGACGCCGAAGGCATCGAGCATCACGTCAGCGAACGAACGCTGGCGCTCTTCGCGGCCTTCGCCAATCGGTCCTGATCGGCATCAGCTGTTCTCGATTGCAAACCGCACATCTGCGATCAGGCTGTCTGCGCTGAAGTTCTCCAGCCGCCTGCCGTTCAGAAAGAAGGTCGGCGTCTGTCGAATGGCCAAGGCTTCGACGTCGGCTGCGTCCTGGTTGAGGATGCCAGTAATCCCCGGAAAGAGCTTGTCGCTTTCCGCCCTTTCGAGATCGAGCCCCGCGGCCCCGGCGATTTCCCAGGCCACGTCCAGCTGCGGCGAACCATGCACGGCCCAGCCCGGTTGCTGTTCCAGCAGCGCATCCAGTACCGGCTCGAACTTGTCCTGCATCCGTGCAGCCTCAAGGATGCGCACGGCTTCGTCCGAGCCTTCGTGGAAGACGGTATAGCGCAGCACGACCCGGACCTGAGTCGGAAACTGCCGCCGGATCTCTTGCACCACCGGGTGATAGGCGCGGCAGGCCTCGCAGGACGGATCGAAGAATTCAACCAGTGTGACGGGCGCATCGGCAGGACCGAAGCTGGGGGAGTAGTCCCGGATCAGTAGTGCCTGATCGGCTGTTGGCGCGGCAGCGGCCGCCACTTCTGCCTCGGCGGCGCGGCGCTGGTTCAGCACGTAGGCGCCACCCGCGAAGGCGGCAAGGCCAAGCGCAGAGGCTCCGATCAGAAGGGTGCGGCGGTTCATGGGCGGTGTCCTTTCGGAAGGATGAGACAGGCAAGGATCGCTGCAAAGGCGACCGCGGAAAGATAGGGGATCGGCAGGCCAAGGATCATCTGCGCCTCACCGGTGCAGGAGGGGCCATTTTCGGTGCAGGGCACGATTGGCGCGGGCAAAAACCCAGCGTAAAGGCCCGAATGCCACGCCGCCAGCGCCAGCCCGGCGAGGGCCAGGGGCAAGCCGTAGGCGCGCGCCACGCCGTCGCCCCGCCAGAGTGACAAGCCAAGGATCGGCACCAGCGGGAACATGGCGATGCGCTGATACCAGCAGAGCGTGCAGGGCATCTGGCCCAGCACCTCACCGATGAAAAGCGCGCCAAGTGTGGCCGCCAGCGCAATCAGGAAGGCCGCAGTCAAGGCAAGGTCGTCGCGCGACAGGGTTTCCGAGTCAGCTTTGGTCAAGAACCGGCTCCTTGCGGCGGCGAACGGGAAGAGATGCGGCGAGGATCAGGACCGCGCCCAGGGTGATCGCAATATCGGCGACGTTGAACGTGGGCCAGTGCCAGTCACGCCAATAGAAATCGAGAAAATCAGTCACGGCACCCTGTCGCAGCCGGTCGATGATGTTGCCAAGCGCCCCGCCCACGACCAGTGCAAAGCCGGCACGTTCCAGCGCGTGCTGCGCCCGGAATGCCATGACGGCGAAGGCGATGGTCAGTGCGCCCGTCAGCGCGGCCATCAGAAGGGGCTTACCCGCCATTATCCCGCCCATCATGCCGAAGCTCGCGCCTGTGTTGAACCCGAGGGAGAGGTTGAAACTCGGAAAGACAGGGACAGCCGTCCCTTGCGACAGCAGCGATAGTGCCGCTGCCTTGGTCAACTGGTCTGCCACCACTGCGGCAGCAATCAGCGAAATCAGCGTCATCTTGGTCATTCCGCAGCCTTGCTCTTCATGCCGATCCAGCGAGGAACCGATGCGGTGTAGCGGTCATAGTCCGGCCCGATTGCCATGCGCAGGGCAGCCTCCTCTGACCGGACTTGCGTGGTGGCGGACCAGAGAAACAGGAGTGGGGCTAGGACCGTCGGGACAGAGGGCACTGCCAGGGTAACACCCGCCAGCAGCGCCGCTTGCCCCACAAAGGTCGGGTTGCGGCTGAAGCGGTAAAGCCCGCCGGAGACCAGATCGCCGGTTTCGCCGCCGACGACGCCGACGCGCCAGGAGGATCCCATCGACATCTGCGCGGCAAAGGCCACCATCGCGCCGAGCCCTGCGACAAAGACCCCGACCAAGCCAAGAAGTACGGCGCGCCCCTCGGTCCAAAGCGGATCGATCTTGTGCAGGATAGGCACGGCGAGCCAGAGAAGCGGCCCGAAGAAGGCGAGCGCAAAGGCCACGCGGAACCCGATTGCCGCCAGCCGGTCGCGTCCGGTCGCACGGGCGAACAGCCAGACCGGCCGACCCACCGCTTTCGCGGCCAGCGCGCTGCCCCAGAAGAACAGAGCCAGATAGCCGAAGAGAAGGGCCAATGCTGCCCAGCCGAAACCGGAGATCATGGACTTACGCCTCCCGTTCCGGATTGAACCGCAGCAGGCGCAGGGCGTTCAGCGTCACCAGCACAGTCGCGCCGGTATCGGCCAGAATTGCGATCCAGAGGCCGGTCAAGCCGAAGACCGAGGTCACCAGGAAAACCGCCTTCAGCCCCAAAGCGATAGTGACGTTCTGGCGGATATTGGCCATCGCAGCGCGCGACAGGCGGATCGTGGCCGGAATGTCCGTCACCCGGTCGCGCAGGATCGCCGCATCGGCGGTTTCCAGCGCCACGTCGGTGCCCGATCCCATCGCCACGCCGACACTCGCCTGTTTCAGCGCGGGGGCGTCGTTGATACCGTCGCCGATCATCATTACGCCGCCTTGGGTGCCGATCTCGCGGATGTAGGCAAGCTTGTCCTCGGGCATCATGTCGGCTTCGAACTTCAGCCCGAGGCTTCCGGCGATGGCGGCGGCCGTGCGCGGGTTGTCCCCGGTCAGGATCACCGAAGTCACCCCCATCGCCGTCAACTGGCGCACCGCGTCCTTGGCATCCGCGCGCGGCTCGTCCCGCATGGCGATCAGGCCAAGCGGGGTCTTTTCGCGGAACACGGCGACGGCGGTCTTGCCGTCCTCCTCAAAAATCGTGGCCTGCCGAAGACCGAAGCCATCGAGCCCGCCATGCTCCATCGCATAACGGGGCGAGGACACATAGGCCGCAGCGCCGCCCACGGTTGCAACAACGCCCTTGCCCATCAGCGCCTTGGCGTCTTGCGAGAGCAGCGCGGAAACGCCCGCATCCTTGGCCTTGTTCAGGATCGCAATCGCCAGCGGGTGGCTCGACCCTGTTTCTACGCCCGCAGCAACGGCAAGAAGCTCGGCCTCGGTCGTTGACCCGAACGGCACCACATCCGTCACCTGCGGGCGGCCATGCGTCAGCGTTCCGGTCTTGTCGAAGGTCACGACATCGACCTTCGCTGCGGCTTCGATCACCGCACCACCCTTCATCAAGAGCCCGCGCCGCGCGCCGGTGGACATGGCAGAGGCGATGGAGGCGGGGACTGAGATGACCAGCGCGCAGGGGCACCCGATCAAGAGAAGCGCAAGCCCCCGGTAAATCCACGTGTCCCAAGGCTGACCAAATGCCAGCGGCGGCACCACGATCACCAGCGCGGCAACCGCGACGATGGCGGGCATATACCAGCGGCTGAAGCGGTCGATGAAGCGTTCGGTCGGCGCGCGGGCCTCTTCGGCCTCTTCGACCAGCCGGATGATGCGCGCGATGGTGTTGTCTTCCGCGCCTTTGGTGACCTTCACCCGCAGCGCCGCCTCAGTGTTGATTGCGCCTGCAAAGACCGCATCCCCCGGCCCGCGCGTTTTGGGGACGCTTTCGCCGGTGACCGGGCTTTCGTCCACGCCCGAGGTGCCATCCACGATCTCGCCATCGGCCGGAATCCGGTCGCCGGGGCGAACAAGCACGGTCTGGCCGATGGTCAGGCTTGCGGCCGGCACCTCGCGCGTGATGTCGCCGGTGACCAGTTGCGCGGTCTTCGGGACAAGGTTCGCCAAGGCCCTGATGCCGTCGCGCGCCTTGCCTGCGGCCACGCCTTCCAAAACCTCGCCCACGGCGAACAGGAAGACGACCAACGCCGCCTCTTCGGCTGCGTCGATAAACAAGGCCCCGACGGCTGCAATCGTCATCAGGCTTTCGATGGTGAAGGGCTGACCCATCCGCAACGCTGCAAAGGCGCGTTGCGCTACTGGGGCTACCCCGATCAGACAAGCAGCGACGAAGGCCCATTTGCCGATCTCGGGTGCAAGATACTCGATAACCCAGGCGGCACCGAGCAACAACGCGGTGAAGATGACCAGCTTGCCCTTGGCCGTCTGATACCAGCGCTTGCCCCGGTCAGCGGGGTCATCATGGACATGGCCGGGGCTGCCGTGGCCACTGTCATCGCGCTTTGCGCTGGTGACCTTGGGGCCGTGGTCGTGCCCGGCGTGATCGTGGCCCTCATGTGTCGCATGGTCATCGTCATGCCCATCGTGGGCATCAGGCAGCACAAAATCCTTCTTCGCACCGGCAGCGCGCGGCGCAATCTGGTAGCCAAGTGCCCGGACGGTCTTTTCGATCTTGTCCCGCCCGGTCTGCGCCTCATCCAGCGTCAGCCGCAGGCGTTCCGTCATGATCCCGACCTCGACGCCGCTCACCCCCGGCAGGCGAGCCACCGCATCCTTGATTTTGGTCGCGCAGGATCCGCAGTCCATGCCCGTCACAGTCCAGTCGCAGGACGTTTCGCGTGCAGCTTCCGACATCGTCATTCCTCCTGCCGCAGTGCGGGCAGTTGCTTTCATCGAATCAGGAACCTAATGTCTCTAGCAACTATAGCTTCAAGGGGAATCTGATGCTGACCATCGGAAAACTGGGCGAGGCCGCGGGGGTGAAGGTTCCGACGATCCGCTACTACGAGCAGATCGGCCTCTTGCCCGAGGCGGAACGCAGCGCGGGCAACCAGCGGCTCTACGGCCGCAAGGCGCAGGAACGGCTGGCATTCATCCGCCACGCCCGCGATCTGGGTTTCACGCTGGAGGCGATCCGCGACCTGCTCAGCCTGTCCGACAGACCTGACCAATCCTGCGCCGCCGCCGATGCCATCGCCAAGGCGCAACTGGCCGAGGTCGAAAGCCGGCTCGCGCGCCTGACCGCCCTCAAGACCGAACTGGAACGCATGGTCGTGCAATGTGCGGGCGGGAGCATTGCCGATTGCCGGGTGATCGAGGTTTTGAGCGACCATTCCCTTTGCGCAACTGATCACCGCCATCCGGAAAGCGAGGTGCAGTCATGACAGCGCCGGGCACACTCGCCATCTACATCGGTGCCGCTTTGGCCGAGATTGCGGGCTGCTTTGCCGTCTGGGCCTGGATGCGGCAAGGGGCGAGCCCGCTTTGGCTGGTCCCGGGCCTCCTCAGCCTCGCCGTTTTCGCTTGGCTCCTGACCCTGGCCCCCTCCGATTTCGCAGGGCGCGCTTATGCGGCCTACGGTGGCGTGTACATTGCCGCGTCGTTCGTCTGGCTTTGGGCAGTGGAGAAGCAACGCCCGGACACTTGGGACATGACCGGCGTCGCAATCTGCCTCGCCGGTGCCGCCGTCATCCTGTTCGCGCCGAGGGCGTAGGGGGTTCCGTTGTCCAGACTGGCCAAGGGTCGAACGTCACCCCTCCTCGGACCGACTTGTCCTGCGACAATCCGAGGCTCCGGATGGAGAAGCGGAGGCGAGGCTCTCAGCCAGAGGCTCCCATCACACAGTGAGCCGCGGCATACTGCGGCATGAACGAATGCCCGGTCTCGGGCGCGCGAGACCGAGCATGATGATGGTCGGCTTATAGCCGAGATCGCCCGAACCCGGCGGGTTTCCCCGCCGGGCCCGAGGGGGAGACCCCGTTCTCTTCAGAACGGGATCTCGTCGTCGCGGTCGACCAGCTCGGGGTTTTCGTTCTCGGCCGACTTCTGGCGGCTCAGGAAGTCGACCTTCTCGGCGATGATCTCGCAGCCGTAGCGGTCGTTGCCCATGCTGTCGATCCACTTGGTGTAGTGGATGCGGCCGTGGACGAGGACCTTCATGCCCTTTTCGCAATGCTCCGCGACCGTCTTGCCGAGACCGTTGAAGCAGGTGATGCGGTGCCATTCGGTGTCCATGACCCGGTAGCCGTTCTCGTCGCGCAGGACGCGACCTTCCGAGAGGCGGGGGCGAGAGGTGGCGAGGCTGAAGTTGGTGATCTTGGTGCCGCCCTGGGTGGTGCGGACTTCGGGGGTCTGACCGATGTTGCCGGCGAGGATGACGATGTTCTGCATGTTAAGCTCCTGTGTTTCCTGTCTTCGGGACCGTCCCTTCGACAAGACCCGGAAAAAGCCCGTCGGGTGACGCGTGCACGGTGGACGGAACGGACGCCGGAAACCCCCAGAGGACCGGGGTGGAGCGGGCAGCCCCGAAGGGGCAACACGGCCCGGACCGACGCGGGGTTGCACGCAGGCAAACGAACGGGATTAGGGGATTGTCAGTCGAAGGGATGGCCCAGAAGAAAGAGATGCGCGGGGAGCCCATGCCTGAACCCGTCACCTTGCCCATCGGAACAGCCTGACCCCCAGTCCAGCCCCTTACTGGCGACGAAACGGCGATCAACAGCCTCCGCCAACCCTGCCCCAGCCTTCCGGGAGTTGCGGCGCCCTGCCGCGACGGGCTATCGATACCGGATCATTCAGGACACGGACCGCACCAATGGCTGATTACGATCTCGAGGCACTGTCGCTCAGCGAGCTGAAGAAAATGCAGAAGGACGTCGCCAAGGCGATTTCCACATTCGAGGATCGGCAGAAGGCGGAAGCCCGCGCCAAGGTGGAAGCTTTCGCCCGAGACCTCGGCTACTCGCTGGCCGAACTTGTCGGAACCGAGGCGAAGTCCTCCCGTGCACCGGCCGCGGCGAAATACCGGCACCCTGAGAACCCGGCGCTCACCTGGTCCGGCCGGGGACGCAAACCGCAGTGGTTCGTTGAGGCGTTGGCGGGCGGAAAAACTGCAGCTGATTTGGCTATTGGTTGAGCATTGCGAGATGATGCAAGATCAAGGCGACGTCATCATCCGCAGCGCTTGGCGATGTGCGAAAGTACGATGAAGGCGTCAGACGTACCGTTCGCTTTGCCTTTCTCAAAATCACCTTCGATCGTGCCCATCTGGTTTGTGACATGTGCCAGGCAGATGACTGCCCGCCCTCGCGCTTGGGCAAAGGCGTAGAGCGCTGCCGCCTCCATCTCGACCGCGAGAATTCCACGATCGCGCGCTGCGGCGATTGCAACTTCGGTCTCACGAAACGGCGCATCAGTGGTCCAAGTCGCACCGGTCAGCACACGCGGGCCTTCGGTGAACGCGCCCGTCAGCTGCGAGAGCAAGTGCGAGGGCGCCTCACTCCAGTCAGACGGAGGAATGTAATGATAGCTCGTGCCCTCGTCGCGCAGCGCCCGCTCGATCACAATGAAGTACGGCGGCGGGCCTTGTGGCGTGATCTGCCCCGATGAGGTGACACTGATCAGAAGTTCGCAACCTGACGCGAACATCTCCTCGGCGACCAGTACAGCGAATGACGCGCCGACGGCACAACCAACCACACCGATGTCATGGCCATCCAGGTCGAACACCCACATCTCGGTGTGGTAGCAGACCCACCCCTCATTCCGCCGCGCGCGGCCTTCGATACGGAGCTGGCGGACAATATCGCCGTCAGGGTCAAGCAGGCAAATCCTTGGCACCGTGACGGCCGCCGCCCCTTTCTGGCGGCGTGCCTCGCGCAGCAGGCTTTCGGGCGTGAAGGCCGACGGGGCATCATGATGCTTGTCCGACAGGATCGGCGGGAGCGGCTTTTTGGCGTCGGACATGGTGTTTCCTGCGAGGCGGGCCCAGCGGGCCATCACCCGACCGAGGGGTTAACGGATCAGGGTCTGTAGGCCGCGTCCTGCTGCCAGCCTGTGAAGCCGGTCTGCATGACGACCACGTTCGACCTGCCCGCAACACGCAGCGCGAAGGCCGCCTGCGCCGACAGGCTGCCGGTGTTGCAGAACAGGATGGTCATCCGATCCTCGGGGATCTCGTCGATGCGGTCCAGCACTTCGCGCCACTCGATGTTGACTGCGCCGGGGATCGTGCCTGCCTCGAACTGGCCAGCGTCCCGGGTGTCGACGAAAAGCGCGGTCTCGAAGACGGTCTGGTCGAGTTGCTGGGGCAGGATGATGCCGGCCTCGTATTCCGAGAACATCATGTATTCCTGCATGGCGTCGATAGCCGCGTCCTGCGCAAAGGCGGGCAATGTGTGCATCCCGAGCGCGACGGTTGTCGCCAAAAGTAGGTGCTTCAGGGTCATCCGGGGGTCTCCTCCGTTTCGGTTTCTTGGTGTTCAGGTGTTCTGCGCAAGCCAGCCGATCGTGCCGCCTTCGAGCCATAGGGCGTCCGGGTGGCCGAGCCTGTTCAGGACATCCGCGCCCTCTGCCGACCGACCGCCGCCCTTGCCGCAGATGGTCACGGGTGTTCTGCCAGCAGGAAGTTCTCCCGCCCGGTCTTCGAGTTCGGCCAGCGGGATATGGACGGCGCCCGTCAAATGGGCGGCGACGAAGTCTTCCGCGTCGCGGACGTCGATCAGGTGGAAGCGATCCGGGTCGGCCGCGAGGGCGGCGAGCGTAAGCATCCCGGCCATCAGAACACCAGGACCTTGTCGGCGGCCAGCGTCGCTTGGGCGAGTTCGTCCATTGTGGAGCGGCTCGTCCCCTCCATCATGTCGCCCTCTGCAAGGCCGCGCGCGTCCAGGCAGGTGCCGCACATCAGGACGCGCCCCTTGGCGGACAGGACCCGGCGGAGCATGCGCTCGAGATTGTAGTAGCCATCGGGCGTCTTCTGCCCCGCCTTGGCGCAGAGCACCGCGTCGGCCATCAGGAAGACGGTGATATCCGCCTCGGGATCGTTCTTCGCCAGTGCGTAGGCCATGCGCAGGCCGTTGAAGCTGCGCTCGGTTCCGTAGGGTGGGTCGTTCAGCAGGATCAGGTGTTTCATGCAGGGGCCTCTTGGGTGGCGGGGTTGAGACGCGGGTGCGTCTCCTCGCCGAGCCAGAAGAGCAGGCCGCCGGAGACGAACATGGAGATCGCGACGAACCAGAAGGCCGCTTCCGCAGCGCCGGTCAGGCTGGCCGCTAGCCCGAGGCCGAGCGCGCCGATGGCGTAGCCGAGGTCGCGCCAGAAGCGGTAGATGCCGATGGCCGAGCCGCGCCAGGCCGGCGGGGTGATGTCCGCAACCGCCGCCGAGAGGTTCGGATAGAGAAGCGCCATGCCGAAGCCCGCCACCCCGGCCGAGACCGACCACCAGAGCGCGCCCGTGCCCATGACCACCATCGCCACGCCCGCGCCGCAGATCCACATGCCGAGCACGTTGGGCCAGAAGCGGCCCACATGGTCCGACAGCCGCCCGGTGAAGAGCTGCGAGCCGCCCCAGACGAAACCATAGGTGCCGACGATCCAGCCGACCTCGGTCAGGGTCGCGCCTTGGGTCACAAGGAAGACCGGGAACAGCGCCCAGACCAGCGCATCGACGAACTTCTCGACCAGCCCCGCCTGGGAGATCGCGAAGAGCCGCCGGTCGCGCCAGCTCATCAGCGCGAAGACCTCGCGCGTCGTCGGGTGTTCGGAGCTGCCCTGCGGATAACGCGGCAGGGATTTCGGGGGTGCTGCCTTGTGCGCGGCCGTCTCGGCCTTGGCCCAAGGCAGCGTGTCCTTCACCCAGACCACGGTCAGGATCAGCGCCAGCAGGACCACGGCCATGCCAAAGACCAGCAGGCCCGTCCGCGCGCCCAGCCCTTCCGCGGCATATGCGGTGAGGATGCCTGCGATTGCCACGCCGACATAGCCGGAGAACTCGTTGAGCCCCATGGTGAGGCCGCGTTCCTCGGCGCGCGTGATGTCGAGTTTCGCGGTCTGCGTCATCGACCAGCAGAGGCCCTGGTTGACGCCCAGCAGCACGGTCGCCGCGACGATCCAGTTCCAGTCGGGCGCGTACCAGATCATCACCGGGATCGGCAGCGCCATGACCCAACCGAAGGCCAGCACCCGCTTGCGACCGATCCGCTCGGACCAGCGCCCGGCGACGAAGTTCATCACCGCCTTGACCGCACCGAAGGCCACGACGAAGGACGCCAGCAGCAGGAACGAGCCGCGCTCGAGCCCGAACTCGCTCTCGGCCAGCGCCGGGACCACCGTGCGAGTCATGCCGATGGCGAAACCCACCAGCATCACCTGGATCAGCTGATGCGCGACCTGGACCCTATTCTCGCGGATGCCGCGCGTGAATTCACTTGCGGTCATTCTGCGGGCTCCTTGTCGTGTTCCGGGGATCGAGCGCATGGCCCGATGCCGGTCCGCGCAGCGGCTGGACCAGCATCCGGTCGAGCCAGAGATCGCGGCGTGTCCGGAACTGCTCGATGCCGATCTCCATCCCCTCGTGTCCCTTGGCGGGCTGGGCGATGTAGGTGCCGAGGAGCCTGTCCCACCACGGCAGGTTGAAGCCGTAGTTCGAGTTGGTCTCGCGCGGGTCGGTGGAATGGTGGACGCGGTGCATGTCCGGCGTCACGACGATGAGGCGCAGCACGCGGTCCACCGGGCGCGGCAGGTCGATGTTGGCGTGGTTGAAAAGCGCGGTGGCGTTCAGGATCACCTCGAACAGTAGCACCGCGACGGCGGGGGGGCCGAGCGCCGCGACCACCGCCAGCTTGATCCCCATGGAAATGAGGATCTCCACGGGATGGAAACGCAGTCCCGTGGTCGCGTCGAAATCGAGATCGGCGTGGTGCATCCGGTGCAGCCGCCAGAGCCCGGGCACGGCGTGGAACATCACGTGCTGAAGGTAGATCGCCAGATCGAGCAGCAGCATCGAGACGATGATTGCGACCCAAACTGGCACATCGAGATTGTTGAACAGGCCCCAGCCACGATCCTCGGCCATGACGGCCAGACCGACCGCGAGGATCGGAAAACTCAGCCGCAGGATGACCGTATCCACCACCACCAGAGCAAGGTTGTTCGTCCAACGGATGACGCGCGGGATTTCTCGCCTGCGCCGCGGGGCCGCCACTTCCCACAGCGCCATGCCCGCCAGAACACCCAGAAAGATGGCAAGACGGATGGTCGCCTCGGTGGCAAGGATGGTCTCGGACATGGATCGCTGGCCTTGGGGCTTGTGGGGCGCGATGGAATCGCTATTATTCAAGTTATCGCTTGAATGATCTAGCGTCAGGAGACAGGCCTTGTCAATCAGCCCGAAGTTGGCCCTGCTGGAGGAATATGCCCTCGTCGCACGCGCCTTATCAGCACCGGCGCGTCTGATGCTGCTGGAACAACTCGCGCAAGGCGAACGCGGGGTGGAGGCACTTGCGGACAAGACAGGCCTCACGATCGCCAACTGCTCGCAGCATCTGCAACAGCTGCGCCGCGCCGCTCTCGTCACCAGCCGCCGCGACGGCAAGGCAGTGATCTATCGGCTGACCGATGCCAAGACACTCGCGCTGATGGATCTGCTGCGCATCGTGGCAGAACGGAACCTCGCGCAAGTCGAGCGTATCCTGCGAGGGCTTTCAGGCGGCAAGGACGCCCCCGAAGCCGTCAGCCGCGCGGACCTCGCCGCACGGCTCGCGGAAGGCTCCGTCACCGTGCTCGACGTGAGGCCGGCCGACGAATACGCCGCGGGCCACATTCCGGGTGCGCTCAACATGGCGCTGACGGAGATCGAGCGGATCGTCCCGACGCTCGATCCGGCCACCGAAATCGTGGCCTATTGCAGGGGCCCCTATTGCATCTATGCCCACCAGGCTGTCGCCGCACTTCGCAAACACGGCCTCAATGCGCGCCGCCTTGACGGCGGTTTGCCGGAATGGCGCGAGGATGGCCTGCCATTGATGGCAGGCGCGCAATAGTTCGATGACCGTCCATTTGATCGGCGCAAGGCCACTCGGTCGGCGATAGGCCCGGAGGCGCACCAGCGCCGTGCCCGGGCCCTTGGGAAGTGAGGCCGAAGCCTCACCCGAAGGGATCGTATTCCGAGACGATCACGACCTCGTCGCCGTCGATTTCATCGGCGGGGACGGCGCCGAAGGTTCCATCCCCTGCCTGGAAGACGACGATCGAGACCATCAGCGTGGCGGCGAGGGAGGCGGCGAAAGCGTGAGCATCTTTACGGGACATCTGTTTGGCTCCTGTCTTGGAGGCGGGGGACCATCCCCATAGGCGCTAACTTAAGCCTTGAGCCATTTGCAGAGTTCGCTTTCTGGTTGGTTCACTGAGGCAATATGAGGTGGTCTGCAGGGCGGTCCTGCAGGCTTTCAGTGGAAGCGTGCCAAAGATGG